>Ga0247757_10001307_pt1 | contig 17054 bp, 11 predicted proteins | sample UWRJL126311R4_FD_180929 | JGI IMG/M metagenome (GOLD analysis project Ga0247757, IMG submission 180929) | Plant litter microbial communities from Arlington Agricultural Research Station in Wisconsin, United States - UWRJ-L126-311R-4 | ecosystem: Environmental > Terrestrial > Plant litter >... | reverse complement strand
GATCGACCGGCCCGAGCACGAAACAAGGGTGCGGGCGTTTTTCAAAGGACGGCGCGCCTGACCCCGACCCGAGCTCAGATCGACGTCTTGGGTGTCCGCAGCCGGGCAACGGCATTGGCCAGCAAGGCGGCGATCTCACGCTCCGGTCCGGGTGGACACCGCATCGCGCGCCATAATCCCACCATGGTCCCGCAATAAATTACCGCCCCGAGCACCACCAGCACCGCAATCTTGATCGACAACGAGACCGGGTCCGAGCTGAGGGCGAACAAGCGTGAAGCCAAGGCGACACCCAACGACATGGCGGCAACCGCGGCAAACGTCCGCGTGTTTGCCGACAACTGCTCCCGCCAGCCCAGGCCGGTGGCGCGCCGGACGAGCCGGATCGCGAAGAGGATCGAAACCAGCCCGGAGACCACCCGCGCGAGCACGATGCCCTGCAATCCACCCAGCATCATGCCCAGGGCGATCATGGGCATGCGAATGCACAGCATCTGCAGGTTGCGGATGAAGAGAAGCCGGGTCTCGCCCAGTGCCATGTAGAGCGGTTGGGAGAGCGAGCCGAGGGTCTGCAGTGCGAACACCGAGGCCAGCACCTGGACCACGAAAATCGCCGGCGCCCACTTGTCACCCATGGCGAGCCGGATCACCGGGTCGGCAATCAGCGCTGCGCCAACCCCGGCCGGCAGCGCCAGGGCCGTCACAAACGTCTGCGCCCGCTGGTACGCCGCGGCCAGGCGCGGCCGGTCGCCGCGGATGCCCGAGAAGGCGGGGTAAATCATGTTGTTCAGCGGCGCCGTCGCCTCGCGCGTCGGAATCAACGCCAGCGTGCTGCCCACGGAGTAGTGGCCGAGCGCGGCCGTGCTCAGGCCCTTGCCGATAATCAGCTGGTCGAACCGCCAGTTGAGCGTGTCGACAATCTGTCCCGCGGTCAGCCAGATGGAAAAACCCATCAGTTCCCTGAGGTGCTGGAAGCACAGACGCGGCCGGAACGGCAGGACGCTGTAGGAGACGATCACGTTGGTCGCCTGCAGCGCCACCAGGCCCAGCACGAGCGCCCAATAGCTGTGGTAGATCCAGGCAATCGCGATCGAAACCAGCACGCCGACCAGCTTTTGCGAAACGTTCAACACAAAGTCCTGCCAGAAGATCAGGTCGCGCTGCAGCATGATGATGCGCGGATTCGTCAGGCCGCTCAGGACCAGGCTCAGGCCCATGACGGCCATCACGCCAATCAGGCGCGGGTCGCCGTACAGCCTGGCGACAACCGCACCGGAGCCCGCGAACAGGATTCCGAGCACGAGGCCCCGCAACATGCCCAAGGTCCAGGCGGCGTCGAAATGTTCCCGGGTCGGCGCGGCGTGCCGCACGAGCGCCGACGAGAGCGAGAGATCCGTGATGCTCGTCACGATGGCCAGCAGGGTCGTGGCCAGCGCCACAAGACCGAAGTCCGCGGGGGTCAGCAGGCGCGCCAGCACCACGGTGCTCAGCATCGACAAGGCATTGACGATCCCGCGAGCGGAGCTGAGCCATACACTTCCCTTGAGCAGCCGGCTCCTGACGTTGTTCATCGGCTAGTCGAAGCGGACACGCGCGGGTTCAATCGGAAAAAGGGGCGCGCACATGCTTCAATGTTCCGAAAACGACCGCCGAGATGGAGCGAATAGTCAAGCTGGGTATGGAGATGCCCCGCGCGGAAAGCAAAAGGGCGAGCCCTCAAGTTCACCCGGGCAAATATCGCCGTGGATCGCTCAGGCCTCGGCACCGCCTCCTTGGGGCGCTTTTCCTTTGCGGCCGTGGCGGCATTGCCGGCGCGGTGGGATTTCTCGAAATCCCGGTCGGCGGGGATGGAGTCGAGCGTCGAGCCGTGGAGCCCGACAGTGCCGGGGATCCGCCGTGCCATGGCCGCGGCCTCCGGCCGGGGCACGTCCGTGCCGGCCGGAGTCGCAAGCTGGGCATCGGCTGGGAACCGCCGGATCCCCTTGTCAAACGCGCTGCGCAGCGCCGACCCGGTCTTTGCGCGAGCGGAGGTGGGATGAAGGCGAAAGGGTATGAAACGGACCGCGACCGCCTGCGGTGAATTCGATTTTGGCAGAAACACCTCGAAGGATGAGCTGACACGGATCTGCCAGGAAATCATGCGCATAGCAGTGTTCGGACGTTCCGGTGCTATTTTTCAACGCTGACTTGCAAGGCACCCTTGACTCAAAGACCCCGGCAAACAAGTAACCCCGGTGGATGCTTCCACGTGTGCGATCGGATCGCGCAACCCCCGCGTGCGGCAGGCGAAAATATTTTTCGGCCTGGTATCTTGCTTCTGCCCTGCAGTTGCTCGCGGTACCCGGCGTGGAGGAAGCCCCGCTGCAGCCGCGAACAAGCCCGACCGGGCCGACGATGTTCACCGTGCTGGCGCCGGAGAAGACCGGCGTCGTCACGCGGAACCCCTACGCCGATCCCGCCATGTGGGGGAAATATGACCGGGAGTTTGCGCTCGGCTCCATCGGCACCGGCGTGGCAGCGGGCGATTTCGACAACGATGGCCGGCCGGACCTGCTCGTCGTCGGCAAGACCGAAGGCTGCTGGCTCTTCCGCAATCTCGGGGGCTGGAAGTTCGAGGACGTCACCGAAAAGGCCGGCCTAAAAACGAAGCCCGCCGACGCGGGCGCGTGGTCGAAGGGTTTGGCGTGGGCCAAGAACATGGCAGGCCAGGGCGACGGGACGACGCCGGGCGAACCGTGGCGGCAAGGCGTCACCTTCGTCGATATCGACAACGATGGCTGGCTCGACCTCTACGTCTGCCGCTTCAACGCCCCCAATCTGCTCTACGTCAACCACCGCGACGGCACGTTCACGGAGCAGGCGGCGGCGCGCGGACTGGCGGTGACCGATGCCTCGGGCATGGCGGCGTTTTGTGACTACGATCGCGACGGCTGGCTCGATGCCTACGTGCAAACCAACATGCTCGACGCGGTCAAGGGACCCAACGGCCAACGAGGGCACCTCTTTCACAACCGGGGCAACGGCAACTTCACGGACGCGACGGAATCCGCCGGCATTTTCGGCGAGAGCCTGACCCACTCCGCCACGTGGTGGGACTACGACCACGACGGCTGGCCCGATCTCTATGTGGCCAACGACTTCGCCGGTGCTGATCGTTTGTATCGCAACCAGCGCAACGGAACCTTTCGCGACGTGCTCGACCAGGTCGTGCCGCATTCACCGTATTCGTCGATGGGCGTGGATCTCGGAGACGTGAACAACGACGGGCTGATCGATCTCATCGTGGGCGACATGGCCGCCACCACCCACGAGAAGGACCAGCGCGGCATGGCCTACTCCCGCTCCGTCAACAAGGACAGCGAAGAGCCGGCCGGGGTCGCGCCCCAGTACCCGCGCAACGCCCTCTACCTGAGCACCGGCACCGGACGGTGCCTCGAGGCGGCCGCGCTGGCCGGACTGGCGGCGACGGACTGGACCTGGGCGATGCGACTCGAGGACCTGGACAACGACGGTCGTCTCGACCTGTACGTGACAAACGGGATGAACCACGAATACCAAAGCGCCGACCTGCGGGACCGCGTCATCCTCGCGGAAAATCCCGCCGAGCGGGCCCGCCAGACCCAGGCCAGTCCCATCCTCGCGGAGGCCAACCTGGCCTTCCGCAACCTCGGCGGCTTGCAATTCAAAGACCAGAGCGCGGCCTGGGGTTTGAATCAGGTCGGCGTGAGTTTCGGCGCGGCGTTCGCGGACTTCGACGGGGACGGCGACCTGGACCTCGTTTACTCCAACTTTGAGCAGGGCGCGACGCTGCTGCGGAACGACAGCGTGGAAGGGCACTGTGTCGTGGTGGCTTTGCGCGGCGTGCAATCCAACCGTTTCGGCGTCGGCGCGACCGTCCGGATCGAGAGCGCGGCGGGAACCCAGGTCCGGCAGCTCGTGCTCGCGCGCGGCTACATGTCGAACAGCGAGCCGATGCTGCATTTCGGCCTCGGCCCCGACCAAGTGATCAAGAAACTCACCGTTACCTGGCCCAGCGGCCAGGTGCAGACGTTCACCGACCTGGCGGTCGACCGGCGTTTCACGATCACCGAACCCGCCGCTCCCGCCAGGCCGCCGGCCCCGGTGGCGGTCCCGACCGGCCAGTTCGCCGATGTGAGCGCGCAAATCCAGTTCGCTCTGACGGTCCGCGAGGCCGCGCGGCAGGAAGGGAACGCGAGCCCGTTGATGCCGCTTCGATTCTGCCGGCGCGGTCCGGCCCTCGCCATCGGCGATCTCAACGGCGATGGCCGGGACGATGTCGTGGTGGGCGGAACGTCGGCCGAACCCGCGCGGGTGTTGCAGGCCGGCTCGCCCATGCAATTTGGGGCGGCGGACGCCGCGCTGCGCATCGCGGGAAGCCGCCTGGACAGCGGCCCGGCGCTGATCTTCGATGCCTCGGGCGACGGGACCCAGGATGTGCTGCTCACGAAGGCCGGCACCAACCAGTCCGCCGGATCGACCGACTACCAGCCGGTCCTCTACCGCAATGACCACGGCACCTTGCAGCCGGCGCCCCCGGACACGCTGCCACCGTTGCCGATCAGCGCGGGCGCGCTGGCCGCGGCGGACTTCAACCGCGATGGCCGCCTCGACGTTTTTATCGGCGGTCGCGTGCAACCCGGGCAATATCCGCTGGCGCCGCGCAGCGCCCTGCTCGTCAACGAAGGCGCGCGCTTTGCCGATGTCACCGCGGCGCTGGCGCCGGGATTGGCGGACGCGGGCATGGTGACCTCCGCCCTCTGGAGCGACGTCGATGCCGACGGCTGGCCCGACCTCCTCCTCGCCCTCGAGTGGGGTCCGGTCAAATACTACCGCAACAACGCCGGGCGCGGATTCGAGGATTGGACGGCAAAGGCGGGCTTCGCGAGTGCCGGCACCGGTTGGTGGACTTCCCTCGCCTCGTCCGATTTTAACGGCGACGGGCGACCCGATTTCGTCGCGGGCAACGCCGGGCTGAACACCGCCTACCATGCCACGGCGGAGGAGCCTGCCCTGCTGTTCTATGGCCGGTTCGCCGACGGCGGCGGCCCGCGGCTGGTCGAGGCCTACTACGAAGGCGGCCGCCTGTATCCCTGGCGCACGCGCAAGGATTTGGGCGCCCAGATCCCGGCGATCCTCCGGAAGTTCCCGACCAATGACGCGTATGCCCGCGCCACGTTGCCGGAAATCCTCGGCGAGGCCCGCCTGACGGCCGCGAAGCGGTTCGCCGCGACGGAGCTCCGCAGCGGCGTGTTCCTCAGTCAACCCGACGGCGTCTACCGCTTTGCACCGCTGCCCACCCTGGCGCAAATCGCCCCCGTGCAGGGCATGGTGGCCGGGGATTTTGACGGGGACGGGTTCGCCGACGTGTATGTCGTGCAGAATTCCTACGCGCCCATCGTGGCCGGTCGCGCCGATGGCGGGCTGAGCCAGCTGCTGCGCGGTGACGGGCACGGCCAGTTTGCCGCAGTTGCCCCGCTCGACAGCGGACTGGTGGTGCCCGGCGATGCCAAGGCGCTGGCGGTCGTAGATCTCGACGAGGATGGCTGGCCCGACTTTCTGGCGACGCGCAACAACGACACGACCCTGGCGTTTCGCAATCGCGGCATCGCCGGCCGCCGGTCGCTGCGCGTCGTCCTGCACGGCGCTCCGGGAAATCCCACGGCCGTCGGCGCGCGCATCGAGCTCGAATTGGCCGACGGCCGGAAGCAATGCGGCGAGGTGCAGGCGGGGTCCGGCTATTATTCGCAGTCGACGGCCGCCTGCTTCTTTGGCTATCCCGATACGGCTCCACCGCGCCGTCTCACGGTGCGGTGGCCGGATGGCGTGATCACCGCACAAGAGGTGGTAAGCGCCACCCCCACCATTACCCTCTCCCACTAGTCTTTCAAAGAAAGCAACGCCCCCGCGTTCGTCCGCCGACCTTGCCAATGAACCTTTTCAATCTGCGAGCCGCCGCCCTGGCCGTGCTGCTCGGTCTTCCGGTCTCCGCCGCCCTGGCCGCGGCCTCACCGGCCCCCGAATTCCAGCTCAAGCTCGCCAAGCCCCAGCCGGAGAGCACGCGGCGCATGGTCGAAAGGCTGGCGGCCCTCGACCGCGAGGCCGACCCAGTGACCATCCCGTTCTTTGCGGACAAGGCCGTGAAATTTTTCCAGGGCAAGATCGCGGCCGCGACCTCGCCGGCCGAATTGCTTTCCCTCCAGCTCCCCTATGCCGGGGCCCTCTTGAACAGCGGGCAATCCGAGGAGGCCCTGAAGGAAATGGAAAAGTACGAGCGCATGATGCAAGCAAGCGGGCGGACCTTGGGAGCCACCGAGGAAAACCTGCTGCTGCTCAACAAGGCGATCTGCAGCCTGCGCCTCGGTGAGCAGGAAAACTGCCTCGCCAACCACAGCGCTGAATCCTGCCTGCTGCCCATCCAGGGCGGCGGCATCCACAAACTCACCCGCGGATCGCGCCTGGCCGTCGGCTACCTGGCGGAATTGCTCCAGCGGGCCCCGACGCCCTACGCCGCCTGGCTCTACAACATCGCCTACATGACGCTCGGCGAGTATCCGGAGCACGTCCCCGCCCAATGGCAGATTCCGCCCGAGGTCTTTGCCTCGGACTACGACATCCAATACTTTCCGGACGTGGCCGGAATTGTCGGGCTCGACGTCGACGAGATGTCGGGTGGCGTCGTGATGGACGACTTCGACAACGATGGATGGCTGGATATCATGACTTCCGGATCGGGCCTGCACAGCCAGCTGCGTTGCTTCCATAACAACGGCAACGGCAGCTTTGCGGAGATCACCGACGCCGCCGGTCTCACCGGGCTGACGGGGGGACTCAACATCATCCAGGGCGACTACAACAACGACGGCCTGATCGACGTGCTGGTCCTGCGGGGCGGCTGGTTGGGCGCAAACGGACGGCACCCGCACACGCTCCTGCGCAACAACGGCGACAATACCTTCAGGGACGTGACCGAGGAATCCGGGCTGTTGAGCTTTCATCCGACGCAGTCCGCGGTGTGGTTCGACTACGATGGCGACGGCTGGCTGGATATTTTCATCGCCAACGAAACCGTGGCCGCCTCGGGCAGCGTCGACCCCTGCGAACTTTTCCACAACAACCGGGACGGCACGTTCACGGAATGCGCGGCGGCCAGCGGCGTCGCGGTCGTCGACTGGGTCAAGGCCGTGGTGACGGCGGACTACAACAATGACGGCCGCCCCGACCTGTATCTTTCGTCGCTCGTCGGGCCCAATATGCTCCTGCGCAACGACGGGCCGGCGAACCCGGGCGCGCCGGCGGCCACGTCGTGGCATTTCACCAACACGGCGGTGGACGCCGGCGTCACCGCCCAGGAGCGGAGTTTCTCTTGTGCGTTTTTCGACTACGACAACGACGGCTGGTCCGATCTCCTGGTGACCGGCTACCGCATCCGGGACGCCGGCGATATCCTCGTCGACTACCTCGGCTCGCCGCCGGCGGGCGCGGAGCGCGCCCGGCTTTTCCGCAACAACCATGACGGCACGTTCGCCAACGTCACGGCCGCGGCCGGTCTCGACCGGATCCTGCACGGGATGGGCCTCAATTTTGGCGACCTCGACAACGACGGCTGGCTCGATTTCTACGTGGGTACGGGCGACCCGGCCCTCGGCACGCTCATTCCGAACAAGATGTTCCGCAATGACGGCGCGGGCCACTTCCAGGATGTGACCACTTCGGGCGGATTCGGCCAGCTGCAGAAGGGACACGGGATTGCGTTCGGCGATCTCAACCATGACGGCACCCAGGACATCTACTCCCATCTCGGCGGCGCGCTCAGCGGCGACCACTATCCGAGCCAGCTCTTCGCCAATCCCGGCCACGGCAACCACTGGCTGAAATTGAAACTGGAAGGCGTGAAATCCAACCGCCCCGCACTGGGCGCGCGGATCAAGGTCGTCGTCGAAAATTCGTTCGGCGACCGCGAAATTCATCGCGTCGTCGGCAGCGGGGCGAATTTCGGCGCCTCGCCCCTGCGCCAGGAAATCGGGCTGGGCGACGCCGCCACCATCGACCGCGTGGAAATCTTCTGGCCGGTGACCGGGAAGACCCAGGTCATCAAGGGGCTGAAGCTCGATCGCTGCTACGCCATCCGGGAGGACGCGAGCGCGGCCAAGGAAATCGCCCTGCAAACTTTCGCCTGGCCGAAGGCCCCGAGCACGCCAGGACACCATCACCACGGCGCGGCCGGTTCCGCGGGGAGCAACTGACCGCGGCCGGTTTCCATAGCCCGCGCGAGGCCCGTCCGGCCCGGGCACAAACAAAGCGAACCCGGGGGTTCGCTTTGTTGCTTTATCGGCAGATCACTCAGGCCTTGGCGGCCGTGGAATCCTCGAAACGCTTTTCCTTCACGGCCATGGCGGCCTTGCCGGTGCGGTCGCGGAGGTAGTAGAGGCGGGCCCGGCCGTTCTCGGACTCCTTCTCGATCTCGATCTTCTCGATGTTCGGCGAGTTGACCGGGAAAACGCGCTCGACGCCCTCGCCGTAGCTGATGCGGCGGACCGTGAAGTTCTCGTGGATGCCGCTGCCCTTGTGGGCAATGACGACGCCGGCGAAAATCTGGACGCGCTCCTTGTCACCTTCGCGGACCTTGGTGTGCACACGGACGCCATCGCCAACCTTGAAGGGTGTGGCGGCGGCGGGCTTCACCTGAGCGGCGGTGATGTCTTTGATGATCTGGTTCATGGCTGTTTTTTGAGTAAGTCTGGTCTGACTTTGGCTGTCTTTTCCAACTGCTGCGCGTGCCGCCACTTCTCGATTTCGCCGTGGTGGCCCTGGAGGAGCACTTCCGGCACGGACATGCCGCGGTAAACGGCGGGACGCGTGTAATTGGGAAAGTCGAGCAAGTTGCGGGTGAAACTTTCGGTGGTCAACGACTTTTCTTCACCGAGAAAACCGGGGATAAAACGGGCCAGCGCATCGATCACGACGGCGGCCGCGAGGGTGCCATTGGTGAGCACGTAATCCCCGATGCTGATCTCCTCGTCGATCACGGTGTCGCGGATCCGCTGGTCGATGCCCTCGTAGTGGCCGCTGACGAAGATAAGGTGTTGCTGTTTCGACAGCTCCTCAGCCCGGGCGGCCGTAAAAGGCGCTCCGTCCGGCGTCAGGTAGATCCGCCGGCAGCCCGGCGTCTGCAGCTGCTCGATGGCGTCGAAGAGCGGCTCGCACTTCATGACCATCCCCGCCCCGCCGCCAAAGGGGCGGTCGTCGGTGGTCTTGTGCTTGTCGGTCGCCCAGTTGCGCGTGTTGTGGACCTTGATCTCCAGCAACTTCGCCTCTTGCGCGCGGCCGAGCATGCTCTCGGACAAAAAGCCGTCGAGCATGGCGGGGAAGAGCGTGAGGACGTCGATGCGCATGGGGATTATGCCGGGATATGAAAAAGCCCCGGTTTTCACCGAGGCTTCGAAGTCAGTTGTGTTGCGGCGTGAGCTGCGTGACCCCGGGTGGATGAACCACTCAGGCGGTCGCAGCGGCGGCGCGCTTGGCGCGCTTGATCATCGCGTGCATCGTGCTGGTCGGCTTGGCGCCCTTGGAGACCCAATAGTCGACGCGATCGAGCTTGATGGAGAGGGGGTTGCCCTTGGCGCGCGGGTTGTAGGCGCCGATCTGCTCGACGGCATCGCCGTCACGGCGGGAGCGCTCCTCGGCCACGACGACGCGATAGTGCGGTTCGTTCTTGGTGCCGACGCGGGAGAGACGAATTTTGAGAGCCATTTGATGTGTCTGGTTACTTAGCTGGAAGCAGTATTTGGTTGGAAAAGGGGCAGAATGGACGGGACAACTTTGCCCTTGTCAAGCCCCCAGTGCCACCCCTGCATCCGACCCTTAACGCACCCATTTTTATGCTCAAAGCCGGTATCGTCGGTCTGCCCAATGTTGGCAAATCCACTCTCTTCAACGCCCTCACCCGCTCCCGCAAGGCGGAGGCCGCCAACTACCCGTTCTGCACCATCGACCCGAACGTCGGCGTAGTGACCGTCCCGGACGACCGCCTCTACGTCCTCCAGAAAATCGCCAAAACCAACGTCGTCATCCCGGCGGCGATCGAGTTCGTCGACATCGCCGGCCTGGTCGCCGGCGCGAGCAAGGGCGAGGGCCTCGGCAACCAGTTCCTCGCGAACATCCGCGAGGTGGACGCCATCGTCCAGGTCGTCCGTTGCTTCGAGGACAGCGACGTCGTCCATACCATGGGCGGTGTCGATCCCGTGCGTGACATCGAGGTCATCACCACCGAGCTCGTGCTCGCCGATCTCGACGCCGTCGCCAAGCGCGTGCCCAAGGCGCAGAAAGCCGCGAAGGCCGGCGACAAGGAAGCCGTCGTCGAACTCGCGCTCCTCAACAAACTCGAGCCACACCTCAACGCCGGCAAGACCGCCAACACGCTCGCGGCCACCGACGACGAGAAGGCGATGATGAAGCTTCTTCAGCTCCTCACCGCGAAGCCCGTGCTCTTCGCCTGCAACGTCGCCGAGTCCGACCTCGCCACTGCCGAGCAGAACAAGTTTGTGCAGAAGGTCGCGGAGTATGTGCGCACGCACCACGATGCCGCCTACGTGCCGATCAGCGCCAAGATCGAGTCCGAACTCATCGATCTCCCGCCCGAGGAAGCAAAGGCGTTCCTCAAGGATCTCGGCGTCGACGACTCCGGCGTTTCGTCGCTCATTCGCGGGGCCTACGCGCTGCTTGGGCTCCAGACCTACTTCACCGCTGGCGAAAAGGAAGTCCGCGCCTGGACCATCAAGAAAGGCTGGAAGGCTCCGCAGGCCGCCGGCGTCATTCATACCGACTTCGAGAAGGGCTTCATCAAGGCGGAGGTCGTCAGCTACGAGGACCTCGCCCGCCTCGGTAGCATTGCCGCCGCACGCGAGGCCGGCAAATATCGCCTGGAAGGCAAGGAATACGTGTTCCAAGATGGTGATGTGACCTTGTTTAGGTTTAATAATTGAGCGTTTTGGCCGTTGATAGGGTTCCTTCTGAAATAGCTTCTGGCATTGAAAGATAGGGATTAAACCCTATCGTTGCCGGAGTTGATATGGAATCACGTCGTCCAGTTCGCTTGAGCCTGCTCCGCACCTACTTGTGCGGAGTCGCGCTGCTTGTTGCAAATTGGATGCCTCTTATCGGCCGCGCCCAGAGTACGTTTTTCTGGGACCGCAACGGCTCCCCGTCGGGCGCGGGCAGCACGACGGCGGTGCTCAGCGGGACTTGGGATACGACCACTTCCAATTGGAACGACACTTCGACCGGTTCGAATTCGACCGAGACGTTCGTTAGCGGCAGCAACGCCGTGTTCAGCGCGGGCACGTCTGCCACCGGTGTCAGTTACACGGTGACCGTCTCCGGCACCCAAAACGCCAACAGCATCAACGTGGAGGAAGGCACGGTCACCTTCTCCGGCGGCACCATCAACCTCGCCGGTCCCAGCTTCACGGTCGCCAGCGGACTCACGACCACGGTCAACAGCGTGGTCAGCGGCACCAACGGCCTCACGAAGGACGGCGCCGGCACTCTCCTCCTCGCCGGCACGAACACCTACAGCGGCGGCACCACCCTTTCCACCGGCACCCTCGCCCTCGCCAACAACAGCGCGCTCGGCAGCGGCGCGCTCTCGATCGCGGACGGCACCACGATCACTGCCTCCGGTGGCTCGCGCGCCATCGCCAACAACGTCAACGTCGCCGGCAACTTCACCATCGGCGGCTCGCAGGCGCTCACGTTCAACGGCACCATCGATCTCGGCGGCGGCACCCGGACGATCACGGTCAACAACACGGCCACGACCACGTTCGCCGGCTCCGTGACCGAACCCTACTACAGCGGGCTGGAGAAGGCCGGTACCGGTCAGCTCGTGCTCTCCGGCAACAACAGCTTTACCGCGCCGGTCACTGTCAGCGCCGGCACGCTCACCCTCGCGAGCAACAACGCGCTCGGCGCTTCCGGCACGTCGAACAATACCGTCGTCTCCGGCGCCACCCTGGCCCTCCAAAACAACATCTCGGTCAACGAGGCCAGCACCAGCATCGCCGGCACCGGCGTGGGCGGCAACGGCGCGATCCGCAATGTCAGCGGCAACAACACCTATGCGGGTACCATCAACGTCGATGGCGCCGCCAGCATCGTGTCGACCGCCGGCACCGCCACGTTCACCGGCAATCTCGCTGTCAGCAACGACCTGACCCTTGGAGGCGCGGGAAGCATGACCTTCAGCGGTGGCGGCTACGGCGGTGGCGACATCACCAAGACGGGCTCGGGCACCGTCACCATTTCCGGTTCAACCTCCACCTCGTGGAGCGGCGCGATGAACATCAACGACGGCACCGTGGTCCTCGCCAAGACGGCCGGCGCCTCCGCCGGCGCGCCGTCCGCCCTCAACATCGGCGACGGCTCCGGGGCCCCGAATTCCGCCGTGGTGCGTCTCGGCAACTCCAACCAAATCGCCGACTACGCCGGCCTGATCACCGTCAAATCCGACGGCCAGCTCAACCTCAACGGCTTCACCGAAAAGGTGAACACGATCACCAGTACCGGCACGATCGCCCTCGGCACGGGCGCGCTGACCGTTGGCGTGAACTCGGGCAACTCCTCCCTCGGCGGCACCATCACCGGCACCGGCACGCTGATCAAGGAGGGCTCGGGCACCCTCGCGCTCTTGAGCTCCATCGTGCTCTCCGGCGAACTGCAACTCGACGCCGGCACGCTTGCCCTCAGCGGCTACAACCTCACCGCCAACACGCTCCACATCACCGGCAACAGCGTCATCGATTTCGCCGGCGGCAATTCCACGCTCAATCTCACCAACTTCATCATCGACGCGGGTGTCACGCTCACCGTCCAGAATTGGACCGCCGCCGCCGACTACTTCTACACCCAGGGCTGGACCGGCGCCTCCTTCGGCACCAGTGGCAGCGCGCCCATGAACCAGGTGGTCTTCTCCGGCTACACCGGCGACAGCACGCGCTGGCAATCTTTCGACAAGCAAATCACCCCTGTGCCCGAACCGTCGACCTATGGCGTATTGATGCTGTTGGGCGTGAGCGGCTTCGCCGCCTGGCGGCGCAAGCACCGGGGCTGAGAACAGAAGTTAAGACTTGGGCCGTCGGGTGGTATCGCACCCCCAACAATTGGCTGTTCCTAGGGCCAAAACCCCACTACAGAGAGGCCGGCCGGAACCTTCCGCCGTATTCGTCAATGCCCACCCGCTTCTCAGTCTTCCGCTTGCTCGCCTTGACCGGACTGCTTCTGTCCGGCGGCGCGCTTTCGGCCCAGGTGTACTGGGATGGCGGGGGTGCCGCCGATGCTTGGGGCACAGCCGCCAACTGGAACCCCAACGGCGTCCCGGGCAACGCTTCCCAAGTGATCTTCGACAACAGTTTCGTCAGCACGCTACCCACCGCGATCACACTTGGCGGCAATCGTTCCGCCAGCAGCCTGACCTTTGACACCACGGATGACCTTGCTTTGACCAATGGCTCCGGTTCCCGCACACTCACGCTCGCCTCGGGCGACATCACCCGCACCAGCGCCAGCGGCGGCACCCAGACCTTCTCCTTCGCCACGCTCGCACTGGGCGGCAACTCAGCGATGAACATTGGCGGCAGCGGCAGCCTGGTCATCAACTCTGCCGTTACCGGGAATGCCACGTTGACCAAGACCGGCGGGGGGGTGCTCGTGCTCGGCGGCCCCAACACCTTCACCGGCAACGTCGCCGTCAACGCCGGCACGCTCAGCATTTCCGCCAACACCAATCTCGGCAACGCAGCCAACGACCTTTCTCTCAATACCGGCACGCTCGAGAGCACCGGCACCTTCACCCTCGGCAACACTCGTGTGGTCACGCTTGGCGCGGGCGGCGGCACACTCAGCGTCAGCTCCGGCCAGACCCTCACCCTTGGCACTGGCAACCAGCTGACCGGCAGCGGTCCTCTTACAAAGGAGGGGACCGGCACGGTCTCGCTGACGGCGGCCAATAACTTCACGGGGAATATCGCCCTCAACAATGGCACGCTGCGCGTTGCGGCGGACACCAGCCTCGGCAATACCGCCAACGACATCACCCTGGCCGGGGGCACCCTCGAGACCACCGCCAGCTTCACTCTGAACGCCGGCCGCGTGGTGACCGTCGGCACTGGCGGGGGCACGATCGACGTCGACAGCGGCACCACTCTCACACTCGCCAGCGCCGGCCAGCTGACCGGCTCCGCCACCCTGACCAAGGCTGACGCCGGCACCCTCGCCGTCACCGCCGCCAACACGGGCTACACCGGCGACACCGTGGTCAACGGCGGCACGCTCAGTCTCAGCGGCTACAACGCCCTTGGCACCAGCAACACCAACACTCTCACCCTCAACAACGGCTCCGAACTCACCGCCAACTGGAGCGATGCCGCCCTCAATTACCAAGGCAACATCACGATCAACGACGGCACCATCCGCCACACCGACGTCAGTGGCAACAAGGCCGGTTTCCAGAACAACAGCCCCACCGACTCCCAGCTCATCATCAACGGCACCGCGCAGCTGATCGACCAGGGTAACCTGGCCGGAGGCCTCATGACTTTTGACGGCCGCGTCACGCTAAATACCGGCGCCAATGTCACGGTCAACGCCGTGGGCGCCAACGACGAGGTCCGCTTCGGCGGCGCGCAGAACATCACCCTCTCCGCCGGCACCACGCTCTCCACGACCGGCTCCGGCCAGGTCTCCTTCGGCAGCGGCTCCGCCCGCACGATCATCGGCGAGGGCACCTCCACCCAGGAAGCGAAGATCGTCCTCGGGGCGGCGACGAATTCCGCCAACCCCGGCAGTAAGTTTCAGGTCGATGGCTCCGGCACCGGCGGCCTGCGCATCGAGGGCACCAAGGCCAAGGTCGACGCGCTCATGACCGATGCGCGCCTCGCCGCGACCACCGGCAGCGGCGGCACGCTCACCCTCGCGTACACCGACAACGGCAGCCGCTCGCTGGGCACCGCGGCCAACCTCGCGAGCTCCTCCGCGGTCGCCCTCGGCCTCGTTTCCAACGGCGGCACCTTCACCCTCGGCACCGCCGGCGGCGGCACCGGCGACCTTGCCAACTGGGGCGGCCTGGTGGTCGGCGCCAACACCACCGTCTCCTTCGCGGACAATTTGGTCTTCAGCACCGGGATCGCGTCCGCGGACCTCACGCTGCTCGGCGGCACGCTGAACCTGAACAACACCCAGCAGAAGTTCGACACCCTCACCGTCACGGCGAACTCGGTCATCGATTTCGCCGGCATCAGTTCGACGCTCAACCTCACCAACCTGGTCATCGCCGCCGGCGTCACCCTGACCATCAACAACTGGACCAACGCGGCGGACTATTTCTATACGCTCGGCTGGACGGGAGTCAGCTACGACACCTACGGCGCGCCGGCGAACCAGATCCGTTTCACGGGCTTCGGCGTCAACAACGCCCACTGGCGCGCATATAACGACGAGGTCACGCCGGTGCCGGAACCGTCGACCTACGGGCTCCTGATGCTGCTGGGCGCGGGTGGTTTCGCCGCCTGGCGCCGCCGGCGCCGTAACTGATCGGTTCCGTGGAGGGTCCGCGTCCCTGCGGACCGGCATGGCTCAATTCTCCGCCCCGCCAGCCGCCTTCAGTTCGCGCGTCCGTGTGAGCGCGACCACGATGGCGGTCACCACGGCGTCGCGCATCGTGGACAGCGGCAGCGCCGGCTGGCCCTGCTTCTCCTGTCCGAGCTGCGCCGGCACGTGAATGAAGCCGCCGCGCACCTTCGTCCGCTTCCGCGCCAGCTCGTGCATCAGCGCGTAGAAAACATGGTTGCAGACGAACGTGCCGGCCGTCTGTGACACCGCCGCCGGCACGTCCTGCCGGCGCAGCGCCGCGACGATGGCCTTGACGGGCAGCGTGCTCCAATACGCCGCCGGGCCCCCGCGCACGACCGGCCGGTCGACCGGCTGCCGCCCGGCGTTGTCGGGAATCCGCGCGTCGTCGACGTTGATGGCCACGCGCTCCGGGGTGATCTCCGCCCGTCCGTTCGCCAGGCCGAGGCAGATCACCAGCGCCGGGCGGTGCTGCCGCAGCCGGCGCTTGAGCTCGGTCACCGACTTCCCAAATACGCACGGCAGCACCGCCCCGCACACCCGGTGCCCGGCGATCTCCACCCCATCGAGCTGGCGCGCGATTTCGCCGGAGGGATTCTGCGCCTCGCCGCCGAAGGGTTCAAAGCCGGTGAGCAGGACGGTCTTCATGGTCAAAAACGATACACGCATCCGTACATCACGGCGACGTTGAAGATCCAGATCGCGACGGCAAACGGCGCCTGCGCCCGGATCACCGCGAAGTCACTGCGCAGCTCCAGCAGCCGCACCGGCACGATGTTGAAGTTCGCCGCCATCGGCGTGACCAGCGTGCCGCAATAGCCCGACAGCATGCCGAGCGCCCCCATGATGGCCGGGTTGCCGCCGTGCGCCTGCACGATGAAGGGCAGCCCGATGCCGAGCGTCATGATCGGGAAAGCCGCGAACGCGTTGCCCAGCATCACCGTGAAGATCACCATGCCGCCGCAGTAGGCCAGGACCGCGACGAAAGGATCGGACACCGGCAGACCCGCCGCCACGAGCCGCGCCACTTCCTCGCCCACCCCGGCCCGCGCGAAGATGCCGCCGAGCGCCGCAAGCGATTGCGGCAGGATCAGCGCCCAGCCGAGCAGCTCGAGCAGCCGGCCGCCCTCCTCCACCGGCGCCACCGACCGGTCCTGCGTCAGCGCCAGCGCCAGGGCCGTGCCGACCAGGCAGGCGACGCCGAGCGCCAGCTGCGGGCCGACCAGGAAGCTGCCGGCGATCGCAAGCACGGGCACGAGCAGGATCGGCCCGAGCAGCCGGTTGCCCAACTGCCCGGCGCGCGCGGCTTTCGCCGCGGTCGCCTCCGCGAAAACCGGCGCCGCCACCTGCTTCGCCGCCACGAGGCCGCCGAGCCCCAGCACGAGCCACCCGACCGCCTCCGCCGGCAACAC
>Ga0247757_10001306_pt1 | contig 17061 bp, 17 predicted proteins | sample UWRJL126311R4_FD_180929 | JGI IMG/M metagenome (GOLD analysis project Ga0247757, IMG submission 180929) | Plant litter microbial communities from Arlington Agricultural Research Station in Wisconsin, United States - UWRJ-L126-311R-4 | ecosystem: Environmental > Terrestrial > Plant litter >... | reverse complement strand
GTCACCGAGGACGGCGCCGAGAACCTCTCGATCGCGATCCCGCGCACCGCCGACGACGTGGAGGCGTGGCTCGCCTAGGACCGGCGTCGGGAGCGCCGCCCGGAGGCGTTCGTCAGTCCTGGACGGGACGGGCGAGCGCGTCCTGCGCCGCCGCGAGCTGTCCGTTCGTGACGATCACCTGGTAGCTCGAGGCGAGCATCTGCCGGGTGGAGTCGAAGTCGCGGTTGCGGCGCGCGAACGCGTAGCCCGCGAGGCGGAACAGGAGGCCGGCGGCCGCGCCGATCAGGATCGCGGCGACCAGCAGCGCGATGTTGAATCCGGTGCGCGGCTCGAACAGCGAGAACAGCAGCCCGATGAACAGGCCGAACCACGCGCCGCTCAGGGCGCCCTCGAGCGCCGCGCGGTTCCACGAGAGCTTGCGGGTGACGCGCTCGACGGTCTTCAGGTCGTTGCCGACGATCGAGACGTTGGCGACGGCGAAGTCGGCCTTCGCGAGGCGGTCCACGACGGACTGCGCCTCGGTGTACGTGTCGTAGGTGCCGAGGATGTCGCCACGCGGGACGCGTTGCAGGTCGGCGGCTCGGGCGAGGGGATCGGTCATGGGCGCATCATCCCACGCGACCCTGTCCCTCGGGGGCGCACGAGTAGGGTTTGAGCGTGAGCGCCACCAGGGTCTTTGTCGCCCGGCTGGCCGGCTGCAACGTCTTCGACCCGGCCGGCGACCGGGTCGGCCGCGTGCGCGACGTGCTCGTCGTGTACCGCCGCGGCAAGTCCCCCACCGTCGTGGGCCTCATCGTCGAGATCCCGGGCAAGCGCACGGTCTTCGTCAGCATCGGCCGGGTCACGAGCATCGGCGCCGGCCAGGTCATCACCACGGGCCTCATCAACCTCCGCCGCTTCGTGCAGCGCGGCGGCGAGGTGCGGGTCATCGCCGAGCTGCTCGGTCGCCGCATGGTCCTGCGCGACGGGTCCGGCGAGGCCACCGTCGAGGACGTCGCGATCGAGGAGAACGCCCCCGGCGAGTGGGAGGTCACCGACCTCTTCCTGCGCCGTCCCCGCGCAGGGGCGTTCGGCAAGGGCGCGACCGTGTTCGCCGGCTGGGACAAGGTCCGGGAGAAGACGGGGAAGGGCGAGCCGCAGTCCGCGGAGCAGCTCATCGCCACCTACTCCGACCTGCTCCCCGCCGACCTCGCCTCCACCCTGCTCGAGCTGCCGGAGGAGCGCCGCCTCGAGGTCGCGGGCGAGCTGCCCGACGAGCGCCTCGCCGACGCCATGGAGGAGATGGATGAGGACGACCAGATCGCCCTCATCGGCCGCCTTCCCGAGGAGCGCGCCGCCGACGTCCTCGACGCGATGCAGCCCGACGACGCCGCCGACCTCATCGCCCAGCTCCCCGAGAAGCAGGGCGAGGCGCTGCTCGACCTCATGGAGCCGGAGGAGGCGGAGGACGTCCGGTTCCTCCTCGCCTACGCCCCCGACACGGCGGGCGGCCTCATGACCACGGAGCCGATCATCGTCTCCGCCGACGCGACGGTCGCCGAGGGTCTGGCCCTCATCCGCCGCCACGAGCTCGCCCCGGCGCTCGGCGCGGCCGTGTGCGTCACGCTGCCGCCGTACGAGCCGCCGACCGGCCGGTTCCTCGGCATGGTGCACTTCCAGCGCATGCTGCGCTACCCGCCGAACGAGCGGCTCGGCACCCTTCTCGACACGAGCCTCGAGCCCGTGCGCGCCGACGCGAGCGCGGCCGAGGTCTCGCGCATCCTGGCCTCGTACAACCTGGTCTCCGTCCCGGTCGTGGACGAGAGCCACCGACTCGTCGGGGTGGTGACCATTGACGACGTCCTCGACTACCTGCTCCCCGACGACTGGCGAAGTACGGACAATCACCGAGAACCGGTGAGCACCTCGACCGCAGCGATCCCGATCCCGAGAAGGAGGACGTCCCATGGCACGCGCCGCTAGCGACTTCGACGCCCCCAAGGGCCTGCGCTCCTCGATCGTGCCCTTCCGCTCCAGCGGGCGGGACCGGTTCGGCCGCTTCTCGGAGGCGTTCGCGCGCGCGATGGGCACGAGCGCGTTCCTGATCGGGATGACGGTCATCGTCGTCGTCTGGCTCATCTGGAACTCGGTCGCGCCCCGCGGCCTCCAGTTCGACTCGCACCTCGCGAACTTCACCCTGTTGACGCTCATCCTGTCGCTCCAGGCGTCGTACGCCGCTCCCCTCATCCTGTTGGCGCAGAACCGGCAGGACGACCGGGACCGCGTGCAGATCGAGCAGGACCGCCAGCGCGCCGAGCGCAATCTCGCCGACACCGAGTACCTCGCCCGCGAGGTGGTCGCGCTGCGCCTCGCGATGCAGGACATGGCGACCAAGGACTTCATCCGCGCCGAGCTGCGCTCGCTGCTGGAGGACCTGGATCGCGTCCCCGACCCGCCGGCCAAGAAGGGGCGCTCGTGACCTCTGATCCCTCGGGATCGGAGCGCCTGCTCGCCGCGCTCGCGCAGGTGCAGGATCCGGAGATCCGCCGACCGATCACCGAGCTCGACATGGTGCGCTCGGCGGTCGTCGACGGCGACGTGGCGCGCATCGACCTGCGCCTGACGATCGTGGGCTGCCCGGCCGCGGACCGCATCGAGCGCGAGGTGCGCGAGGCGGCCGCCGCCGTGTCCGGCGTGGCGTCGGTCGACCTGGCCATCGGGGTCATGACGCCCGTCGAGCGCGAGGCGCTCGTGACGCGGCTGCGCGGCACGCGCGCCCAGCAGTTCGGACCGGACTCCCTCACCCAGGTCTACGCGATCACGAGCGGCAAGGGCGGCGTCGGCAAGTCGACGCTCACCGCCAACCTCGCGGTCGCACTCGCGGCCACGGGACTGCGGGTGGGGCTCGTCGACGCGGACGTGTTCGGGTTCTCGATCCCCGGCATCCTCGGGATCCTGGACGCCACGCCGACGCAGGTCGACGACATGATCCTGCCGCCCGTCGCGCACGGCGTGAAGGTGATCTCGATCGGCATGTTCGTCGAGCCGTCGACGGCCGTGTCGTGGCGCGGTCCGCTGCTGCACCGGACGCTGCAGCAGTTCCTGACCGACGTGTGGTTCGGCGACCTCGACGTGCTCCTCCTCGACCTGCCGCCCGGAACGGGCGACATCGCGATCTCGCTCGGGCAGCTGCTGCCGCAGGCCGAGGTCGTCGTCGTGACGACGCCGCAGCCGGCCGCCGCCGAGGTCGCCGAGCGCTCCGGCCTCGTCGCGCGACAGACCGGGCAGACCGTCATCGGCGTCGTCGAGAACATGTCGGGGGGCGTGTTCGGATCCGGCGGCGGCGACGCGCTCGCGGCCCGGCTCGACGTGCCGGTGCTCGCCACCGTGCCCCTCAGCGGTCCGCTCCGCGAGGACGGTGACGCGGGCTCCCCCGCGGTGCTCGCGCACCCCGCGGACGCGGCATCGATCGCGATCGCGACTCTCGCGGACGCGCTGGGCACCCGCGCCCGCGGTCTCGCGGGGCGCCAGCTCCCGTTCTCGCCCCGTTAGGGCTCGACGAGGCGCCCCAGCAGCTCGACCAGCAGCCGCTCGGCGAGCTCCGGCGGCACGGCCTCGATGAGCGCCAGCAGGGGCGCTTGCCGCTCCGGCAGCGCGGCTCCCCCGCCGCCGATGCCGAGCGCGACCAGGATCCCGGCGGCGGCGTCCGCATCGAGCGGCCCCGCGTCGAGCGGCGGCAGGGCCGCGAGCACGTGCGCCGGATCGACCGGCGGCACGCCGCGCACCGCATCCGCCCCCGCCACGAGCGCCGGGAGGAGCAGCGGCAGCCCGCGCTCGGTGACCGGGGTGATCGTGAGGTGGGTCGTCGGCGGGAGGCGCACGCCGTCCGCCTGCGTCAGGCCCGGCTGCAGCTGCAACACCCACCCGGCGGTCCGGACGGCGTCGGCCCAGTGGTGCGGATCGACGCGCCGCTCCGCCGGGACGCTCTCGTCGGTCGCGACCGCGAGCAGCGGCCCCGCCGGCTCCCCCACGACCCGGAGCCCCTCGATCCCGTCGACGGCCTCGCGCAGCGCCGCGGTCGCGCGCCGGCAGGCGTCGGCGAGCGCCGCGAACCCGTCGGCGCCGAGCGCCTGCACGATCGCCCAGGCCGCGCCGAGCGGCCCGGCCGACTTCGAGCCGAGCACGGTCGGATTGACGACCGGGTACCCCGGCCAGCGTGTCGTCGCGAAGTACTGCAGCCGCTGCCGGTCGCGTCCGCGCTGCAGGAGCACGGAGACGCCCTTCGGCGCGTACCCGTACTTGTGCAGGTCGGCGCTCACGCTCGTGACGCCGGGGACCGCGAAGTCCCACGCGGGCAGACCCGGCCAGAACGGCAGGACGAGGCCGCCGATGCACGCGTCGACGTGGAGGGCGATCCCCCTGGCCGCGCAGGCCGCGGCCACGTCGGCGACGGGATCGAGGGCGGCGACGGGATAGGACGGCGCCGATACGACGACGAGCGCGACGTCGTCGCCGAACCGCTCCGCGATCGCGGACGCCGTCACACGCCCGTCGCGGTCCACCGGCACGAGGTCGAGCCGCAGGTCGAGGTAGTGCGCGGCCTTGTGGAAGGCGGCGTGCACGGTGGTCGGTGCGAGGAGCCGCGGCGTCCCGCCGTCGGGGTGGGTCGCCCGCCACGCGTCGCGCGCGGTCTTCGCGGCCAGCATGCAGCTCTCCGTGCCGCCCGTGGTCACGGAGCCGACCACGTCGTCACCGCCGTGCAGCAGCTCGCGCGCGAAACCGATGAGGTGGCGCTCGAGCGCCGCGACCGAGGAGAACGTCGTCGGGTCGAGCCCGTTGACCGGCTGCATCGCCCGGATCGCGGCCGCCGCGAGCTCGTCGAGCGCGTCGTCGCCGGGGTCGTACACGTAGCTCAGCACCCGTCCGCCGTGCGTCGGCGCATCGTGCTCGCGCAGGCGCGCGAGCCGCTCGAGGATCGCGTCGGCGTCCTCGCGGAACGGCACCCCGGTCACGCGGTCGGCCCCAGCTCCAGAGCGGCGTCGTCGACGGCGTCCGACGCGTCGGGATCGCCCTCGATGTCCGCCCGCCGCAGCGGGTATCGCGCGAGCGCGAGCAGGCTCAGCGCGACGATGACGGCCGGCACGATGCTGAAGCTCAGCACGATCCCGAGGACCGCGGTCGGCGTCTGCGTCGTGACCTCGCCGGCCAGCGAGGCCCGGTATCCCGTGATCGCGAGCACCACGGTGAGGACCGTCGTGCCGAGCGCCATGCCGGCGGTCTCGCCCGCGGTCCACACCCCGCCGAACGTGCCGGCGCGGTTCTCTCCGTGCCGTCGGGCGTCGTGCGAGATGACGTCCGGGAGCATCGCGAGCGGCAGCGTCTGCAGTCCCGCGTAGGCGGCTCCCGCGACGGCCACCGACCCGTACAGCCACGCCCCCGGCGCGAACGCCAGCACGACGAGCGAGAGGGCCGCGAGCCCGAACAGCACGGAGGCGATGGCGAACGCCCGCTCCTTGCCGGTCCGTCGTGCGATCACGCCCCACAGCGGCGCGCACACGAGCGCGGGTGCGATGAGCGCGACGAACAGCAGGTCGACGGCCGACTCGTCGTGGAGCACCCACCGGGCCACGTACTGCGCCCCGGCGAGCATCATGCCCGTCGCGAGCGCCTGGAGCACGAACGTGAGCAGGAGCGCCCGGAACGGCGCGCTCCGCCGCAGCGCCCGCCATCCGCGGCGGTAGGTCTCGCCGATGCCCGCCTGCGCATCCTCGAACGGCACCCCCTTCGGGGCCGCCGCCGTCGCGACCAGCAGGCCGACGAGCAGCACGACCGCCGCGACGACGCCCATGAGCAGGTACCCGAGATGCGCGTCGCCCCCGCCGAGCGACCGCAGGGCGGGCCCGCCCGCGCCGAACAGCAGGATCGCGAACGTCAGCACCACGACGCGCGCCGACAGCAGGCGCGTCCGCGCGTCGTACCCGGAGGCCAGCTCGGCCGGCAGCGCGATGTACGGCACCTGGAACAGGCTGAAGGCCGTCGCCGCGAGCACGAACGCCGCGAACACCCACACCCCGGACGCGAGCGGCGGCAGCCCGGCCGGCACCGCGAACGTGATCGCGAAGAACAGCGGCAGCAGGATCGCGCCCAGCAGCATGAAGCGCCGCCGCGATCCGGTGCGCGCGAGGCTCCGATCGCTGCGCGCGCCGATGACGGGATCGATGATGACGTCCCAGACCTTCGCGAGCGTCACGAGCAGCCCGGCCGCGATCGCCGCGACCCCGAGCGTGTCGGTGAGGAAGTACACGAGCACGAGCCCCGGCAGCGTGGCGAAGCCGCCCGTGCCGATCGAGCCGACGGCGTACCGCACGACGGTGCCCGCGCCGAGGCGGGTCGGGACGCCCGGGAGCCCGGGAGGTGGCTGCGCTGCCATGCCGCTTACGGTATCCGACGGATAGGCTCCCGCCATGTCCGGATCGATGCTGCAACGGGCCGAGACCGACGCGCTCACGTCGGGTCTGACCGCCACCTCGGGGCGCACCCAGGGCGTGATCGCGCCGTTCACGGGCGACGTGCTCCACGAGCTCCCGCTCTCGACCGCGCAGGACGTCGCCGACGCGACCGCCGCCGCGCGCGTCGCACAGGCGTCGTGGTGGGCCGCGGGCTGGGCGCACCGCCGCGAGGTGCTGCTCCGCGCCCACGATCTGCTCCTGGAGCGGCGGGAGCTGCTGCTCGATGCCGTGCAGACCGAGACCGGCAAGACCCGCGGCCAGGCGTTCGAGGAGGTCTTCAACTCGGCCGCCGCGACCCGCTACAACGCGCTCGCCGCCCACCGCGTCCTCCGGGGAGGACCGCGCCGCGGCGGCATCCCGCTCGTCCTGACCGCGCGCGTCGACTACCGGCCGAAGGGCGTGATCGGCGTCATCACGCCGTGGAACTACCCCCTGAGCCTCGCGATCATGGACATCGCCCCCGCGCTCGCGGCCGGCAACGGCGTCGTGCAGAAGGCCGACGACCAGGGCGCGCTGTCGATCCTCGCGGCCCGCCGCTGCTTCACCGACGCGGGCGTGCCCGAGGCCCTCTGGGGCGTCGTGGCCGGTGACGGCGAGGAGATCGGCAACGCCGTCGTCGACGCGGGCGACTACGTGAGCTTCACGGGCTCCACCGCGACCGGCACGAAGGTCGCGCAGCGCGCCGCGGGCCGCCTCGTGCCCGCCTCGATGGAGCTCGGCGGCAAGAACCCGATGATCGTCCTCGACGACGTGGATCCCGAGAAGGCCGCCGCCGACGCCGCCTACGGCTGCTTCTCGGCCGCCGGTCAGCTGTGCGTGTCGATGGAGCGCATCTACGTGCTCCGGGGCGTCGCCGACCGCTTCATCCCGGCCTTCGCCGCGCGCGTGGCGTCGCTGACGCTCGGACCGGACCTCGACTACACGACGGATGTCGGCTCCCTCGCGACGAAGGCGCAGCTCGAGCGCGTCATGGCCCACATCGAGGACGCGGTCGCGAAGGGCGCCACCGTGCTCGCCGGCGGGAGGGCCCGACCCGACATCGGCCCGTACTTCGTCGAGCCGACCGTGCTGACCGACGTGACGAGCACGATGCAGTGCTTCGCGCACGAGACCTTCGGTCCCGTGGTCGCGATCACGATCGTCGACTCGGAGGCGGCCGCGATCGCCGCGGCCAACGACTCCGAGTTCGGGCTCAACGCCTCGGTGCTCTCCGGCTCGCGTACCCGCGGCCTCGCCGTCGCGCGTCGCCTGAAGGCCGGCAGCGTCAACGTCAACGAGGGATACCGCGCGACCTTCGGCAGCGTCGACGCGCCGATGGGCGGCGTCAAGCACTCCGGTCTCGGCCGCCGCAACGGGCCCGAGGGACTCCTGCGCTACGCCGACGCGACGACGATCGCCACCGCGACGGGACTGCTGCAGCTGCCCCGCACGGGAGCGGAGTTCCGCACGCTCACGCCCGCGATGCTCCTGCTGCTGCGCACGCTGCGCACCGTGCGGCGGCGCTGAGGCGGCTAGGTCGACTCGACGTCGTACGGCGGCGGGACGGGGTTGCCCGCCTTGCGGCGCCGCTGCTCGTACGCCGACTCGACGTACCGGCTGCGCTCCGGCGTCGCGGGCGTCTCCGGCTCGGAGGCCTCGGCGGGCGTCGGCGCGATCGGCACGTAGTCGACCTCGTCGTCGATGAGCGCCTCGCGGATGATGCGCCGCGGGTCGTACTGCCGCGGATCGAGCTTGCGCCAGTCGACCTCGTCGAACTCGTCGCCCATCTCCTCGCGCATGCGGTCCTTCGCGCCGTCGGCGAAGCGCCGGAGCTGACGCACCAGACGCGCGAGCTGCGCGGCGTATCCGGGCAGGCGGTCGGGACCGATCAGGAATATCGCGATCACGGCGATGATGATCAGCTTGTCGAACGTCAGCCCGAAGGACATGGGTCATAGGGTAACCCCGAGGAGGTCGTGGTGGTCGACAAGGAGCTGAGCTGGCGGTACGCCGAGGACTTCGCGGCGGAGACGCCGGCGATCCAGTCGGCGCGGCGTCACGCCCTCGAGCTCGGGATCGACCCGATCAGCCCCGGCGTCGGCGCGCAGATCGCGGTGCTCGCCGCCGCGAGCGCGACGCACTCGATCCTCGAGATCGGCACCGGCACGGGCGTGAGCGGCCTGTGGCTGCTGAGCGGCGCGCCGGAGGCCACGCTCACCTCGCTCGACCGCGAGTTCGAGCACCAGCAACTCGCGCGCGCGGCGTTCGCCGAGGCGGATGTGCCGGCGAACCGCATCCGGCTCATCACGGGCCGCGCGGCCGAGGTGCTGCCGCGCATGACGGATGCGGCCTACGACCTCGTGCTGGTCGACGGCGACCCGGCGGAGCTCCTCGACGACGTGGAGCACGCCCTGCGGATCGTGCGCCGCGGCGGACTCGTGCTCGTGCCGCACGCCCTGTGGCGCGGACGGGTGGCGGATCCGGCGCAGCGCGACGAGACCGTCGCGGACTTCCGTGCACTGCTCGGCACGATCGCCGAATCCACCGCGATCGCGGCGTCGCTGAGCACGTCCGGGGACGGGCTCCTGCAGATCGTCAAGACCGCGGAATGAGGTCGACGGCCCCGTGGGCCGCCGACCGGAAGGTCATCGCGTCAGCTCGCCGAGCCGACGACCCCCACGAGCGCGTCGCGCAGCTCCGCCGCCTCGGCGTCGTTGACCGACACCACGAGTCGTCCGCCGCCCTCGAGGGGTACCCGCACGATGATGAGCCGACCCTCCTTGACAGCCTCCATCGGTCCGTCACCGGTCCTCGGCTTCATGGCCGCCATGCGTGGTCCCCTTTCGCGTGGAATCACTTCATTATCGCGTACGGCGGGAACCGACGAGAAATCAGCGAACGTCCAGCGGCGGTGAACGGGTGATCTACGGCGGCGACCAGTCGTAACCGTCGACCCACCAGGCGATGTAGATCCAGCCGATCTGGCCCAGGATCCCGAGCGCCACGAGGGTCACGCGCCACGCCCGATTCCGCGGCACCGCGAACACGCCGAGGGCCGGCGCCATCGGCATCAGCACCCGGAAGACGCTCGACTGCGGGAAGAAGACGGCGAGCAGGTACAACCCGTAGCCGACGACCCAGAGACGCAGGTCGACGCCGATCCGCCTCGCCCACGGCGAGAAGAGCAGCACCCCGACGATCGCGACGAGCAGCACGAGCCCCACGCAGCCGAGGACGAGGGACGGCGGGAAGGGCACGCCGATCCAGTGCAACCACCATTCGGCACCCTCGATCCATCCCTGGAACGGCACGAGATCGTCGTAGTGCCCGAGGTAGAGCACGCGCCACGACAGCTCGGTCTCGGTGTAGGCGTCGTGGTCCCCCGTGACGAGGCCCGCGATGACCGGCCACGCGATCCCGGCGGCGAAGCTCGCGAGACCCGCGACGACGATCCGCAGCAGGTCGCCCACCGTGAGCGGATCGCGCCGCCGCGTGATGAAGCGGTGGACGAGGTGGAAGAGCAGCAGCGCGGCGAACGCGATCGCTCCCGGGCGCGTGAACCCGAGCACGACGACGACCGGGATGAGCAGCAGGTGCCGCCGGTCGAGCAGCAGGATGAGCGCGAGGAACAGGAAGAACAGGCCCATCGACTCCGCATAGGCGACCTGCAGGATCGGCGACAGCGGCGCCGTGCAGAACAGCACGGTCGCGAACAGGGCCGTGCCCGCCGGCAGCACGCGCGCCATCAGCCGGAAGAACAGCAGGGCCGCCCCCGCCGCGAACGCGACGGACACGACGACCGACACGACCTCCCACGAGCCGACGCCCATGAAGACCCGCACGAGCGCCGGGTACGCGGGCAGGAACGCCCAGGCGTTCTGCGCCACGTGCCCGTCCGCGCCGATCGGCAGGGTGGTCGGGTAGCCGACGACGGCGACGATCTTGTACCAGTTGCCGTCCCAGATGGAGGCGAACGAGAAGTAGTCGGGGTGCGGTCCCGTCCAGGAGTTCTGCTGCTGCGCCGCGGCGAACCCCAGCAGGATCAGCGTCGTCACGACGCGCGAGGCGGCGAAGACGAGCAGGACCTGCACCCACCAGCGCCAGCCCCGGAACCGCTCCCAGAGCGTCGGCGGCGCGACGGGGAGCGCGGTTACGCGGATCTCGGGGCTCACGCGCCCGTCAGCCACGCGCGCAGGCCGCGCTCGCACTGCGCGAGCTGCGCGAGCGGCACGCGCTCGTCGTCGGCGTGCGCGAGCGTCGGGTCGCCCGGTCCGTAGTTGACGGCCGGGATGCCGAGGGCCGAGAACCGCGCGACATCGGTCCAGCCGTCCTTCGCCCGCGCCTCGCCCCCGACGGCGGCGACGAACGCCTGCGCGAGCGGGTCGTCGAGCCCGGGACGCGCGCCCTCGGCGACGTCGACGACGACGACCTCCGCCTCCGGAGCCGCCGCGGCGATGACCGCGCGCACGTGCGCCTCGGCCTCCGCGCCGTCGCGGCTCGGCGCGAAGCGGTAGTTGACGTGCACGACGCACTCGTCGGGGATCACGTTGCCGGCCACGCCGCCCTCGATGAGCACCGCGTTGAGGCCCTCGCGGTACGTGAGCCCGTCGACCTCGATCCGCGCGGGCTCGTACGCGGCGAGCGCCGTCAGCACGGGTGCGGCTGCGTGGATCGCGTTGGACCCCATCCACGCCCGAGCCGAATGCGCTCGCTTGCCGCGCAGCGTCACGTCGGCGCGGAGGGTGCCGTTGCAGCCGCCCTCGACGTCGCCGCCCGTCGGCTCCCCCAGGATCGCGAAGTCGGCCACGAGCAGCTCCGGGCGGGTACGCGCGAGGCGTCCGAGCCCGTTGAGGTCGGACGAGACCTCCTCGTGGTCGTAGAAGACCCAGGTGACGTCGACGATCGGCTCCGCGACCTCCACGGCGAGCTTGAGCGCGACCGCGACGCCGCCCTTCATGTCGACCGTGCCGCGGCCGACGAGGTCGTCGCCCTCGATCCACGAGGGGAGATTGCCGTTGATCGGGACGGTGTCGAGGTGCCCGGCGATGACCGCGCGGCGCTCGCGCCCGAGGTGCGTGCGGGCCACGATCGCGTCACCGTCGCGCAGCACCTCGAGGTGTGCGGCGCTGCGCAGCACGGCCTCCACGGCATCCGCGATCGGCGCCTCGTCACCCGACACGGACGGGATGTCGACGAGCGCCTGCGTGAGCTCGGCCACCGGGGCCGCGGGGTCGAGGGCGGGCATGGGCGCCATGCTATCCCCGACGCCGCCGGCACCGGACCGCGCGGTCCGCCCCGATACGCTGGCCCCATGACCGCCGCCTGGGGCCACGGCCTCGCCACCGTCGCGTCCGACGGGACCGTCCTCGACACCTGGTACCCCGCTCCCCGGCTGGGCGGCGCCGCCGACGACTTCCCGGCCGACCTCGCGGCCGAGACCGGGCCCGACGAGTTCCGCGACGTGCGGATCGAGCCGGTCACGCTGTCGATCGACACGGAGGCCGCCCCCGCCTCGACCGCGGACGCCTACCTCCGCCTCCACCTCCTCTCGCACCTCCTGGTGTGCCCGAACGAGGTGAACCTCGACGGGATGATGGCGCACCTCCCGATCGTCGTCTGGACGAACACGGGCCCGGTGCTCCCGGCCACCTTCGCGGCCCGGCGCCGCACCCTGCAGCGCGCCGGCGTGACCGCGAAGGGCTACGACCGGATCCCGTTCCTGCTCGACTACGTCACGCCCGAGCGCGTGCGCATCGCCGACGCGTCGCGCGTGCGGCTCGGCGCCCACCTCTCCCCCGGCACGACCGTCATGCAGGAGGGCTTCGTCAACTTCAACGCGGGCACGCTCGGCTCGTCCATGGTCGAGGGGCGAATCTCGGCGGGCGTCGTCGTGGGCGAGGGCACGGACGTCGGCGGCGGCGCGTCGATCATGGGCACCCTCTCGGGCGGCGGCACGCAGCGAATCACGCTCGGGGAGCGGGTGCTGCTGGGCGCGAACTCCGGGATCGGCATCTCGATCGGCGACGACGGGATCGTCGAGGCCGGCCTCTACGTGACGGCCGGCACCCGCGTGACGGTCCTCGGCGACGGGGAGCCGCGGACCGTGAAGGCGCTCGAGCTGAGCGGCGTGCCCGGCCTGCTGTTCCGCCGCAACTCGACGACGGGCGCCGTGGAGGCGCTCCCCCGCACGGGCGGCCGCGTCGAGCTCAACGCGGCGCTCCACGCGTAGCGCGGACGCTGCGCGCCTCCTCCCCTCCCTCCGCCCTGCCGCCCCTCCCCCATCCGCCCCCGCCGTTCGCCCCTCCGCCGTGCGCCCCTCTGCCTTCTGCCCCTCCGCCGTTCCGAAATGCAGGAGATCCGGCGGACGGAGCAGCACTCCCCGGGCGTTGCGGAGGGTGCCGCCCGAGATCTCCTGCACTTCGGGCGCTGAGCGCCGGCTGTCCACCGACCGGACGTGGCATGCGGATCGGGTGCGCGCTCCGTGGTCCGATGCGCACGTGCGCGAGTCGGATGCCATCCACCGCCGGGGCGGTCTCGCCGCGACCCACGAGCTGCTGGCCGACGGCGCGACGTCGCACCGGCTGACGGCTGCCGTGAGATCCGGCACCATCGTGCGCGTGCGACAGGGCTGGTACGGCCTGCCGCACGCCGACGAGCCTCTGACGGCGGCTGTTCGCGTCGGCGGGCGGGCGACCGCGACCACCGCGGCGCGGGCACTCGGACTCGCGTCGATGCCGGACGGGCTGATCCACGTGCGGGTGGACGCTCACGCCGCCCGCCTGCGCGACCCGCACGATGCGAAGCGCCGGCTGGGCCCGCGAGCCGATGTGTGCGTCCACTGGCGCTCGGGCGGCTCCGGCAGCCGCCACCGGCTCGCAGCGGTGGAGGCGATCGTCGACATGGCCGACTGTCAGCCACCGGAGCGGGTCGTCGCGGCGGCCGACAGCGCCATCCGCCTCGGCCTCGCCACGCGAACCGCGTGGGCGCGCGGCATCGCCGATCAGCCCCATCGGCTCCGTCGGCTCCTCGAGGAGGTCGATCCGCGCTCGGAGTCGTACCTCGAGTCGATCGCACGATTCCGGTTGCGCCGTCTCGGGATGCGACCCCGGGTCCAGGTCGAGATCCCCCGGGTCGGCCGCGTCGATCTGCTGGTCGGGCGGGTGGTCGTCGAGCTCGACGGGTGGGAGTTCCACCGCGATCGCGAGGCGTTCGAACGCGATCGCGAGCGCGACGCCGAGTGCGTGCGGGCGGGGCTGATCCCCCTCCGTTTCACCTCGCGGCAGCTGCTTCGGCGGTGGGCGTGGATGCGCTCGGTCATCCGCGACGCGCTCGCGTCATGACGCGGGGTCGTTCCGAAATGCAGGAGATCCCCGCGATGGACGATGGAGACGCCGGGATCGCCGCCATCGGCTCGCCGGATCTCCTGCATTTCGGAACCGGGGCGCGAGGAACGCGCACCGGATCGCCGGCGCGCCGCTGGGAGCGCAGCGCCGCAGCGGCGCGCGACGACGCGAACGCGAACGCGAACGCCGGAGCAGCTACCGGTTCGTCGGCCAGTCGCGGGCCGCGGGCCCCGTGTAGACCTGCTGCGGGCGGCCGATCTTCGTCGCCGGGTCGCCGTTGGCCTCGCGCCACTGGGCGATCCAGCCGGGGAGCCGGCCGATCGCGAAGAGGACGGTGAACATGCGCGTCGGGAAGCCCATCGCCTTGTAGATGACGCCCGTGTAGAAGTCGATGTTCGGGTACAGGCGCCGCTCGGCGAAGTAGTCGTCCGCGAGCGCCACCTGCTCGAGCTCGCGCGCGATGTCGAGCAGCGGATCGCTCACCCCGAGGTCCTTCAGCACCTCGTCGGCGCTCTCCTTGACCACCGTCGCGCGCGGGTCGAAGTTCTTGTACACGCGGTGCCCGAAGCCCATGAGCTTCACGCCCTGCTCCTTGTTCTTCACCCGCTCGATGAAGGTCTGCACGCTGTCGCCCGAGTCGCGGATGTCGCCGAGCATCTTGAGCACGGCCTCGTTCGCGCCGCCGTGCAGCGGACCCGAGAGCGCGTGGATGCCCGCCGAGATCGACGCGAAGATGTTGGCCTGCGTCGATCCCACGAGGCGCACCGTCGAGGTCGAGGCGTTCTGCTCGTGGTCCTCGTGGAGGATGAGCAGCCGGTCGAGCGCCTTCACGAGCACGGGGTTGATCTCGTACGGCTCGGCGTAGGTGCCGAAGTTGAGCTTCAGGAAGTTCTCGACGAAGGACAGCGAGTTGTCCGGGTAGAGGAACGCCTGCCCCAGCGCCTTCTTGTGCGCGTAGGCGGCGATGACCGGGAGCTTCGCGAGCAGACGGATCGTGGAGATCTCGACCATCTCGGGGTTGTGCGGGTCGAGCGAGTCCTCGTAGTAGGTGGACAGCGCCGAGACGGCCGCCGACAGCACGGACATCGGGTGCGCGGTGTGGGGCAGCGCGGAGAAGAACTGCTTCAGGTCCTCGTGGAGGAGCGTGTGGCGGCGGATCTTCTCGTCGAACTCCGCGAGCTCGGAGGCGCTCGGCAGCTCGCCGTAGATGAGCAGCCAGGCCACCTCGAGGTACGTGGAGTTCTGCGCCAGGTCGGCGATGTCGTACCCGCGGTAGCGCAGGATCCCCGCGTCGCCGTCGATGTAGGTGATGGCACTCTTGGTGGCCGCGGTGTTCACGAACCCCGGGTCGTAGAACGTCAGCCCGGTCTGCCGGGTGAAGGCCGATCCGTCGGCGGCGCTCTTGCCGTCGACCGCCGGGATGATGGGGAACTCGGCTGCGGTCTCCTCGTGGGAGAACGTGACCTTGTCGGAGTCTCCGGTGTCGCTCACCGTTACAGCCTAGGGTGCCTCCGCGACCATCGCGGACTCCGCCAAGGACCGGGCTCAGCGCTTGGAGGAAGCCTCCAGACGCCCCGCGGCGGCCGCGATCCGCTCGTCGGTCGCCGACAGCGCGATGCGCACGTGCTCGCGGCCGGCCTCGCCGTAGAACGCGCCCGGCGCCACGACGACGCCGCGCTCGGCGAGCCATGCCACCGTGGTCCAGGAGTCCTCGCCGCGGGTGGCCCAGAGGTAGAGACCGGCCGAGCTCTCGTCGATGCGGAAGCCGGCTCCCTCGAGAGCGGGCAGCAGCGCATCGCGACGGCGGCGGTAGCGCTCCTTCTGCTCCGCGACGTGCGCGTCGTCGCCGAGGGCCGCGAGCATCGCGAGCTGCACCGGCAGCGGCGGGATGAGCCCCGCGTGCTTGCGCACCTCGAGCAGCTCGGCGATCAGGTCGCCGCATCCCGCCACGAACGCGGCGCGGTAGCCGGCGAGGTTGGACTGCTTGCTGAGCGAGTAGACCGAGAGGGTGAGCCGGCGGCTGTCGCCGATCACCTCGGGGTCGAGGATGGACGGGGCCGGCTCCTCCGAGTCCCAGGTCAGCTCCGCGTAGCACTCGTCGTTGACGATGACCGCGCCGAGCTCGCGCGCCCGCGCGACGGCGCGCCGCAGGAACGGGATGCCGAGCACCTGCCCGTCGGGATTCCGCGGCGAGTTGAGCCACACGAGCCGGGTCTCCGCGGGCCAGTCGTCGGGTTCGTCGGAGGCGAGCGGCGTCGCACCCGCGATCCGCGCGCCGACCTCGTACGTCGGGTAGGCCCGCGTCGGATGCACGACCACGTCGCCGGCTCCGAGGCCGAACAGCGTCGGCAGCAGCGCCACGAGCTCCTTCGAGCCGATCGTCGGGAGCGTGTTGCGCGCCTCGAGCGTGACGCCCCTGCGGCGTCCGTACCAGTCGGCGATCGCCTGCCGCAGCGCCGGGGTGCCGGACGTCTGCGGGTACCCGTGCGCGTCGGTGGCCGCGGCGAGCGCGTGGCGCACGACGTCGGGCGTCGGGTCGACGGGCGAGCCGACCGCGAGGTCCACGACGCCGTCGGGATGCTGCGCGGCGCGCTCGCGGAACGGGACCAGCCGGTCCCAGGGGAAGTCGGGCAGCTCCAGCGCCACGACTCAGTGGCCCTGCGGCGGAGCGGCCTTCACGATCGGGTGGTCGCCCGCGATCACGCCGATCTTGGCGGCGCCGCCCGGCGAGCCGACGCCGACCTCGTCGAAGAACTCGACGTTGGCCGTGTAGTAGTCCTTCCACTGATCGGGGAGGTCGTCCTCGTAGAAGATCGCCTCGACCGGGCAGACCGGCTCGCACGCACCGCAGTCGACGCACTCGTCGGGGTGGATGTACAGCATCCGATCGCCCTCGTAGATGCAGTCGACGGGGCATTCGTCGATGCAGGCGCGGTCCTTCACATCGACGCAGGGAAGAGCAATGACGTACGTCACCTCCTCATCCTACGGGCGGTCGGAGACCCTTCCTCGCCACGGCAGGACCAGCGCGGCGGCCGCCAGGACGAGCGGGCCGACCGCCCAGATCCAGCCCGCCGCCCCGGTCAGGACGAAGACCGGCGATCCCGCGGCGGGGAACGCGAGGAGGACGCAGCCGATCAGGAACCCGACGGTCGCGGCCCCGCCGACGAGTCGGCTCGCGAAGACCAGCCGGAAGCCGGACACCAGCGCGAGCGCGATGGCGAGGCCGGCGGCGAGCCCCAAGGGCGGCA
>Ga0247757_10001305_pt1 | contig 17071 bp, 1 predicted proteins | sample UWRJL126311R4_FD_180929 | JGI IMG/M metagenome (GOLD analysis project Ga0247757, IMG submission 180929) | Plant litter microbial communities from Arlington Agricultural Research Station in Wisconsin, United States - UWRJ-L126-311R-4 | ecosystem: Environmental > Terrestrial > Plant litter >... | reverse complement strand
TAAGCTTATTATAAGATATATTATAGATTATAATTAATTGTAACTAAAAATATGAATACGGAAAAAAGTAATCTATAGTCAAAGTTTTACTTTTTTTATTCGCTATATTCAGTGATTTACCTTTCTTCCAATATGCTGACTAATCAGGATTACTAACTACAGAAATAAACTGCTAGTTTTTCTCTTTTAAATTCTTGTTTCATTTTTATTATAGCGTTAGTATTGGCCAAGTTATAGCCTTTTAAAAATAGTATCTTTTTTGATTACTCTTTTTTTTTTGCACCCTACTGTATTAATCTAAATAATATCCTAAAGGGTAGATATCTCTAATAGACTATTAAGTTTAGTCTAGTAGATTTAGATTTTAATTTATTAGTTAATAAAGATTTTCTACTTTATAAGCTCTATTAGTATTTTTAACCTCTAACTAAAGTTAATCTTTTTTATTTAATTTATTATTAGTACTAGTTTTCTTTTTAAGTTATTATCCCTTCCTCTAAGTTAGGTAGGCTAGTAAATAGGTTTAGGATACCTACTAGTAGGTTAGGTTGGGTTCGAAATATATAGGCTATAGGTTAGGGTATAGTTAGGATTATCTATATATTAGGTTAGGATATAGTTAGGGTTATCTATATATTAGGTAGGGGTTAGGTTTAGATCGTCCGTATATTAGGTTAGGTTAGGTTTAGGGTATCTTCTAGGTTGCGTATTATATACTAGATTACGTAACTTATATACTACGTTACGTGATATATATAGCTATATCGAATTATTATAGCGATTTATTATAGTTTTAATTACGTAATAATATATAATATAGCGTAATATTAGTAAGACCTAAGTTAACCTAGGTCTATATAACCTAACCCCTACCTAACGTATAGATAACCTAAACCTAACCCCTACCTATATAAAGGATTACTAGCGTAGATAGGGGTTAGGTTTAGGTTAGGTCTATTTACGTTAGACCCGAACCTAATATAATCCTAACTAATTTACTACCCTAAAATTAGGTAGTAGGGAGACCCTAGTTCTTATTAATTTTCCTAGTTTTTAGAGGTCTAAAGGTTCCTAGATAATAATAGATAATCCTTTACTAGGTTATTAATATTCTACTTCTTATACTATATTTAAGACTTATAATTACTATAGTTCTAATAATATATTATTTAAAAGGGTTCTCTCTCCTAGCTAGCCCTTAGAGTTCTTTTTACCTAGGTTATCTCTTACTAAGTTAAAGTATTAAAGTTAAATAGCTATTATTAGAAGAAGCTCCTCTTTTACTATTATAATAACTTTAAATAGATTAGTATAAATTCTAATCTACTATTATCTATTAAAGTCTTTATAAGCTAGCTTCTTTTCTTTTAGTTAACTATCCCTATTAGAATTATATTATATAACTACTTAGTTTACTAGTAGCTTTCCTATAGCTTTCTAGTAGCTTATTAGTAGCTTTCTACTAGTATACTAGCAGCTCTCTAAGTTATATAACTAGTATTATATAACTACTTACTATTAATTCGCCTATAGCTTTCTAGTAGCTTTCTAGTAGCTCCCTAAGTTATATAACTAGTATTATATAACTACTTACTATTAGTTCGCCTATAGCTTTCTAGTAGCTTACTAATAGCTCTTTAAGTTATATAACTTATTATATAATAGCTACGTTACTAGCTGCGTTTACTACCTACGTTCCCTTACTATACCCTTTACTACGCCCCTAGCTACGCCCTTTACTATACCCCTTTCTTTCCCTTCCTTACTATAACCTATTACGCTTACGCGTGTAAGCTAGGTCCTATAGCACTCTATATATTATAAATAGAATCGCGCCTTTATATATATAAACTCCTCTATAGTTCTCTCTTTTATAGAATTAATTATTTACTCTCGAACCTACTTTATAGCTATAGATTAATTTAACCTATATACCTATTACTATACTAATACTAATTAGTAACTAAATTATAAAAAAACTATAGATTAGTAAGGAATATCTAATAGAAGGAGTTTCCCTAGCTTACTAGGATTTAGCTCTAGTATTAGAAGCGACTAACCCTCGATATCCTCCCTAGTACTAGCCTAGGATAGTAATAGTTAGTATAAAGAATAGAGACGCCTATTAAGGACTATCTTAGTTAGATAGTACCTCTTCTAATAGAACTAAAAGAGATCTACTACGAAGCTCCCTAGTACTAGCCTAGCCTAAAAACTAGATCTATATTAACTATATAATTTATTTAACTTATACGCGACCTAATAGTATGTTATAATATAAAGAAATTCGAATATACCTATAGTTTATAGACCTCTATATTAGTAAATACGAGAATAAGCTATATAATTTTAAGGATAAATAACTTAATAAAGAATACCTAAATACTATTACCCTCGAATAGATTAAATACGCTAAAGAAGATAGATTAATTAATATTATCCTACTAGGTTAATATAAAAAAGAATTTATATAATAGTTAAAGTAATACTTCGACGCGATCGATTACTAAATTAAGAAGAGAATAAAGGAATTATTTTAGAAATATAATATCTATATAGTATATAGTTAATAAGGAAACCTAATAGACTAGTTCCTTAACCTTCTTAACCTAGATAAGTGCCTACTATAGCTAGAACCTAAACTTACCATTATAATAAACGACCTAACCTTTATATATTAGTAAATAATAGAATAAAAGAATATAAATAGTTCTAGTAATATACTAGTACTATTACTAGTACCTATACTATTACTAGTATCTATACTAGCGCTACTAGAATAACTAATTCTTTAGTATATAGGGATTCATACTCTTACTAACTTAGTAAAACTATATAATAATAATATAAAGTTTACTAGCGATTTATATAATATACTAAATATTAAACTTAATATCTTCTATAATCTCTATATAAAGGCTAGTATTAACGAATTAAACTACGCAACTACCTTTAGTACTATATTAAAAGGAAAGATATAATTATTCTACTATTAATATCTTATATAGAAGGACCTACTATTTAATATTATAGTTACTCGAATATATATATATTTTTATATACCTAAGAACTATCAGCTTTTCTTAAATAAATAGCGTATAATAATACTTAAAGACGTTATCGCTACTAACCCTAATAAAAATCTAGCTAAATACCTAGAGATTATTATTAAGCGACTATAGTAAACCTACTAGGGGCTTATTTAGAACTTTAGAGCTAGTAAAAGAAGCCTAGTAGGATAACTAGTTTTTATATATTAAGGTATACTAGCATGCGTGTAAGTACTTATTCGCCTAGTAATAATATTTAAAGGTATTACTATAGACCTTCGTAGTACTATTAGACTATAGATATACTATAATAGTAATAATTATAGTTATCAGTTCATCTTATAGAATTAGAATAAACTAGAATATTATAATAATAATTCTTTTTATATAGATTAATATTATAATTAGAATCGAAACTAATATTACAAGAACTAGAATAACTATTATTATAAGGACTAGAATAATTACTATCGTAAGAATTAGAATAGATACTATTATTAGAATTATAATTAACGTTAAAATAGAAAATATTTCGTATATAGAAAATAGAACTACTAGTTAATATACTACCTAATTAAAGAGCGTAAGTAATTATAATAATAATTTCGAATATATATATAGGACTATAACCTTAACCCTAACTATAAAATATTCCTAGTAGAATTCGAAGGAATCGATATTAGCGATATTACTAATAGCGATAAGGATAAGGATCTTAATATATTCTACCTATTATAAAATAATTAATTTTTTACTATTTTATATAGAACTATTAATAGATAGGCTATTGTTGTAATACTTAATAACGCTATAATAACTTATATAATTACTAGTAAGGACCTATACTATAATAATAAGATAGCTAAGGAAGATAGCTACTTATTTACTTTTAATATACGATATAGTAAAAATATCTTCTAAGGAATTATATCTAATACTAGCGCTACTAGTATATTAATAGTAGGATAGATATAAGTTAAGGCTCTATAGCGAATATAGCTATTAGCTATTATTAATAAGTCTACTATAGGATATTACTATATTTGTTTTAGTAATAACCCTAAGTATTTATCTATTAGAAATATCGACGTAGAGATACTATTTAGTATTATTTAGTTTATAGTAATACTAATAAATACCTTATTTCTACTCTACCTAGCTAATATAGATTAATATAGAATCTATTTTAATAATATTAATAATATACTTATATACTAAGGAAACGACTACCTAGTTATTTAGAAGTAGGGGCACCTATAGCTTCTACTTAGTAATTAGGAAATAGCTATATACTACCTTATTAAAAAGGAATTACGATAGCTATATTAACAATTTAGCTATCTAGCTATAGAATAATTATATAAAGTACTAAGCAGAGCTGGATATAATAATATTAATAAAGAAATACTTAAGAAGATTACTAGATTCTACTATTAGTACCAAATCTATAGTAAAGTATCTAGATAATTTAGGTTTACTATTAAGGATAATATTAACTTTAATTTTTAAATCATCGTCGATATTATATATATTAACTAAAAGCCTATTCTATACGTAATTAATAAGGTAATAATATTCTAAGTAGTATAATTTCTAATAGATATATAATTAGGAACTATATAAAATATACTTCGAACTATATAGATCGATATATATATTAGACTACCTAATATTATCGCAACCAACGTAGGAAGGAACTTTACTAGTTAAGAATTTATAAATAACGCGAGTTCTATAGTAATAGATATATAAAAGGTTCCTATTAAGGCTTATAATTTAATTAAAAAGGTTGAATAATATTATATAGTAATTTAAAGAGTATATAAAGTTATTACTATAGAGATTAAATAAATAGTAATAATACCTAAATCGATTCTTTAAATAGCTATAAAGGCTATAAACGATACTACTAGCCTAAATAGACTAATTCCTATACTCTTAGTATTTAGTACTTACCCTTAAATAGCGAAGACCTTACTACTATTACCCTTAATAGCAACTTAAGCTATTATAATTTAAAAAGTAATAGCTAAAGTTTAAAGGATTAAGGCTAAATATTAAATAAGTAACGCCTTAGCTACTCGTAATAGACCTAATATTACTTATATACTAGAGCTTCTACTTTAAAGCGATATTAAGGTATAGTAAAAAGGAAAAGGATAGACTAGCCCCTATAAGTTACTAGTATAGAATACTAACTAAATAGCTATAATACTTAATATTAATAGTAATTAATTAACGTTTAGAATTACTACTATATAGCTATACTACCAAGATAATTCTACTATTATTAATACCCCTAAGGAATATAATAAGAAAATTAATAAATTAGGTAATAACTATTACTTAGAACTAGAATTAGAATAGCTACCTCGTCGTAGCCGTGGACGTCTAAAAGGATTGAAAAATAAACTAAAGGATATATACCTAATATAACGCGAATAAAATAATATCGACCTAGTAATAAAACTACGAGCTGATAGCAAGATAACTATACCTAGTAACCTATTTAAATAATCTACGAAGGAAAAGATAGATATACTAATTATATATAGCGTATTCTAATTTAAATTATACAACCTATATAAATATAGAAGGACTAGAATCTTTAAATTATAGATTATTAATAAAGTAAAAGGAAAGATAACTAATTTTTTATATAAAAAATCGAGACTAGTTATATAAGGGTTTAATAATAATAGTAAGAAGATTATTCTTATATAGAGCCTAACTATTTAGTATATAAGCTAGTAACTAATTATCGCCCTAGTACCCTCTTTAATCCTAAAAGGAATAACGCTATAGCTCTATAATATTACTTAGGCCTATATATAATTAGACGATCCACTATAGTATATAATTATTACTAAACTACTAAGTTAATTAAAGGATTCTTATCTAGTTAGTACTATTATAGTTATTATAAAGCTACTATATAGAATCGTAGAAGTAGAGGCTTATTAGTAGTCTACCTACTTTAAATACTATATTAAAAAGCTTTAAATAATAATATCTATATATAACCCTTACCTATTTATCTTAAAAGAATCGAATACTAGCTTTAATATTATTAATATATAAATAGATAATATTCTTATACTATTAGATTAATAGTTTATAATAAAGGAAGTAGAAGAACTAAGGTTCCTCGCTAAAAAGAGATAAGAACTAGCTAAAGATAGTTAAATTGAATTTAATAGCTATATAGTTACTATTACTACTAATAGTATAATAATTAACCTATATTAAAAGTAATAAGGTAATAAGTTAAAGCTAGTATACGATTAGAAATTATATATTTAATAGCAAGCCTAAGGTGCTTATATAGTAACTATCTATTAGCCTAAGGCGAGTTTCGATCTATTAACTACTATATAGATAATTAATCTAATAAAGGAAGAAATTACTTATTTAAATAAGCGAATTAACTAGTAGAAAGAAAATACTATTAGAGGTTTAAACTATATATAACTAAACCTAGAAGAACTTAAGCTATTTATATTTATCAATATATTATTTATAAATAATAAGGATATAAGTTTATAGATAGGTTATATTATTATACTAGGTAATAAGGTTACTATAAATAAGAGTATATTATAGACTAGGCTTTGCCTAGTCCTAGGAATGTATAGAGATCGTATAGAAATTATATAGAGACTATATAGAAATAGTATAAAGGTAATATAGAGGTAGCCCTTAGTAAGTGATAGGAATATATATAGACTAAGGATAAAGGGTTTCCTCTATCTTTCCTTCGTAGATATTTATAACTTTTCGACACCTATATTCTTTAAACCTTAGGGCTAGTCTATTATATTAAATATCTACCTCCTAAGCTTTTCTCTCTATAAAAGAGTTTTAGAGATAGAAGAGGGACTTAGATTTAGAAGTAACCCTTCTAGAACCCTAGTATAACTAACCTAATAGGACTTCCTTAATAAGATTATAGTATAAATAGCTAGGATAGGAATATAAGTATTAGAATAATAGGAAAGCACCTACATTAATATAGATACTATCCTAGCCTAAAATAAGGAGCTAAGGAACTAGAATAACACCCTCCTCGCGTGAATATAAAACTTAGAGGTAGGTTACTAAAACCTCTTACTACTACTATAGGCTATCCCTATAATAACCCTATTACCCTCCTATAGATAATCTCTATAAGCGAGTAAGTTAAGGAAACTAATCCTAATACTAGAACTATTTAAAGGCTTAAAAGAATACTTTAGAACCTAGAAAGTAACTATTAAATATATCCTAGAAATAGACTAAGACTTTATTAGGGGAAACTGGGAAAAGTATATTATAATCTAGAATAACCTTATAGTAAACGTCTAAACTAAGGTGGTACTATAGTACGAGAAAAGAGGACTAAGTTATAACTATAACCTAGATTAGTTTCTAGACTATCTATTCTTCTATTATAGAGACGTATACGAGCGCGAACGAGTACTAGTATAAATTAAATCTATTTACTAAAAGAAGAATAAGTTATTTACTAACTTTTTTATCTAATTTAGTAGTTTATTAGGACGCTATAGGGGCGATAAATAGGACGATATATAGAAGCTAATACGCCTACGCTGGTCGCTAAACGATGATATACGTATAATAGCGCTTAACTAAGGAATTACTAAAATAGACTATTAAATAGTAGTAAATAACTACTAATAAATTACATCTAATATAGAAATAAGTATACTTAAGGAAAAAGCTAGATAGAATTAGATTCCTATCCTATAAGGATCGGCCCTAAAAAAGGACTAGGATAGTAATATAGATATAGTAACTATAAGTGCATTAAAAACAACTAGGGTAGGAGGGACTAGAAGGAAGATAGGAAAGGATAGGAATAATAAGAATAACCTAGACTTAAACTAGATCCTAGACGAGATCTTCTAATAAAGGAAGAAGGCAGGCGTATATATATACTATAGCTAGAAAGGCTATAAGTTTAGGAAATACCTTAATATACTTATTATATAAGTAATCCTAATTAATATAGTAGCTATAATAGAAGAGGAAGTACTAGAGGGAAACGAGTAACCTTTAGGCGAAGTTTAAGCCTAGAGAGGTCGAGTAGTAAACTAGTAGAAGAATCTAATATAGATAGCGACGTCTAGGATATATAGGAGTAAATAAATAGGTTACCTTTTATAATACCTTTACTCTTAGATAGGTACTAGTACGTTTAAGTACTAGTAGATTTAGGATATAGTTATTTTAGTATTATAGATAATTAGCTAGTAGCGAGTATTAGGGTAGAAATTATATAAATCCCCCCTAGAAAGGTATACTTAGTAGTTAGAGGAGTTAAGGAAGGTATTATTAACTAAATAGTAATAATTATATATAATATTAATAGTTGGCGAGTAAGAGGTATAACCTATATATTACCTTAATTTATATATAGTATTATCTTAGGGCGCCTATAGATAGACTAGACTAGGGTAGTAATAGACCCGAGGAATAAGTAGCTAACTATCTATAAGGTAGGAGGCCTAGTTATTCGAGAATAAGATAAATAATAAAATAAATCCTAGATATACCCTATCGAGATAAAAAACGTTATATCTATTAACTAAAAAAGGAAAGGAGAAGTATACTACGAAATAGTACTTATAAATATATAGAATATTATAAAAGTACTAGTAATAATAATCTTAAGCGAAAAAGAGAAAGACCTAGAATAGGTTATAGAGGATAATAAAGCGCTACTAGAGGAACTAGAGAATTTTAAGGACCTATTTAATAAAGTAAAAGCCTCTAGACTTCCCCTATATTAGGGCTAAATAGATTACTATATTAGGCTAAAATAGAAGGAAGATAGGTCCCTACTAGAGCTACTATAGGGTCTACTCTATAATATATTAAAGAAGTAACTCTTAGAGCTTAGGAAATAGTTAATAGACCTAATAGATAAGGGGTAGATTTATATAAACTTATTACTAGTAATAGTACTAGTCCTATTAATAAGGAAACTAGGAGGGGGATAGTACCTATATATTAACTATAGAGCCCTAAATATACTTATAGAAGTAGACTAGTATCTACTACTACTAGTAAAGGAAACCCTAAGGATACTCTCTTAAGCTAAGTAGTTCTCTAAGATCGATATTAGGGTAGTCTTCTATAAATTTTAAATTAAGGAAGGTAATAAATATCTAATAGTATTTTATACCTAGTTTAGGTTATTTAAGTAGCTAGTCTACCTATTTAGATTAATAGGAGCCCTAGTAACCTTTTAAAGGTATATTAACTTAGCGCTAAAAGAAGCCCTAGGAAACTTTATAATAGTATACCTAGATAATATATTAATTTACTCTAATAGAACTAGAGTAGACTATATATAGAAGGTAAGAAGAGTCCTATTACTCCTAAGGGAAGTAGGCCTATATATAGATTTAAAGAAATATCGATTTATAATAAAGGAAGTCTAATACCTAAGATATATCGTAGAAGTAAGGGTAGTAATCTATATAGATCTAAAGAAAGTTAGAGCTATCTAGGAATAGGAGAGACTAATGTCTATAAAAGGAGTATATAGTTTTATAGGATTTATAAACTTCTATAGGGAATTTATCGTAAACTTTTCTAGGATTATAGCGCTACTAACCTAATTAACTAAGAAAAAGGTCCTATTTTAATAGAATAACGATACCTAGGTAGCTTTTAAATAGCTAAAGAACGCCTTTATTATAGACCTAATACTAGTATATTAAGATCCTTTAAGAAAAATAGTCCTAGAGGTAGACTACTCTAGTATAGTATTAAGAGGATATCTATTATAAGAAATTAATAGCGTCTTATACCTAGTAGTATACTACTCGCGAGCCCTAATACTTATATAGTATAACTATACTATATATAATAAGGAATTATTAGCTATTATAGATAGTACTATAGCCTAGATAGATATACTTATAAGCGTATATAAACCTTTTTTAATCCTAATAGACTATAAAAACCTAGAGTATTTTGTAGGAATTAAAGAGCTAAGTAAGCGATAGTATAGATAAGTAGAATAGCTATCCTAGTTTAGTTATATATTAACGTATAGGCTAGGATAGTTAGTAGAATAATTAGATATATTAAGTTAAAGGGAGTAGGATAAGGATAAATATACGCGCGTAAGTACTAGTATTATAAAGCCTAAGAGGATCTAAGTAATAACTATAGTAGTAATAAAATATAAGGAAATAAGGGAAGTAACGCTACTAAAAGGAAGGACCCTCTTTAGTAATATTTATATATAGTAGCTATAGAATAAAGTGGTAAAGGCTAATATACGATACCTAGTCTAGCTAAAAGTAGTAAAAAATAGAAAAAGGAAGTTCCCTATATAGGTATAGATATAATAATAGATTATAGACTATATAATAGGAGTATATGGCGCGCTCTTATAGAGAGGAGTATTATAGTTACTATTATAGGAACCCCTAATAATAATAATAATATAAAGGGTATATAACTCAGCGTTATTAGGGTACCTAGGTAAAAATACTACTTTTTATATCCTATACTAAGACTATTACTAGAAGGGAATATTAGTAGATATAGCGCGATTTATAAGGAACTACTATTATATAAAGGTATATATAAATAGGTAATAAAGATAAGGGCTATTATAGTCTATACTAGTAGTAGATAGGTATTAGTCTTAAATCTTGATAGACTTTATAGTAGACCTATTATAAGCTAACGAGACCTCCCTTAGGTACCTACTAGTAATTATAAACTATTTATTAAAATATATATAACTAGAAGTACTTACGTTTATAGGGGTAGAAGACTATATAGCTATATTTAAAATAGTATAGTAGTACTTCTAAGGGTTCCCTATTAGTATAATTACTAATAGAGGATTAAACTAGCTAGGATACTTCTAGACGACGCTATATAAAGTAGTTAGGATTAAATAATTATTTTTAATAGTATACTACCCCTAAATAAATAGAGGTATAGAAAGAGTAAACTAAGAAGTCTAAGTAGTATTAAGAGTAATAGTCTCTTTTAAGTAAATAGACTAGCTAGATTACCTAGTAGTATATTAGCTAGTACTAAATAATAGGAACTCGAGTATTATAGGGGTAAGCCTAAACCTTCTATTAAATAGATATAATATTTCCCTAATATAGACTCTAAGAGAAGGTAAGCTATTAATAATAACTTTATAAGAAAGGGCTATACTATTTATAGAGTATCTTTATATTAGAATAAAGCTAGTATAAGTAATAATAGCGTTTATATAGTAATAATAATAGAATATAGTAAACTATTCTTATAGGCTAGTAGAATAATTCTAGGTAGGAGATATAGTTTAGTTTACTATAAGAAATATTAAAATAAACTAGCTAAGTAGGAAGTTTAACTAGTTATAAATACTATATATAGTAATAGTAGTAATAGGGCTAAATAATATAGAACTAGATTTACTAGGTAGCCTATATAAGAAAGTATACGTAGACCTATTAGAACGTATAGTAACTAACCTACTTCCCTCCTAAAAATAATAAGATAACTATTTAGGACTAGCTCTAGAATTAGAGGAGGAAAACCCTACCTTAGGTAAGTATATAGTAGAGGAAGTATTATTAGTAAAAAATATATAAGGTAGAAGGAAGTAATAAGTACTAGTAAAATAGAAAGGATACCTAGTACTAATATAGGAACTATTAGAGGTACTAAAAGGAATAAAGGCGCTCTATTAATTTAAAAAATAATAAGGGAATACTTAATATTATAATAGACCTAAGAGAATAAAGAGGAAGTAAATAATTATATTTAGGGCCCTACGAGACCCTCCTTATAAGGAAATAAGTCTAATAAAAAACCTCCCTAAAGGGGGAACCCTAAGAAGAGGATTTTAAAAACTACCCCTATTATAACGCTAACGTTCCTCTACCTCTTAGAATTATATTAACTCTAACTCCTCGCTATTAGTAAGGCGATAAGAAGTTAAAGCTAGGGCTAACTACTTTAAAGTATCTTAGATAAAAATTAATAGAAATCTAGTATAAAGAAGGTATAGAATATATATAGTAATTCTAGACGTAGTCTATTTAATAGTAGAAAAGCGAGTATTTATTACCTTATAATTATACTATAGTTCTCGACTTATATACTAAAAACTACTAGTAGTAGCTATAGCTAACTACTTAAAATAGGCGTAAGAAGTATTATTATACTAACCTAGGGTAGGCTAGGTAATAAGTATCTAAGGAATTTCGAAGCTACTACTACCACCTAAAGGCGAAGGACCCTTATTATAAGGGTAAATAATAGTTATTAGAATCTTAGCTAGGACCTATTAAGCTTAGGCCGTAGCTATAAGTATCTTAAAATTAAATTAGAGATAGTAAAACTCGTTAGAAAAAACTAGATAAGTACCTACTATTAGCCTCCCCTTAATTATACTATAAATTCTAGGGGTAATAATATACTAATTACTATAGCGTTTAGACTTAGTAATATATACTTCCTATTAACGAAAAGTATAGTAGATAGTTAGGTATATAGTAAAGGTAGAATTAGAATACTAATAAGACTTTTTTATCTTTATATAAGCCTTATAGGTTTTACTAGTTTTTAGAATATACCTATATAGAAAGTAAGTAAAAACTAAAATAGAGAGGGTATAGAAAGTATAAAGAAAGGAACTTACTTAAGCCACGCTAATTTACTAAAAATATAAATATAATTATTATAAGGCACTTATACCTTAATAATCTCATTAGCCTTATCGCTACTATTACCCTTAGTCTTAAAGGTGCTAATCTAGCGCTTTTTAGGGGTTATTAGGGGAGCTACTATAGTTTTACCTAGGTAGGCAGCTCTACTAAACGCTACTAAAGAAATATTAATATTAGAAATACTTTTAAAACTAAGAAATAATATATAGATTTAGTAGAAAGGAGTAGTAGGATTAGAGGGGGGGCTAGTAATATAAGGGGGGGGACTAGTAGGATGAGGGGGGGGGCTAATAAGATAAAAACTAGACTTGCCGAAGTAAGGAGTAGGGCTGGCTGGCTTCCTAAGGCCTATACCTACCTAGCTTTTACTACTATAATACTAGTTAACTATAATAAATAAGGAATATAGAAGAAAATTAATAGAGGTAGTAAAATAAAAAAAGTAAGAGAGTAGAAGAATTTTAGGGATAAAAGGGTAAGGTTTAAATTAGATAATAAACCTAATAGGACGATTATATATAAAAATATTATATAATATAGTATAGATAGAAACTATAAGCTAAGCGAAAATAAGTAAAAGGAAAATAGAAAAGCTACGATATTAATAGGACTAAGGAAGGAATAAAAAGACCCTAATATTATAACTAAATAGAGGGTAATATAAAGAAGGAATAAAAGAAAAATAGAAAATTTATAGGGAAGTTCTAAATAATAGGAAAATAGCTTAGGTAGGGTAAGATATTATATTAAATCCGGCTTTAAAGCAGCAAGCTGTAATATGCTAGATTTAATATAATTTCTTACCCTACCTAAGCTAGGCTAAGAGAGAAAGGAAAGGGGTATATTATAGACTAGGCTTTACCTAGTCCTAGGAATATATAAAGATTATATAGAGATTATATAGAGACTATATAGAAATAGTATAAAGGTAATATAGAGGTAGCCCTTAGTAAGCGATAGGAGTATATATAGACTAAGGATAAAGGGTTTCCTCTATCTTTCCTTCGTAGATATTTATAACTTTTTAACACCTATATTCTTTAAACCTTAGGGCTAGTCTATTATAGAGCGATATATTTAAAATTTAAGGTAATATTATTTACTAGTTATTAACTAAGTATAAAAGGATTACGTAAAGTATCCTAGTATTAGAAATCTATATAATAGCTTATAGAGTTAATATCGCTATTATAATAAGTAGAACTATTAATATAATTATTAAATATCTCTCTATTCTACAAGTACTAATTATTATATATATAGATTTATTCTTACTATATAAATACCTTATTAAACTAGGTACTATAAAAGAGAAAAGGTTAATAATTAATATTATAGCTCTCTAATAGGCGTATAAGTAAGGAGAAATAAAGGATATCTACTAAATTAATAGACACGATAATTCTACTAATTTAATAATAAAATTAGGACCTAATACTACCCTTAAAAGACTTATTAATATAAATTATCTAGAGCTTCGTATATAGGGATAGGTTAAGTAAATAAGGAAGAATAGTATTATATAACTACTTAGCTTACTAGTAGCTTTCCTATAGCTTTCTAGCAGCTTACTAGCAGCTTTCTAAGTTATATAATAGCTATATTCCTTAAACGCTCTAAGAAAAAAAATATAGTCTATATTAAAATTATATTATATAACTACTTAGTTTACTAGTAGCTTTTCTATAGCTTTCTAATAGCTTACTAATAGTTTTCTACTAGTATACTAGTAGCTTTCTAAGTTATATAACTAGTATTATATAATTACTTACTATTAGTTCGCCTATAGCTTTCTAGTAGCTTTCTAGTAACTCCCTAAGTTATATAATTAATATTATATAATTATTTACTATTAGTTCGCCTATAGCTTTCTAGTAGCTTACTAGTAGCTCTCTAAGTTATATAACTCGTTACGTAATAGCTACGTTACTAGCTATATTTACTACCTATATTCCCTTACTATACCCCTTACTACGTCCCTAGCTGCGCTCCTTACTATACCCCTTTCTTTCTCTTCCTTACTATAACCTATTACGCTTATATATATAAGCTAGGTCCTATAACGCTCTATATATTATAAATAGAATTACGCCTTTATATATATAAACTCCTCTATAGTTCTCTCTTTTATAGAATTAATTATCTACTCTCGAACCTATTTTATAGCTATAGATTAATTTAACCTATATACCTATTACTATACTAATAATCCCCTTTTTATAAGGAGGTTAAGAGTAAGCCTTCCTAATTTTAAAATAGTAAAGAAAAAGGAAAGAAGAAGTAAAGTAGTAAAGATAAGTTTAATAGCTCCTAATAAATAATTAAAATAGTTTTTTCTTTTCTTTTTCCTTTATTTCTTATTAATAGGGTATCGGCCTTAGTCTTTTTAATCTTCTAAAAAAGAATTTCCTATTTCCTTTTTCTTACTTCCTTTTTATATAAGGTTTTTCTACTTCTTAAAAAAAATAAAAGCTTTTTTTTATCTATCCTTTTATCTATCTTTAAATTAAAAAAAAGAAAAAAAGAAAAACTAAATAAGTAAGTATTCTATCCCCTCCCCTATTTTATTAACTATCCCCTAGTTATTAATCTAATTTTAATCCTTTATTAGAAGAAGTATCCTAGATTAATTAGAATTTAATTAACTCTTCTATAGTTTATTATAGTAGCTATATAATTAATAATAGTACTTAAATATAATTTTCTAGTATTTATATATTTTTAATTTCTTATTAATATATTACCTTCCTTATAACTAGGTATTCCTAGATTTCTCCTTTTTTAATTAGTTATTAAGGTATTTCTCCCTTTTAGGGTCTCTAGGTCCTAATTTCTATTTTATCTAAATATATTTATATTCTTCCTTAGAGTATTTTTAATTCGTAATTAAGAGGCTTTAGGTAGAACCTTTTTAGCCTATTTACTATAGTAGTATACTTAAATAGTATACTATCTAACTTAGCTAAGTAGTACTAAGAGTAATCCTCTATTACTTTATATACTTTATAAGGTCCTAGCTAATAATTATCTAGCTTCCTAGATACTAACTTATTAATTATATATACTATATTATATAGAAGTACTAGGTCTCCTTTTTTAAAACTGGTTTAATAGGCCTTTAATAGATCCTAGATTTCTATAATATCTAATTAGATTCTTTATAATCTTCTAATAGCTTTAACTAGCTTTTTACCTTTCTATTTAAGCTATTTAGCTCTAATAGCTAGTAAATCTCCTATTAATTTAATATTAGTCTAAGAAAATATCTACTAGGATTTTACTAGTAGTTCTATTAAAAATACTAGTTATTTTCCTATTATAAACTTAGCTAGTACTAGTCTAATACTTTAATATACTATTATATAGTTAACCTAAAGTATAGTAGGTAGGTTTTTAATCTAAGGTTTTATAAGTTTTATAAGTACTATAATAACTAATTAGTAACCCCTTTTAACTAAGCTTTATACCTTTAAGTTATATTCTAATAACTAGATTCTATATATTTAGTAGTATTTTACTATTATTTTAATAATTAATTTATTTTCTATTTCTTTATTAATACTAAATTATATAAAGCTTCTCTATATATAAAGGATATCCTAATAGATAAAATATATAATAATTACTATACTAACCTATTAGAGTACTTTAGTTTTAATTTATCCTAAAAGATATTCCCTAGCTATAAATAGAAAATAGTACCCTCTCTTAGTTAGTAGTATATATACTACGTCGATAGTCTATTAGTCCTATATTACTAAAGGAATACTAGTTTAAAGTATATCCTCTAGGCGATATCCTTATTATTTCTAGTATTCTATATAAGTCCTAAGCTCTTAATAAATTATTAGAAATTATAAGTCCTTTTAGAATTAGTATTAAATTACTATAAAGGTTCTTTATAATCCTTTATTATTACGGCTACGCCTTATAGCGATAGTGATGGTAGGGACGACTAGTAGCCTAGGATTAATAACTTAGATCTAGGCTAAGAAGCTAAATATAATTTAGATATATAATTAGAAATTATATAATAAATTCTATAACTAGCGTAGGACTTACTAATTAAGTTATATAATAAAGTCTACGACTAGCGTAGAACTTACTAATTTAGTTATATAATAAATTCTATAAATAGCGCGGATTCTACTAATCTAGACAAATATATAGTTAAAGGGAGGGATACCTATAAGGAATCTCTTATCGTTAATTTAATCTTTAATTAAGAGTTATATATATTAATATCCTCTCTAGAATTAGTATCCCTTTAATATATTACTAATTACCTATTTATTCTTACCTATATTAACTCCTATTCTTAAT
>Ga0247757_10001304_pt1 | contig 17072 bp, 16 predicted proteins | sample UWRJL126311R4_FD_180929 | JGI IMG/M metagenome (GOLD analysis project Ga0247757, IMG submission 180929) | Plant litter microbial communities from Arlington Agricultural Research Station in Wisconsin, United States - UWRJ-L126-311R-4 | ecosystem: Environmental > Terrestrial > Plant litter >... | reverse complement strand
CCCTCTATCAAGAGGGGTAGCCAACGGCCGGGGTGTGTCGGTTCGCCTTCCAGCAGGCTCTTACAACTAACTTCCCCATGACCGCATTCCTCAACCGCCTCTACAAACTCGACCAAAACGGCACGACCGTCCCGCGCGAATTGCAGGCCGGCGCGACGACTTTCGCCGCGATGGCCTACATCCTCGCCGTCAACCCGTCGATCCTCGCCGCCGCGGGCATGCCGCAGGCCGCGCTGATCACGGTGACGGCGCTGACGGCCGCGCTTGCGACGCTGCTGATGGGGTTCATGACGAACTACCCGCTGGCGCTGGCCCCCGGCATGGGCATCAACGCCTACTTCGCCTTCACCGTGTGCCTCGGCCTCGGCGTCTCGTGGCAATCCGCGCTCGGCCTCGTGTTCGTCAATGGCTGCATCTTTCTCGGCCTCTCCGTCACCGGCATCCGCGAAAAGATCATCGATGCCATCCCCCACCAGCTGAAGCTCGCCATCACCTGCGGCATCGGCCTGTTCATCGCCTTCATCGGCCTGAAGAACGGCGGCATCGTGGTCTCCAGCCCCGCGACCTTCGTGACCCACGGCGATTTCGGCACGCCCGGCGTGCTGCTGTGCTTCGCCGGCATCCTCCTCACCGCCGTGCTCGTGGCCCGGCGGATTCCCGGGGCGATCATCCTCGGCATCCTGGCCGTGACGCTCGCCGGCCTGCTCGTGTCCGACGGCAAGGGCGGCCACGTCACGACGATGCCAGCCAATCTTTTTTCGCTGCCCGCCTCGCCGGCGGCCACGATGTTCCAGCTGAACTTCGACCTGCTGCTCCATGACTTCGGCAAGGCGCTGCCGATCATCCTCACGCTCCTGCTCGTCGACATGTTCGACAACATCGGCACCCTGATCGGCGTGACCAAGCGCGCCGGCCTGGTCGATGCCTCAGGCAAGCTGCCCAAGGCGGGCAAGGCGCTGGTCGCCGACTCGATTGCCGCGATCATCAGCTCGCTGCTCGGCACCTCGACGGTCGTCAGCTACATCGAGTCCGCCTCGGGCGTCGAGGCCGGCGGCCGCACCGGCCTGACCGGGGCGACGACCGCGATCCTGTTCCTGCTGGCGCTGTTCCTCACGCCGGTGATCCTCGCCATCCCCGCCGCCGCCACCGCGCCCGCGCTGGTGATCGTCGGCATCTTCATGTTCCAGTCGGTGGCCGAGCTGAAGCTCGACGACTTCACCGAGGCGGCGCCGATCTTCCTCATCGTCGCCGGCATCCCGCTCAGCTTCAGCATCGCGGAGGGCATCGGCCTCGGCCTCGTCGCCTACGCCGTGCTCAAGCTCGTCACCGGCCGCGCCCGCGAGACCTCGATCCTCACCTTCGTCCTCGCCGCCATCTTCAGCCTGCACCTGATCCGCGCGATCTTCACGCATTTGTTCTGAACCGGGCCGGAACCTCAATCTCCCGATGGGCCACAAAAAACACGATAAACCACAAAAAGGGCCCCATCATGAACCCAGATATCAATCGCCTGTGCGATCTTGTCCGCGAAACCAGTTTCGCCACCCACTGCTACCATCGTCACGGCCACCTCGAGAAGATCTATGAGAACGCCTTGTGTCATCGCCTACGGAAACAGGGCTTGGAGGTCAGGCAGCAACACCCTCTGACGGTGTTCGACGAGGACGGGACTGTGTTGGGCGATTTCTACTGCGATCTATTGGTCGAGAATCAATTGCTGGTGGAACTGAAGGCGGTGCGAACTGTGGCTGAAGAGCATATCGCCCAACTGCTCGGGTATCTGAAATCCGGTCGCTTCGAAGTGGGCCTGTTGATCAACTTCGGCGCACCACGACTTCATGTGAAGCGATACCTGATGACCGAATCCGTCGGTTAGAATTATTGTGCCTCATCGTGTTTTTCGTGGCCATGCTTGGGTCCGTGGGTGAAAAATCAGCCCATGCTCAAGCGACGCCATCTGCTCTTGTTGCTCACGCTGGTTACATCTGCCCTGGGCGCGCCGTTCTCGGCTCGCTTTGAGGAGATCAAGCGCACGGCGAAGCCGGAGGAGCTCTACACGTTCCTCTACGCCCTGCCGAAGGGCGGCGACCTCCACAACCACCTCGGCGGCGCGATCCGCTCCGAGTGGTGGTACGACGTCGCCACCGACCCGGCGCGCAACGGCGGCGACGTTTTCTACACGCGCACCCAGTTCACCGCCGGCATCGATACCGGCACGCCGCTCGTGCTTTTCCAGACGATCCGCCAGCACAACTACGATGCCCTGCCCGCGGAACGGAAGGCCGACTTCGTGCGCCTCGACGCCCTGACGCCCGCGCAGAAGCAGGCCTGGCTCGACGCCCTGCGGCTCGACCGGCCCGGCGAGGGCCGCAACGAGTTCTTCGAGTGGATCTGGCCGCGCATGGGCGGGCTCTTCGGCAACCAGGAGGTCGTGAACAATGTCACCGTCGAAACCCTCAAGGCCTACGGCGCCGAGGGCCTGCGTTACCTCGAGACGCAGACCTCGGTGATGAATTATTCCGACAACAGCGGCCGCCCGATCTCATCGAAGGACGCCGCCGATGCCATCCGCCGGCGCCTCGCCCAGCCCGACGCCGTCGCCACCGGCGTCACCGTGCGCTTCCAGGTCACGGGCCTGCGCTTCTTCCCCGACGCCGAGAAGCAGGTGGAGCGCCTCTACCAGTTCGTCGACGCCAACCGCGACCTCTGGGTCGGCATCAACCTCGCCGGCATCGAGGAGAACGGCAAAGGCTACCCGCTGCGCTTTCTCGAGGTTTTCCGCGAGATGCGCCGCAAGTACCCGACCCTCGCGCTGTCGATCCACGCCGGCGAGATGGACGGCCCCGACGAGCACATCCGCGACACGCTCCTGCTCGGCGCCAGCCGCATCGGTCATGGCGTCAACCTGATCAAGGATCCCGACACGCTCCTGCTCCTGCAGCAGACCCGCAGCACGCTCGTCGAGGTCAACCTCATCTCCAACCGCCTGCTCGAGTACACGCCGGACCTCACGCAGAACCCGTTCCCCGAATACCTGCGCACCGGCGTCCCCGTGTGCCTGAACACCGACGACCGCGGCATGTGGGACAGCAACCTGACCGACGAGTACTACACCGCTGTGACGACCTTCAACCTGTCCTGGGACGAGATCGTCCAGCTCGGCCGCAACTCGCTCACGTTCTCCTTCGCCCAGCCCGAGGTGAAGGCGAAGCTGCTGGCCGACTACGATGCGGCCGTCGCCGCCTTCGAGGCGAAATACGCCCCCGCCGATTCCCTCGCCCAGCTCAAGGCCGTGAAGCCCGTCACCTACGGCTACGCCAAGCGGACGTGGGGCCTGGCGTTCGCGCCGTAGGCGCGAACGCATTGGTCACTAATCATTGGCCAATCGTCATTGGTCATATCGATCAACGGCGCGGGAGGGGCTTTATGCCCCGACGGGCTATCACGACCACAGCAGTGGAGGGCCCGCGTCCCTGCGGGCCGGCCTGGTGACCTTCAGTATGCGAACTGCCCAACAACGGCGGCGATAACTCCTCAAGTCAGGGCTTGAGGCCGCGGCGCTTCTCGCATCCCCTCCCACCACGGGCCAACAGCGGAGTGACTGATTTCACCTACTGAAAATAATTACTCTTCGGCAAAGAAAGTGAGCGCTGACCTCGATATCGTTGCTTCATTCTCTCTTCGCCTTGGCGGCACCGGCGTTTCTCTGGAAAGACTTCGAGCGCTCGTTACTTCGTTACCAGGGACAGAAGTAGGTACGGAGCTCGGTATCTCCATCGAATACGGGCCTACGCGGGATTGGAGGTCCGTTGATCGCACAATGCTCCAAGCATTGAAGCGACTCATCCAAGAGAAGGATGCCATCGGTTATTCGGAAATCGAAGCGTCGCTATTTACAGCGTCTCCCATCAACACCACTTGGACGCTGTCACCGGAGATCATCAGTCTGCTGGCGCTTTTGCAGACCGGCATCTCGGTGCGTATTCTCGATACCTCACGCCCGTCCGAAGAGGAGCATCAGTCGACGCCCTCTGGCCGTGGCTGAGCTGAACGTTCAGCAAAAATGCACGTGAAGCCTGCTCTCCATCTTTTCCCAGTCCTGGCATTCGCGATTTGCACCGCGAACACCCAAGCGGCGGACGGAAAGGCGCTCTTTGAGGAGCACTGCGCCTCATGCCATGGCGCCGATGGGAAAGGCCGGACACCGGCCGGAAAGAAACTGGGCGCCAAGGATCTGACCGAGAGCAAAGCCGCGGAGGCCGATATCATCCGGCAGATTCTCGATGGGACCAAGGACACGAAGGGCAAGGCGCGCATGCCGGCCCTCCGGGAGAAACTCTCCACCGACGACGCTTCAGCCCTCGCGGCGTTTGTGAAGACATTCCGCAAGTAGCATTACTTCCGATGGTCAATCAGCCCAACTCGTCGCCAGAACCAATGCCGCCAAAAACACCACGGCTCATCTTGAACGTTGGACTGAAAATGAAATCCCACGTTTTCATCCTTTTTCTGCTAGTTGCAGGCTGCACGTCGATCTCTCCGCGAGATGGAACATCGCGTGAAAGCTCCATTCTCATTCAAACATCTGATTTCCATACAGCAAAGCGGTTTGAATATGCGTGGCTCGAAGCAAACGTGCGAAACGCCAAGAGGACCATCGCCAATGAGGGAAAGAAGGGATCACAGGTTTTTTGGGCGCAAATTGAGCATGACGACGATAGAGTCTGGGATGTTCTATCTGTCGTCCTTGAAGATGGCAGCGTTCGGAAAGTGTATTTCGATGTCACAAAATGCAGCCCGGACTTGCTTCGGATTCTAAAGAGCCAAGATCGGGAAAAGAAAGAAACACCCAGCCAGTCGTCCGAACTGGCGCCCGGTCGCAGCTCATCGTAGGCCTTCGACGCAAGGCCGGCCCCAAAGAACTGGATCGTGCGCACCAACAATAGCTCGCAGACCGGATCTTACGCGACACCCAGCCACACACCGGGCGGACGCCCGCACCGGCACAGGGACTTTTCGGACATTCCGTGTATTCTGTGGTTTACGCCTGCTGTCCTCCGTCTTCTGTTCTCTGTCCTCCGCACATGCGCTTCCACAAGTACCACGCCCTGGGCAATGACTACATCGTAATGGACCCGGCCGATTTCCCCGGCTGGTCCGCCCCCACCGTCGAGCAGGTCCGCGTCATCTGCCACCGCAACTTCGGCGCCGGCTCCGACGGCATCCTCTGGGGCCCGCTCGCGACCACCCGCGCCCAGTTCGGCCTGCGCATCTTCAATCCCGACGGTTCCGAGGCGGAGAAGTCCGGCAACGGCCTGCGCATCTTTTCCCGCTACCTCTACGACCAGAAGAAGGTCACCTCGGCCCCTTTCACCGTCGACACCCCGGGTGGCGTGGTGAACGTCGTCATCGCGCCCGGCGGCCAACTGCTCACGATCGACATGGGGCACGTCAGCTTCGACAGCGCGAAGATCCCCGTCACCGGCCCGGCGCGCGAGGTCCTCCAGGAGAAGATCTCGATCCTCGACCGCGAGTTCACCTTCACCGCCGCCACGATCGGCAACCCGCACTGCGTAATCCCGCTGCCCGCCGTCTCGCCCGAGCTGGCGCACAAGTACGGCCCGCACCTCGAGACCAACGCCAATTTCCCGCGGAAGACCAACGTCCAGTTCCTGCAGGTCATCGACCGCGCCAACATCCGCATCGAGATCTGGGAGCGAGGCGCGGGTTACACCCTCGCCTCGGGCAGCTCGTCGAGCGCGTCGGCCGCCGTCGCCCACAAGCTCGGCCTCGTCGACCGCAAGGTCACCGTGCACATGCCCGGCGGCCAGATCGGCATCGAGATCGGCGACAACTTCGCCATCCGCATGACCGGCCCCGTGACGCGCGTCGCCGAGGGCACGCTGCATCCGGAATTGTTCACGACGAAGGTGTAGGCCGCGGCGAAGCCGCGGCCAGCTTAGAGCTTAGGGCTTAGAGCTGAGAGATCGGACCTAAGGCAGCGCCTATCTGCGCGGAACCGCGAGGACACTTCCCTCGAAACAAAAAGACCGGACATCGTCCGGTCTCGCTAACGGGGCGGCGTCCGCCGCCCCACTCTCAGCTCTAGACTCTCAGCTCTCAGCTGCGGTGGCTTCCGCCGCCTAATACTTCACCGAGCACCCATACGCCTTCGTCGTGGCCTTGGCCACGGGGCGGCCCGCTTTCAGGTCGGCGAAGGCCGCCTTCACGTAGTTGGTCGCCTTGGCGATGTCATCGGGGTCGGACGAGTTGATGCTGTCGATGCCGCCGGCGTAAACGAGGATGCCCTCCGGGTTGATGATGAAGAGCGTCGGCGTGTGGCGGGCATCGTAGAGCTTGCCCACCTTGCCGTTCTGGTCGCGCAGGTAGGCGCTGGCGGCGGCGCCGGTCTGCTTCTGCCACGCCTGCACGGCCGAGGGGTCATAATCGCCTTGGGCGCCGGGATGGCCGGAATTGATCGAGAGCCACACGGCGCCTTCCGCGATGGCGGCCTTCTGCGTCGCGGGGAGGTTGCCGCTGCCCTGGTAGTGCTTCACGACAAAGGGACACTCAGGATTCACCCACTCCAGCACGACGGTCTTGCCCTTGTACGTGGACAAGGTGTGCGCCTGGCCATTGATGTCCTTCAGGGTGAAATCGGGAGCCGGTTGACCAACGGTCGGGGCGGCCGAGGCCGCGCCCACGAACAGAGCCAGCGAAGCGGCTCCGGCAAACAGGATTCGAGTCAGCGCTTTGAACGGCACCCGTACCGGGCGCCGTCCTAATATCAATGTAGTGGAGGCTCTAGCATTCATGGTGGGGAAGACTGCGCAAACTAGCCACGGTTCCGTCGCGGTCAACTTGGGGGGGAATCGCTCCCTCCCCCATTGTCCTGTCATCGCGAGGGGCGCGAAGCGCGCCGTGGAGATCCAGCTGGATTGCTTCGCCCTCCGCACCGCGGAGGACTCGCAATGACACACCAATAAGGAAACCCGGTGCCCGCCCACCCCCCACTTGCTCGTTGCGGCGCGGGCCCCGGGTCCTAACCTGCCCGCGTGCTCGGATGGATCGCTGACTTTTTCCGCTTCTGGTGGGCCCTCGTCTACTGGAACTCCCGCAAAACCTGGTTCCGCCTGCACGGCGCCCATCGCGATTCCTGCCCGTGCCAGGATTACAGCGACTCCGGCCTCGCCTTGGACTCGCGCTGCGACGCGGTGGCGTCCTGGAACAACCCCCGCCGCTTCCGCCGGGTCTGCCCGCTGCTGGTCGAGACGAAGCAGGGCTGGCGCTGCAGCGTCGACGCCGAGCGCGTCCGCCCCTTCTGGTTGCGCGCCCTCGCTTTTGCCGGCGCCGCGCTGCTGGCCCTGTACCTCCTCGGCACCGTCGCGCTCTACGGCACGCTGCGGTTCACGGGCTATCAGGTGTCGTATATCACCGTGGTTTGGCCGCCGCGCTGGCCCGAGCTGCGCAAGTCGCAGGAATTGCTCTACGCCAATCGGGCCCGGACCGCGATGGCCGCCGGCGACTACCAGACCGCCATCCTGTCGTTGCAGACGGTCTGCCTCCTGAACCCGCAAAACTCCGGCGCCGCGCTCACCCTCGCCCACCTGCTCCAACTGGCCGGGCAGGCGTCCGTCGCCGAGCACATCTACGAGCGCCTGATGCTGGACGTGCCGGACCAGCGCCCGGCCGTCGCCCAGATCTGGATCCGGCTGCTGCTCGCCCGCGCCAACTACACCGACCTCAAGCCCCTCGCCACGGCGATGCTCAGCGAGGATTCCAGCCACCGCGAGGCCTGGTTGCACGCCCTGCTCTTCGCCGCCCGGCAGTCGAACGACCCCGCCGTGCTCGATCCCCTGCTGTCGGGCGAACACGGCCTGCCGAACTGGAGTTTGGAGGTCGCCGGCATCGAGCAACTCATTCTTCAGCGCAAAGCCGACCACGCATTGCCGCGACTCACCCGGATCCACCCCGCCACCATCCCGCCGTATGTTGCCTTCTACCAGGCCGACCGCCTGCTCCGGCTCGGCTACGCCGAGCAGGCCGCCAACCTCGTGAACGCCTACGGCAAGGTCCTGTCGCCGGACGAGGCCGCGATCCTGCGGTTGCGCGCCTACCGCGCCAAAGGCTGGACGTCGCTCGCCGACCCGGAGTTCGAGGGCCTGATGCAACTCCCGCTGACGCCCCGGCTCACCACCCTGTGCAGCGCCTACCTCTTGGAGTGGCCGGATCGCGACCGGGGCGCCCGCTTCGTGCAACGCTTCCTCGCCGCCGGACCCGCGCTCACCAACGAAACGCTCCCGCTCCACCAAGCCGTCTACCTCGTCGCGATCGTTTCCGGCCAGGCCGACCGGGCCAAGGAGGTCGCCGGCAGGATCGACGCCTTCACCAATTCCGACGGCAAGGCGCTGCGCGGCCTCGGCGAACTGCTCCAGGGCGGCGCCACTTCCGAGCAACTCGCCCAACTGCTGCCCGCGATCAACCTCCCGATCGAGGTCCTCTACGCCCTGCACGGCCGCGCCGCGATCCCGGCGAAATCATGAGTCGCTTTCGCTCAGACCTGCCGGCCGCACCCGGTCGCCCGCCGGCACCGGTCACGGCGACCGTCGCGGCGCTCGTCGTGCTCGGGTTGGCGCTGTGCGGGCTGCTTTGGCCGGAGTGGCGGCAGAACCCGGACCTGTCCCATGGTTTTCTCGCCCCGTTCATTTTTTGCCTGCTGGTGTGGGAGAGCCGCCGTCTCGGCCCGCTGCGCTGGGTGCGCCCCAGCGGCTGGACCGCCGCCGCGCAGGTCGTGCTGGCCGTGGCCGCGGTGGTGCTGTTCGCCCTCGCCGGCCTCTTCGCCGCCTCGGTGGGCTGGACCCATGCACTGGTGCTCTTCCTCCTCGCGCTTTGCTACGCCTGCCTGCTGCTGGGCGGGCTCGGGCTGCTCGCCGACGAGCGCGTGCGCGTGCTGCCGTTCAACTGGATCAACCTGACGGCCATCCTGCTCTGGATTCTCGTCGCCCCACTTCCGACCGGGACGTACTACCGCCTGACGCTGGCGCTGCAAAGCTGGGTGACCGGCGGGGTCATGGAGGTGCTGCAATTTCTCGGCGTGCCGGCGCAGCAGCACGGCAACGTGATCGAACTCGCCCGCACGACCGTCGGCGTGGAGGAGGCCTGTAGCGGCGTGCGCAGCCTGCTCTCCTGCGTCTACGCCGGTTTCTTCCTCGCCGCCTGGCAATTGAACCGGCCGTGGCGCCGCATCCTGCTCATCGGCCTCGCCCCGCTGCTCGCGCTGCTGATGAATTTCATCCGCTCCCTGACCCTGACGTTGCTCGCCAATGCGGGCGTGGACATCGGCGGGGCGTGGCACGACGCGACGGGCTTCGCGATCCTTGGCCTGACGACCGTGATCCTCGTCCTGGTCGCCATGCGGCTGGAATCGAAGGAGAAACCGGCGTCGCCGCCGACCGAAGCGCCGGCGGCCGCCGCGGTTCGCGGCCCCGGCACTTGGGCGTTCTGGTCAGGCGTCGTGCTCACGTGCGCGCTGGGCGTTTTCTTCTTCACCAATTCGCGGTCGACCGCGACGGTCGTCGCTCCACCGCCCGCCTTGGAGACGTTGTTGCCGGCCAAAGCCGCCGGCTGGGAAGTGCGAACGCCCACCGATCTCTATCAATTCTCCGGCGTGCTGGGCACCACCCATCTCCTGCAACGCACCTACCTGCGCAATGACGGCGCCAGGGGGAATGTGGACCTGACGGTCTATGTCGCCTATTGGCCCGCGGGGCAGGCATCGGTCAGCCGCGTGGCGTCGCACACGCCCGATGCCTGCTGGCCTGGCTCCGGCTGGATTGCGGAGCCGGGCGTGAGCGAACACCGGAGCAGTCCCGCGCTCGCCGGCCTGACACTGGCGCCGGCGGAGTACCGGTTGTTCCGGGCCGGGCCGGACTACGCGCAACACGTATGGTTCTGGCACGTCTTCGACGGCCGCGTGATCGACTACCGCGACCCGTATTCGCTCCCGGCCTTGATCGAGATCGCGCTGCAATACGGCTTTCGCCGGCAGGGCAGCCAGTATTTCATCCGCGTCTCAAGCAACCGCCCGTGGACCGAACTGGCGCAGGAGCCGCTGCTCCGCGAGATCATGGCCAACCTCAAGACGACCGGACTCTGACATGCCCTTCGCCACCACCCGCAACGAACGACTCTGGCTGGCGTTGGTGGCGCTGCTGCTTCTGCTGAGCCTCGTGGTATTCCTGTAGAGGTTCGCTGCAGGCAAACCGCTGACGCTGGAGGCTTGGGCTCCCGCCCAATCGCGGTCGGGCGGGAGCCCGACCCTCCACAAAAAGACAACTGGCACGCCCGGTCCTTTTCCCGCCGCTGGCGAGCATTATTTTCCCCGACCAACTTGGCTCTTGTCTGCGGGGGGCCCGGCGTAAGAATTCGCGGCCTCATGATTATCAAACCGAAGGTCCGCGGCTTCGTCTGCGTGACCGCCCACCCCACCGGTTGCGCTGCCCACATCCAGCAGCAGATTGACTACGTCAAATCCAAGGGCCCGATCGCCAACGGTCCGAAGAAGGTCCTCGTCATCGGTGCCTCCACGGGCTTCGGCCTGTCCTCGCGCATTTCCGCCGCCTTCGGCTCCGGGGCCGCCACGGTCGGCATCTTTTTCGAGCGTCCGTCCGAGGAGGGCCGCTCCGCGACGCCGGGCTGGTACAACACCATCGCCTTCACCCAGGCCGCCCGCGCCGCCGGGCTCTACGCACACAACCTTAACGGCGACGCTTTCTCCGACGACATGAAGAAGCAGGCGCTCGAGGTCATCAAACGCGACCTCGGCCAGGTCGACCTCGTGGTCTACTCCCTCGCCTCACCCCGCCGGGTGCATCCCAAGACCGGCGTCGTGCACAAGTCCACGCTCCAACCGATCGGCGCGCCTTACACCAACAAGACCGTCGATACCGACAAGGGCATCGTCAGCGAGGTCACCATCCAGCCCGCCGACGAGGCCGGCATCGCCGACACGGTCGCCGTCATGGGCGGCGAGGATTGGGAGATGTGGATGCAGGCGCTGCTCGACGCGAAGCTCCTCGCGCCCGGCGCCACGGCCGTTTCCTACTCCTACATCGGGCCGGTCCACACCTGGCCGATCTACAAGGACGGCACCATCGGCCGCGCCAAGATCGACCTCGAGCGCGCCGCCAAGGCGATCGACGCCAAGCTCAAGGCGGCGGTCGGCGGCCGCGCCTTCATCTCGGTCAACAAGGCGCTTGTCACGCAGGCCAGCTCCGCCATCCCGGTCGTGCCGCTCTACATTTCGATCCTCTACAAGGTCATGAAGGCGAAGGGCACGCACGAGGGCTGCATCGAGCAGATGCAGCGCCTGTTCGCGACCCAGCTCTATAGCGGCAAGGCCCCGCAGTTCGACAGCGAGGGCCGCGTGCGCATCGACGACCTCGAGATGAAGCCGGACATCCAGGCCGCCATCTCCGAGATCTGGCCGAAGGCGACCACCGAGAACCTCGAGCAACTCACCGACATCGTCGGTTACCGCGCGGAGTTCCTGAAGATGTTCGGCTTCGGTCTCCCCGGCGTGAACTACGACGCCGAGGTGGAGCCGCATCAGCCGATGCTCTGAGCGGCGCCGCGCCGCGGTTATTGGATGAGGGTTATTTGTTATTGGTCGGCTCGAACCAATAACCCTCATCTCTCAACCAATAACTAGCTATGCGAGTGGTGATCCAGCGCGTCTCCTCTGCCAGTGTTACCATCGCCGGCGAGATAACCGCGCGCATCGGACGAGGCTTGGTGATTTTCGTGGGGATAGAGGCCGCAGATGACGCCACTGATGGCGAGTGGCTGGCGCAGAAGATCACGCGCCTGCGCATCTTCGACGACGCCGAGGGCAAGATGAACTTGTCGTTGCTGGATCTCTCAGCTCTGGGCTCTCAGCTCTCGGCTGCGCCGGCTACGGCGCTAGTTGTCAGCCAGTTCACCCTGCACGCCAGCATGGCCAAGGGCACCCGGCCTTCCTTCAATGCCGCGGCCAAACCCGAACACGCGAGGCCGCTCTACGAATTGTTTATCAAGCAGTTGGAACAGGCCTTGGGACGCCCGGTCGCCACCGGCCAGTTCGGGGCGATGATGGAGATCGGAATTTCGAACCAGGGGCCGGTTACCCTCATCCAAGATTCCAAAAACCGCGTATAAGGGGACCAAAGACTAATAGTCTCCCTGTTCCAAATCACGTAACATACCAACACTCGTTCCCATCATGAAACAGCATCCCTCCCTCACCCTCCTTGTCGCACTGGCGACGATCCTGACGGCCGGCTGCAACAGCACCGCGCCGACTCCGAGCACCTCGAGCAGCACGCAGACCGGGAGCAGCAGCGCTTCCGCCTCGACCGACGTCACGAAGACCGCGGGCAATGTCACGGTCGTCTTCCATGCCCCGGACAAGTTCACCGATTGCCGGTCGACCTTCGGCAGCAGCTACGATGACCACTACCTGGACGTGCTCGCGGGCGAAATCCAGCGGAACGGGGGCCGCTACCTTGAGGACGGCCAGAAGCTCGCGGTCGACATCACGGATGTCGACCTCGCGGGTGACTTCAATCCCTCGCGCTCCGGCCTGAACGACGTGCGCGTCATCAAGGAGATCTACCGTCCGCGCATCGCCCTGTCGTTCAAGGTCACGGGCGCCGACGGCACGGTGGTCAAGCAGGGCGACCGCACCCTCGCCGACTCGTACTACATGAACAATGTGCTCTCGGTCAACCGCGGCGACCCGCTCTACTACGACACCACGATGCTCAACAACTGGCTGCGGGACGAATTCAAAAAGTAAGCGATCGCCTCACCCGACTGTTTTTCTGCCCGGCCTCGCGCCGGGCATTTTTTTGTCTGGAGGGCCCGCGCTCGCCAGCCATTAGCCGGGCGACGGCTGGTCTCTGCGGGCCGGATCATTGGAGGGCACATCTCCGGATGTGCCGCGGCCCAGCGGGAGCTGGGCCCTCCAGCAAAGCGAGTCGTTTCCGGCCCGCAGGGACGCGGGCCCTCCAGAATGTTCAGTCCTGGAACGCCCCGACGCTCGCCGGCCGGCCGTTGTCCTTCGGCCCGAGTTGCAGGATGAACGGCGCGGCGATCTTCGCCCACGCGTCGGCCTTCGGATAGCCGGCGGCGCTGTCGCTCCAGCACTGGCGCAGCATGTCGGTGTCGATCACCCCGGGATTCAACGGCACCGCGGCCATACCGGCCGGCAACTCCTGGGCGAGCGCCTGCGTCAGGCCCTCGATGGCAAACTTCGAGGCGCAATACGGCGCCACCTCCGGCGACGTGCTCCGGCCCCAGCCCGAGCTCAGGTTGACGATGACGCCGCTTTTCCGGGCGACCATCGCCGGCACGAAATGGCGAATGACCGCGGCCACGCCCTTCACGTTAACGTCGATCAGCCGGTTAAATTCGTCCGCCGGGATCTTCCACAAGGGCGCCGGATTGTTCATCAGCGCGGCGTTGTTGATCAGCAGGTCCGGCGCGCCGTGGGCCGCGAGGGTCTTTTCCGCCCAGAGCGCGACCTTGTTTTCCTCCGTGACGTTGACGACCGCGAAATCATTCGGCGCCGGGTACGTGAACCGCATCTCCAGGATCTCCGCGCTGCGTCCGCAACCGACCACGGTGTGGCCGTTCGCCATATACCACTCGGCCAGCGCGCGCCCGAGGCCCTTGGTGACGCCCGTGATGAGGATGGTTTTGGGCATGGCAAAATGGTTATTGGATGAGAGTTATTCGTTATTGGGAGGGAATCCAAGTCCCGACCCAATAACTCGTAGCCAGTAACCAATAACTGCTGCAATCCCGCTCAGCGGGATTGCAGCCTGATCTTGTTCAACCCCTGTTTCCGGCACGTGTCCATCGCCTGGGTCACGTAGCGCAGGGGCGTGTTCTCGTCGGAGCGGATGACGACGGTGATGTCCTTGCTGACGCGCCCGAGCTCCTTCACGAGCTGGTCGAGTTGCTCCATGCTGGCGGCGTGGCCGTTCACATCGACGCCGCCATCCTTGGAAATGCTGATCGTGATCGACTCCTTCAGCTCGCTTTTGCCCGCCGTTTCCACCTTGGGAAGGGTCAGGTTCATGGTCGTCATGGTGCGAAACTGCATCGTGACGAAGGAGAAAAACACCAGCATCACGAGCACGTCGATCAGCGCCACGAGGTTCAGTTCGGGTCGCTTGCGCTTCTTCTGGTAGAGTCCGCTCATACCTTGCGCGCCAGGAGGCGCTCGAGGAGGAGGTCGATCTTGGCCGCGTAGTTCTCGACCTTGCGCTGCAGGAAGCCCGCGGGGATCAGGGCGAGCAACGCCACGAGCAGGCCGATGACGGTGGCGGACAGCGCCAGGGACACGCCCTTGGTGAAGGCCACGGGGTCCGGCAGGCCGGTTTCCGGGGAAATCTGGCTGAACACGCGCAACAGGCCGGTGACGGTGCCGATCAGGCCGAGCAGCGGCGCGGCGACATAGATGACGTCGAGGTAAGGAATGCCGCGCTCCATGCGGTTGATTTGCAGGCGGGCGAAGGCCTTGATCGCCTCGGGATCCCCCTTGTGCCGGTCGGCAAACTCGACGATCCGGGCCAGCACGGAATGCCGGCCGGCCTGCACCGGTTTGCCCTCCACGATGGCATCGACGAGGTCGTCGGGCAGCACCGCATCTTTGCGGAGGGCGTAGAGCCGCTCACAGATGATATAGACGGCGATCAGGGAACACAGGGAGAGCGGGTAGATGAGCAGGCCGGCGCCCTTGATGATTTCGAGCATGGGTGGAGGGAAATGGGAGTGAAGCCGGGCTTCTGACGCCTACAAGGGCGAAAAGGTTCAACGAACGGCACTTTTTTCCCGAAAATCGCCCTTTTTCAAACGGTTGGCCACTTCCGTCATCTCAAGGTCCAATTGCCGGCCCGGTTCGACGCGCAGCGTCCGCCGCGCCCGGTCCAACGCCTGCAGCGCGGCCGGAATCTGCCCCTGCTCCGCCAGATGGAAGATGAACGGTTCGACGACCTTGTCGTAAAAGTCCGTGCCCGCCCCGCGGCCGGAGGTGTCGATCGTGCGGTTGAAAATCTGGATCTGCGTGGCGAGGTCGTCGCCCGCCATGCTGCGCTTCACGATGGCGGCCGCCTGCTCGATGCTCAGGTCCTCGCGGCTGGCCTGGTACTTCTTGCCCAGCCGCTGCTCCTCGACGAGCGCGAGGCTCATCTCGCCGCGCGTCCGCAACAGCTCGACCAGCTGGCGCGAGAAGGAAATCTCCAGGTCCGGATATTTCTGGAAAGCCAGCACCGCCTCGCGCAGCAGGGTTTCCCGGGCGCGCAGGTCCGGGCTCTTCGCCGCCTGCGCCTGCAGCAGCACGTTCCAGCCGTCGAGATTGCGCGGGTCACGGTTGACGGCCTCGCGCGCCGCCTTCCACGCCGGCTCGACCTTGCCCTCGCCGAGGTAGTCGGCGGCGAACTGCGCATTCATCACCGACAGCTTGTAGGTCGGCAGCGCGCGGAAACGCTCCGTGATGAACAGCAGCTCGTGGTCGTTGATGTCCTGCCACGTCTGCGGATCGAAGGCCAGGCCGACGACGAACTTCTGGTCCGCGTAGCGCCCGCAATCCAGCTGCCAGCGCTGGCCCGCGTCGAGGTAACCGAACCACGCGTGGCGCCCGTCCAGCCCGGCGCCGCGGAACATGAGCGTGGGAATCCCCTTCGCCTTGCCCGCCGTGCTGGCGAAATACGCCTGGTCAACGCAGATGCCGCCCTGCTGCAACACCGCCGGCAGCGTGTAGGCACCGCCCGGCCATTCGTACTGGTTCGCGGTGAGCCGGTCCTTGCGATACTTCACCATGTCGTAGGCCTTGCCGAAATCGGCGAGCCCCGGCGGCACGTTCTGCCGCGCCCAGTCGAGTTCCTTGAACGGCGCGACGAAATCCACGAGGAACTTCAACTCGGACGCCGGCAGGCGGCCGAGCCGCTGCAACGTGGCGTTCGTGCGGTCGAGCTTCGCGAAGTAGGCGAACACTTGCTCGGGCTGCGGCAACTGACGCGCCAAAACGGCCGCCGGCACCTGCCCATGCGGCCACCACGGCGGCGGAGGCACGTCGTAGACCACGGCGAGGGCCAGCGCCAGGTTGGGATAGGCCGCAAAGAGCGCCGGATCCTGCCGGTGGATTTTTTGCAGGATGCCGAGCACCTCGGACGGGTTGTCGAGCGGCGACAGCAACTGGAAGAACTCCGCGGACGCGGCGCTGTTGCCCAGCAGCGCGAGCAGCAGTTCGCGGGAGAGTCCCGCGGACAGCGAGCCGGGGCGCGACGCATAGCTCGGGGCCATGTTGGCATGCCCGGCCTTGGCGGCGTCGAGCGCCTTGATCCAATCGTGGATCGCCTGGTTGTACGGCGTGCCGAGCAGCCGCGACCAGCGGTACAGGTAGTACCAGGCCGAGGCGTAACCCGAGTTGGTCTCGTAGGCCTGCTGCGCCGCCGTGCGCAGCAGCGGCGTCACGCTGCCCCACCCTTGCGTCCCCGCCCGGTCCACCAGCGCCGCCACGCGTGCCGGTGCGGGCTGGCGGGCGATTTCCTCCGCCGGAATCGGGTCGGTCTCCTGAGCCGCGAGCGGCGTGAGGAGCAGAAGACCGAGCGGCAGGAGCCAGCGTTTCAGCACTCCGCAAGCAAATCGATCGGTCTAAGTTCGAGCAAGAGGGACTTAGCCTTTCAATCCTTACCTCCCGACCTCATTCCACCGCTTTCGGACCCCCGAGCGGGGCATTCAAACTTCGGGCTGGCCGCGGGCCGCGTGCCAGATTCGCAGGACGACCACTGTGCTATCGGCGGAGAGTTCATAAATGAGCCGCCATGGTGGCAACTGGAGCTCACGGACCATAGCCTTGCCCTCCTCCGGCAGCGTCCGTCCTGCGAGTGGAAATTCCTCCAACAGGCGCGTACGTTCGAGGATGGCCCGGCCCGTTTTCTCCGCCGCGTCGCGATTGTCTTCCGCGATGTATCGCACCAGCGCGGCCAGATCGGCGATGGCGTCGTCAGACCAGATTACTTTTCCAG
>Ga0247757_10001303_pt1 | contig 17086 bp, 11 predicted proteins | sample UWRJL126311R4_FD_180929 | JGI IMG/M metagenome (GOLD analysis project Ga0247757, IMG submission 180929) | Plant litter microbial communities from Arlington Agricultural Research Station in Wisconsin, United States - UWRJ-L126-311R-4 | ecosystem: Environmental > Terrestrial > Plant litter >... | reverse complement strand
CATGGTGTACTTGGTCACCGACGACAGGTCAGAGAAGTCTGTGTGGGCGCCCGGCGGGCGAGTGTCACCGACCTAAGGCATGGCAATTAGAATGGAAACACCATCGAGGAGACGACCTGTTCTCTTCTTTTCTTTTCCTGAGTAAGGCGACAAAGGTCAAACGCAGGGGTTGACGAAAAGGAACGCTCGAGTCGCGGCAGCTAAAAAAAGAAATGTTCTGGAAGATTGCTGGAGCGAGCAAGCGGGTGGTGGTGGGACTGCGCCGTCATGGCTGGTGGCAAGGACAGCCCGACGCGTTTCAAACACCAGACGTGGCAGGGCGATGAAGCACCGTTCGACTTACGATGAGCTCGGCGTACGGCTGCAGGGAAAAGGCGGCGAGCTGGGTGGTGTCCTCGTCCCGGGCAGCAATGGCAGTTGCATCCTGCGAGCCGAGGCGCAGCGTGAGCTGTTGGCAGCTGGCGGGGATGCCCGTGATGGGCTCCAGACGGGTCTTGAGCTGGGCAATGGACCACGAAGGGGAAATGCGGCGCTCCGACGATGTGCTGGCGGAGCAGACAAGCAGGGGAACGTCTGCGGCGGGCTGGAGAGACATGATGGCGTCGTTTGGGATGTTGTCGCTGCGGTCGAAGACGCTGGAAGCAGGCGTGGGTAGAGGGCTAGCGAGGCCTGAAAAGGGCAGTTTAAACGAGCGCCCGCGCCAAGGACGTGGTTTGGTTTGGGCCTGAGGGCCGCCAGTGCGAGGGCGAGGGCGAGTGCCGGAACCGTGGCCCTGCCGCGAACATGCCGCGCCGCTGGAAACAGCCGTTCGCGACTCATGATGGGGAGGGGGGAGGGGAGGGGAGGGGGCGTGTATGGGTGGGTGCGCACACGGGCGTGTACGGCGACGGGCGTCCATGGGCCAGTCGCTCCGTCGGCCCTGCAACTACATGTGCCCTATCGACCTGGGAAGCGTGAGGCAGGAGACAGGAAGCAGTGGACACGCGCGCGGGGCCAGCTGGTGCCAGCACTCCCCTCCTCCGCTGAGCATTCTACAAGGCTGCATCGGGAGACAACAGCAGCCAACGAACCATGGGCCTCACCGCCTGTTCGCGGCACTCGTTGCAGCGTCGGCAGGCCGCCGGCCTGCATCCTTCGTGTCCACACGAGGGCGACGGTGACAGCAGACGTCGCTGCAAGGTGTGGCTCGGCCACGGCCAGCAGCCACAGGCAGTACGGGACGCTCTGTCGGGAGCCCGGCAGGCTGCCCTGCGCGACCGGGGCTGTGGATGAAGTCTGGCACACAGGCGCACGTACATGTACATGTTCGGATACATGGACGGCGGTGGTACGGCATGTCTCTACATGCTGTATTGTGCGTACATGCACTCCACTGCCCTCCACCACGAGCCGACGCGTCCGACCTTTATTACTTCAGAGAACACTGTCCCCGTGCGCACCCAACCCCAGCGCCACTACTGCAGTTCGGGCGTTTTAGTCCCCATGGCGCGTCGTCCAAACTGATCTCAAACCTCGCCCAAAATGCAGCGGCTCGGGCGTGAATCAGCCATGCTTTCACCGCCTTATGCGCATCATCATGAGTCCCCGATAGGTCCACCGAGCTCGAACAACGTGGCCGGGGCTCGAGACAGCGCACCAGCACCGCCGCACGTTGCCAGCACCGCACTACTCCCTGGGACGTAGAGCGGGAGACGGGGCCCCCTTTGCGTGGGGCTGGTGGGACGGCCAGAGCAGGAGCAGGAGCCAGAGCCAGAGCCATAGCAAGAGCACGATGTCAGTCAGTCCGCCTGTCCATCCGTCGAGGAGTCAAGTCAATTGTGGCCGGAGCGACGTCTCCGTTCGCATGCAGGCCATGCTAAGACGGTACGAGCGCTGCTCTCCGCCGCGCCGCGCCCTCACCGCTCCTCGGTGCTGGAAACAAGAACCAGAGTCAGAGCCAGAGCGAGTGCCATGCTTTCCATGTCTTCCATGCTGGCAGCCGGCCGGCGGCGTTGACGTTGACGTTGGTTGACGTTGACGTTGACAGGCAGGTTGGGCTGGCTGTGGGGGGGTGGGAAAGGGTGAGGCCGGACGAGGCCAGGAACAGGCCCTCGACAAGCTTTCCGGGCGTGAACACATCACCACGGGCACCGCCATAATGAAGTCAGCGTTCATACGGCTTTCCGGTAGCGACCCTTTTTGGCGTCACATAACCGTAGGGCAGGGCGAAGGATGTGCAGATCTTGTTCGCCGCGCTACGCCAGGTCATCGAGTTGCTGCGCCAGCACCCGGCCCTTGCCAACACCCCCTGGGCCCGTTCACCGGGCCTGATTCGCCGCTCCGTCGTCGCATGCTCGCCTTGTTCGGTCGTGATACCGAGGGCTCGATGGGCACCGCAGCTTTTGACAGCAACAGCAGCAGCAGCAGCAGCAGCAGCAGCGGCGGCGGCGGCGGGGCGGGGCGAGGCGAGGCGAGGCGACAGCAGACGCAGCAGCCCCGTCTGCCAGGCCGTTGTGAAGCTGAGACGAACCAGGGCAGCGCTCTCGAGAGGGCAGGCCAGACGGCGCAGTGCAGCAGAGTGGGGGACACGTCATCGCCGTGACCTGCGGTCTGTTGCAACCAACGTTGGTAATTTGGGCGTTTTGCTTCTTTGTCGTCAAGTGCGCTCCTGATCAGCTGTCCTGCCTGGCTTGGGGTCCGTGGGTTATCCCGGCCATGGAAGCAGTGGCGTCGCAGGCTAAGAGAGTGTCAAAGCACACTTTACTGAATAATAGTCAGAGACGCCCAAGCCAGACCCAGAGCGTCCATCCTAGCCATCCTAGACGCACACCCCGGCATCCTGGCATCCCTACCGCGGGCTGCTGGCAATGCCCATGCCCTGGCTGGCCTACATGTCGCACACACACCGGCCGTACCTATACCCTAAACCCCCATACTGACCACGGTCCTCTGCGGCTACCCACTGCTCTGTACCTCTTCAGTTCCATAGCCATCTGCACCCGGATTCCCACGCCCTTCAAAAGCCCAACCTAGTGCCTACGCGAGTATCCAAGACAGAAGGGCCATTGGTTGGTTGCACGCCCCTGCCCCAAGCACTATTGTCTTGATCTCTCCGAGGACTTACCACACAAGCCCTGTACTTGCACTTGAACTTCGCGACTGGTTGAAACCCATCTCGACTACTTCACACTCTCCACGCCACTCCAGCTGCCGCCCGACTCCTTCTCAATTCCTCTGCTGCCGTCTCCCATCACTGCTGCCATCGACTGCTGCCCTTCCAACCCAGCTTGTCCATCTCCACCATCCATTTCTGCCTGACGGGTGCGCCCAACGCCGCATTTGCGTCGCCCCAGCTTCCCAGCCAGCTCCCACCTCAAAAGACATCCTTCCCAGCGATACCTGTCGAGGACCGGCACATCTTGGCCGGCAAATAGCCCCAGCATCACATATTAGTTCGCTTTCCATCCCGGTCGGCATCCTCGTTCATATTAACTCGACCAACTTAGCCAGTTTTCAAATCCCCATCGACAGAAAAAAAAGCGTCTCAGCTCCTGACCTGGCCCCGAAGGATTTGGTGTGAGACGGCCGATCTGAAAATCTTTACTAACTTATGGGCTGGCCTGGGGCCGGTCTTTCTTGCCCAGCGTGGATATCAACCTCCTCATCGAGCCGCGGGGCTCAGAATCCCCAGCGAGCAAGAAGAGCTCTACCTCGGTAACGTCAGTTTCCACGGGGGGGACAAGGACATACACGACGGCCCCATCGACCTACAACCAGTCTCCGGCGTATGCGCACGCTTCACCAGCTCACATGGCCGCTGCGCCAGCCTATGTGACGTCCTCTCCAGCCTATGGCCCAGCTCCGACAGTCTTCTCTACCCAGGCACCAACCTCGGCCGCGTCGATGCAAGGCGGACCCGTGCTTCCCGCCATTTCTGAGCTCCACCGCCACCAGGAAACTGGACCACCGCCACAGTTTCGACCACTCTACTCGGGAGCGCCCGTCGCCAACGTGATCCCGCCAGGGCCGACGGGCTCCAACGTGTCCCCCCCGTCACAGATGCTGAAGAGGGCAACCTCGCATACGCCCCTCCCTGAGGAGAGCCCGGCCAAGAAGCAGTCCAAGTGGACTCCAGAAGAGGACAACCTTACCATCGAGCTACGCGGCCAGGGAATGAAATGGGACGATATTGCCAAACGACTCCCAGGACGAAGCTCCATCTCGTGCCGGCTGCGCTACCAGAACTACTTGGAGAAGCGCGCCGTCTGGGACGAGGAGAAAAAGAACAAGCTGGCGCGGCTTTACGCCCGGTACGTACAATGACAACGCGCCTTCCCGCCTCCGCCATCACGTCACAGCTACAGTCGCGGTGCCCCGCTGTTTTGGTCATGCATCGTTCCTTCCTGAAGCGTTGGGCGTGCGAGCATCCCCCACCCGCCTCCGTCACCACCCCAGTGTATGCATTTTTGTTTTAGACGCATTCTGCTTGCCCTCTCCTGACGCTAACGATTCTGTAGGTTCAAGGACCAGATGTGGCAGAAGGTGGCCACTGAAATGGGCATCCCGTGGCGCTCGGCTGAGTCCATGCACTGGCAGTTGGGAGAGCAGGAAATGAGCGCCCGCGCAAACGCACCCGTCTTTCAACTGCATCCGTCGGCTACCGGTCTTAACTCGCCTCCGAACGCCTCTGTGGTGCCTGTGCAGGTGCCTGGCCAGCAGCAGCAGCAGCAGCCGCCGCCTCCACTTCCGCAAGCCCAGGCACCCATTTCGCATGGCTTCACACCGACCAACGCACCGCAACTCATGCCCCACCCTGCAGGCCCACCGCAATCCCATCCTCACCACGCTCCACCTCCGCCTTCACAGGGGCCCATCCACTCCTATCACCAGCGCTCTGACAGCGGATCGAGCCAAGGGCGGGGGAGGAGTGGCTCCCTTGGTCGGCGCCGTGCTAGAAACAGCGTCCCGCCTCACCTGGGCCCAACGTTGCCTCAAATACACCCTCAGTCTGAAGCTGACCTTATTAGCGGGGCAAGGACGGCACCTGCCCCTGATACACAATCCAGCGCAACAAGAGATGGCGGTGAAGGGCCCCTAGGTGAGCCTTTTGGGAAGAGGAAGCGTGAAGAAGAAGGCCTTCGAGCAGACGTAGACGCAAGGAGCGTGGACGGCAGGAGTCCGGACCGCGCGTCTATGCGAAGTGGCACTGGCAGCGTGAAGAGTGTGAAGAGGGAGCTGGTGGACTCACCAGGGACAACGCCCGCCGAACCACCCACCTCGAAAACCTGACGGATGGTACGACGATGCACGTACCTCAAGGCATAGTATGTTGTGGCCATCACGGCTCGGAAGAACACTTCACTCTAGGCACGGACTGTACAAGAGCATGGACATAATTACATAGGATTTTGGTGTATACAGGAGGAGTGAATAGGAAAGGTGCGCACACACAGTATACTGGAATACGGCTGGCACGGAACGGATCACGGTTGCATAACGGCTGAGGATTTCAAGACACGGCCATGGGTTCAGCGTCAAATTTCTTGCATCTTCTCAAGCGACACCTATGATTGTGGCATTTAGCGTGGGCGGCGTGGTTGCGGTTTTGAATTTCCAGTTCACTTTTCGTCTGGTCTGCATTTGGTCGTACAACATCACACAGCATCTGGTTCTGGGTGTGGGTTCATTATTGTTGCTTTTCTCATCTTGCTTATAGATATACCACACTGGCGGTAAGCGCTCATGACTGTGCATTTGCAAGCGGTTCGTTTTTCCTTTGGGCATATTGCTACTCCAGCATCACTGTAATTTGTTCTATTCCTTCTTACTTAGCAATAGGTTTTTTTTCGTTTCGTTTTTTTGTTTTCTAAAGCATAACGGCCACCAGCATGCGCGCACTTTGTGCGCGAACCCCTAAAAGATTATTCCTATTTCAATGGCTATTGCATGGGAAGCCAAGTTACCGAGCAACAAATAGCATTAATCAAAACTTGGTCGAGTAAGGTTGACATTTTTTTTCCCTGAGCGTAAAATCCCGCCCATCCATTCATAGCCTCACCGCTATGACAGAGTATTTTACCTGAATCTATCAATCTTTCTCGGAATTAGTAGGGTGTTCCGAGAGCGGTGAGGTGCATGTCCGCTAAGTACATGACGTAGCCGTATCGAGATACTCTTCTGGAAAAAAAAGATGCGGTCAGTAGTTTACGTGGCGAAAGGGTGCTGCGCTGTCCGCTCCATCAGATTGCTAATTTTTTTTTTGTTGACAAGGCGCTCCGGTCAAACGACTGATGCACGTCGAGACCTGATAGACTTGCATGGCCGAAAAGACAGGGTGGCAAGGGGTGGCTATCTACAGAGAATGTGTGTGTCTACGTACGCTACGTACGTTTGCCTCACTTTCCCGCACCCTACACCATGCTCGCTGCTGCTGCTGCTGCTTTCTTGCAGCCCAATGCGCCACGCTGGACGTGCGGGATGGCGAGTCACTCACTTCATTCATCCCGTTCCATGCCACTCCATACAACCCCCCCTTCTCGTCCGCTACTGGGAAAAATTGATCCGGAGCCACAAGATGCCTGGTCAGTAGGTGGCACCTGAAACATTCTGGCGGAGCGTGCATGCGCACTTCTCGTTGGCTTCCGTCTCGTCTCGTCCCTTCACTTGCCGCTCGCATCCCCTCCCAGTGCCAGTGCCAGTGCCAATGCCCTTCCCATCCTTTGGCCCGGCAGTGGGCGCAACGCGTTGAACGGACGGCTACCCACCTGTCCTGTCCTATCTACCAGGAACATCTCTGTAGACAGCGTGCTTGGCATGTGCACTGTCATCCATATGTCGTGTCTAGTGGGCCGTTATTTTTGCGGTCTCTCTCACCAGGTTAATTAACTCCGTGGGCGTGGTTCCCGAGCGAGGGAGCAGGGCCTTTGCAGTGTCTTTGCACAACAGATTAGAGTTTGGGGCGGGGAGAGGGATGCGGAGGGTTTTCTTCCCCCCTGGCAGCTTAGCTGGAGTGGATACTATTTTACCGGTTTCCGGATGTGTACTGTGGGCTTACGGGACGGAAGTATGGGGATTGTTGAACCCACCCCCTCGTGACGAAGGGGCAAGTCAGTCGGAAAAGCAGGCCGGAAGCGTGGACACGTCGTGATGGAAGTGATTCCATAGTAGCACGCCTGATATGCTTGGGATCGCCGATGAAGCGGATGTTGTCTTTCTCGGAGGCTTCGAGAAGGAGCGGGAGAGGGAGACTGGGCCTTCCTGGGGGAAGATCAATGACAGAGCATGAAACGACACGCTCGGGCTTATCGTCGAGCCGGTTTGCGGCTCCGCGACGAAGAGGGATGGTTCATCCATGTTGGCTGCCTTGCCGTGGTCTATCTGCCTATCTGCCCGTGTACGCGCCCAGGTATCTTTCACTCCTGAGAGACGCCGTCGTCAGGAAACGGGAACCTGCCGAGCACTTTCGTCTCCACACATAACGCCAGTCTTACTGTACCATCAGCCTCACCCTGCCCTGCCTCCTCAAATCTCTAACTCTACAACGTACGCACATTCCCTTTCTTTCTCGAGACGAAAGTACCAACACAAGACGGATCCAAAAAACAAGGCATGCATGTCTGCCTGAGACGCCCAGGCCAAAGCTTGTCCGCCCCATTTCCCAACCCCCTCCTTTGAGAAAGAAAGGGAAACCTTACGTCAAGCACTTTCTCCTTCATCGTTCTGTGCAAGATACACCCTCCCAATTTCGAGATCCATGGAACGCCCAGGTCCCGCAGAGCGTCGACGGCCCACCGATCGCAATGGCGCAACGATCGCGTTCGGAGGGCAGGCCGGTGCGGGCGAGCTGGAGCAAGTCAGCACGCGCCGGACGCTGACTCCGGGTGGTTCGTCACACCCTGCCTGCGAACATGTTCAGACGGAGGCGGGCGTGCGTTGCTCCGGGCGACCGCGCGGCAACCATGGGAGGAGGGGGGTGGAAACAAAAAGTTACATACGCACAAAGTCATGATGCCGGTTAGTAGCAGGCTATCTCTAAAGCTCCTACCTGTCCCACTATGCGAATCTACTACTCGTCATGCCTGGTCTACAGACGTGCCGAACGCAATGGCGCCATCTAATGTCTCGCAGAAGCGAACTGAGCGGCTGCTTTTAGTCTGTGGGTTTGGCGAGTGCGTCGGTGGACATGGCTCGTGCTACGCGCTGTTTCAATGCTGTCGTGAGACTCGGTGGGGAAGCAGTGTTCGAGATTGAAAGGAAAAAAGGGGGGGATGTGTGAAAAGGGAAAACAATCTGGCGATGCTGATACCGACGAACGGAGGGGAAAGAAGCAGCGCGCAACGCAACTCGTTTGCCCATGGCGCGTACGTAGAGAAAAAAAAAACGCTGCTGACCGCTTTCCCTACCGTTCGAGACTGTGAAGGTCTGGCACCCTAGCCTCCCCTTTTCTTTTCGATAGACGAAACCCAGCGATCCAGCGCGATTGCAATGCCACATGGTCTGGGGGGCTCTCGAACGCTGGTTCCCATGCGAACTGATACTCGCAGACCGCATCACTAGTTCGACGGGGAGACTGGCCGAGCGAGCGAACGGACGAGCATGTGGTAAGGGAAGCGGGCACCGAGGCGTCGTCGGACGCTGGCTCCGCTGCCTTTCCGTGTCCCCAGCTTGTAACCGGCTGTGGTGAAACGCGGTCCGAGTCGTAGAAGATTTTGACAGGCTTCTAGCGTAGAACGTAAGGTTTATTTTTTTCGTTCGCTCCCCGCTGTGACGAAAAGAAGAAGGAAAAAAATTAAATCGGAAAAATGATATAGCGTTTTGGGGCAATTTTAGGGGTGGAGGCGCAAACTTTACTTAATCATGGGCGGGCGCACTCAACGCCCGCGCCGTGGTGAACGGACGGAGGCGGCGCGAAGTGTTTCATTTGGAAGGGTGTTCCCTACGACTCAGATCGGTGAAGGTGTTGAGGTTGGGGAGGGAAGGAAGGGCGAGCGGTAGTAGTTTGTGAAAAATGTATTTTCTTTAGTTGTCGGTAACAAGGTAGTGCGAAGTAAGCCATTGCAGATGGAGAGAAAGCAAATTCAAAGGAGCAGGAAAAAAACACAGCCTTGGTGAGGACCCTGAGCACGATTCCATAAAGCGGTGGAGTAGCCACATGCTCTCTAAGCAGGTCTGCCCAGCCATCTATAGGGCGGAACGCTAATCTGCATCATGATTCGGCAACATCGCTATTCGGCACTGGTTCGCGGAGTGTCAGATAATCAGGGCTAGCTAGTCAGGCAGAGCTGATGTTGGCGCCGAGCGTTTCGGCGACTACGTAGCGTACTGGTTCACTGACTCGCGGTCGAAAAAGAAATACGCAGAATGCGATGACCTCACAGATGATGCTGAACAATTGATGCCAGCAGATACGGAAGCAATTGCCGTGCTGTGTTTTGTGACGTAGAGGCAAGATGGTGGGGTGTGCGCTGGCAACTGTGTTCTAGGATTCCTGAAATTTGGGTAGGAAATTGGGGATTGTTGGGAGAGAAAAGTTTCTAAGAAAAGGTAATGGTGCATGCATATGCAATGGGTCTAGCTTTCAGAGCTCTATCTCTCGTATCGTGTTGTTAAGGACCCAGGGGGGTGCGTTTCATACATACATGTGGAGTGATTACTATCAAACTCCGGATTGGGGTCTCGCACGAATGGTCCTCGAAAAATCAGTCAACATAATGGATAAAGAGGTTTATTGACAATACATGGATAATGGCCGGCTTAAGCGAGCATTCTATGTAGGCCTGGTCGACTTTGGAAGTGTAGTATGCAGATGTGAGTCCCCCAGAAGCACTGCCCCAGAAGCACTGCAGCCGAAAATGTACATGCATTAGCCACATCGATCAATATCTGCTCCAACCCGAAGGCAAGGCATAGATCGTAGATCCTGTAGATCCCAAGCACCCGAATTCTCGCCAACTGGACTATTCGTTGTCTTTTCGGCGCCTCCCTTTCCCTATGCAGCAGCCAGCACAGTATCGCACCAACTTGATCTCAACCCCTATCCGAAACCTTCAAGATACCACCCCCAAACACCCTATTCCAAACCCACGATTACGGCTTCACCGGAACCCAGGAACGCTCTGGCATCAATGCATCCACACCGCCTCACACCGCCTCGTCACTCCACTTCATGCCATCTAAACAATCGCCCAATCCGCCACCAGTTGAGTCCCTTCGCCAGCCATCCGCTGGTACCTCAACCGCTGGACAGGGAACCCTGTGCCCAAGGGGGCCCATTGGGTTTCGCAGAACCTACTCAAAACACTAAAAAACTCTGCGCAAGCGCCCCCAGCCTCCCCGCAGTTGACGCCCCACGTCCCACGCCCATTCAGCTCCTGCAATCGGGTTACTACCGTTGCACCGCATTCTTAAAAGGCGCGGCAAACACCGGGAACCAGCCCGGAACGCACATATGTACGCATGGGAAGGAGAACAGGCTCTAGCGATATGATGTAGTACAAGGCTGAACGGCCGGACCCTTGTCACCTTCCAAGAAAATGAGTAAGAAAATCACGAAACGCGGGAGTGCCTGTCAGCGTGCCACGGCATGTGTTTGTGTGACTTTCTCCATGGATGCACTGGCTCAAGGATCTTTCCGAACGAGCATCCTATTCTGGTCGTGTTTGTACTACCTTGCAGCCAATCAAGTGAACGTCCCAATAATGCTCACCTGAGCTACTTTTCCCGCGATAGTCCGCCCATGCATCAGTCTTATGTGCCACGACACGCAGAGTGCGCGCTTTCATCATGAGGGTACCGCGGAAAGAAACGTGGGGATATGCATGGTTTGCGGAACCAAGCTTGCTATTTTCGTGCGACGCTCTCATGGCGCTTGTGAACACGGAGATCAACGGGATAGGGGTCGAGTGAAAACTTAGGCGGTGAAGAAGGCTGAAAGTCGGTGAGCGGTTTGTTTTCTTTGTTCCGTTCCGTTGTACGAGAAACCACGAGAGAAAACAAGTACGAGAGAAAAAGCATCGGCACAGACACACTCAGCTTTGAATAATTAGGCTGAGTGCAGCATGAATCCGACGACAGTTAGTGTCGCTACTAGCACCTAGATGACTGCAGGTAGATAGCTGCAGAACAGACAGAATAAGGGCCAGAACTACCGAGGCATGCCGTTACGCAAACATGGTTACTGACCGATACAACCCCACAGTATAGCGTGAACGCTCCGCAGTATCCGAGGCGGTGACGATGCACTAACCTTACATGGAACCGAACAAAAACGCGAACCCATTGCGCTAACGATACCAAGATCCCGGGATGCAGCCTAGAATAAACGAGTGCACTTCTTGAATCGTAGTGTAAATTTTTGAAAATTCTTGATCGTCATGGAAAAACGTGATTGATCCTGGATACTCTCCTTCACCGCTTCGCTGCCGTTGGGCATGAAATGCGGAATAAATGTGTCAAGTGGCCGAAGGGGGAGAACCGCAGTGTTCTTCGTACAAAGCACCGAGTTGAATACCGTATTTTGGAAGGGCGTTGAAAGCACATTATACTAAAGGCAAAACGAATGAGCTTCAAAGATTTGCTCGTAGTGCTTGTTGCTTACCTACTTCCGACTTTCTCGTTTCAAACGCAATGTTCAGTTCGTTACGCAGTCTGTACAAACTGCCAGAAGAAGATTCGGCTCGTACCAGAGCTGAGGTTCCTGATGCTGTAGGTGTTCCCTGGTAAACGCGAGTTAGTAACCATTAGATGCAAGGGGGCATTCAAGAATGACATCGGGTAGAAGGGTGAATAAGCGATGATGTGTGCCTAAAGACGGAAAGATGATGTTGTAGGCTATAAAATATGTGAAGGTAGCAGCACGATTCTGTACTAGTGACGCTAAGAAGTAAAGGTTCGCGTGCAGCTATAGAAAACCGTGCTACATCAACTACAAGTTGAATCGAAGCGATTGGCCAGGCACGCATCTATTGTTGAATAAAAAAGGTGTAGAAGCATCAACGGCTGCCATCACGCGTGTAGACCGTAGCTGCGTGAAGACTTTGATGATGATTTTGGAGAAAATTGAATAAAGCTTACCTTGAGGAACCCGGAAGACACCATTTCGGCGAACCGTGAGTACGTTTTCGTGAACTTTAGCTTCCACGACACCGTCTGTAACATGGAACACCATGTGGGCGCGTCGAGTGTTTTTTTGTCGTTTCTCCTGATCCACTTCAAGATCAATACGCCCAAATGATAAGCCATTGTCATCGGCAAATAGCTTTGTGAATTTGAACGCCTTGCTTTGGACGTCCGCAGGTATGATGCCTTTCTTGGCCCAAGCAATTGCTGTAATTGTTAGCGTGATCGAATCGCTAAGGATGGGTAGCTTCATACTTTCTTCGTAGACTTCATTGGTTGTTTGTTCTGTGTCTCGATCGTAGCCCCTGTACGCACCGATGAACACACCATCATCTTGCTCCCACTGCTCAAGCGGGACTTCATCATCCTCGGCAATTGCCGAAAGTCTACTTTTCTTGCCCTTTGATCTTCCGGTTTTGTTCTTCTTAGGAGGTGGGTCCAGGTTCTGCTTCTTAACAATATTCTGCATTTCACCCTGATGGTCATACTCTATTCTGTCGTTGAACCAGAAGTTTATGGGTGCGACACGATGCCTGCCAAACCTGGACCGTTCTACCTCAGGCGCATCGGGATCTAGTTCACGGAATACCGACAGGCCCCGACCACGACCGAGCCTCGAGCCACCTGATATGGTGGACATTTGGTCGATATCAGCGGACGATAAAGGATTTCCCAGCACATCGACAAGCTTCCCATCTAAACGTGCTTCGGACCCTCGTTCTTCGTTGCTCATGGTGGCGTTAGCTTTCTTTTTGGGCTTAGTTGCTGTTTTGGGCTTTTTGAAGACTGCTTCGTCCACTTGCTCCTTTGCTGAACTGTTGTCTGATTCTCCTGATCCTGGTTTTATTTTTGGTGGCCGTCCCCTCGGTCTGGGCACTGCTGGAGGAGTTCCAATCCTCCGTGATGCTGGACCAGGCTGCCCTTGTACTTTGCTGGTCCCATGATCAGTCACATCAGAGAGGCGTTTCGAGCGCCGTGGGGGCGCGTTGGCTGTGGCTGGATTTTTCTTGCTCTCTTTCTGAGCTTCTGCCGATGAAGTTTGTACCGGTCCTCGTTTACGTGGTTTACGAACTTTTTCTTCCGCAACTGGCTCAATTGCATTGTTCTTTCGCTTTCGGCCTCGCTTTGCCGGGTGTTTGGTTGGCTCTGATATTGCTTCTGAATCGGGGTCATCAACCGATGCCTCAACTCCAGCTCTTGCCTCTTCACTCATGGGAATGTCATCGGGCATGTCCGGAAGATCGCTCTCTTCTGCGATATGATTCAAAACCGACGGGTCCTCTGCCGCAATCAGTTCCTGTTGTATGCTCTCCTCCATGACGGCACTACCGGTGCGACTGGGTGATCTTTCGATGCTGTACACGCTCCGCCGTTGTCCACGGCGTTGACCTGAACCACTTAATGCAGGCGTCTCTTGTAGTCCAGACTCCTCCTGTTCAAAGTCGAGGCGTCGGTTGATCCCCATATCTGACGTATGACGAATGGGACTTGATCCCAGCGTCGCTCTAGGTCCCATGGACGACTGCCTACGTGGGGAAGATCCAAGGGCAGTTTTAATAGGTGACCGTGCTTTCGGCGGCGGTAGATGTGTGCGCGCGCTGCGAAGCAGCGGATTGGCTGTAACTAGGTCATGGATAGTACCTGCTAACCCAGTTAATTCCTAAATCGCATGTCTTGTAGTTTGACGACGTACTCTCTTGGATATCCATAGACTCTGACTCTGACACAGTCTCTCCTGTCTTACTGGGAGACGTGTGCTTGGGCGGGGATTTTGCTGGGGACGAGAAGATTCCTGATATGGGCTCTAGGCCATGCTCATCACGAATGCCTTTGTCTTCGAGCGTAATACCAGTTTTTCTGACCTAGTTAGTACCCGTAGCAAGTGCCATTGAGTTTGTCGAGGTGACATTACGTACCTTCCTTGGACGCCAACATCATAGAACTGATTCTCACGATTTTCACGGTTTTCGCGCTTCCGATTTGGCGCCATCGCGATTGTTATCGAGAAGTGCACGGGCTACGCGAAGGTTAGTTTAGGTAAGAGTCGCGTCTGTCAAGTAGTTTCGGAATGAATGTTTTGGTGTTGCGCGCGACAAGCAGTTTCCCACATGAGCACTAGCGCGCATTCACATGGCACGTGCCCTCATCTTGTTTAGCATGATGCAGCGCTGTATTGTTGCCAGCACTTCAGTAACTGGACTGAGAAAAAGGAAGATCCAATTATGTTAAGGATATTAGAGCGTGCCATGCATGAAGTTTAGTTTCTTCCAAGGAATGAGATCCGCGTTTTCTGCTGTGAAACATAACAAAATGTCGATTTGATAACCTTGAGTATAATGCGCCACCACCTGTATGCCATTTCCCAGTATCTAAACTTCGTGATTTTCGTACCTTTCTTTCTGGTACTCCCTTGAAATTGGATTTTGTATCGAAGCGGTATCGCTAAGATTGGGAAAAGCTACTAGCAGATAAGCCGCACTCGCTTATAATAGACCGCACACAATTTTTTGCACCTATATAAAACATTAAAATCTGCAAAGCAACATCAAATATGACCAGTCGCTTTAGCTCACTTGGGAGAGCGCCAGACTGAAGCAATCCGTTTAGGCGGCAAACTTTGGTTCTAACGAACGAAATCTGGAGGTACTGTGTTCGATCCACAGAAGCGACAAATTTTTGTGCTTTTGTTGTGCCATAACATCTTTTTCGAAGCACCGTAAGATGACGTTCTAGTCGCCTCTTCTTGCGTAACCCTTTTCAACAAATAGTCCGAGGAATGCGAGACAGACTTTTTTGCACTGAAACCATCTCAGTTTAGAGAATTGCTCGTATGTCTATTGAAGAGGGAAGGGGCTCATATGAATGTCAAAGTTTACTACTTCTTATATTCGTCTGACACACCTCACAAGGCCTTTGGTTTCGTTACTACTGCCACCAAACTCTACTTTTTAAAGGCATTCGCTAGAGTATTTTTTAGTAGCTCACCAGTCTTGCCTAATAACCCTGTACCGAAAGCAGCTTAGTGTGGTTACACTCTCAACGCTGTTCAACGTCATAGACTCTTCTCACAGAGAATACATTCTTGTATAAACAGCTTCATACGATTTTCTCTCACTCTAAGTAAAAAAAAATGAAGCATGAAGCATGTGCTCTACTCGCTGTCGACTATTTCAGTCAATATCACTTAACCACCAACACTTCTTCCATATACCAACCTTACGTTTAACCAGCGCAACAACCAGATCGATTCACAGCCACAGCACCGCTGCAATGGCAAGTCCAGCGAAGAGAAAGGCTGGTAAACCGAGCATATTACCAAGCTCAAAAAGATTGAAGGCTCAGGGCAGTGATTATCACATGACACCTTCAAAACGAGATGGGCACGGTCAGATTATCTGGCCAGCACCCAAGGAGCAGATCGAGCGCGCACGTGGGATTATAAAAGAATGGCAAGTACACTAAAGTAAATGGGTTTCTAAGAAGGTTCTCTAACTTCTATAAAGCGTCCATGCTCAGAAGCGTGCCTTGATCCTGCCAGACAAGGATGCCGACGGTCTGTCCTCAGGTGCCATACTGCATCGCACCTTGACTATGCTTGGACTCTCACCTGGCCTCATATCGACCTACTTTCCCCCAAAGGGACAGAATGTGCATGATGAAAGCACGAAGGACGAGATCTCGAAGATTTCGCCGGCCTACATCTTCGTACTTGACCAAGGCAGTAGGAAAAGTGGCTCTCTCTACGACTCTCCTCACACCTGTCTCATTATAGATCACCATTTTACAGAAGAAGGAGGGTTTCCCAAGGGGTCAGAGTATGTCACAGCTCACGATTGTCCGCCTGTAGCCACCAGCTCCCTTCTCACCTTCCACATCTGCATGCCATTGCACACGGATCTGAGCGAGAAAATCTCGTGGCTCACCGCCCTTGGGACGCATGGCGATTTAGGAAACAATCTCAAATGGGAGCCTCCATTCCCGGATATGTCAGACATGTTCAAGGAACACACTAAGAAGAGTATTTATGATGCTATTGCATTGGTCAATGCTCCTCGCCGTTCAAAAAGGTACAATGTCGAAGCAGCTTGGGATGCTGTCTTGTTTGCACAAAATCCAAAGACTCTCCTGGACAACGAAGAACTTGCAGCCGCACAACTTGAGATTCAAAATGAGAGGAACAAATGGTCCCGTACACCACCGAAGTTCTCTCAGGATGCGACAATTGCTGTGCTCACCATTTCTTCGGCTGCGCAAATTCACCCACTTATTGCTACACAGTGGGCCGGAATGTTAACGTCATCCAAACTGGAAATTGTCATGTGCGCAAACGACGGCTATCTTCCCGGCAAAGTCAACTTCTCTTGCAGAGTCGTGAAGGACGCGAGGGCTCGAACTGGCGACGATAAGGTGGACATAATCCAGAAATTGAAGGGTATTGTCGCTAACGAGCCGGATCTAATGGCCAGATTAGGTGAGAGCTTCGCGAGAGGTCATAAAGAAGCTAGCGGTGGCATTGTAAACAAGCAAGAGTGGGATGAATTTCAGAAGTTGATGGGTGTGGGCGAAATTCAGAGGAAGAAGAAGCCAGCACAGAAGAATACTCTAGACAACTATTTTCTGAAGGCCTCCTAGAGTAGTCCAAGCAGGGCAGAGCAAGCTGGATACAGCATGTTTGAGGTTCCTAAAGAAGTGCTCGAACAGAATAGCGGAGCGGAAACAAAGGGTTATTGGGGGGGGGCTGCCATTGGTGGCCCTCTTTAAGGCTTTCTCGTCAGATGCAACTCAACTGGGCACTATCAAACAAGAGGTTCAATCAGAATATCAGGCTGGACCAAAGGGCCAAGAGGGCCTTCTCTCAGGTTTCTACAAAGCTGGTTCTTACTTGGTAAATGCAATATGTGCATAATTTTCACACCTAACAATTAATGAATTGGAATGGCATTGCATGTAATGGCTAGAGAGTGTGAATTAATGAAACAATGCAATGCTT
>Ga0247757_10001302_pt1 | contig 17101 bp, 13 predicted proteins | sample UWRJL126311R4_FD_180929 | JGI IMG/M metagenome (GOLD analysis project Ga0247757, IMG submission 180929) | Plant litter microbial communities from Arlington Agricultural Research Station in Wisconsin, United States - UWRJ-L126-311R-4 | ecosystem: Environmental > Terrestrial > Plant litter >... | reverse complement strand
ACAAACGAAAAGTAGAGCTGCCGGTTCCAGGCAATGTATACGATAAAATCATTCCCTCTTATTTCAATTCGGGTTGCTGCTGTTACAGCGATGGTGATATTACCGGTATAGAGATCGCCGATGGTTGCATCCGGTTGATCAAATGGAAAATGGACAACAGCGCTGCAACAAGAACCGTGTTAGAAGAACAAAAACTCAGCCGGTTGTTGGGATAAGAACCAAGGCCTATTTGGGGATGAGCTTTTCTGGTACACCCACCGATTTCATGGTGCCCAGGCGTACCACCCGCCAGTTGAAATTGAAGAAGCTGTTGCTCCGGGCCCTGTCAACCGATACAATGGGAAGACGTGCATCGCCTTTTTCATTGCTATTGCTGTTTTTGATCACAAAGGTATTTGCGATGAAACCCAGGAGGGTTTTTTTCTCCGATTTGCCATCCAGTTTATGTTTCTCGAGGAGCGTTAAGTGAAGGTCATGGTAAAAAAGACGCGTTTCCGCACCCGTACGGGCATTGTCTCCACGGATTTGAATTGAGAAGCTATCGATTTCTCCCCTTTTTACAAGAAAGAAACCCAAGGGACGGGTTACTGTATTGAAGGCAGTTGCATCTGCTTTCCCGAAACGGATAGACGCACTATAGATCCCATTTTGATAGCGGTTCATATCAAAACCAAATTTTACCCGCACCGGTATCTTGTGCATCAGCAAGGCACTTGCATTTACGTTGCACCACATGTTCTTGCTGATATATGCCGGCTTATTGATCATGTTGGTTATTTGCGCGTTGATGTTGTCGAAGAAAATGGTGCCGGCCTCGCCGCTGGGTGAGTAGTATTCAGTATACGCGAGATCGAAATGATGCAGGTTGACTTTTTTGATATTGATTGGCAACGGAAGCGATCGCAATACCTGGTAAGGAAAGTTCCTCATATGGATCCCGGGTTTGGCGGGCCGTATATCACTTACATAATCATAGAAATGCCCGCCCTCGATATCCATCTGATCGCAATCAATACTTCCCTGGTTGAACAGCCGCCACCAGTGCATCTGGCGCAATACCAGTTTGGGTGTATGAATATCGAAACGATCAGTCCGGTAATGGTTTTTTTGCTGGAATGCCGCTTTACTGTAACGAGGTTTCAACGACACCTGCCAGGCCGTTAACCGGTGCGCACGTGCATCAAGAAAAAGTGAGTCTACCCCGAAGAAATACAAACTATCAGATGTGCGTCGCTGCAAACGTCCGCAGGAGATGTAGGCATTGGCACTAAAGAAAAAACGGCTGCGGTCGCGGCGTGTGGTTGAATCCAGCAACAGATCCTGCAGATTGATGGATAAATTCTCGAACCTGGTATTGCGGTTGATATGTTTAAGGTTCCTGCTGACAAATACACCATGATCAATTAAAATGGATTGGATGCCTACATGCGACACGTGCTTTGTAAGTCGTTCGTAAAGGCTTAGGGTATCCGTTGCTTCTTCTGCTTGTTTGTTGTAGGGTCTTTCCGTTCGGGTGATGCTCATCTCAGGGTAATGAACGGTAATATTGTCGAGATCAATATGTCTCCGGTTCAGCAGGTCTCCAATACCCAGCCCTGATAACGCTAGTTCCCTGAATGCGATCTCGTATACGTCATTAGGCGCATCTTTTAAACGATCGCGTTGAGAAAGTACATTACTGTCTACAGAAATTTTCACCCCTGTCAGTTTCACCAGTGTATTCGAAATAGCCGGGTCGATATTGATGTCTTGAATAGATAACCTGTAAAGTCCGCGCGTCCCGTCTTTCATCATCTGCTGCAGTTTGGCAATCAATGCAGGGCGAAGATCAAGCACGGAACGCGCTTTGGAACTATCGGGTTTGAAATCCTTCGCGCGCAGCAGCCAGTAACGGATAAAAAGATAGCTGCCCATTATTACCAGCAATATTCCCAGAAATATGAGACCTGTCTTTTTCATTCGGTGCATGTCTCATAAAACTGTGCCAGCAGTTTGGAGCAAGTGGGAATTTTGCAAATGAAACAGTGGATACTGTAATGAATGTTTGGCGCAAATCAAACAATTTTACCTGTCTAAATTTTTTGTATGATGAAAGCGAAACTTTTCTATGTATTTTTTCTTTTAGCGCTGATGCTTGGATTTTCCGGTTGCACATTGATCGGCGATATTTTTAAAGCCGGTGTGTGGTCGGGGATCATCCTGGTAGCAGTGATCATTGGTCTGATCGTCTATATTATCGGCAAAATGGGGAAAAAGGGCTAGGTATGATTTTTTATCAGCTAGCATCATTGTTCATAGTAAATATAGTGTCATGAAACAGATAACCTTTCGTTTTGCCTGCAAAACATTGCTCACACTTTTTATCGTGGTTTTTTTCCAGGCTATTTCCTGGGCCCAGGACGCTAAGGTGGAGGTCAATGGAACTGATGTAGGCAGTTGGTTCGGCCGCAACTGGTTATGGGTGGCAGGTGTAATCGTGTTATTGATATTGCTGCTCCTTTTCAGCGGTGGCAGCAGTCGCGCCAGCCGCAGCAAAACAACTACCTATCGCCGGGGCGATGGTACAGTAACCCGGACGACCACAACAGAAACCGATTCGGAGAGTTAAGAAATTGATCCGTCAATCCCCCCGCTCAAAGCCCGCTTCATGCGGGTTTTGTGTTTTTATGGTCAGACCTTCCAGTCGATCAGCAAAAACATTAATAAATGCTTAAGCAGGCCTTATAATTCCTTTAATACCCATCGTTTTGTAGTTTTTATCCTACATATATTGTAATGTTGTTATGGGTAGCCGCCATCACACTTGGTTCCATACACAGGGCATCGTCATATTGTTTACCGGTTTTATAGCAGACTCCCAACCCCGTTTCTCTGATATCCACACTTTAAAATGATCCTGCTTGTTTACCTGCGTCGATGCGCAATTACGCAGCAACAGGTTGTTTACGCTACGATATGTTTAATATGTCCAACATCAAAAGACAGGTAGCCTGCTTATTAGTTCTGGCTGCCATGTTCCAGGGGGCTGTATTGGCCCAGACCGGTGCAAAAAAACCGGGTCCGCATTTCCGTAACGCGGAGAAAGAATACAACGACCAGCATTATACCAATGCCATTCCTTTGTATCATGCTTCCCTGGAGAGCGGTCATGCCAATGATTCACTGGCAATGCTCCACCTGGCAGCGTGTTACTGGCGTATTAAAAGGTATGATTCGGCAACGGTGTTTTATCGCCGTTATGAAAAGCAATTCACCCCGCTTTATACAACACACCAGCGTTTGGCAGAGTTGCTGGCCGTACAGGAGCAGTACGATATGGCTGCTGATACTTACCATGGTTTGTTGAATGATGTACCGTTGCGCAACGAAAAGATGCTGAAAGAAAGATGGCAGGGTTTTTCCGATCCTACTCCTTTTTTGCGCGACTCATTGGATTATCAAATCAGGTTGTTGAAGTTGAATACCAGGCAGCAGGATTTCAGTCCGCAATTCTTTCGTGGTGGATTGGTATTTGTTTCCAACCGCTTCTCTAAAAAAGACGATCAACGGAAATCTGGTTGGGATGGCCTGCCTTATGCCAATATCTTCTGGGTAAGTGATACCGTCAATCTTTATGCGGCTGATGCCATTGCAGGTGTTGCCGTTTACCAGACGAATACATCACTAAAATCAAATGATGGTGTTGCCGATCGTACAGGTATCGATAATACTATCATCAACTTTAACCGGGTAAGTGACGATTACTCCAGTGATATTTACCATTTAGCCAAATTTGGCGATGATCTCAATACAAAATACAATTACGGGCCGCTGTGTTTTTCAGCCAATGGCAACAAAGTATATTTCACCCGCAACAGCAAAAAACCATTTGAAGGCCGTTACAACTTGGAGATCTGCGAAGCAGCATACAGCAGAGGAGCCTGGACCAATATCCGTGTAATGCCTTTTGTACAGCCGGCTTATGATTTCTATCATCCGGCGCTTAGTAAAGATGGGCAGACGCTGTTTTTCTGCAGCAACAAACCCGATGGTTATGGCGGAAGCGATGTGTATTATATCAGTGTAGCCGACAACGCAGGTGATATCCAACGAACAACACCCATCAACGCAGGGGAAACAGTGAATACTGCCGGCGATGAATTATTCCCAACAATCATTGATGGTGAATTGTATTACAGCTCCGATGGTTTTGCCGGATTGGGTGGCCTGGACCTGTTTAAAACTTCCCTCGATGCAAAAGGCAGATGGAAAAAACCAAAGAATCTTGGTTACCCGCTCAACACATCATTTGATGATTTCGGGTTGATCCTCGATCAAACAAAAACAAAAGGCTATTTCACCAGCAACCGTTTGGGTAGTAACGATATTTTTCAATTCACGCATTCACCGTTTGTAATGGAATTGAGTGGTACGGTATTTAATGATGCAGATATGCACCGCTTGGATAGTGCGCGTATTTTGTTGAGTATGATCGATGGGAATAGGGAGGAGCAGTTAGACAGCATTTTTACCGATCGTAACGGAAAATATCATTTCCAGGCTAAGCCTAACCGTGATTACCGCCTGGTGGCCATCAAAGAAGGATTTTTAACAGAGGAGATCAGTTTTCCACTCGTAGCAGGTACACGCGCGATTACTGAGCTAAAACCTTTATTGCTTGCACCGGTTAATGCATCACCTGCCCTGGTAACAAAAAGGCAGCAAGTTCCCTAGGCAGGTACTCTCCGTGCACCTCTGTGTCCTCCGTGCCTCTGTGTTAAATCCTCGCTTCGATCAGTATCAGCAAGATCTCAACACAGAGACACAGAGCACACGGAGGAACACAGAGAAACGCCGTTTAATTCCAGGTTCTTCCGAAGACACGCTGCAACGTATTGCTGGTGCGGGCCGCTGCGTTTGTACGGATATTCACCTCCTGCTCCGCAATTTTGTTGAACATTTCATTCGTAATCATCACCGCCAGGATATTATCGATATCCAGGCTCAATCCGAGCCTGTTGCCCAATAACAGTTTTGCAGGAGCCACCAGTTTATCCCAGGAAGAAGCAATATTGTATTCGTTCAATGCACTGCGCATCACCGGCCTCACTGCGCCGCGGAGGGTATCACCTACCGTATTTCGCAGGTAATCGGTGGCAGATGTACCGCCATTCTTAACGATATTGATGGCATCCCTGATCGACATACGCTTGATCCCATCCACAAAAATAGGCCCTGACCTTCTTGCTGCTTCTATCGCTGCATTGTCAAGTGTATTGGCAAAACGGTTGAATTCGGCGGCAAGGCCCAGCCTGTCAAGGGTTTGTACAATCTTCTGCGCTTCCTGTGGCAGAACAGCGTTCATCAATACATCCCTGCTGAAAGAACCTTTCTGCGATAAGTTATTACTGCCGAGATTAGCGCCGATAATCAGCGCCTCACGGATGCCGTTGGCAGCATCTGCTTCAGATAAATAATCACCAATGCTTTTGAGTGAACTGCAGGCTGTTCCAAAGAGAAGCGTAATGACCATCAAAATGGCCGTAAATGATCTTTTCATGTAATTAGATTGAATGGCAGGACAAAAACTAAAAAAACATGCCAGCTAATGTGTGAATGATGCAAATAATGATCAGATACTTGTAAAAGACATAATTGCTGCAGATCAGACCTTTATAAACGGGATGCGCAGGATGGTAGGATCATTCCTGGTTGTTGCTATCTTTATAGGGTAGCAATGTTGTCTGAACAAATTCACACACGTTACTAAACAGCCTACTATATGAAACCGAATATTGGTATTTCGGAAAAAAATCTCGGCCATATCACCGATGTGCTCACCAGCGTATTGGCAGATGAAATGGTGTTGTATGTGAAAACGCGCAAGTTCCACTGGAACATTTCCGGTGAGAGTTTTATGGAGTTGCACAAACTCTTCGAAAAACAATACGATGATCTTGCGGAATCAATTGATGAAGTTGCTGAACGCATCAACAAACTCGGCAGCAAAACCATCGGCACCATGCAGGAATTCCTGAAAGCTGCTACCTTAAAAGAAACACCCGGAAAGTATCCGGGCTCCAAAGAAATGCTGAAGGAATTACTGAAAGATCATGAAACCGTGATACAGTTGCTGCGCAAATATGTTGATGAATGTGCCGACAAATACAAAGACGCCGGCACCGCCGATTTTCTCACCGGCCTCATGGAACAACACGAAACCATCGCGTGGACCTTGCGCAGGTATTTTTAATGATGTTATAATTTTAATAGAGCCCTCTGTGTAACTCTGTGTTCTCTGTGCTCTGTGGTAAGGCCCTTCGCTTCGATCAGCATCAACAGTGAACATTTCACCACAGAGGCACAGAGAGCACAGAGCTACACAGAGAAATACTCCGGGTTGGTCCACCTGTTAAATATGTAAGTTTTTTTAAAATTCTGTAAATGCCAGATAGCTGTACGAGCAGTTGTCTGGCATAATTATTTTAGGTACAGAGCAGAACAATAAAAAAACTATGAAAAAGATTTTGTTACGATGGGCAGGTGTTTTCTCTGTGGCATTTGCATTGACGTCGGGAGGTTTTGCACAGGATAGCGTGTATCGCACCAATACAATAACAACAGAAGTGCAACCGCCATTGTTTTCAGGCAATAGTGGTTTTCGTGTTTGGTCGATAGGACTGCATGGAGGCGCAATAGCACCTTTCTCTGCATTTGGCGGAAGGAATGATTTTTCCGACTGGAAAACTTCTTTTGGATACGGTGCCTACCTCAAAATGCAGGCATCCCATGCGATCGGATTTCAACTGGATTTCCTCCGCGGACAACTGCGTGCAAATAACGACCGGAAATGGGCAGGACAGCCGCCGGTAAGTCCATACCAATCTTTCGAATCACAAATCAACTGGGCTACCAGTTTGAGTGGTGTACTTACCCTGGGTAACATCAATTGGGCTCAATTACGTACTACCATACAACCTTATGTGTCAATCGGTGCGGGTGCGATCAATTTCAGTCCTGTACTGACAACCAGTTCCGGTGCTACTGTTAACTATTTGAACGGCGATAAACAAACCGATCTCTATATACCATTGGGAATGGGTATCAAAGCAAGCCTTTCGCAGGGACTTAGTCTTGATATCGGTTATACCATCGGCTTTGTAGATGGCGATGATATCGATGGTTATTTGAAAGAACCATTTATCAGCGACAAATTCTCTTATGGCCATATCGGACTGGAGTTTGCATTGGGTAAAAAATCCAAACCACAACTGGCACGTCATAACGCGCCTGCGCAATTGGCCCAGGAGATGAAGAGCAGCAATGATGCTTTACGCGCTTCTATCGCTGCAGGAGAAGAGAGGTATAACCAACGGATCAATGAAATGAATGCGCTGCGTGATGAAATGGCGAGAATGAAAGCCGATTCAGATGGTGATGGCGTAAGCGACTATTTTGATAAATGTCCTGGCACACCTGCCGGAACAAAAGTTGATGGTTCAGGATGCGCATTACCTGTACCGCCACCGGCTGTAAAAGATACTGTTGTACAGCAGACCACTACTTATGTGATCACTGAGGAAGACAGGCGTGTAGCCAACGAAGCATTCCGCAACCTGGAATTTGATTTCGCCAAGTCTACCATTCGCCCACGTTCTTTCCCTTACCTGAACAGGCTGGCCGATCTGCTGGTGAAAAAAGGAATCAGTTTGAAACTGGGAGGTCATACCGATAATGTAGGGTCAGATGCGGCGAACATGAAATTGTCAAAAGACAGGGCAGAATCAGTGAAGAATTACCTGGTATCGCAAGGTGCCAATCCATCGCATATCGAGGCGGTAGGTTATGGTGAGTCTCAGCCGATCGCAACAAACGGTACCGCTGCCGGAAGACAGAAGAACCGAAGAGTAGAGTTTACTTTGTATTAATAAGATCGTTATAGCGATACAGCAAATGCGTCGGGCAATTATAGTTGTCTGGCGCATTTTTGTTTTTTCAACACGAAGGCACAGAGTTCACAGAGAAACAAGAGGGCCTCCGTGTTTCTCTGTGAACTCCGTGCCTCCGTGTTGGTTCTTAGAAAATCACTTTGTTACACAGATAACATGATTTCTTTACACGTATTCTCCAAAACCAAAATGTGAGAATCATGTAATTTTTTCCGGCCCTCCTGCAAGCGATTTACCGATATATTTCCGCAACTTTATATGCCGAATACGGGCCAGTTTTAAAATCTACGACTATGAGAAGCAATCTTGGGCTTACTGATAGAATTATCCGCGCTACTGTTTCCATTACCATAGCCTTGTTGGTATTTTCAAGACCTGTTGAAGGACTGCCGGGTCTGTTCTTATTTATCATTGGATTCGCACTGATCGTTACCTGCTTTAAAGGGAATTGCCCGTTATACCGGTTATTGGGCATCAGTACCTACAAAAACCTGAACGACAAAGCCAGGGATTACGAATACCGCCGCAACCAGACCCTGCTCAGGAACTACCTCAAAAACTACGCGGAAGGTTATGAGCAGTTGGAAAATGAGTTCAAGAAGATCGCCTAGAACTTACCTTATGTGATAGTAAGTTATTCCCAAACCCTTTACCTGGTAAACACGCTTTATAAGGATTGGCATTTTGTCAACGTAAGTATAACCAGTGCCTGCGGACGGGCCTCTTTGGGTGCGGTGACGAGCGAAGCGAGGCCAAAGGAGCCCGGTAGCAGGCACGAGGCCCAGCGGCCCGAGCGATAAGCATCATGCACCGGGCAGAATTAAATTAGTAGGGCGAGTGCTGTTTGACACAATCGGCATCATGATTTACTAACCAGGCTGCTTAGTTTGGTATAACCAAGATGCCACTCATCTTCTTTGCCTGCATTACCAGCCTCGATCCGGATACCATATTTTTCTTTGAGTGATGCAGGAAGGATATCTTCTATCTCATACAGATCATCAACATCCACCCCATATTTATCGTCGATATGCGAAGTGGCGCCTTCGAAGCCGGTATGTTTATAAAAAGCCGTTGCTTTTGCCTGTGTAATGGCCACGCCCTTATCAGCAGCTACTGCAAGCATCTTGTAATGGAATTCTTCAAATACTTCGGGTTTATAGCCGCCGAGGTTGAGAAAAAATAATTTCTCAGGCTGGATCTGCAGATCTTGTTTGGGTACAATGGAAATCGTATAACCTTCCACTTTCGTCACCTCCCGCCATGCATCAATATGAATTTTCGGTGCTTCCGGCCAGGCCGCTATGATGGCCGGAACAAGTTCATTCAGGCTGCGGGCTATCCCGAAAAAAATATCGTGTTGCTCTGTAAACCTTCCGGGCGGTTTGCAACCCAATAAAAGCATATATAATTTTAGATCTTCCATGATATTTCATTGTGTAACCAACTCTTTGCGCCTTATTTCCTCCCTTTGCGTCTTTGCGTGAAACAAAATAGGTTTCACGCAAAGACGCAAAGTTGGCAAAGGCGCAAAGAGATAGTTCGGGCAGAATGTATTATTTTGACGAACGAACAGTTTAAAAATATTCAAATCGCCACCAATCCAGCTACCACCTATGAAATTTTTTTCCTGTCTTTTCCTGGTATTTTTTATGACCAATGCAAACGCCCAACAATATACCGCCGCCCAACAGGTATTACTTGATAGTATCCGTGCAACCCTTGCGCAGCAAAAAGGAGAATTTGCCATGGCATTCCGGAATACAGCTACCGGCGAAACCATCCTCCTGAATGAACACCAGCGTTTCCATGCGGCAAGCACCATGAAGACACCGGTGATGATCGAACTCTATAAGCAGGCCGCTGCAGGCAAATTTTCAATGAACGATCAGGTCACAGTAAAGAATGAATTCAAAAGTATTGTAGACAGCAGCCTGTACCAACTGGACGCTTCCGATGATAGCCAACAGGAACTGTATAAAGAGATCGGCAACAAGAGAACCATCTATGAATTGATGTACCAGATGATCATTCTCAGCAGCAACCTTGCCACCAATATCCTGATTGAACTGGTAGGCGGTACCAACGTAACCCAGAGCATGCGCGAACTCGGGGCGAAGGATATACAGGTGTTAAGAGGTGTGGAAGATAATAAAGCATACGCCAAAGGACTGAATAATACGACCACCGCCTATGACCTCATGCTGATCTTCGACCAGATGGCCAGGGGAAAGGCCGTTAGCCAGCAGGCCTGTGACGGCATGATCAGGATACTGCTTGACCAAAAGTTCAACGAGATCATCCCCGCCCGTCTGCCTGCCGGGGTAAAAGTGGCCCATAAAACCGGTTCGATCACTGCCCTGCACCACGATTCGGGCATTGTTTTCCTGCCCGATGGCCGTAAATACGCCCTGGTTTTGCTGTCGGCAAAGCTGGAAGACGAAAAATCAGCCGTCGCTGCCATGGCCCGGGTATCCGAATTGGTATATGGATATGTGGCGTCCCGTCCCTGATCCCGGAAAATTTCCCACAGCAAAGGTTTCCGCAAACGTTTGCGGAAACGGATGAATCTTTTTTCTCAATTCTAAACGCCTTAATAAGCATATATTTAGATGGAAAAACCTTGTTTTTTAAGCCAGGAAAAACATCTATATCGGGGGTGCATCATTTCCCAGGATAGTATGGTCTTTCAGAACGATTGTGTGAGTTGGTTTTCAGTAAAAAAGATTTAACAAAAATTTTTTTCTTGAAAAAAATGTGTACTTTGTACACGCTTAATAACCAATAAACTGCCATTTATGTATTTAACGAAGCTTGTCAGGCCCGCGCTTGTGGGTTTATTTGCTTGCGTATTTCTTCTCTCAGCGCAAGCACAGAACAAAACCATCGCTGGTAAAGTGACAGACTCAAAAGACGGATCTCCGCTTGTAGGTGCGAGTGTGATCGGTACCACCGCTAAGGGGGTAAAGGTCGGCGTAACTACTGCGGCCTCGGGTACTTATAGCCTGAGCTCAGCAGAGGAGATCACCAAGATCAGCATCACGATGACGGGTTACGAGAACATGGACATCAACGTGTCTGGCCGTACTACCGTGGATGCTGCGATGAAGCAGGCTGCTTCCAACCTCAGTGAGGTGATCGTTGTGGGTTATGGAACCCAACAGAAAAAAGAGATCACGAGCGCCATCACCAGTATCTCAGCCGAGCAGTTCAACAAGGGTAATGTGAACGATGTTGCCCAGTTACTGCAGGGTAAGGCGGCTGGTCTTTCTATTGCCCGTCCCGGTGGCGATCCCAACGGTGGCTTTGAGATCAGGCTTCGCGGTTTATCTACCCTGGGCGCCAATGCACAACCATTGGTAGTAGTTGATGGCCAGGTAGGTGCTGATATGAACTCTATCGACCCTGCCGATATCAAAAGCGTGGACATCCTGAAAGATGGTTCTTCTGCTGCGATATATGGTACACGTGGTTCTGCCGGTGTGATCATCATCACAACCAAAACCGGTGCCAAAGGCCGCTCAGAACTGAATTACTCAGGTTCTGTGAGCATTGAAAGTCCGGCAAGGTATACCCCGCACATGAGCTCAACAGAGTACAGGGCATTTATCAAAACACTGGGTGCCGGTACCGATTTCGGTGCCAATACAGACTGGTACGATGAAGTAACCAGAACTGCTATTGCACAACAGCACAACCTTTCTTTATCAGGTGGCAACGACCATACTACTTACAACGTGTCGATGAACTATCGCCGTACAGAAGGTATCGGTCTTAATACCGGCTTTGATCAGATCAATGGACGTGCGCATATCCAGCACAAAGCGATCAATGACAAACTGACCCTCACTGCTGACCTTAGTACAACACGCCGACAGTCGATGTTGGGCTTTGGAAATGCTTACGAATACGCAACTATTTATAACCCCACTTCTCCTGTATATGCGCAAACTCCCAGCCAGGATCTGGCAGGCGGTGGTTTCTTCGAAGTGAGTGCTACGGAATATTCTAACCCTGTAGCTATCCTGCTGCAGAACATGAATGATCAGACCCTGAAACGTCTGAACTTCGCCATTTCCGGTGAATACGAATTCACCAGAGGATTGAAATTCCTGTTGCGTTATGCGCAGCAGCAAACCAGCACTTATTTATCAGCTTATACACCCAGCAACGCCTTTATCGACCGCGGGTTTTATAACGGTGTTACCGGGGTAGGCCGTCATGGTTATTCTTATAAGAACGATGATGAGGCTACTTCTCAATTGTTTGAGAGTACATTGTCTTATGCAAAACGCTTCAACAAAATTGATATGAATGTGATCGCCGGTTATTCCTACCAGGACTTCCTGAACCAGGGATACAATGCCGGTGGTGGTAATTTCATTACAGATCTTTCCGGACAATCATTTGCAACAGCACAGGATTTCCAGAATGGATTGGGTTCGGTTAACAGCTACAAGAACGGCAGCAGGCTGGTTGCCTTCTTTGGAAGGGTGAACCTGAACTATAATAATAAAGTATATCTCTCTGCTTCCTATAGAAGAGAAGGTTCTTCTCAGTTCGGTCCTAATAACAAATGGGGTGATTTCCCTGCCATTAGTGCCGGTGCTGACCTCAGCAAATTCTTTGATTTCGGTACAAGCGTGAGCATGCTGAAACTGCGTGCCAGCTATGGTGTTACCGGTGCATTGCCTCCGTTCCCAGGTTTGTCTCAACTGACCTTTACCGGTCAGGGTAACTACCTGATCAACGGTAGCTGGATCGCTACTTATGGTCCTAACCAGAACGCCAACCCGGATCTGAAATGGGAGAAAAAAGCGGAAACAGATATCGGTCTTGATTTCGGTCTGTTCGGCGGAAGGTTGAATGGTACGCTCGATTATTATGTGCGCAATACTACCGACCTGCTGTTTAATGTAACGGTTCCTTCTCCTCCGGCTTTGTTCAACAGGGCATGGAAGAACGTTGGTGACCTGCGCTCAACCGGCTATGAGATCACTTTGAATTACGATGTACTGCGTAACAGTAAATCTCTTACCTGGACCACTGGTATCAACTATGCACACAATCACGTGGTGTTGACCAGGCTGGATCCTTCAGCAGGTTCATATATTGGTGAAACCAACCTGGGTTCTCCCGGCCAGGAAGCAACACAGATCACCAGGTCTTTTGAAGGTGAAGAGATCGGTGCTTTCTACCAGGCTGTTTACCGTGGTGTAGACAAGAACGGTAAGTTCCTGCACGATGATGGTAAAGGCAATGCGGTTCTTTCCACCGCCACTACTTATAAAACAGTGATCGGTCATGGTTTGCCTGACTTTGAAATCGGCTGGACAAACACTTTCCGTTTGAAAAACTGGGATTTCAATTTCTTCCTGCGTGGCTCATTTGGTCATGACCTGATCAACACCAACCGTGCATTCTATGAGAACCCTACTGTAGCAGCACTGTACAATGTGGTTAAAACAAAATACTTTAACCCGGATCTGAAAGATGCACAGATTTTCAGTAGTCTTTATGTAGAAAAAGGTGACTTTGTAAAACTGGATAACGCAACACTTGGTTATAACTTCAACATCCGTTCGAAAACAGGCAATGGAGTGAAGAACTTACGTGTTTATCTTACCGGACGCAACCTGTTCACGATCACTGGTTATACCGGTGCTGATCCTGAAGTGCGTTACTCAGATAAATTCAGTATCACATCCCAGCCTAATATCCTGGCTCCCGGTATCGACCGCAGGGCAACATGGGTGTTGACACGTTCATTCACTTTTGGATTAAACCTGGGCTTATAATCAATCAAACAATCATTTATTCTCATACTTACTATATGAAAACAAAACTGCCAATAAAAACACTCGTTACCGGGGCACTCTTTCTAGGAGTTGTTTCCTGTACCAAGCTTGACGAAAGCGAGTTTCTTTATGATAAAGTAACCGGCGACCAGTTTGGTAAAACCGACCTCGAGATCAGCTCTGCTGTTGGTGCGGCTTATTCCAACCTGGCGGGTGTGGGTGGTAATAACCACTATATTCCATTGAACGAGGTAACCACTGATGAGATGGTGGTGCCAACACGCGGACCAGACTGGGGTGATGGCGGTCACTGGGTAAGGTTAAAAAGACATACTTACACAGCTACCGATCCACTGCCAGGTAATGGCTGGAACTTCTGTTATACCGGTATCACTACCTGTAACAGGTTGATCGCTACGCTGACAACTATTAATACAGCAACAGCACTTGCTTATATTCCTGAATTAAAAGCATTGCGTGCTATTTATTATTTCTGGTTACTCGACTGGTATGGTAATGTTCCTTTGAGTATTGACTTTGCCGATACCAAACCTCCGGCCAATGCAACAAGACTGGAAGTGTATACTTTCGTAGAGAAGGAATTGATCGAGAACGGACCTAAACTGAAAAAACCGGCTTCTATTCCTGATATCGCCACTTATGGCCGTGTAAACTATTACACCGTACAGGCATGTCTCGCAAAACTGTACCTCAATGCGGAAGTTTATACAGGTACTGCGCAGTGGGATAAATGTATTGCCGCTTCCAATGAAGTGATCAACTCTGGTATCTATGCATTGTCTCCCACCTACGTTGAAAACTTCGCACAAAACAACCAGAGCTCAAAAGAATCTATCTGGGCTATTCCTTTCGATCACGTGAAATTCACCGGCTTTAATATGCCGATGATGACACTGAGTTACCTGAACCAGTCTACCTACAATATCAACCAGCAACCCTGGAATGGTTTTGCAACTACGGCTGAATTCTATAACTCCTATATCGATCCGGTTCAGAACCCCGGTCCTGCTGGTACTGTAGTAGGTCTTGACCCACTCGGTACACCTGTAACCGGTACCGATGATAAAAGGATGCGCGCCAACTTCGTGGTAGGACCACAGTTCTCCTCTTCCGGTCAACGCCTGCAGGATGACGGTGCTGATGCGACTGACCCCGATGGAAAACCATTCACCTTCACTCCCTACATCAATGAACTGGAGCCAGGTGCATGGCGCCAGTCTGGTGCAAGGATCTCTAAATGGCAGTTCTATCTTGGTATGACTGAGTCGCTGGATAATGATTTCGCGATCTTCCGTTATGCTGATATCCTGCTGACAAAAGCAGAAGCCACAGCGCGTAAAGCCAATAACTGGAATGATGCAACAACACTGGCTGTTGTAAACCAGATCAGGACACAACATGGCGGTGTTACACCATTTGCTACACTTACTCCGACGACTTTCCTCGCAGAGCGTAGCCGTGAAATGTTTGGTGAGGCATGGAAAAGACAGGATATGATCCGTTTTGGAACCTTTAACAATGCCTTCCAGTTCCATTCGGCTGATGCAGACAAACATGTGAACATCTTCCCGATACCATCTACACAGATAGATGCGAATAAGAACCTGAAACAGAATCCTGGTTACTAATAAATAGAAAAAGGTTTTTGTACACCGATAAAGCAAGTAATAACACCCGTTATTACTTGCTTTATTTATTAAAACATACCTAATTTACAGGCGATAGTATTGTATCAACTAATTGCCTGATTTTTCTTTTAAAAAATCCGAATGACCGGTTGTGTAGTGCATAGGAATCTGTTGCAAAAAAGCCTCGCCGGCTTTTTTTTCTGCCTGCCGCTGCTTTTCTTCTCTTGTAATACCGATACACAACGTATACAGGAAGATCCCACTAAACTTTTCTCGCTGGTTCAGGAAACAGTATCAGGCATCTCTTTTGCGAATAATGTGCCGTATAATGAAGAGCTGAATGTATACACCTTCCGCAATTTTTACAATGGTGGCGGTGTTGGCATCGGTGATATCAATAACGATGGATTGCCGGATATTTTTTTCTGTGGTAACCGCACAACAAACAAACTATACCTCAACAAAGGCAATTTCAAATTCGAAGACATCACTGAGAAGGCGGGTTTGAATTCAGATGGTGTATGGTCAACAGGCGTAACCTTTGCTGATGTGAACGGAGATGGATTGCTGGATATTTATGTTTGTAAATCGGGCGATTTTAAAAGCAGGCACCGCAGTAACGCACTCTACATCAATAATGGCAACCTGACATTTACTGAGAGCGCGAAAGAATGGGGATTGGATAATATGGGATTGTCTACCCACGCAGTTTTCTTTGATTATGATAATGATGGCGATCTCGATTGTTACCTGCTCAATAACTCCTTTCGCTCTGTAGGAAATTATGACCTGATCAAAGACCAGCGGCAGGTACGCGATACACTTGGGGGAAATAAACTATTTCGCAATGATGGCAGGCATTTTACCGACGTAACAGCACAGGCAGGCATCTACAGCAGTAAGATCGGGTTTGGTTTAGGTGTTACCATAGCCGATATCAATAAAGATGGATGGCAGGATATTTATGTGTCCAACGATTTCTTTGAACGGGATTATCTCTACATCAACAAACACAACGGAACATTCGAAGAGTGCATTGAGAAATCTGTGACTGAGCTCAGCATGAATTCGATGGGCGCTGATATTGCAGATATCAACAACGATGGGTTCCCCGATATCTATGTAACAGATATGCTGCCCGAAGACGAAGCAAGGGTAAAAACAAAAACGAATTTTGAGAACTGGGATAAATACCAGGCCAATCTGCAGAATGGTTATTACCGGCAATTTGTGCGGAATACATTGCAGCTAAACCAGGGTACAGCGATCATTAATGGCGTTAAACAACCCGATCCGCATTTCAGTGAGATAGGAAGACTGGCTGGTGTTTGCGCAACCGACTGGAGTTGGGGCGCACTGATCACGGATTTCGATAACGATGGATTCAAAGATATTTTTGTTGCGAATGGCATTTTCAAAGACCTCACCGACCAGGACTATATTCAATACTCCGCCAATCCCGATGAAGTAAGAAAAATATTAAAAGCAGAAAAGAACAGCGGCATCCAGAAGCTGATCGACCTGATGCCATCGCAACCATTATCAAACTATGCATATTCCAATAATGGAGACCTGACATTTACCAATAGGGCAAAAGAATGGGGTCTTGATGCGCCTGGCTTCTCCAATGGTTCGGCTTATGCCGACCTTGACAATGACGGCGACCTTGACCTGGTAGTAAACAATGTAAACATGCCTGCATTTGTATACCGCAACCAAAGCCGGC
>Ga0247757_10001301_pt1 | contig 17102 bp, 18 predicted proteins | sample UWRJL126311R4_FD_180929 | JGI IMG/M metagenome (GOLD analysis project Ga0247757, IMG submission 180929) | Plant litter microbial communities from Arlington Agricultural Research Station in Wisconsin, United States - UWRJ-L126-311R-4 | ecosystem: Environmental > Terrestrial > Plant litter >... | reverse complement strand
GGGCTACACACATTTGTCCTGCATTCGAGAACTTGGTCATGACGATGCGTTTGGCCGCAATGTTGATATCGGCATCGTCTTCTACCACACAAGGACTTTTGCCGCCCAGTTCCAATGTTACCGGTACTAGTTTTTCCGCTGCTTTCTGGTAGATGATCTTTCCAACGGCCGTACTTCCGGTATAGAATAAATGATCAAACCGGAAATGATCCATCATAGCGGGTATTACCGTGGCGCCATCACCTGGAACATATAAAATATATTCTTTGGGAAAAGTTTCTTCGATGATGCGTTGCATCACCTCAGCAGTAGCCGGCGCAAACTCACTGGGTTTTAATACCGCGCAATTGCCTGCTGCGATAGCGCCGATCAATGGGGTGAACAATAACTGCAGGGGATAATTCCATGGGCCAATGATCAGTACAACACCCAATGGCTCTTTGCGTAGTTTGCTGCTGGAAGGAAAGTTTAACAGGTTAGTGGAAACAGCTTCCGGCTCCATCCATCGCCTGAGGTTTTTGATTGCATCATTGAGCTCTGCAAGAAAAAATCCGTTTTCTGTTACCCAGCTTTCTTCTTTGCTTTTTTTCAGATCCTGATATAAGGCCGTGTAGATCTCAGCTTCATATCGCTGTACGGTCTTTTTTAGCGCAAGCAATTGTTCTTTACGAAAAGTATAAGACCGGGTGGCGCCGGTCTGAAAATAACCGCGTATGGCATCGAGTTGTTGCGGCAACATGGATAGCGTATTGCTCATTATTCACAAGGTACGCCAAACTATTAGTCTGGAGTTAGGAGTCTGGAGTCTGGAATAAAAACTAACCCTACTCCAGACTCCAGACTCCTAACTCCAGACTAAATTAATCTTTGCGCTCAAAACGAAACCCTCCGCAACCTTCATTGCACATTGTGCCATCAGCTGGCTGAATAAATAGAAACAGGATATTGGCAACAGTATCTAACTGGTAATTGAACAGGCGATATCCTGGTTGCACACCAGGATCAACGACCTTTAACCCCAGGTCTCCCATCCTCTTCACCGCGCTCGCCGTAGGAAATGCAGTTCCGCTAATATGTCCATTCTGGCTGATCGCCAATGTCTGTCCTGAAGGAGACGCCGCCGACCAGGTACCAACAGGCCCGTAACCTGGCGACTGCACCTGGGTGAGGGTCCATTTACCTGTGATGTTCGCGGGTAAAGACTGCTCCATTGTTTCGTCAATCGTGCGGGTGCAATAGGCCAGCGCCACAACCAGACTAAATAAAATCAGGATCTGCTTCATCATCGATTTTTTATGTTGACACAGCCCATGCATACTTCGTTGCATACAATGATATTTCTACCCGCCGATTGATCAAAAAGCAATAAATTCATGGCTCGATATTCGAACCGTAACATTCTAACAACCAGCCATGAAAAAAAAATCGCTCACTGTTCCTGAACCCGGTAATTCCCGGCGTTCGTTTATCCGCAATTCAGCATTGGCTGCTGCGGGATTTTATATTGTTCCCCGTCATGTATTAGGCCGCGGTCATATTGCGCCAAGTGATAAACTGGTTATTGCCGGTGTTGGCGCCGGTGGTAAAGGGGAAAGTGATCTCTGGAATTTTTACCAGAGCGGTAAGGCCGAAATTGCGTTTCTCTGCGATGTGGATACACGCCAGATCAAAAAAAGCGTGGAGCGTTATCCCAAAGCCAAGCTGTACAAGGATTACCGTGAGATGCTCGACAAAGAACACAAAAACTTTGACGCTGTTTCCGTTTCCATTCCCGACCATATGCATGGTGTTGTAGGTATGGCAGCGATGCAACTGAAGAAACACGTTTATATACAGAAACCACTCACCCACGATATTTACGAGGCCCGTATGCTTACCAAAGCTGCCCATGACCATAAAGTGGTAACACAGATGGGTAACCAGGGTGCATCAGGCGATGGCGTTCGCCAGCTGCAGGAATGGTATAATGCGGGTAAGATCGGCGATGTACATACCATCACCTGTTTTACCAATCGCCCCGTATGGCCGCAGGGTATTCCATGGAGCAAGGAAAAACCACCGGTACCGGAAGGACTTGACTGGGACCTGTGGCAGGGTACGGCTCCGAAAAAAGATTATGTAGATAAACTCGTTCCTTTCAACTGGCGCGGCTGGTGGGACTATGGTACCGGCGCATTGGGTGATATGGCCTGTCATATTATGGCGCCTGCTTTCGCAGTGCTGGATCTTGGTTATCCTGTTTCTGCAGAGTGCAGCGTAGCCACACCGTATGTGGAGAACTGGCAACGTGGTTTCTATCCTGAATCAGGTCCTGTTGCATCTTCAATCACACTCACTTTCAAAGGCAAGAAAGGCCCGGTAAAACTTACCTGGATGGATGGCGGTATCCTGCCTGCCCGTCCGGAAGAACTCGGACCCAACGAACTGCTCGGTGATGGTGGCGATGGCGGCGCGATCTTCGAAGGTTCAAAAGGTAAAATGATGTGTGGCACTTATGGTAAAATGCCTACGCTGCTTCCTACCTCACTTACTGCACAGGCAAATGTTCCACAAACAATTGCCCGTGTGAAAGGCGGCGAGGCTGGTCACTACGGAGCATGGGTTGAAGCGGCCATCGCTGGCTATGGCAGTGCCGAAGCAAAAGCGCTCAGTTCTAATTTTGATGTTGCCGGTCCATTAACAGAAAGTGTATTGATGGGTAACCTGGCTATCCGCAGCTACAATATCACCAAACAAGGAAAAGATTCCAGGGGCAGGGATACAACACTTTATCCAGGCCGCGGTATCAAACTGCTTTGGGATGGACCAAATATGAAGATCACCAACTTCGATGAAGCGAACCAGTATGTGAGGAGAACTTATCGTGAGGGGTATAGCCTGGGAGTTTAATTATTGCATTTTTCTATAAAATAAAAGCGACCCGATCAGGTCGCTTTTATTTTTTATTGCTCATTTTTTATGGAAAAAAACTGCGAAATTTTTGTGGCCGGAGGCTGGTGATACTTGTCACCCGCCGGAGGCAGGCGACTGATTACATGTTGAATGCTTTCATATACTTCGAGTCAGCTTCTGCACTCTCCAATGGGTTGGTGCCGGTGAATGCTTCCTGTTCTACGATATAATATTTCAGGCCCTCTTTGGTTCCGGCTTTTAATATGCTTTTGAAATCGATGGTACCCTTTCCGAGCTGAACAGATTCATGCCCTTTGGCGGTTTTTGCCAGGTCTTTTACATGACAGAGTTTGAAACGGTGCGGGTATTTCTTAAACCAGGCGATGGGATCTTCGCCTGCAGCTACTACCCAGTAAATATCCATCTCAAAATCCACCAGCTCTTTGTCGGCGCCCTGCATCATCACATCCTGCGGTACCTGTCCATCGATAGCTTTGAATGAATAGTCGTGGTTATGATAGGCGAAGCGGATGCCATTCTTTTTACAGATCTCCCCCGCCTTGTTGAACTCATCAGTGAATTTCTTGAATGCATCCAATGATTTCTGCGGGCCTTTATAGGGGCAGATCAGGTATTTCATACCGATCTCTGCAGCTTCCGCGGCTTTCTGCTCAAAGTTTTTGGAATAATCGCAATGCGATGAAATGATCTTCATATCCAGATCATCCATGTATTTCTTAAATTCTTTATGGCCTAATCCCCAGAACATACCTTCCTTTCCTTCGAAGCTTTCGATCTGCTTGTAGCCATAGGCGGCAATTTTCTGCAAGGTATCTTTTGCATTCTTTGCCATGTCTTCTTTCACCGTCCATAACTGGATACCATAATTGCCCAGTCCTTTATAAGCAGGCGATGCAAAAAGGGATGAATTCTTTAAAGTCAATCCCAAACCCAATGCAGCAAACGTGCCGTTGCGCAGGAAATCTCTTCTGTTTGACATATGGTGGCGTTTTAATCGTGAGACGTGAATCGTGAGACCTGAGTGACTATTTGTGAATGGTCAATGGTGAATAGTCAATACCACGTTAATAATGATCAGATGGATAATACAATCCACCCGATCATTATTAATTATTAATTACTAATTATTAATTGCCCTTACGTTGCCCATGCTTTATCACCTTTATTATAAGGTATGCATCCTTCGTATTTGCCTGGTACTGCCACATAGCGCAGTGCTTTGGTAGCGCCTACTTCTGAAGTGAAATAGCCCAGCAGCGTGAGTTCTTTCATCATACGGAAATAATGGTTGGCATCGTCTTTCTTTTTGTTCTTCTGGTAGTCTTTTGCTTCTGCATCAAGGGCAACCAGCAGATCGTGGCGTTCGGTAGGGGTTGCCTCCATAAAGCCTTTGTTGCTTTTTTTCTTGCTGGCTTCATCCAGTTGCCTGATACCATCCATAAACACTTTCTGGTCTTTCTCTTCATAGCAATCGCGTATCATTACGGCCATGAAATCACCCACTTTGGCTGCTTTCGCGCCAGGCGTGCTGGTAGCTGGCAGGATGGTTTCGGCTACTTCGTCGAGGAAAGCGATGTTATCGGGTGTAAAGCTGGCGCCCGCATCTGTTTTGGTTTTGCAACCAGAGAGGAATGCCTCGGCACCCAGGATGGTTCCACCCAGGAGCAATGCTACACTGGAGAGGGCTTCTCTTCTATTCATGTTTTAGAATTTTTATTGTTGATGATATTTTCGTGAGACGTGAATCGTGAGGCGTGAGTTTGATTTTTTGATTTACTCAAGTCTCACGTCTGCCGACTCACGATTATAAATTTTGTTTCTTCAGCTCCGCCACCGCATGATCAACCGCTCTTGCCGTAAACGCCATATAGGTGAGTGATGGGTTTACACAAGCTGCAGATGTCATGAATGAGCCATCCGTGATGAATACATTTGGTGCATCCCAAACCTGGTTGAATTTGTTCACCACAGATGTTTTCGGATCGGCGCCCATACGTGCAGTACCCATTTCGTGGATACCACGGCCCTGGATACCATTGGCATCATGACCTTTTACATTTTTGGCGCCCATTGCGGTGAGCATTTCAACCGCATCGGCCTGCATGTCTTTACGCATCTTCAGCTCGTTCTCTTTTAGTTCTGCATCGAACGACAATACATTCAGGCCCCACTTATCTTTCACGGTTTTATCCAGTGTTACTTTATTGGCATGATCGGGTATGATCTCTCCAAATCCACCCATACCAATACCCCAGTTACCTGGTTCGGTAAGTGCATCTTTGAATTCGCCACCAATAGAAGCCATTTCCGGAATATCGCGGCCCCATCCCTGGCGGCTGGCAGCTCCCTGGTAACCGAAGCCACGCAGGTATTCACGTTTATCTCCAAAAAGGTTCCGGTAACGCGGGATATAAAATCCATTCGCACGGCGACCGAAATAATATTTATCAAGATAACCCTCTACGCTGCCGCTTGCGCCTACTCCGAGGTGGTGGTCCATCACGTTGTGACCAAGTTCGCCGCTGCTGCTGCCCAAACCATCAGGCCATACATCGGTTGCCGAGTTCATCAGGATCCAGGTAGAGTTAAAAGTTGAAGCATTCAGGAAAATGATCTTCGCATTGTAGGTGTAGGTCTTATTTGTTTCCGCATCCAGCACTTCCACACCTGTTGCGCGTTTTTTGTCTTTATCGTACAACACTTTTGTTACGATAGACCATGGACGCAGCGTTAGGTTCTTTGTAGCCATCGCCGCAGGCAATGTAGAAGATTGCGTGCTGAAATAAGCGCCAAAAGGACAACCCAGCCAGCATTTATTACGGAACTGGCAGGCGGTTCTGCCTTCATGCGCTACGGTGATATTAGCGGTACGGCCAATGATCATAGCACGTGCGCCCTTGTAATATTCTTTTAGTCGCGCGGCAGAATCTTTCTCCACGCAGTTCATATCCATGGGAGGAAGAAACTGTCCATCGGGCAATTGCGAAAGCCCGTCACGGTTACCGCTGATACCCGCGAATTTTTCTACATGATCATACCATGGTGCGATCTCTGCATAACGCACAGGCCAGTCAACAGCAATACCGTCTTTTTTATTCGCTTCAAAATCAAAATCACTCCAGCGATAGCTTTGACGGCCCCACATCAGTGAGCGGCCACCTACATGGTAACCGCGGAACCAGTCGTAGCGTTTTACCTCGGTATAAGGACTTTCTTTTTCATTTACCCAGTAATCAAGATTGGTCTCGTTCAGTGGGTAATCCCTTTTCAATACAGGGTAATCATTGATCATCTGTTGTGTTCTGCGTCCACGGTGTGGGAACTCCCAGGCCTCCTTGTTGGCATTCACATAATCTTTGATGTGTTCAATGTTTCGTCCGCGCTCCAGCATCAGTACTTTGAGTCCCTTTTCGGTAAGCTCTTTGGCAGCCCATCCGCCACTAATACCAGAACCGACAACAATCGCGTCGTAGGTTTGATCAGACATGGTTCTTCGGTTTTATTTGGTTGTTTGTTAGATTCAGTCTGGAATCTGGAGTCAGGAGTCTGGAGTAGAAGATTTAACTCCAGGCTCCAGACTCCAGACTCCAGACTCATACTTACACATCACATATTTCCACCGCCTTCCTCAACGACCCCAGTTTATCTGTTGCTGTTGGGATAAACTCCTGTGCTACATAATCATTAAAGCCTGTTTTTACGATGGCTTTCATGATGGCGGGATAGTATAGTTCCTGTGTTTCGTCTATTTCGTGTCTTCCGGGTACACCGGCTGTATGGTAGTGGCCGAAGTATACGTTGTAATCCTGTATGGTGCGGATCACATCGCCCTCATCTATCTGCATGTGGTAGATATCGTACAACAGTTTGAAATTGGGGGAAGCTATGCGTTTGCAAAGCGCCACACCCCACCATGATCTGTCGCACATGTAGTCTTTGTGATCGATCTTGCTGTTGAGTAATTCCATCTGCAGCACTACGCCTTTCTTTTCTGCGTAGCCAACGATCTGTTTTAATCCTTCTTCACAGTTCTTCAAACCCGTCTCATCATCCATACCATTGCGGTTGCCGCTGGCGCAGAACAGGTTTTTATAGCCTGCGGCTGCTACCAGGTCAATATGCTCCATGTAGTTTTTGACGAGTTGCGCGTGATACTGTTTATCATTCCAGCCTTTTGTCAAACCCAGTTCGGCACCATTGCACATGGTGGATACGAGATTGTATTTTTTGAGCGTGGGCCAGTCTTTGGGACCCACAAGATCAATCCCTTTTAAACCGATCTCGTTGGCAAATGCGCAGAGTTGTTCCAATGGCGTATCATTAAAACACCAACGGCATACGGAATGCTGGATATTACCTTTCAACTGGTAAGGTTTTTTTTCGGTGGATGCAAAAGACGGCAGTGCGGAACCTGCGGCTATTGCTGCAGACCCGGCTAGTATGTTCTTGATCACACGTCTGCGGTTAGAACGATTTTCCATAAGTTTTGTCACAATATATAAATCAGCCAGGGCTGATACTGTTTATACTTGCTTTGCCTGTTTTATGCGATACCCTTGTCTCTCAATTCCTGGTGTGCCTTGTATTTTTTACGCATCAATGCATAAATAACAATAAATACCACTACCAGTATAGCAGGCATAATAGCTACTTTCAGAAATGTATTGGATCCAGCTACCGCGTCGGGATTGGCTGCACCGGCAGTAACTGCTTCGGTTTTAAAGTCATCATACCATTTGCCCATTTTGGGCAGGATGAGTGATACGGAATACATACCTGCACCACCCATCAGCGAAAGACCAAGCGCGCCGGTATTAGGAAGGTATTCGGATACATAGCCCAGCATGGTAGGCCAGAAAAAGCAAATGCCCGCAGCAAATACAAACGCCGCACCAAATGCAGCATAACCTGTGGCCTTACTTAACAGGAATAATCCGATCGCTGCAAGCAATGCTGAAACGATCAGCATTCCATTCGGGTTCAGACGGTGTACCACCGGTCCGGCAAAAGAACGCCCAAGCGCCATCAATCCATTGATAAATACGAGTACAAGTATACCTGACACCCCTGCTCCCTGTAATAAAGCTACCAGCCATTGGTTGGTACCCAGTTCGGTGGCGGCGGTCATTAACATACAAACCAGCATCACAATGAATAGCGGGTTCAGCAATGAAGCCCACATTTTACCCATGCTTACGCCCTTTGTTACCCTTTCTGTTTGCGGGAACTGCAGCTTCCAGAACATTAAACCATAAATAATGGCGGGGATAAACAATATTGCTATGAGTATATGCCAATCGAGATGCAACGTATCGATGATCAGGTAGGCGATCAAGCCGCCCAACGCGAGACCACCGGGGAACCATACATGGAAACGGTTCAGCATGGTGGTCTTATTATTCGGGTACAGTGTAACTACCAGCGGGTTACAGGCTGCTTCCACCATCCCGTTGCCGATACCGATACACATAGTACCTATATATAGCATGGTGGCATCTTTGGCAATAAGGTAAACAATGATACCCGCTATCTGCCCGATAAAAGCCAGTCCTATCAACCTCTTCATCCCTAAAAAATCACATAGCGGACCACCAACAACCATGGCTATGGTAAAACCCGAGAATGCAGGTCCAAAAACCCATCCGATTTCTTCTTTGGAAAGATGAAACGCCTCGCCCCAGATACCTTCCAATGAAGCGCGGAAAGCAAAAGTCATGGCAGTTACAATAAGGGCAATCCGGCTGGCAAGAAAAAGCTTGTTCGGCTGAAAAGAGGTTTGCATGTTCGTTAGTATGGCATTTGGTTAATAAGTAATTTGCAATCGGTGGTTAAATGTAATTTTTTATTTTTAAAACCTGTTTGATAATCTTTGCCCGGGCACCGGTTTTTTTCCGCGTTATACCGATTGCGTCCTAATGACGCATTGAAAGGCTGAATTTTATGCTATCGTATCATTATTAAAAAGCACAATACATGAACCGAAAACTCAGAATGGGAATGGTTGGCGGAGGCAAAGACGCTTTTATCGGCGCCATACACCGCATCGCCGCCAACATGGATGGCCTCATCGAAATTTGCTGTGGCGCCCTCAGCATCAATCCTGACATCGCTAAAGAATCAGGCGAAATGCTGTTCCTGCCAGCCAGCAGGATCTATCTCACCTACGAGGAGATGATGGAAAAAGAAAGCAAACTTCCCGCTGAGCAGCGTATGGACTTTGTGACCATCGTTACACCCAATTTTGCGCATTTCGCGCCGGCAATGGCGGCGCTGGATCATGGCTTCCATGTAATGATCGAAAAGCCGATGACCTTTACACTGGATGAAGCAAAACAACTACAAAAGAAAGTTGCTGAAACAGGATTATTGCTTGGCCTCACACATACGTATTCCGGTTATCCCATGGTAAAACAAGCCAAAGCCATGGTGGCTGATGGCGTTTTGGGTAAGATCCGCAAAGTATGGGTGGAATATCCGCAAGGCTGGCTTAGCCAGCTCAGCGAACGCGAAGGCAATAAGCAGGCCGCCTGGAGAACAGATCCCAAACGTTCGGGTAAAAGCGGGTGTATGGGTGATATCGGTACCCATGCGGCACATCTCGCCGAATATATTTCCGGCCTGGAGATCACCCATCTGTGCGCCGACCTCAGCATCATGGTCGAAGGCCGTGCACTGGATGATGATGGAAGCGTACTACTGAAATTCAATAACGGCGCCAAAGGCGTATTGATGGCATCGCAGGTGGCAGCCGGTGAAGAGAATGCTTTAAAGATCCGCATCTACGGCGAAAAAGGCGGCATCGAATGGGCACAACAGGAACCCAATACCTTATTGGTAAAATGGCAGGATCAACCGATGCAGGTTTTACGCGCCGGTGGCAACTATGCAGGAAGACTGTCGAGCTATGCCACACAAAACTGCCGCACTCCCGGAGGTCACCCCGAAGGTTATCTCGAAGCCTTCGGCAATATCTACCGCAATTTCGCGCAAACACTTTCCGCCAAGATCGAAGGAAGAACAGCCACGAAGGAGCAACAGGATTTCCCAACCGTAGAGGAAGGTGTAAGAGGAATGGCGTTTATTGATAATGTGGTGGAATCGGCAGGATCGGATGTGAAATGGACGAAATACAGTGTGTAATTAATAATTAATAATTAGTAATTATTAATTGGAATTAGTAATTGAATAATTACGATAAGCCATACCGTGAAACTGTAAATAAGCGGTAAATAGTAATCCGATTCTATGCGAGTTTCAATTAACCCATTATCAATTACAATTATTAATTATTAATTACTAATTATTAATTAATAACCGAACCCACAACCAATCAAACATGACCACCCTCCAAGGTCCCGGCATTTTTCTCGCCCAATTCATGGGAGATGCTGCACCGTTCAATTCACTCGATAGCATTTGTAAATGGGCTGCTTCGCTGGGTTTTACCGGTGTGCAGATCCCTACATGGGACAGCCGTTGTATCGATCTGCAGAAAGCGGCTGAAAGCAAGACCTATGCTGATGAGATCAAAGGCATCGTAAATGCAGCCGGAATGCAGATCACCGAACTGTCTACGCATCTGCAGGGGCAGCTGGTAGCTGTGCATCCTGCGTATGATACTTTGTTTGATGGATTTGCGCCGGATAATGTGCGTAATAATCCAAAAGCCCGTACCGAATGGGCAGTACAGCAATTAAAATATGCAGCAAAAGCTTCGCGCAACCTGGGATTGGATGCGCATGCAACATTCAGCGGCGCGCTTTTATGGCATACGGTGTATCCATGGCCGCAAAGACCTGCGGGATTAGTGGAAACCGGCTTTACCGAGCTGGCCAAACGCTGGATGCCGATACTGAATGCGTTTGATGAACAGGGGGTGGATGTGTGCTATGAAATACATCCCGGTGAAGACCTGCATGATGGCATCAGCTATGAAATGTTCCTGGAGAAAGTAAATAACCACCAGCGCGCCTGCCTGTTATATGATCCATCCCATTTTGTGTTGCAATGCCTGGATTATCTCGCGTATATCGATCACTACCATGAGCGCATTAAAATGTTCCATGTGAAGGATGCGGAATTTAATCCAACCGGTAAACAAGGTGTGTATGGCGGTTACCAGAACTGGGTAGAGCGTGCAGGACGGTTCCGCTCCCTGGGCGATGGACAGGTAGACTTCGGCGCCATCTTCAGCAAACTGGCCGCTTATAATTTCAAAGGCTGGGCCGTGATGGAGTGGGAATGCGCGCTGAAACATCCGGAAGTGGGCGCAGCAGAAGGCGCTCCTTTCATTAAAAAACACATCATCCGCGTAACCGAAAAAGCTTTCGACGATTTTGCCGGAACAGGATCGGATGAAGATTTTAACCGGAGGATTCTGGGAATAGATCAATAACTTGCGTAATCGTTAATGTCGGTTCAGCCCGACGATCGATGTTCAATGTTCAATTCTCAACTCCCAGTGAATATTGAAAATTGAACATTGAATATTGAACATTAAACAACCCTAATTTTATCATCAACCTCATAAAACATCCTCTCTTGAAAAAGTACTACTTAGCATTCGCATTGCTGGCCCTGGTTACCGCATGTGGTAACGATAAATCTTCCGGCGGATCAAAAGACACTGCTGCTGCCACAACAGCAGGCGCAACTGCCGACGATCTCAGCAGCAATCCTGATTACCAGAAAGGACTGGAACTGATTGCACAATCAGACTGTTTAACCTGTCATAAAGTGAGTGATAAACTCACCGGTCCTTCTTATAAAGATGTAGCCGCCAAATATGAGAACACTGATGCCAATGTAACCATGCTGGCAGAAAAGATCATCAAAGGCGGGCAGGGTAACTGGGGAACCATTCCTATGACTCCACATGCAACGCTGAGCGAAGCGGATGCAAAGCAAATGGTGAAATACATTCTTTTACTTAAGAAATAATCCTATATGAACCTGATCCCCTCAATTGCGATTGCTGCACTGGGTTTGCTCGCATGTGCCAACGGCGGCGACAATACTGCGTCAACAGATAGTCCGAAAACAACAACGGTAAATGCCACTACAGCTGATGGCTGGGTTTCATTGTTTGATGGAAAATCACTGAAAGGCTGGCATGCCTACGGCAATAAAACAAATCCTATTCCCTGGAAAGTTGTAGATGGTACTATAGCCTGGGATCCTACCGTGAAAAGAGTACCCGGCGATAAACTTTCTGCCGACCTGGTAAGCGATGGCACTTACGGCAATTTCGATTTCAAATACGAATGGAAGATCTCCAAAAACGGTAACAGCGGTCTGATCTTCTGGGCACAGGAAGATTCTACAAAGTTTAAACAAACTTATCATACCGGCCCTGAAATGCAGGTGCTCGACAATGATGGACATGCCGATGGCAAGATCAACAAACACCGCGCCGGCAACCTGTACGACCTGATAGCCGGTACAGAAGGTGTAGTAAAACCTGTTGGTGAATGGAACCAGGCCGAGATCATCAGTGATCATGGTAAACTGAGTTTTATCCTCAATGGAGTTACTGTACTAAGCACGCGTTACGATGATGCAAACTGGAAAGAAATGATCGCCGGCAGCAAGTTCAAACAATGGCCGGCTTTCGGTACGGTATTCAACGGTCATTTTGCATTACAGGATCATGGTAATGATGTTTGGTATCGCAACATCATGGTGAAAACCCTTTAGAATTTCTGGATTTGAAAATTTGAAAATGTGGTAATTTGAAAATGAATTGTTGCATTGACAAATGGTTAAATTGCTGTATAGCTGTATGCCTGATCCCGTGTGTAAGGCATATAACAATTTAACCATTAAACAACTTGTCATTTTCAAATTACCAAATTTTCAAATCCCTATGCCCAAGCCCGATAATCGTGTTGACGCGTATATCGCTAAATCAGCGCCATTTGCACAACCAATTCTCAAACATCTTCGCCTGTTGGTGCATAAAGCCTGCCCTGGTTGTGAAGAGACCATCAAATGGGGTATTCCTTCTTTCGACTATAAAGGACCTTTCTGCAGCATCGCCGCATTCAAAGCACATTGCATATTCGGTTTCTGGAAAACCGCATTGATCGAGGATCCCAAAGGAATTCTTTCTGCGAACAAAGACAAAGCCATGGGTTCATTGGGAAGGATCACAGATATCAAAGACCTCCCATCAGATAAAATCATCATTGGCTTTATCAAATCCGCCATTAAACTAAATGATGAGGGAGTAAAACTCCCTACGCGCGAACGTAAGACCGTGAAGAAAGAATTGGTAGTACCCGACTGGTTCATCAAAACATTGAAGAAGGATAAAAAAGCCTACGCCAATTTCCAGGAATTCAGTCCCTCTCATAAAAGAGAATATGTAGAATGGGTAACAGAGGCAAAAACAGAAGAAACACGCAATAAAAGAATGGCCACAACAGTAGAATGGGTGGCGGAAGGGAAGGCGAGGAACTGGAAGTATATGAGGAAATAGCTTGGAGTCTGGAGTCAGAAGTCTGGAGTAAATTGCAGAAAAACGCTACTCCAGACTCCAGACTGAATTCCTACCTTCACCCCATGATAATCCTCCCCGATCATAACTACTTCATGTCCCAGGCACTTAAAGAGGCCCAGTTGGCATATGATAAGGATGAGGTGCCTATCGGGGCGGTGGTGGTGATGGATCATAAGATCATTGCACGCGGGCACAACCAGGTGGAATTATTGAACGATGCAACAGCGCATGCGGAGATCATTGCACTCACCTCCGCTTTTAATTTTTTAGGTGCCAAATATTTGCCCGATGCAAGTTTATATGTAACAGTAGAACCCTGCCTGATGTGCTGCGGGGCCATGTACTGGAGCAAAATAGGACGTATCGTATTTGGCGCGGCAGATGAAAAGAATGGGTACAAACACATCACGCAGAAAAATTGGCCATTCCATCCCAAGACAGAACTGGTAACGGGGATCTTGCAGGAGGAATGCGCGTTTTTGATGAAGTCTTTTTTTCAATCAAAAAGATAACACATGAAACAGCCAGCTAAAGTTCAATGCCTTCACCCCGAAGGCAAGCATGCGCCGGCGATAGCAGCCGACACATATTCTTTATTTGAAAAAGCCATTTATCATTCGCTCAAACAAAAGAAACAACTCGGGTTTAGCGAGCTGATGAAAGAAGTGGAAAAATGTTTCAAACAACAGAAGACAAAGTTCACAGGCTCCATCGGTTGGTATGGCGTTGCGGTGAAGAATCATATGGAGTCAAAAGGTATCATCCGGACATTCACTGAAAAAGGAAAAAAACAGCATGTACTTGTTTAGACGCTGTTGGCTGCCAGCGTTTCGAATAACCCAGCTATGCCATTACAAGTCTTTCGAATTAAGAAAGAAATCATCTTTCCCGGTTCGTTATCGGGCAATGCTCAGTAAATTTGTTACCCGGTCCATGAACGACGGACCAATCATCCAATCATGTAAAATTTAAATCTACCATCATGGCATTCACCTTAGCACCCCTGCCCTACGCACACGAAGCGCTTGAGCCGCATATCGACACAACTACCATGCAGATACACCATGGCAAACACCACCAGGCATATGTAGACAACCTGAACAAAGCCGTTGCCGGCACCCCCAACGAAGGAAAATCGCTGGAAGAACTGGTTGCTGCTGCCGGATCTATCAGCCCCGCGGTACGCAATAACGGCGGTGGTCACTGGAACCATACCTTTTTCTGGGAGAGCCTCGCACCCAATGCCGGTGGCGCACCATCCGGTGCATTGGCCGATGCGATCAATGCTGCTTTCGGATCATTTGATGCATTCAAAGAAAAATTTGCACAGGCCGGCATGACCCGTTTTGGTTCCGGCTGGGCATGGCTGATCGTGAAACACGGTAAACTCGAAGTGTCTTCTACACCCAACCAGGATAATCCTTTGATGGATGTTGCCGAAGTAAAAGGCCAGCCCATCCTCGGCGCCGATGTTTGGGAACATGCTTATTACCTCAAATACCAGAACCGCCGCGCCGATTACCTGGCCGCTTTCTGGAATGTGGTAAACTGGAATAAAGTGGCTGAGCGTTTTGGGAAATAAGCTGGTTTAGAAATTTGAAAATGTGGTAATTTGAGAATTTGAAAATGAGGACTATTGTTTAATAGCTACATTGTTATTTGATGTTTAAACCATTTAACTATACAGCAATAACATTTTTCAAATTATCACATTTTCAAATTATCACACTCAATCTCAATCCTCACTAACAACTAACCCGCATGAATAACATACTTCCGCTCATTATTTTCCTGATCGTGTTCGCAGCCTGTAATGATACTGCCAAGAAAGTGGTCGTTATGAGCAAAGGGCAGCCAGAGATCAATACCAACGACAATACCATCACATCCAAAGATGGCAACAGTCATGAAGAAAAAATGTTTGTACTTGGTAGCGGCAGTTATACGTTTAAACTCAACACACCCGCTGGTGAGGCAACGGTTGAGTTAAAAGATAATGGGTTGTATGTGATCAATGTAAAGAATGATACCATTGTAGGCAGTTACCAGCCTTATACTTCGGCCTCGCAATCCAATGCCACCATCACACAGGTACAGCTTAAGCATAAGATCGATTCGTTGCAGATGCTGATCGAGAATAAAAATGTAACTCCTGCCAACCGCAACTTCTTTATTCTTCCCAAATACGCTGCAAAGATTTCAGACAATATGGACGCTGAAGTTGTGGGTCCCTACCACCAGATGCGTTCTGCTGAAAAAGTAAACGGAAAAGACCCTGAAATTTATCGCTTCTACAGCATCAAAGAGATCCGCGAAATGATCGGCAAGCTGCAGGCGTTGACTGTGGCAGAGAAGATCTGAGAGAGAATTTGAAAATTTGAAAATGTAGTAATTTGAAAATGATTTGATGGTTGCATTGGTAAATGGCTAATCATTTTGTTCCCCCTAAAACAATGTAACCATTTAACAATACAGCATTAAATCATTTTCAAATTTTCAAATTATTTCATTTTCAAATAACTAGGGAACCGGATCATATCCCTGTCCTCCTCCGGGTCGGCAGCGGGTGATGCGCTTAACGGCCAGCCATCCTCCCTTGAATAATCCATGTTTTTCCAATGCCTCTTTTGCATAGTGCGAGCAGGTAGGCGTAAAGCGGCATTTAGGACCCAGTACCGGTGAAATGATGTACTGGTATACCTTGATGAGCAGGACAAACGGGAAAATCAATGCCTGTTTGATCCAGTGCCAGGGTTGTTTATGATTGGATGGTTGCGGCAAGTTTTTCCAGCGCTTTGCGCATTTTATCGTTCAGTAATGCAAACTCCGGGAGTTCTTTTCCGGTATACAGAAAAAATACAGACAGCTTCTTTTCTTGTGTTGTTACAGGCTCCTGTAAAAGTGTTTTATTCAAACGATATACCTCGCGCAGCAACCTTTTGATGCGGTTTCGATCCACCGCTTTCCTGAAATTGCGTGAACTCACACCTACGCCGGCCTGTATGGATTCCCCTTTTCCTGAAGACGATTCCATATAAAAAATCTTCAACGGGAACAGCCCAAAAGACTTCCCTTTCGCAAACAACTGATCGATGAGTTTGCGGCTTTTTAATTTTTCGGGTTTGGTATAGGTGTTGCGACTTTGGATAGCCAGGTTTTATTGCTGAATGGTTAAATGGCTCGATTGCCAAATTGTGATAGCTATTCACTCTATGAAATAATTTAACAATGCAGCCATTCAACCATTTCAAATTAGCACATTATCAAATTATCACATCATCACATTAAAAAAGCCCCACCATAAAGATGAGGCTGTATTTTCTGAATCCACACTGGGCGGACCGGAATTATTTCAATCCTTTCTCGCTGGAAACGGTCAGTTTCTTGCGGCCTTTCGCCCTGCGGCTTGCCAATACCTTGCGGCCATTAGCACTTTGCATGCGTTTACGGAAACCGTGAACGGTTTTACGGCGACGCTTATGCGGTTGGAATGTACGTTTCATGTTCTTGTTTTTTACTAACCTGGAATATGGTTTCTTTTCAGGGCTGCAGTCACCATACTGCCGCTTGTGAAAGGACGGCGAAGGTATGAAAATCAACTATTCTAACCACAAAATTCCCAATCTTTTTATCAGCAAGCAGTGTATCGTGTTGATTATTAACGAGATTTTTGGTTCATTCCGGAGTC
>Ga0247757_10001300_pt1 | contig 17114 bp, 13 predicted proteins | sample UWRJL126311R4_FD_180929 | JGI IMG/M metagenome (GOLD analysis project Ga0247757, IMG submission 180929) | Plant litter microbial communities from Arlington Agricultural Research Station in Wisconsin, United States - UWRJ-L126-311R-4 | ecosystem: Environmental > Terrestrial > Plant litter >... | reverse complement strand
CCCCCACCCTCATCAACCTCGCCGCCGCCGCCCTGCACGTCACCTGCCTCTACGGGGTGGCCCACTGGCTGGCGCCGCACCGCGGCGCCACCGGCGTTGCGCTGGCGCTGGTCGCCGCTTGTTTCGCCAGCGGCTTCGCCACGACCTTCGTCTTCCCGGCGCTGCGCCCATGCCTCGGCGCGCAGGTCCGCGGCCTGCTCATCCTCTTTACACCGGGACGCTGGCCGGGTTTGCTGCGGGCGCTGCGAACTTGAGCCCCGCCGCGCATGAAACTGGCCTATTCCCGCCTCTACGCGAAATATCATCCGGACACCCCTGAGCACCGCCGCGGCCTGACGCTTTTGCATCAGCGCACGTTGCTGCCTCACCTGCCCGCCGACCGCAGCGCGGCCATCCTGGACGTGGGTTGCGGCGGCGGCTTCGCGCTGCAGGATCTCGCCGCCGCGGGCTACACCAACCTGCGCGGCATCGAGACCGATCCCGGCCAGGCGGAAGGCGCGCGTGCCCGCGGCATCGACGCCACGTTGGTGGCGAAATCGGAGGACTTCCTCGCCGCCCACCCGGACCGGTTCGCGGTGGTCCTGCTGATCGATGTGCTCGAGCATGTGCCGCGCGAGGCGCAGCCGGAATTCCTGCAGGCCATCGCCCGCAGCCTGCGCCCGGGCGGCCGCTTGGTCTGCAGCGTTCCCAACGCCGCCTCGGCCGTCGCCAGCTACTGGTTTTACAACGACTACACCCACGTCCTGGCCTTCACCGCCGACAGCCTGGGCGGCTTGCTCGAGCAGACCGGCTTGGCCGGGGTCCGCTTTTTTGGCCCCGAACTCTTTCCCCGGCCACGCTTCACCTTCTGGCTCCCGTTCCCGCGCTCGGTTGCCTGGTGGCTGCGCTGCCTCACCCGCTGGCGCCAGCGCGCGGCGCTGGTCGGCGAACTCGGCTGGGCCCGCGGGCGCGAGGTCATCCTCACGCCCAACCTGCTGGCGGTGGCGACGAAGGCGGAATGACGGCGGAAACCGCCAGCTACGACGTCTTCGACACCGTGGTCACGCGCACGTTTGCGCACCCGCGCGATCTCTTCGTGCACGTTGGCCAACTGGCCTCGCAACGCGGCCTCACGGCGCTCGACCCGGTCGCGTTCGCCCGGGCCCGCTGGGAGTCCGAACTGGCGGCGCGCAAGCGGTCACCCTGGACCGAGGTGCTGCTGGATGACATCCACGCCGTGCTGGCCCAACGCCTGGGCGTCGACGCGACCGCCGCCGCCGCGCTCAAGGCCCTCGAGTTGGAAACCGAGTCGCGTCACCTGCGCGGCATTCCCCGGATGCGGGCGACCCTTGAGGCCGATCGCGTCCGCTGCGGCCGCCTGGTTTTCCTGTCCGACATGTACCTGCCGGCGGCGATCCTGCGCCCGTGGCTCGAGCGCGAGGGCGCCGCGCGCGCCGGCGACCTGCTCCTGATTTCCGGCGAGGCGCGCGGCAACAAGAGCTCCGGCGCCCTGTTCGAGTCGGCGCGGGCCGCCACCGGCGGCGACTTTTCCCGCTGGCACCACACCGGTGACCACCCGTTCGCGGACGTCGCCAAGCCGCGGCAGCTCGGGATGGGTGCGACGCACTTCACCGCCGCGCACCTGACCCCGCGCGAAAAACTCGCCCGCGGTTCGAGCGGGGAGTTTGCCGAAACCTGGCGCTCGCTGCTCGCCGGCGCCATGCGCCTCGCCCGCCTCGAGCAGGCGCCGGCCACGCCGCGCGAGGAATTGCTGCGCACGGTCGCCGCGAATGTCGCCGGCCCGCTGTTCTACGGATTCGTCCGCTGGACCCTCGCCGAGGCGCGCCGGCGGGGGCTGCGCCGGTTGTATTTCCTCGCCCGCGACGGACAGATTTTCCTCCGCATCGCCCACGAGCTCCAGCGCCACGCCGCCGAGCCGATCGAATGCGTCTATCTGCCCGGCTCGCGCCTGGTTTTCACCGGGCCCGCGGAGTTTAAGGATGCCGAGTCCCTGGCGATGCTCACGATGCCCAACGCGAGTTTCCACTCGTTGCGGCAAACGATCGTCCAACTCGGCCTCGACGAAACGGAACTGCGCCGCGCGCTGCCGCCGGCGCTGGCGTCCGTCCCGGCCGACGACAACCTTTCGCCGGAGACGCGCGCGCAATTCGCCGCCTGGCTGCTCGCGCCCGAACGTCGCGAGTGGCTGCGCGCCGGCGTGAACCGCCGCATGGAAGTGGCCCGCGCGTATCTCGCCTCGATCGGGCTGCGCGCCGGCGAGCCGCTCGGGCTGGTCGACACCGGTTGGCTCGGCAGCATGCAGCGCAACCTCGAGATCCTGATCGGCACGTCCGGCCAGCCAGCGCCGCTGACCGGCTTTTATCTCGGGCTGCTCCCGCCGCCGACCCCGCCGACCGCCGGCGAGCGCGTCGGCTACGCCAACGCCTTCGCGCCCCTTCCGCTGCAACGCGAGGAATCGCACAAGGTGCTGATCGAGCTGATGGCGCAGAGCGACGAGGGCCAGGTGGTCGGCTTCCGCCGCGACGGCGAGCGCTGGGTGCCCATCGCGAAGGACCCGGGCCCGGTGAATCTCGCGGAAATCCGCGACGTCCAGGAAACGATCCTCCGCTTCGTACGCCGCGCCGGCAACGTCGCGGAAGAAATGCAGGCCCCCGACGATGAGTTCGCCCGCGCCGCCTGGGAACTCTACCGCGACCTCCACGACCGGCCCACGCGCCCCGAGGCGGAAATTCTCGGCGGACTCCCCCACGCCGACCAGCTCTACGAGCAGCGCCACGCCGGCCTGTGCGCCCCCCTGGGCTTGGGCGAACTCCTCCGGGCACTCTCGAACTACCGCCTCCGCCCGCCGCACTGGTGGATCCAGGGCCAGGCCGCGCTCGGCTCGGCCGCAGTCCTGCGCAGCTTCCACTTCCTCAAGAAAACCTGGTGGCGGCTGAAGGGCCGGCCGGAGTGAGTGCTTTCAGCCGACCCAAAAACACGGGTCTGACCGGCACACACTCTCCCGCTGTCATCCTGAGCCGTGCGAAGGATCCATCGTAATGTTCGCGAGCGGGCGTCCTGATGGATCCTTCGCAGGGCTCAGGATGACAGACGCGCAGAACCTGTCCGGCTAGAAACGCAATCGCCCTACCCCGGCTGCAGCTCCAGCGCGCGCACCGGACCGTGCCAGAACATTCGCGTGGCCCGCGCCCGTTCCGGACCCGCGCCGCGCTGGATCTCCTTCAGCAAACTCCACGCGCTGAAAAAACTCAGCTTCCGCGCCGCCACGCTGCGGCGGGCGTGCCACGCGGCCTGCAGGAAAAATCCCTCGTCGAGGAACTGCCGCGCGAAGCGCAGCAGCATGTCCGCCTCCTTCGGCGGATGTTGCGCCACCGACTTCAGCCGGCTGCCCCACTGGCCTTCCTTGCGCCCGGCCCGCCGGCGCGCGGCGAGCAACCGGATCGCGCAACGCTCGGCGCTGATCCGCACCGCGTGCTCGACCGTCGCCTGCGCGGCGTGCCGGCGGTAGTGCAACAGCACCTCGGGCACGGCGCCCAGCCCGACCTGCTCGGCGGCCCGCGCGAGGAAATCGAAATCCGCCGTCAGCGAGAACTCCGCCCGGTACGGCAGGTCGACGAAAACCTCGCGCCGGCCGGTGTAGGCGGGCGTGACGACCGGCGCCGCGAATTCACTGTAACGGCGCTGCTCCTCGCCGCCGACGAGCGCGAACTCGCGCCCGGTCACGCGCCCGTTGGCATCGATCGTCTCCGCGAGCGACGAGACCAGAGCGAGCGCCGGCTCGGCCTGCAGGAGCGCCACCTGTTTTTCGAGGCGGGCCGGCCGCATGACGTCGTCGTGATCCAGCAGCGCGATGAACTCGCCCTGCGCCGCCGCCACCGCCGCGTTGTGGGCGGCCGGGATACCCTGGTTCGACGGGAACCGGATCCAGCGCAGGCGCGGATCACGCCCGGCGTCACCCAGCGTGGCCGGATCGAGCTTGGCCCCGTTGTCGACGAGCACCAACTCGAGGTCGGCCAGTGTCTGCCCCAGCACGCTCGCCAGCGCCGGCCGCAGGAACGGCGTATCGCGGTGGCAGGCCATCAGGACGGAGACGACGGGCATGGTCGCGAGGTTTGCGGCCCCCCGCACCTCTGGCAAGGCCCGGCGGGTGGGCCGATCGGCCACCCAAGTCAGGCTGGTGGAACCTGACCTCCGGGCAGGTTGGATCGCCGTTACATCAGTGAGCGCGGCCAAGCCCGCCCGGAGGTCGGGCTCCACCGGCTGAGCCGGCGCGCGCTCCGGGATTGCGCCGGCGCGCCGGGGCATTTCTTCTCGCCGCCATGAACCCGCGCCTCCGCACGACCCTCGGCGCCATCGGGGCGTCCCTCGTCGCGGCCTATCTGGGCTGGAAGATCGCCGACGGCGCCTACGGCCTGCCGGCGCTGCTGGCCGTGATGACGATCGGCGCGGTCGTGCTGCGGCTCACGCATCTGCCGGTCGATGCGGTGGCCCTCGGCCTCCTGCTGGCCGGTTACATCGTCGGCAACCGCGGCTTCGCCCAGCTGATGCCCTACCCGGGCGTCCCGTTGCTGCCGGCGGAGATCGGGCTCGGCCTGGCCGTGTTCTGGCGCGGGCTGCGCTGCGCCTTCGAGCGGCGGCTGCCCTTCCGGCGCGACATGCTGAACTGGGCCGTGTTCGCCTGGCTCGTGGCCGGCACGGCCCGGGTGGCCTTCGATGCGCCCCGCTACGGCATCCTCGCGTTGCGCGACTACGCCGTCGTCTACTACGCGGTGTTCTTCTTCGTGGCCCAGGACATGGGCTCGGACCCGCGCATCCAGCGCTACCTCCGCAGCTGCATCCTCGTGGCGTCGCTGGTTTTCCTGCCGTTGTTCTTCCTGACGCAGCTCTTCCCGTCATTTTTCCTCGGCACGTTCACGTTCCGCGGCAACCCGGTGATTTTCTACAAGGGCGACCTCGCGGCCACCTTCCTCGCCGTCGGGTCGCTGGTGCTGTTCCATTGGGCGCACGGGCCGCACCGGTGGTGGGCACGGGGCGTCGCCGCGGTGATGTTCCTCGCCGTCGCCGCAGGCGACAACCGCGCGTCGCTCCTCGCCGCCGGCTTCGCCAGCCTGCTGCTCCTGCTGGCGCGGCGCTGGCGCTTCCCGGCCCTGCAGGGCGCGGTCACCGCCGTCGCGGTGCTCGCGGTCGCCGTGCTGGCGAGCGCCAACAACGACTGGGCGCAGGGCAAGCTGGAGGGCCTGACCGACCGCGTCGCCTCCCTCGTCGATTTCTCCGGCACCGGCCGGTACGTGAGCGAGGAGAGCAATTTCAAGGGCGACAACAACCGCTTCCGCAGCGTGTGGTGGCGCACCGTCGCCCGCGAGACCTGGGACACGAACCCGGTGTTCGGCCTGGGCTTCGGCACCGACATCGCCCGCAATTTCGTCGGGCAATATTTTCCCGACGCCGGCGAGGATTTCACCGCACGCAGCCCGCACAGCGTTTTCATGACCGCGCTTGGCCGCATGGGCCTGGCCGGCCTCGGCGTCTGGCTGTTTTTCTGTGCGGTGCTGGCGCGGGAGACCTGGCACGTGCTGCGCCGGACCGAGGAGCCGGAAAACTGGTCCCTCTGGTGCGGCGCCTGGGTGATCCTCGTCAGCGCCAGCTTCGGCGTCGTGCTGGAGAGCCCGATGGGCGCCGTGTTGTTCTGGACCCTGATCGGACTCGGGCATGCGGCGCTGGTGGCGGAGGAGCCGGAGGCATCAGGTGACAGGCGACAGGAGACAGGTGTCAGGAAAGAGCCCGTCGATGTCGTTTCCCGGTAGATCGGGGTTTATCCCCGACAGTCGGGCATAAAGCCCGACCTACCCTCGGCCCGCAGGGACCAGCCGTCGCGAAGCCTATGGCTGGCAGGCGCGGGCCCTCCATGCGGTCGCCTGTCCCCTGTTCTCTGTCTCCTGTCCGCTGTCTCGCCTTGCCCCCTGCTCCCTGCTCCCCTCTATTCCGGATACTTTGCTACGAGCCCTCCGCAATCTCGACCTGGCCAGCTTTTTCAAGCTCACCACGCGCGAGCACTTCGACCGGGTTACCCCCATCTGCATGCTGGGGCTCAGCCTGTTCGGCGTGGTCTTCATTTACAGCGCCCAGCTGGCGCGCAGCGGCGGACAGTGGCAGCAACAGCTCGTTTACCTCGGCCTGGGAGCGATCCTCTACTTGGTCACGTCGCTGATGGATTACCGGATCTGGCTCCGGTACGCCCACTGGGTCTATGTGGTGGGTATAATAATGCTGGTGGCGGTGCTGATCCCGGGCATCGGGACGACCCACGGCATGGGCGCGCGGCGCTGGATCGATCTCGGCGTGGCGTTCCAGCCGTCCGAGTTCGCCAAGGTGGCGGTGCTCTTCGCCACAGCCTCGATTTTGACCGGTTCGAAGCTCGGAACCGTGGCGGATTCGCTCCAGGTGCTGTTCAAATTGGCCCTTGCGGTGGGGTTACCCATGCTGTTGATCATCGCGGAACCCGACCTTGGCAGCGCACTTGTGATTGCTCCCATGGTCTTCGCTATGCTGTTCGCTTCCAACCTCTCCCTTCGATTTTTCGGCGGCGCCTTGGGCGTGTTCGCCTTGATTATCGGGGTGGTGGCCCTGGATGTCTGGCGTTACTCCAATTACATGGAGGATAACAACTTGAGTTTCACGCGGGATCGTGGCGCCTATGAGAAGCACGGCCTGCTCCCGCTGAAGGACTACCAGCGCAACCGGGTGCTGGCGTTTGCCCTCCCGGACAAGGTCGACCCCACCGGCATCGGCTGGAACAGCCGGCAGTCGCTGATCTCCGTCGGCTCGGGCGGGCTCATGGGCAAGGGCTGGACGGAGGGCACGCAGGCCAAGCTCGGCTACCTGCCCCCGGCCGTCGCGCACAACGACTTCATTTTTTCCGTAATCGCGGAAGAGAAGGGATTTTTGGGAAGCATCACCGTCGTCGGGCTGTTTGGCGTGGTGTTGTGGAACGGACTGCGGATCGCCGGCCTCGCCCGCGACCGCTTCGGCGCCTTACTCGCGCTCGGCGTCACGGTGCTCATTGCCGTGCATGTGTTCGTCAACATCGCCATGACCATCGGCCTGGTGCCGGTAAAAGGCATACCGCTTCCCTTTATTAGCTACGGCGGCACTTTCGTGCTCAGCTGCTGCTTGCTGCAAGGACTGGTCCAAAGCGTCTATCGATTCCGGAGGGACTCCTAACATGAGTCACCTGCCCCACGATATTGACCGCTCTGCCGGAATTTCCTGCTCGCAGCCCGCTGGCCGGGAGGGCCCAGCCGACACACAAAACAGGATACACCCCCACCATGAACGATCAGTCCCACCCCGCCGGCGCATCCCCGCAGGACGCCGCCTCGCGCCATGAAGAAGAGCTCACGCAGCCGCCCAAGTCGCAGCACAGCGAGCCCCTCACGGCCGAGCAGCTGAAGGCAGAATCCAAGGAACGCGCCGCCGACCGGCCCATCCTCCAGAAAATCCTGAACATCTTCCGGAAGGAAAAGGGCACCTTCCGCGAGCTGGTCATCAATTCCGAGCCCCTCGAGAAGCGCGTCGCGCTCCTCGTCGACGGCACCCTCGATCGCTTCGAGATCGAGCGCGAGTCCGACAACCGCATGGTCGGCGGCATCTACAAGGGCCGCGTCAAGAACCTCGACCCGGGCCTCAAGGCCGCCTTCGTCGACATCGGCTACAACAAGAACGCGTTCCTCCACTACTGGGACATGCTCCCGGCCGCGACCGATTCCTCCGTCGAGGTCGTCCGCGTGAACAAGAAGAAGGGCGCCCCCGAGCGGAAGGCCGAGCCGACCGTGAAGGACATCCCCGGCCTCTACCCGCCGGGCAGCGAGATCGTCATCCAGGTCACCAAGGGCCCCATCGGCACCAAGGGCCCGCGCACGACGACCAACCTCTCCCTCCCCGGCCGCTACCTGATCCTCACGCCGTTCTCCGACGGCTGCGGCATCTCGCGCAAGATCGAGGACCCGCAGGAGCGCAAGCGCCTGAAGACCCTCATCAACGAGCTCACCATCCCCGAGGGCATGGGCGTCATCGTCCGCACCGCCGGCGAGGGCAAGAAGTCGCGCTATTTCGTCCGCGACCTCCACCTGCTCCTCAAGAAGTGGGAGGTCATCCAGAAGAAAATGGAGACCGACCGCGCCCCCTGTAACCTCTACCAGGAGCCCGACATCGTCGAGCGCACCGTGCGCGACTTCCTCACCGAGGACATCGACCGCGTGCTGATCGACAACAAGGACGACTTCGAGCGCACCCAGGAATTCGTCTCGCAGATCTCCTCCCGCTCGCGCGGCAAGATCGCGTTCTACAAGGACAGCATCCCGGTCTTCGAGCGCTACAACATCGAGCGCCAGATCGAGCAGACCTTCCAGCGCAAGGTCACGCTGCCCTCCGGCGGCCAGATCGTCATCGACGAGACCGAGGCCCTCATCGCCATCGACGTGAACACCGGTTCGCACAAGTCGAAGAGCGGCGACGAGAAGAACACGATCTTCCAGGTGAACATGGAGGCCGCCGTCGAGATGTCGCGCCAGATCCGCCTGCGCAACATCGGCGGCCTGGTGATCATGGACTTCATCGACATGAAGGAGCGCCGCCACCGCAACGCGGTGTACGACAAGATGGTCGAGCTCATGTCGGAGGACAAAGCCAAGACGCACATCCTCCCGATCAGCTCGCTCGGCATCATGCAGATGACGCGCCAGCGCCAGCAGGAGTCGCTCTCGGCCAACCTCTACACCCCGTGCCCGTACTGCCACGGTCGCGGCACGGTGAAGAGCGCCACGACGATGAGCGTCGAGCTCCAGCGCCGCCTGTCCTCCGTCGCCCGCCGCCTGCAGTCCCGCAAGGACGGCAAGGAATACAGCCTCCGCGTCCACGTCCACCCCGGCATCCTTGACCGCCTGCGGTCCGAAGATTCGGACCTGTTGGTGCGCATGGAGAAACTCTTCAGCGTGAAGTTGGCGTTCCGGGCTGACCCGAACTATCACGTGGAGAACTTTAAGATCATTAACGCCAATACGAATGAAGAATACCGGTAAGGTATTCTGAGTTCAGACTCTCGACGCCCGGCCTAACCGCCGGGCGTTTTCGTTTCCAGAGAGCTCCTGTCAGCAGTAGGCCCGGCGAAGGCTGATCAAGATCATCAACGCGAACACGAATAAGGAATACCGCTAAACGACATCTCCAGTAATTTCTTCGAGCGCCGGCCTTAAGGCCGGCGCTTTTGTTTGGGCGCGCTTGTACGCGTGCCAGTGATAGGGAATATGAAGCCGAAACGTTTCTTTCGCCGAGCGAGGGATGGCCTCTTTAGCTTGGCAGCGTCGAATTGCCAGTTATTGCTCCTGAGGGAATCGCGTCTCTTCTTCATCCACTATCCGATTCATGGCTGAACCCTCGCCCCAACCCACGCGCCAGCCTGCTCACCCGATCCTGACCGATGAGCAAATCACCATTTATCGCCGACCACCGATTGTTGAACGAGTAATTACGGCTTATGCGCCGATGGACAAAGAGGAGTACGCCGCTAAGGCCGACACCTGGAAGAGCCAAGCGATCCAAGCATTCCCGTTTTTTAATCCCACCGTGGAATGGGATATCAACATCGAGGAAAAAGATGGCGTTCCTGTCGTGGCGGAAAGCGGTCCGACCATGCGCATTCACCATTGGTTCTTCGAACATCTGAAGAAAGAACGTCGCGGATTCGTTCATCAGTCGGATCGAGACAAAGAAGGGCGGGCAAAATTTGGCATCAACTTGCTCCGCCATGGTGATAAGGTTTATCGATTCAAAGACATCGAAGCAAAGTTTCGTGAATGGCTTCCTCGGTGGGCCGATCATTTCGGCATTAAATCATTCTCGGGAGTTTCTCTAGATTATGTAAATGCCCTCAATGAGCAGACCGTACCCGAATTCTGCCGAGGTGGTCGGCTGCATATCGGCGAAGTCTTCCGGCTCTTCAGTAACATCCCGGGACCTCATGTTACACTGATTCCACCCTATGATTGCCGAGTTAACATGTTGATTGACGAGAAGATGCCCATAACTGGACAAATCGTGGTCCGGAGCGCAGAAACTGAGGGTCTAAGAATTAACATGCAGATGCGTTCCCTGTCTTCTCAAGAAAAGTCCATTACCGCCGATGAGGTTCTAGCTGAAGTGCTTGCGCTTCATCGTTGTATGGTTACTTACTTCGAGGCCTCGTTTACTGACGCGGCCAGAAAATCTTTTGATCCTATAAAATGATTCTAGCTGCCCATGTCGTTCCTGCCGCTTCGGTTTCTTACGCGAGTCTCGCGCCCGAAACCCAAGGTGGAGCATTGACTACAGCTACCGCGAAAAAGGAGCCGGCCAAAGGACGGTTTTCAACGTTTCAATTCGACCAGAAAATCTTCGCATGGGAAGGCGGCCGATTCAAGCTACGGCTAAAGGAAAACCCCATTCTGATCCTCAATCCCGCTAACCTGACGGTTGAAATGAAGGATTGGGGTTTAGAGCTCAACATGGGCAGTGCTCCAGAATTGCCACGCTACATTGTGCGCAGATTTCTATTCTTGTGGTCTCAAGCCCAGAATAATGCCCTGTCCGAAACGGATGCTCAATCATGGGAAAAGATCCTCGGGCTCGTAGATATGCAGGATTTTGCCGTGCAGCAGTCGGAGCCCCGCTACATTGAGGGCCAATTACTGGCTATCAGGGATGTACTCCGCGTGCAGTGGCATGATGGCACATTCTGCTACATCCCACGCGAATTCACCTCCAGATTTGATCTCCTCAACGAAGGAGAATTTTTCTCCGCTTTCGTCAAGTTTGGCCGTAACGATGAGCCAATCGCTATTGATCGAGTTCTGCCGGTTGCCGCTCCCGCCGTCGCGTAACGGGGCTTTCGTCCCGTGCCCGGCCTCGCAGCAGATTTCCTTGATGTAGGCCAGGGCGATTGTTCGGTTATTCACCTGCCCGATGGTGGTTTTATCCTCATCGATGTCGGCCCAAAAAACAGCCCCATCGTCAATTGGTTGATGGATCCAAACCAGATGCGGCGAACCTGCCACGCCATCATCCTTACACACAATGACGCAGATCATTGCGGTGCTCTCGCTAGTATTTTGGCGCTGCCCCGAACCGACTTCGGCAAGCTTTATATGCTGCTTGATCGTCCCAAGCAGGACGAAGCCTTTCAGCGCCTGTTCCGTCGCGCCCTGGAGCTAGAAAATCAAAAAAGGTTAGTGATGGAACGACTCGAAACCGCTCACGCGCCGATCTGGGCCGATCCCGCTCTCCATGCTGAATTGAAAGTGCTATTCCCCAGCTACGCCCAAAATATCGCGGCTAATTCTGCTAACGCTACGAGCGGCATTCTGACGTTAACAATCAATAGCCAACCTCAGATTGTCTGGGCCGGTGATTCTCCGCTGCTGAACATTGGGGTTGCGCTAGGCGCTACGAAGCCCGCCTGGATCGTCGGGCCACACCATGGAGCACCTAGCGACTGGGCTCAATCTGCCGCACAATCTGCGCTCGCTCACTTTATGCCTGAGCGCTCCTTCCTTTCAGTCGGAACGCACAATCAACATCAGCACCCCAACCCTGCACTCATCCGCAACATGGCGGCCGGCAGTTGCCGGGTGGTCTGCTCACAAATCACCCGCCAATGCCATCCTGACGCCGCAAAATCTGGATTTGTAGTCGTCAACGGCAATCCAATCTACGGCTACTTACCTGCTACGAAAGGCAATCCTTGCCGCGGCGCCGCACGGCTTATTTATGGCGCCGGCGGATTCGCGGTCGATAAATGGGACGCCATTCATTTCGAAAAGGTGAAGAAACTAAGACGACCACTCTGTCTCAATTGAGACGGCGGCTGTAGTTCTTAGCTTACGGCTTGCGGCGATATATCAAGGGGTGATAGGCAATTTTTGACGAAGCTGGGCCAGGCTCGCCGAAATCAAGCTGCCCATGCCTAAGAACATCGTCATTTGCTGTGATGGCACCGGGAATGAGTTTGGTCCGACCAACTCGAACGTCGTAAAGCTCTTTCAAGTTATAGTCCGCGGGCCCGCTGCGCAGACCGGCTATTATGATCCTGGTGTAGGGACAATCGCCGCACCGGAAGCGATATCGCGCTTCATGAAATGGCTGACGTGGAAGCTGGGACTCGCCTTCGGCTTCGGCCTCAAGCGCAATATCTGCGAAGCGTATGGCTATCTGATGGATCACTACGAACCTGGTGACAGCGTCTTTCTTTTCGGATTCAGCCGCGGCGCCTATACAGCACGAGCTCTGGCCGCGATGCTATACAAGGTAGGACTGCTTGAGAGGGGAGCGGACAATCAAATCCCTTACGCATTCCGGATGTTCAGACAGAAGACGAATTTCGCCCTAGCCGCCGGATTCAAGAAGACCTTTTCACGCGAATGCCCGATACACTTCGTGGGTGTGTGGGATACCGTTTCGACGGTGGGCTGGATCTACAGTCCTGTAACTTTCCCATTCACCGCGAAAAACCCATCCATCGCGTTCTTTCGCCACGCGATCTCGACAGATGAAAGGCGCACGCATTTCCGCACGAATCTTTTCCACCCAGAGCCGCCACAAGATTGTAAACAGGTCTGGTTTGCCGGTGTGCATTCAGATGTCGGTGGAGGATATCCCGAGAAGGAATCCGGCCTGTCCAAAATTACACTCCAGTGGATGCTTCGAGAGGCGAAAGATTGCGGACTGCTAGTCGATCAACGGCGATACGAAGAAATCGTGCTCGGAATCGGTCTGAAAGAACATGCAGCGCCGAATCCAATCGGCGAGCAGCACGATGAACTGACCCACTGGGGCTGGAGATTGATCGAGCATCTACCTCGGCGCTATATCGACATGCATGTCCAGCCTCCGACACCGAGGTGGCGGTGGTCACCCCTATCGGGTTTCTACTTGCCGCGCTTCATGGCTGAAGGTGCATGCATTCATTCCAGCATAAACGAGAGAATGTCTCGGATGCCTGAATATAGGCCACAAAATCTACCCTCGAGTTACACAGTTGAAACGTAACCTGCCCCAACAAACCCAATCATGGCCAAACCACAAATCGATGCCTCTCAACTTCTGGCCGCTTCGAGCGCACGGTTTTCTCGGCTGCCAAAAGCACTGACCGCGAAATTCGTGAAGGAATTATTCGCTTCCCTTCTAGAAGAAATCGAGGCGCGGCGAGTTGGAGCTACGACGATTCGCAAGGTTTTGGGCCCAACCCAGGATCGTGTTGTCTACTCCTTCCTATGCTTTCGCACGCAACCACCGGTAACCTTTTTGAAGGTCGGTGCACTACGTGAGCTACGGTACGGTTTCGTGCTGCTTGTTGAGAGAAGTGGACACCTAGCGGTCTTTCAACGCGGCGCCAGCGGCCTTGATTCTCTCTTGCAGAAGGTATCGAAATCGATCCCTAGACACGAGCTCACCCATGCATGGGGAAAAGTTGCACGCTATCAAAAGCTCGGAACTCGACGAATGTCGATCGCTCAGCAAGAGTTGAGTGGAGCTTCGTATGAAGCAGACGATCTCGAAACCTCGCTACCGCCATCTGTTGCGTCGCGTTCGATTCCCCAATCGATTCGGATGAACGTCGGTGACGAGGGCACAATCGCGATTACGCCGAGCACCGGCAGGGTTCAGAAAGCAGGAGAAAAGAGCGGACTACCAGATCTCTTGGATTTCGTAGACGAACTGTTGGCACAATTGGGAGCTAAAAATCCGTCACCGTTCTTGAATGCCTTTCCCTCTCCGCTTCAGCTCGACGAGCTTCCCGAGGGAATCAAACCGACAGGTCTGCTGTTCGACGCTGCTCGACTACAAAATTACATGCTACAGCCCGAAACCGAATGTACGCTCAAGCACGCGCAAGACGAGGCCAGTGAGATCTGGCAGCGACTGGCACCGGTGATGGATTTGAAGGAAGATCCTATCGACGAGGATAAATGGATAGTTGAAGAAAAAGGCCACGCCCGGGCCCGACTTCGTCGCCTGACGAGTTCATTCGGGATCTCGGCAGACCTGGCAAAAGGATGGACGCTGGAACGCGCCGATGGAACCAAAGGGGCCCTCGACGCTTGGCTGCGCCAAGAGGAGGCGTTCAGCGTCAGCTTTTCAGATCCTGAATATTTTTATACCCGTGGCAGTCTCTATCGCCGTGCAGGATTCGTTGCTGAGGCGCAATTCGTACTGGGGTTACTTCAAGTACAAGTAGAGTTGGACGGAGCGAAATCCGAGAAGGGCCCAACCAGCAAATACGATCTCAATACCCAAGCATTCGACAATAAATCGATATTCCACGTGGTCGAAAATGTCATGGCCGGTGGGTTGGCGTATTTATGCTGCAGCGACCTGAACGACGAGTGGGCCGACTACTTCGGAATCGATGGTGATCGTTTCACATTCTACCACTGTAAGGATGGAGATCCGACCGCGGGAGCATCAGATTTTCAGATCGTGGTGGCGCAGGCCTTGAAGAACCTATCGCGAGTTAAGTTTCAGCCTATCGTAATCGAGGACAAACTGAAGAAGTTCCGCGACGACATTTACTGGACAACAACAACCCGAATTCCACGCCTAGTGAAAGCCGGAGGCTGGCCGGCGATGATCGCCGCGGCGAAAACGCTAGCCGGAAACCCTCGGGCGATTTGGCGAGTGGCCTTGGTAGTCACAGCACTGTCGCGCTCGGGTTTCGTAACCGAGATGCAACGGGCGCAACCAAGGCCTCACTTCATCCAGCTAGTGTGGTTACTTTCAGCTTTTGCCTCTAATTGCAAAGACCGTGATGCCACACCTCTTATCTACTGTCGCACGTAGACTGACCAAGAAGCTCGCAAAGGGGTTAGACCGAGAATGTTTGGGTCGTCGCTAATCGGCGCTGGGCGGTAGCTGGGTAAGCGCGTGGGATTCGCTCGTCCCGACATCGGGACCCGGCAAGGCTCGCCAAGACGCACCGTGCCGTCGCACCATTGGGCTGGCCCATGGATATACCGCGGACGCCAACTCGGAAACGCCGGTTGCGGCGCGTTGCCCTCGCCGCAGTGGCGTGCGGCGCTCTCGGCTTGGCCGTCGGAGCCGTGATTCAGTGGCGACGCGATGTGGATTTTCACTCGAGCCATCCGGCGCCGGGCGCGTTTGCCACGGTCGACGGGCACCGCCTCCACTACCGGCTCAGTGGCCGCGGCGAGTACACGTTCGTGCTCGAGGCCGGACTCGGCGACTACAGCGGCAGCTGGGGCGAACTGGAATCCCAGCTCGCGCGACTGGGCCGGGTGTTTGTCTACGATCGGGCCGGCTTGGGCTGGAGCGAAGCCGGCTCGACGCCACGCGACGCCGACCACCTCGCCACCGAACTGCAGGCGGTGCTCGCACAGGCAGGCGTGGGGCCGCGCCGGATCCTCGTCGGACACTCCCTCGGCGCCGTTGTGGTCCTGCGCCTCGCCGCGGCCCATCCGGAAACCACCGCCGGGCTAATCCTCATCGACCCGAGCCATCCGGAACAGCTCACCCGGATGCCGCCGCCCCCGTTCCTGCTGACCACCCTGGCGCCGCTGCTCATGCGCGCCGCGCCGGTCGGGCTGCCGCAGCTCCTCTTCGGTTCGAAGGATCCCGTGCAAAACCAGGCGCGGCACGTGCAAGCCACTGCCGACGAGTTCTCCGCCCTTCTCCACCGCCCGAAGTCTGTCACGCTCGCCCCGGGATCGCTCGGCCGCATTCCCCTCGTGGTTCTCACCGCCGGCAGCGATGCCGGACTACCGGGAAACGACGCCGAGCAACGTGCCACGTGGGAAATATGGAAAGAACTGCACGACGAACTGGCCGCCCTTTCCACCAGCGCCTATCGCCGCCATCTCGTGATCGCGGAAGCCACCCACACCAGCCATCGCACCCACCCCGAAGCTGTCGCCCAATCCGCCCGCGACCTGCTCGCTTACCTGCAAGCCGCGAATACCAGCCACCAAAAGGTAACCGGGGAAACAAAGGCCGTCGTTCGTGACCGTGGGCTCCGCCCCCCCTCGGCTTCCATTGCGGCCTTCTGTTCAAGGGTTCGGCACTATCCCGTGCCCTTGTGCTTTTTCTGACCGTCCGGTTTCACGCAATGGCTCTGCGCCACTGAGGACACTTCCCGCACGCGAAAGGCGATTTCCTCAGGCGCGCATGAGGGCGGGCCCACACAACGTTTGCATGTGACGCGCAACGTTTGCGCGGAGCGGGCGATGGCCGCGTGCCTCCCGCGGCGTACTGGGTGAGATGCGGTTTCCCCGTTGCGGGTGAAAATCGTTACCCCCGCCGCCTTCTCGTCCGGCACACCGGCTGACCACGACGGCATTCGTCATCCCCCAATAACTGCTCGTTGTATGAAATCTACCTCGTACCCGCTGCTGCGGGCTTTGCTCTGGTTGGTTGCGATCGTTCTCCCCGGTGTTTGCGTCCAGGCGCAGACCGCCGTGTTCCGTATCAACTCCGGCGGCGGCGCGTCCTCTCCCTACACCGCCGACAGCAACTTCAACACCGGGAATTCGTTCAGCTCCACCAACACGATCAATCTCACCGGCGTCACCAACCCCGCGCCGGCCGCGGTGTACCAGTCCGTCCGCTGGGCCCCGTCGTTCAACTACACCCTCGGCGGCCTCACTCCCGGCGCGTCCTACCTCGTCCGGCTGCACTTCGTGGAATTGTCCTTCGGCGCCGCCGGCCAGCGCCTCTTCAACGTCGCGGTCAACAGCACGAGCGTCCTCAGCAACTTCGACATCTTCGCCGCCGCCGGCGGACAGAATCGCGCGCTGGTGCGCGAGTTCACCGCCACGGCCAGCAGCTCCGGCCAGGTGATCGTCAGCTTCACGCAGGGTAGCGTCGACAACCCCAGCCTCGCCGGGCTTGAGCTCTACACGACCGTCGCGGGCAGCCAGACGCCCTACAACGGCACCGTCGGCAGCATCGCCAACGGCTCGACGATCCAGGCGGAGAACTACGACAACGGCGGCGAGAGCGTCGCCTATCACGACACCACCTCCGGCAACACCGGCGGCGCGCTGCGCTCCGACGGCGTGGATCTCGAAGAC
>Ga0247757_10001299_pt1 | contig 17148 bp, 18 predicted proteins | sample UWRJL126311R4_FD_180929 | JGI IMG/M metagenome (GOLD analysis project Ga0247757, IMG submission 180929) | Plant litter microbial communities from Arlington Agricultural Research Station in Wisconsin, United States - UWRJ-L126-311R-4 | ecosystem: Environmental > Terrestrial > Plant litter >... | reverse complement strand
CCGTCGCCTTGTCTGCTCGCCCGCCCGCCCGCTCGCGCCCGCGCCTCGCCCTCGCCCATATCCACATCCTCTCCCGCAGCCAAGCCCCAGGTCCTGCGACGCGCTCGTCGTCGTACATGGTCCCGCCGTGACATCTGCCGCCGTGACCCAGAGCCTGCAGGTTTTGTATGTAGCAGCAGATCGCCTGCAAAGCATCCCTCCACACCCCCCCTCCTATCGTGCCACCACGGCCGAGTAACACCGCCAGCAGCTCGTCGCGCCCGGCCGCTGCAACCACAGCTGCCACGCCCATCCACCCACGCCCACACCCACGCCCACGCCCAAGCCCAAGCCCAAGCCCGCTGCTCCCTTGCGCCTGTACGCTGCGTGCGTCGCTGCCGGTGCCCGCTGCGCCGCTAACTGCATCCTCCGTCAGACGACGCGTTACACACAGGTTGCATGTTTGGTCGCTAGGCCTCGCAGCACCTTCCAGTGACGTGGACGCCAGCGAATAACGGCCAATCCGCCAGCGCACCATCACCCCCCCAGAGCACTTGCTAGGCCCTGCAGCCGGCCGAATAAACATGTCGTCCACCCCGCCCAAGAAGGACGGCGTGGAACCAGCAGCTCAGTCGCCTGACGATTCGGAGCCGCATATGGACAGAGAGGCTCAGGAAACACAAGCGCAGGGACTCGGGTACGAATTCGAAGTCAAGGAGCAGGACCGATGGCTTCCAATCGCCAATGGTGCGTCTACCTCTCCCCTTCTCCCCTTGCCGTCTGATTTGCCCGCCCCGAAGGCGTGAACGTCTGCACGTCGACGGATTGCTGCCGTCTGCACATGAGATAACCGCGCCCCTACCTCGTCTCTGTGTCGAATCACCTTGCCCGCGTACCTGTAAAACGGCCGCCCTGCAGCTTGCGCCATGTCTGCTTCCCCTTCGAGCTCTTCGCCGCTGCTGCCGTCCCAGACGGCTCCCAAGCCTGCCAATTCCACTGCTGCCTCGGATGCTAACATTCGTAATTTCGCTCCAGTCGCCCGCATCATGAAGATGGCTCTCCCCGACAATGCAAAGATAGCCAAGGAAGCAAAGGAATGCATGCAGGAATGTGTCAGCGAGTTCATCTCCTTCATTACCAGCGAGGGTGAGTTGATTGCTGGATACGACCCTGTGACCCCGGCCGTTGATGTTCCGTGCAGCCTCCGAAAAATGCCAGCAGGAGAAGCGGAAGACTGTCAATGGCGAGGATATCCTCTTTGCCATGACCTCCCTGGGTTTCGAGAACTATGCCGAAGCGCTGAAGATCTATCTTTCACGGTATCGCGAGGTAAGCTGCCACCCTCTTCTTCGCCCCCCTCCCCCCTGTTTCCTTTGTTGCCTTATTCTGGCGAAGACGTTTATCTGAACTCCTTGTTGATTGGTGGCACGAGACCCTCCTCGCAAATCAGAACAAACCTGCAAACTTCAATGCTGGGGGCCCCGGGACCAATGCAGGTTCCAATTCCGCCGCAGAGACTGCCCAACACTCGAACGTTCTGAGCGGCGACACCGACATGACCGAGGGCGAAACTGCGTTTGGCTACAGCGTCCACAACGGAAACGGCGCCGGAGAATTCTAAATGCTGAGCCGCTGATAAGTGACCGGATGGAGGACTGCAGAGTACCCGGGCATCTGTCTTTCGCATTTGCACGGCATCCTGGTCACCGAAAGAGGAGAAAATTGCGGGAATCGGGCGGTATAAACAATTACGAAGGATCAGACTGTACGAATGAGTTTGTAGGTTCCTATGGATTTTCTCTTTGGTTAGGATTTGGGACAAAAAAGGAGCTCCGAAGGCTCCTTTTCTGGCATGATATTGCTTTTTGTCACATGGTTAGCTTAACCGGTGTGAGGTCGGCTTGGAGGATGGTATTTTTAAAGCAATGGCAGGCACGCCCTATTCCTTCTTTTGAATCGTTAAAGCTGGACTAGATTTCTTCCATTGCTCGCGCAAGCCATGTTACACTAATCACTCTTTTATGATCTAGGGCAGCAGCCACAACAAAACCTTGTTCTCTCATTTGCCAACAACCAACACGCTAGTTCATATGCCCACGTGTGCTACCATCTTCGCAGCCGATGGTGCATGCCGGATGTACCTGCATCTTCCCGTTGGCGAGGCCGTCAAAACGGCGGCTGAAGTGGAGACATGTCTGTAGGACAGAGCCTGGATTCTGCGTTCGGAGCGTGCCTTGCGCGCGGCAACACGAGCACCTAGACCCTGACGTACAGATACCGAACTTGGCAGCTTGCTGTTGACGTGTAACCCACTTCCTGCCCCCAGCTACTGTCGACCAAAGGCCGCGCTGAAAGCATCACAACGCAGGCTCCCAGGTTCCCCTTCAGTGGGCATGAGCCAAGGTGGAAGCCGCTCTCTTGCGTGCGAGAAGTTCGCTCAGGGGTACATCATCGTCCTCTTGTTCATCGTAGAACTCGAATTCTTCGTCCACGCCAAAATCCTTCAACCTCTCTCCCTCGGAATTGCGCCATCCTTCCTCGCCGCTTTGGCTGCCATCCCTAGTGCCCGGCCTCTTCTCTATTTCATCGTCACTATTGTCCTCACCATCGCTCAGCTCGTCACGATGCTTCTGCTCGGCGATCCTCGTCTCAATGCGCTCTGCGAAGGGCTTGCGGCGGCGAATAGCGTCTGCGGATTGGCGCTCACGGAACGCAAGCAATGCCTCCTGTGGCGAGAGACTCGACTCCGCATAGGTGAAGGCGGTAGTAGGCCCAGAGTTCTGTCGGGGCGTGGGGCGCCTGTAGGAACGGTCAGGGTCGGGGGGTGGCCAAGAAAGAGACGAATCTTCAAAGCCGTTTGTAGGGAAGGTAAGTCCAGTCGAAAGAGGTGGGGTTGGAGCGAAAGGGTTGAACCAAGAGAGTGGCTACAGATGATAAGTACTTGGAGAGCAAAAACAAGCATCGGAAACGCACATTGCCGGTACCCATGCCCTGTTTGATATTTTCCCATATACCGATATCGTACGGAAACTCTTGCTTCTTTATCGGAATCTTAGTTCCATCTGGCCCCTCTAGCACACCTCCGAAATGTCGTGCACGTCGCAGGAGAGTTTTATGCCGTTCGATTTCCCAGCCCTCTATAGTGGTAGTGTTGACAGCAAGGCACCATATATTTCTAACTAGTAGGACAAAAAGAGCAAAAAGAGTGATAGAGTTGATGACGGTGGTCACAAACATGTGGGCTACGAGCCAGGGGCTGGGCCCTAGGTAAGCAGGCATGTTACGGTTCTCCCAAAGATACGAAATACGAATCCAAAGAAAGTATTCCAAGAGGGAGAGACCGCCAGAAGTATAGAAGAGGAAGCGAAGGAAATGGGGGAAGGTGGTATGTGAGACACAGTTAGCGGTCCAAGGGCAATGATGGTCCATTTTAGGTATGCATCTACAGATTATTAGCTAAGTAGGAGGCAAATTCCGCTCACACATCTATCTAAATGCAAAGGGTCTTTTAGAAAGAAAAAAAAAAGGCGATAATGATACCTTTTACACTCTTTGCAATGATGGGCCCTGGCTGGCTTTGCGGCATCGCATTTCCGACACCATTTCGTCCTTCTCAAACCATCTCCGATTTTCACTGCAACCACATCAACTCTTTCATTCTCCTGGCTGTTTGTTTTCGATATCTGTCCAGGGTCGACGAATATGGACTGTGTATAGGTGATGAAGATGAAGATGAGTAGGACGTTGCTGACAACAAGTTCATTTTTCGTCAGTGGCGCCGGGTCAAGGTAGTAAAATAGAATCTGAGATGGATATCCGAGAAATAGTATCAACAGATACACACCAGGCACTGCTATCTGGTTCAGCTCCATCGTGAATATCGGCTGTGATACGTTCGGACGAAGCACAGTGATGGCACGTGGCAATCGACTAGTCACGTGTTAAGCCCACACGTGAGCCGTCATGTCGGTCTGGTACTACTAGGATATCCCTGCACATGCGAGGCAAAGCCGTGCATATGTTAGGCTTATGTCAACGTACCCATTCTCTTCCAACACAGTTTCTCTAATACGAACCGTCCGCTTCTATCCAAAGCACTGTCGGAGTTCGATGAAATGGCAAGGATAGAATGGATCTTCTACCTGCTCATTCCATCCTCGATTTTGCTCCATCTATTCGTCTCACCCTATACCAAAGTCGAAGAATCCTTTAACATTCAAGCGATACACGACATTTTGATTCACGGTATCCCCAGCGAGAATGCCGATCAATTTTTTTCAGCAAATTACGACCATTTCTCTTTCCCAGGAAGTGTGCCCAGGACGTTTGTCGGCGCTCTGCTGTTGAGTGGCCTTTCCAGGCCTTGGATATATTTATTTAAATCGGTAGAGCAGTTGCAAACTCTCGGTAAGCAATACTCGAAGCCTCAAGCATATATATTTACTTTTTTTTCAAAGTAAGGAGTGTCCTCGGGCTGCTGAACGCTGCTGCACTGGTAGCTTTTGGCAGAAGTGTGCAAACCAACTTTGGTGCAGGCGCTGGAACATGGTTTGCGCTATTCCAGGCAAGCCAGTTCCATGTTATATATTATGCATCTCGCACGCTACCGAACATGTTTGCGCTTTTCTTCAGCAAGTAAACTCTTTGACAAAACTATGTTAGATATCTAACAAAATGTAGGTAACATCGCGCTGCGAAGCCTGTTGCATGCTTACGCCGCCCCTCAGAACGTGAAAACAAGATTAAAAAACTATCGATTATGCCTATACCTACTCACATTCGCAGGTGTGGTCTTTCGGTCTGAACTTGCAATTCTTGTCGGTACGCTCTCTTTGTACATGTTCGCTTTCCATGGAACTTCCATCACTGGTGTGATCATTCCTGCGGGCTTTGCTGGAGCACTGATCGGATTGCTCTGCACAGTATCCATTGACTCATACTTTTGGCAGTCAATCCCATTGTGGCCAGAATGGACAGCATTCTACTACAATACAGTTCAGGGACATTCGGCTGACTGGGGTGTTTCTCCGTGGTACTTCTACTTCATCAACGCTCTTCCTCGTTTGATGATGAATCCTACCACATATCTGCTGTGTATTCCAGTGGCAGTATTCAACACCGCCACTCGTAAGCGATGCTTAGATCTCATCATCCCCCTACTAGGCTTTGTGGGACTGTTCAGCTTTCTACCGCACAAAGAATGGCGCTTTATAATCTATGTAGTCCCAGGGCTAACTGCCACCGCCGCCGTCGGAGCGTCATGGATCTGGGTCCGACGAGGGAAGTCGATTTGGTATGCCATGCTCAGCTTGATCCTTGTCCTATCTGTTCTTCTATCGTTTATGGCGTCGACAGTGCTACTGGCAGTGTCAAGCCTCAACTATCCTGGTGGTGAAGCGATCAATCACCTCCATCATCATTTAGATCACGACTCGCGGGCCCATCTGCACGTTTACTTCGACAATCTTGCATGCCAAACAGGGGTTACGCGGTTCTTGGAAAATCACGCAGGTCCTCAGACTGTTATCGACGTTCTCGAACCACAGGACGTCATCGGCAAAAGAGAATGGACGTATAGCAAGACCGAGGATCCTGAATCCCTCCTCGACCCATTGTTCTGGACCGATTTCGACTATGTCCTGGCCGAGAGAACAGAAAAGATCATTGGTATATGGGGTACTGTACATGTCACCTATGGCTTTGGCGGAGTGAAATTGCTGAAGCCTGGCGAGAAGAGTGGCTCAACCGGTGAGCCGCTGGAATCCGAGATGGTAAATGATTTAGTAGAAAAAGGTTGGACGACTGTGGTGGCGAACTTGTGGCAGACTCTGGAAAGCCTTTTAAGGTATCGATTCCTTAATGGATACTGGGCAGAAGTGCGGATGGAACCCAAAATACGAATATTGAAGAATCGCATGCAATCTTCCACAAAATAACGCAAGGGTAAGGGGGCGTTGTTCATCAATAAGTATTCAACATGTATCTTGAATGATAATAAGCTTGTGAAAAATCTTGATTGCAGTTACTGATTTTGTCACGAACATAGCTCCAACCGGAAATGAGTCAACTGGATGACGAGGTACTCAAAGCGGCCAAGCGAGTGGGGGTTGACATAACCCTAGGTTTAACCTTGGGTTCTGCATACTGAACCAATGCCTGTCCCATCCGTAAGCCAAGCCCGTCCTCTACTTATCCAATACTCAATCTATAACAACCCCATCCATCAGGCTTTCAGCCAGCGGCCTTCTTTTTCTTGTCCTCGATACACTCCACATTATCTTCAGGCACATCTTTGTAGTTCTCCACCACGTAATCGAATATGTCGTCGCTTAGATCTCCCTGTACAGTGATCTCTTCACCTCCACCAGGCACTTTTGTGACGCTCGAACCAGTCGCAAATTTCTTGCCGAAGTCTTTGGCTACCTTTTTGATATCGAGACCGAAAGCCTCAAGACCTTGCACTGCAGTCACATACTTGCGCTTGTTCCGCTCAATACGTTTGATCAGGACCTTGGAGGAGGCGCGTGTCTCGGCAGCTCGGGCTTCAGCAGATGCAGCTTTTGCAGCTTTCTTTTGGGAGTCTTTCTCGGCACGCTTTTGGGCTTCGATGGAAAGAGAGGAGAGGTTCTGCTCGATCGCTTCTATGGTTTGAGAAGCAAGAGTGGTCAGTGGTGGATTTATTGTAAAGCTGAAAGGTGCTACGGGTGCTTTTCAAATTGCGTACCTTGGGAGTAAAGGGTCTGGTGTAGATCCGGGTGGTTCTTCTGGAGCCATTCCTCGCACTTCTTAGTCGTGCCACCAAATTCGCAGTACTGTAAAGATATGTAAGTATCCGTATGCGTAAGATACCGTGTGGACTCGTACCTACTTCGGGTGGTAATGTGCATACTGCTCATATTAGCAACCTATGGGTTGAGAGCGGGGTCGCAATGCCTTACCTCCGCAATAGAGTACCTGTTTGGGGTATGTTTCGGTAGCCATGATCGAGTGTCTGTGATGGAACTTAGTTGCAGGCAGTTGGGACGATTATGGTTGAGGGTTGAGCTGTGAAGTTGTCGGCGGGGCAATTTTGGCGGGGTTACGTGCAGGGGTCGATAGTCCCCGTATCCACTAACATGGCTTTTCATTTTCGCAAAAACTAAAAAGTCGGACATAATAATCTCGGGTGAGGGCCTCTAGAACATGGATTTGAGAAGTTTAGAAATGACAAATAAAAAACCAAAAGGGCACTCTTAAGACTTTTTGCTTGTATGAGGATCTGTTTCCATTGATAACGTTTCTCCGAATAATATTATAGGAGGTCATCAAGTATCCATCATCGATCAATGAGGACACCCATACACGAAAACCATCGTGGTGGCAGGACTGGGTTCCTTTGCAAACTATATTTACGTTTGGATGTTGAAGTTTCGATGTCCCTAACTAGGCGCCAGTTGAGCGCTTATCAGTCAACAGCTTGCTGCCTGCTAGCATTTGGTGCCTAGTTAATCTATCGCTTCTGTTAGAAGGAATAGAAAGTGTGCATCAGTTCCGGTCACCCTTGTCGTTAAAAGGTCCCTGTAATACGTGACTTTACTTTTCCATCCTATAAAAACTCATTCGAGGGCATTAGATAGTGATTTTATATAATAGAGCAAACACTATATAGGAAGACTATGGTAATCCAGTGCATCAAGGCATAATAGAAAACCGCTGGTTCTAATAGGAAACTCACCTAGATGATCTGTCCTGATCTTTTAGAGCTCTCAAAGCAACTTAAAGGTACTCTGATTGGTCAGGCTCTGGTACTTTGTTGGTACGCTTCCAGTAAATATAACCAATGAGACATCGTCGAGTCTTAATAGTTACAAACCTTGAGCCTCTACTCGCAAGCGTGCACGTGCCTTGTCTGCCAAGACTGAGCGCTCTGCCTTTATATATCCCATCCCTCGCCCGACTTTCTGTTCTTCTCCATCGCCTCTACACCACACACCACAACTCACAAACTCACGCAACACTGCCTCTGCGCAACGGAACGACGGAATATTCACCGTCTCCATCATTCCACTATATCAGATTATCCGCCACAGCGTCTAGCTCTGACCTTGCGACAAAATGACTGGTACTGCGATTTCCCGTCCAAGAGGCGGCATACGCAAGCATCAGCGACGCGATCGAGACGGTGATCTGGTCATGGCTGCAGCACCCCGAGTTAATCCGATTGGGGCTGCTCAACGCACCACTGGCTCCGGCCCAAGGCCAAAGACCCACAAACAAGCCACGGGTTCCTTCACTGAGCTCAAGGTGACTGGCTGGTCCGACGTCAATGAAGTGCCCAAAATCATCAACTTTCTTGAGCGCCATTCGGCACGACGCAGCCCCAGCGTAGCAAAGAACTCCATACCCCCTAAAATGGTCAAGCGTCATCGGCACTCCGACTCTGTCCTCAACATTTGGGTGCGTCCGGAAGACGTAATAGCTTTCGGCAAAATCAATGGCTTTACATTCAATTCTACACATGGTACGCAAAAACTCACCATCGCTGGCCCCGGCATTCGTAGCAAGTCACCAGCTGCGTCAACCTCAAACACAAGTGCCAGCGCCATGGATGTCGCCTCTAGCAACGATACTATCGACGCGGAAACCCTACTGAAGGGCTTTCTCGAACGTCGTTACGACGTGGAGAAAAAACTTTTGAATCTCTCCACCATTGCCGATGACGAAGAAGTATCTAAATCCGGCATGTGGAATCAAACATCTACCCAGCAAAAATTCTTTCCTGCTCTTATGGTTGTTTGCGACAAGGTTCTCGAAACGCCAGACCAAAAACGTGAACTTATCCAGAGCGTAACACTCTCTGGCAACAACTTACCAAACTTGGACATTATCTACCGACTGGCGACGACGCTGCCTCACATCTTGAATCTCGATCTTTCGGGTAATAAGTTCACCAGCCTCCGCGACATCAAGTCATGGAAAGGCCGTCTGAAGTCTCTCGAGCACCTCATCATCGAGATCGCCGAGTCTGGTTGGGAGGAGGAACTCATTTCATGGTTTCCTAAGCTTCGCATTCTCAACGGTCAACAAGTTCGCCCTGAACCCGCGGCGGCTCCCTCTGTACCTACACCTACAATCTCAACTGCCGAACCGCCTGCGAATTTGGCTCCAACATCCCTTGCAGATTCAACTCCAACGTTTACTCAAGAGCAAGAGGCTATGGTCGCATACGTCATGGAGCAGACGCGTCTCAAGCGCGAAATGGCAATTCAATGCTTGGAGGCAGCTGACTGGAACATCGAAACAGCTGCACAACTTTTCCTCGAAAAGAAGGATACACTTTCACAGGATTCATTCAATTAGGAATTGGACGACTCGACGGCGGATGTTGAAGTTTCAATGGTGGATTGCGTTTATTGAAATCCAGCTCAATCATACAATCTCCACAGTACAGCGCTTGGTAGCATGACATGGGATGCATGGGTAGGAGTTACATTTTGTTTTTTAAAGTGCGTTCACATTTGAAAAGGCCAGTTTGCATATGGGAATGGCGCCTGGATTTTCCGTATTATGATCAAAGTATCAAGGTTTTGGTTTTTTTTGGTTGCTTTGGGCTTTTCCAAAGCAGCATCAGTTTAGATACCCTGACTACATCTTATAGAGAAGGCTACAGAAAGCCTCATGTTATAACCTTTGTCTTTTCCAATAAGTGATGATGTTGCACATATTTTTCTAGTAACAGTGGATGATTCAGATTGTCAGCTTGATCTATAGGCAGGCGTTGAAAAAAAAAAAAAAAAAAAAAATTAAAATTTTGTAAAAATATCGTTGTATGTGTCTCAATTATAGTTCTAATAATGGATGTATGATATGATAGACACACGCAGCGGCTCCGAGCATGTATCAAACATTTCGTCTGTATGCTACTATTCTCATAGCATCAGATAGCATGGTTCAGCTTCAATTAGAGCTCTCTACACCCGGAGCTACGTGCTCCTCAGTGCTCATCCTTCCCTCATCATCTCTCATCCATACATCGTCCTGGCTAACCGGCCTATCTCCTTCGTTGATGATCATAGCCTCCCTATGGCGACGTCGCAAATCCCTCTCATCAGGATCACTGTGCCTTCTATCCCGTGCCGATTCCCACTCCCCAGCAAGCAAGCTGGAAGCACCTCTTGTGCCCACACGGAGCGTTTGCGGAGTCGGTGGCGGCACTCCGAACGGAGTGGTCACATAGCCATACCTTTCAAACAGTTTAAAAGCCAGTATGGCAGCATGATGACGATCGCCATTGCTATCGAAGTCTTCAGCAAGGGCTTTATAGGCAGTAGGATGCTTCATGAAACGGTCGATGAGAATCTTTGTGGCTGCCTTCCGAATCTCGACATTATGGCAGGTAGCAAGAGTCTGCAAAGAGGTGGTCTTTATTGCATCTTGTTTTCCGAGCGTAAACTGTTGAGGCGTATTGACCGTGGTGTCGTGGATTTCAGTAAGGGTGACAATGCGTCGGAGGCCGTAGGCTACACCTTTTACGGCGAAGAAGGTAAAAATGCCTGGGGGCGTTAGATTATATTGCGAGCTTAGGACGTGGTTTCATACCAAGACTAAGCCACAGCCACCGGTCTTCTATGTGGTGCGCCATCGCGTTCGGTCATGGCGGGTAGTGCATGTTTAAATGCAAGCACCAAGGCGTTGTCACTTCTGAGAATGATGTCGCAGATGGCTAGGCGCGCGGGACACGCTTGCAGGGGCAGCCGAAGGCTAGAACGAATATGGAAGGCGGTGTATGCAACTCCAGAACGTGAATATCTTGGCATTTCGAAATTTCAACGGAAGGCCATTTCTGTTGCGGATACCAGCGCTGCGATCAGGCATTTTGCTCTTGCATCCTCTCTTGAGCATTTCGAAAACCGAGAAATTACACCCATATGCCGCCTTCACAGCTGAAGCGGCTCAAAGCCTCGCTGCGCGAGCAAGGGTTGACTGGCCCGCAAAAATCTAAGAAGCAGAAAAAGTCGCAAACGAAATCTGCAGACCAATCCGCGAAAAAAGCCGCCGCTCTCGCCTCCATTCGCGAGTCTTTCAATCCATTTGAGTTTAAACACCTTTCTCGCCCTAAGAAATTCACATACGTAACGAACAACCCACAAGATGCAACGCCCAAGATTCTCGGCCGGCCAGGCGTTACGAAAGGCCAGGGCGAAGAAACACGACGCAGGACCCTTCTACCAGAGATGAACAAAAGGAATAAGACCGGTGGTATTCTAGACCGGCGGATCGGCGAAGATGACCCGACAATGAGTCTGGAAGATAAAATGATGGCGCGTTTCGAAAGGGAGCAACAAAGGAAAAGAGGCTCAAACATGTTTGATTTGGAGGATGGCGATGACGAGATAGAACTTACCCACGGTGGCAAGGCTTTGCACTTTGACGAAAATGACTTAGGAGAAGAGGACTATGATGCAGCGAGTGTGAGCGGCTCTAGCGATAGGGGTGAAGAGAGTCTTCTCAGGAGCAAGAGACGGAGAGATTCTGAAGACGTAGGGGGAAAAGATGGTGGTACAGATGGGGAGAAACCTGAAAGGAAGAAGAGTAAAGCAGAGGTCATGAAAGAAGTCATTGCGAAATCGAAACTACACAAGTATGAGCGACAGCAACAGAAAGAAGACGATGATGAGTTGCGGGAAGAGTTAGACAAGGGCTTGAATGATGTTCTCGCTGATCTGAGAGTCCACATGAACAAGCAGACTTCTGTATCAGCGCCAGCCCGGGAAATTGAGAACGACTTTGGAATAAACCCAGACCGTGCCGCCCTTCTCGCCGGAAAGCCGCGTAACGAAGCAGACAAGGAGTATGATACACGAGTACGACAGATGCTCCATGATCAACGCTCGAAACCTACAGAACGTACCAAGACCGTAGAGGAAAAGGCGAGTGAGGAAGCTGAGAAGCTGAAAGCCCTCGAGGAGAAGCGCATACGTCGAATGAAAGGTGAACTATTAAGTGACGACGAAGAGTCTAACCACGATCAAACAAATATCGATGCCGAAGACGCTGAAAGTTTCAACGACGACGCTGCAGAATTTGGTCTTACAGCTCGTGTTGCGCAAATGAGTCGCCCGGAGGGTGTTGACGACGAGGATGATTTTATCCTTGAAGACCACCTCATTGCTAGCGACTCTGAAGCTGATATACCCACTGGAGAAGAATCAGATGAAAGCTTGGATATGGATGATACCATGGCGGCGGCCGACGACGACGACGACTTCCTCAAGACCGTTCTTTCGTCAAGCATGAAGCAGCCCAATACTGTAGGAGACACCCAGACATCTACTTCCGGACCCACATCATCGAAGTTGGCGTATACCTATGCTTGCCCTAGATCGCATGAAGAGCTCCTGAAGGTCCTTGAAGGCGTCGCCATCACGGATATACCCACTGTAGTTCAACGGATCCGAGCACTTTATCACGCTGGTCTTCATGCGGACAACAAGGAGAAATTGGCTGACTTTGCGAGTGCTCTTGTTGACTACGTATCATACCTGTCTACCCAGCATCCTCCAGCTCCACTCAGTGTAATCGAGGCCATTATTCGACACATTCATTCTCTTTCCCGTTCATATCCTTCTCATATAGCCACCAGATTTCGACATCACCTCAAGAACATCCAAGTCTCCAACAATGTAAAGCAGGGAGATTTGACCATTCTCACGGCAATCGGTACTGTATATCCCACTTCGGATCATTTTCATCAGGTTATCACGCCTGCTATCACTTTGATGGCACGCTGGCTGGGTCTACAGTCTCCCAATTCTGAAAGGGATGTGGCCATGGGTGCTTTCATTGGTGCTCTTTGCCTTCACTACCAACGTCTCAGTAGACGCTATATTCCCGAGTTGGTCCGCTATACCATCCTCTGTCTCCGGTCCGCACACATTACCCCTGCTCTCCTCGTCTGCCACACCAAGAACATTCTCACAGCTGCCCATCTCTGGTCCAAATCTCCGTCATTTCCCGAAATTTTCACTCCCCTCCTTGCGGCGCTCAAGAATGCCAAACCTATCCAAGCTCAATCAATCCAGCGTCTCACCATTGCTCTTCAAACTGCACGTATGCACCGCCGCCCCCAAATCCTGCACAACCACCGCCCTCTCCCCATCAAGTCCAACGTTCCCAAGTTTGAAGAGGAGTTCGACCCGAACAAGCACTACGACCCAGATAAGGAGAGGGCAGAGGCGACGCGTTTGCGCAAGGAATATAAGCGGGAACGGAAGGGTGCAATGCGTGAGCTGCGCAAAGATGCTAATTTCATCGCACGGCAGAAGTTGCAGGAGAAGAGGGAGAAGGATAGGGCACATGCCGAGAGAGAAAGGCGGCTTATCGCAGAGATCCAGGGAGAGGAAGGCCGAGAGAAGAAAGAATATGAGAGGGAAAAGAGAGCGCGGAAAAGGGGAAGGTAGACGGATAGCCCTTATTGCCACTCTTAAACTGATGGTCACTGAGGCTTGGAATGCACTTTGTTCGATTCACCTATTTCAAATAATGCCATAAATTTTGAGTCTATGATACAGTTGGTCTATAATGCAACTATCCCAGTGTTAGCAATCCAAGGGTATTGTCTATCTTGCTGAGTAGGGTCCACCAAACAGAACGATGCAACGGCGGTGTTGGACTCACTTGAAAGAATGAGCCGTATTTGTAATTACACAAAGTAGAGAAGTTTTCCGAATCGTCAACCAAGCTGGAATCACTCCTTCTTGGAGTTGCTGTCCACCTTGACATCTTCCTTGGCACTTTCGCCTTCGGAAGCCCGCGCATCCTGCTCGGCGCGCTCCGAACTGCCCATGCTAGACGCTGTGTCACCGGTGCTCGCCTCCATTTCGTCGTTGGCTTCCGTGCTTTTCTCCGCCTCTTTCGGCTTATCGTCCTCATCGATGTTCTCATGATCCTTGGGCGAAGCCACTGCACTGTTCTCATGGCCCTGCGACTGTTCATTCTCCTCCTCGATAAGCTCTTGCTGTTCCTTGAGAACTTCGAGACGCTGCTTGTTTGTTGCAGCACCCTCAGCAGTGTGAACCTCAAGTTCGATTTCGTGATACAATTCTTCTGGGATGCTAGACAGGACGGCCTGCAAAGCATCAATTTGAGATGTCATCTCTGCCTCTTTACCCTGGGCATATACGAATGCATTTGAGAGCACAAGAAGGGTAGAAGGAACGCCGCTCTTGAGACGGAGTTCCAGCCATGTCTGGAGATCGTCACGGAGACGAGCAGGCGACACACCATGCGTTCGGAGACCACGGCTAGCGCAGGCAGACTGTAATTCCGGGACAGAGAGGGAATTGACACCTTCGAAAGAGATGGCGCGGTCATCACGCTTAATTTGTCTCATGCGGACGCGAATTTGGTAACGCAGGAAATTGTCTGTGCCAAAAGATGCCATATTCATATATCGGCAAATCGCAACGAGTTGTGGTCGCGAGAGATTGTCGAGCGTCAGATCATCCTTGAAGATCTTGCAGACCTTGATAATTTCGTCATGGGATGGTGCTTCACCGGTGGTACGGACCTGAAAATGGGGAATCAGACTTGCTCAAGCTCAATAGTTTTCTAAGGCGTCACGGCTTACCTTACGGAAGAACTCGGCAAACTCCTCCCTCTGCGCATTCTCAGCCGAGACGGGTAGACCGGTTTCTTTCAGTGTCTGGCGAAGGAGGGTGCTAACTTCCTTGCGAGTAGATCGCAGCGTCTTTGCTTTGGCATCCTTGGCGGCCTGACCCTCGTATGTGCTGGGAAGCATGTTGGGGAAAAGCTTGAGCGCCACCGGAAGGAGCAGCTCTGCAAAGGGTACAATGACGAACACCGAAAAGGGAACCAGACGTCCGAGATCCTGCACAGTTCTCTGGAGCTGCTCCCTGTCAGAACCTATCCATTTAATATGCACCGTGCCTAACTACATACCTGTCGATGTTCACGCCGAGTGAGCTCGTAGCCCGCCGCCATTTTCAAAGCGAGCTTCGAGCTGATGCGAACCTCGGTCACCAGGAGCTTCGTGCCATCCCAGTAATGGGCAGCTTCATGTTTCACTTTTTGCCAGAGCGTAAGCTTCTTCTTCTCCTCCTCCTTCTTAGTCAGCGTCTTTTCCTTGCTCTCCGCGGCGGCCTTCTCAATGGCCAATTCGGAGAGTGTCTGCGCCTCCTGGGCCTTGGTCTTGGGATGTGCAGTTGGTTCGTGCCTGGGTATTGTGATGTTAGGCACATCGGCGGATTTGTCTTGTGTCTTTGACTGTCCGTCTTTGGGTAGCGGTTTTTTCGCCTGTTCTGCATTAAATCCAGGCGGGGGAAAGTTGCCACCGGAGTTGGTAGACGTAGAGGTGTCTGTAGAAAGGGCGCGACGAGGCAGGAGTATGGCTATAGCTGGCATCGTCTTGGGGAGCGGGCGCGATGACCGGACTGGGGCGCGGATGCCTGCTCTGAAGACGGCGGGAGCAGCCCGCGAAGCAGCTCGACTGACGTACATTGCGCCGAGTGCGGCTGCCGGATGGCTAGGAACGGTTGAAAGGAGGCGTATATGGTCAGGGACAGTGGGGATAGATGGCGATGGGACGGGGACGGATTCACGGGGGACTTGGACGATGGTGCGAGGATTGACGTGGGAGGTTCGTCGCTGACGGTATGGTTGCAGAATTCAGAGACGGGGGCGCCAGGTACGTCCTGCGTCGATCAAAGCTTGGCCGTGCATGTGCCACACACGTTCTCGAAATGTGCCGTGGCCCCAGCGGCGCAAGTGGCCCTCGAGCCCTTCCGATGTCGTCGTTGTCATCGTCGTGTCGTCGTCGTCGACCGCCGCCAAAAAGCTACCCATGCGCCCTCGGCCGGCACACAGACAGAACAGAACTCACACAGCAGCATCTCTGCCACCACTTCTACGGCACAAACACGGCCACATGCAAGACATGGCCCAGAAAGCCATGGCATGCATGGCATGCAACTGCATCCGAGCGTGGCAGTGGCCCAGGCCAAGGGGGTCCGCTCCTCGGAGGCGATCCGAATCTCTCCGTCCGCCAAATGTTGAAGCCGGCGCCCCCTCTCCTCTGCCTGTCACAGTGTTTGTCTGACACACACCCGCAGCCTGTTTGTGAAATCTGACCATTGGTCTGTCACCCGTTCCCTGTTGTTCGCTGCCAACATGTTCCTTTAGCTTCCCCAACCTTTGACGGGAAGCCGGTCTGGTCTCCAACCCATAATACTGCTTTGATCCTAGCTTGGTTTTATTCTGCTTTCTCGAAGCACCATTTCCTTTTTACCGTCGAGCCGCAGTCATGGCACTCTCGAGGGCGGCCAGGATAATCTTGGTCGGCGCCCCGGGTGTCGGAAAGGGCACCCAGACCGAGCGTTTGATGAGGCGCTTTCCAGAGCTATCGTCGATAAGTTCGGGCGACCTGCTGAGGCAGAATGTAAGGGAGAGGACTCCTCTCGGTATGTTTTTCTTCGTTCGCGCGCCCACGCGCGTCTGATGAGATGGCAGGCATTCAGGTCGAGTCAAGGATGAAGGCCGGCGCTTTGGTCCCGGACACGATGATTCTCCGCCTCATTGTGAACGAGCTCACCACGCGTGGATGGATATACGACAGCACATTGCGCCCATACAGCATCTACTCAAGTTCAGAAGCAATCGAGGGCAGGAACGAGACTGTGGATGCTGTCATGATTCCTTCTCCTCTGCGGACGTCACAGTACCAATACTCCGATCACCCAGATGCCTCGTTCATCCTCGATGGCTTCCCGCGCACAGCAACACAGGCGCTTCAACTCGACGAAATCGTACCAATGAACCTCGTCGTAAACATCCAGACGCCAACCGAAATCATTATCGACCGGATATGCAATCGCTGGGTGCACGAGCCGTCGGGCAGGGTCTACAACACGACATTCAACCCGCCCAAGGTGCCTGGCAAGGACGACGTTACCGGCGATCCCCTCACGCGGCGGGCAGACGACGACCCTGAAGTTTGGAAAGCACGATTAGAGCGATTTAAGGAAACGAACTTGTCTTTACTGGAGCATTACGACAAGCAGAAAGTGCTGGTGACTGTAAAGGGGAACAGCAGTGACGAAATTACGCCGCAGCTGATTGCTGAGTTCAGCAAGCGGTTTGGTGCCGCGGACATTTGAACCTTATACCCCCCCC
>Ga0247757_10001298_pt1 | contig 17159 bp, 13 predicted proteins | sample UWRJL126311R4_FD_180929 | JGI IMG/M metagenome (GOLD analysis project Ga0247757, IMG submission 180929) | Plant litter microbial communities from Arlington Agricultural Research Station in Wisconsin, United States - UWRJ-L126-311R-4 | ecosystem: Environmental > Terrestrial > Plant litter >... | reverse complement strand
GCGACGATGCCGCGGTGCGCCCGCGGGATCAGCCCGTAGGCGATGGTCTCGGGGTCGCCGAGGCTGCGGCCTTCGGCCACCTTGATCGGATCGATGTCCCCGACGAGGTCGGCGACGCTGGTGTCCGGCGTCGCGAGCTTCTCGGTGTAGCGCTCGCTGCGGTGGCGCCAGGCGATCGGCAGATCGTCACCGGAGTCGGCGGCCCGGCGCAGCGACTCGGGGGTGATCGGACTGAAGGGGTGCTCGCCGAGCTCGGCGCCGGCGATCACCGGTGTCCACTCGTCCAGCAGGCCGGTCAGCGCCCGCAGCAGCCGGGTCTTGCCCTGACCGCGTTCGCCCAGCAGAACCATGTCGTGCCCGGCGATCAGCGCCCGCTCGAGTTGCGGGATCACGGTGTCGTCGAAACCCAGGATGCCCGGCCAGATCTGCTCAGGCCCGGCACCGGAGCTCAGTGCGGCCAGCAGGTTCTCCCGGATCTCGGCCTTCACGCTGCGCTCACGGTGCCCGGAGGCCCGCAGCTCGCCGACGGTACGAGGCAGGTCGTTAGGAGAGGTCACCACTCCACGCTACGACTGTTGTCCGCGAGCGTGCGGGTCTGCACGCAACACACCGCGTCACGCTGGCATTTTGCGCACCCTCGCTGTGGTCGTCAGTGCGCGAAGTGACGCGCTCCCGTCAGGTACAGCGTGATGCCCGCGCCGGCCGCGGCCGCCGTCACCTCGTCGTCACGCACCGAACCGCCGGGGTGCACGACGGCCGTCACCCCGGCGCGAATCAGCGTTTCCAGCCCGTCGGGGAACGGGAAGAACGCGTCGGAGGCCGCCACCGCACCCCGGGTGCGGTCGCCGGCCCGCTCCACCGCCAGCCGGGCGGCGTCGACGCGGTTGACCTGGCCCATGCCGACACCGACGGTCGCACCGTCCTTGGCGACGACGATCGCGTTCGACTTGACCGCGCGGCAGGTGCGCCACGCGAACACCAGGTCGGCGAGCAGCGCCGGGTCCGCTGGCGTGCCGGTGGCCAGCGTCCAGTTCGCCGGGTCGTCGCCGGTGGCGTCCACCGCGTCGCGCTGCTGGACCAGCAGGCCTCCGCTGACCTGACGGAACTCGGTGCCGCCGGGCTGGGGTTCCGACGCCACCAGGATCCGGATGTTCTTCTTGCCGCGCAGCACGTCCACCGCGCCCGGCGCATAGGCGGGCGCGACGATCACCTCGGTGAAGATCCCGGCGACCGTCTCGGCCATCTCGACGCTCACCTCGGTGTTGGTGGCGATGACGCCGCCGAACGCCGAGAGCGGGTCGCATTCGTGCGCCTTGCGGTGCGCGTCGGCCACCGACTCCGAGGACACCGCGATGCCGCACGGGTTGGCGTGCTTGATGATCGCCACGCAGATGTCCTCGTGATCGAACGCGGCCCGCCACGCCGCGTCGGCGTCGGTGTAGTTGTTGTAGGACATCTCCTTGCCGTGCAACTGCTCGGCATGCGCCAATCCCGGCCACCCGGCGTCGTCGCGGTACAGCGCCGCCTTCTGGTGGGGGTTCTCGCCGTAGCGCAGCACGGCCGCGCGCCGGAATGTCGCCCCGAACCACGGCGGCAGCGACACCGCGCCGCCGTCGTCCTCACCGTCTTCTTCGGGGGCCAGCACCGTTTCCATCCACGACGCCACCGCGACGTCGTACTCGGCGGTGTGCCGAAATGCCAACGAAGCCAACTTCTTTCGCTCACCGAGGGTGAACCCGCCGGCGTGCACCGCCGCCAGCACACCGTCGTAGCCGAGCGGGTCGACGACGACGGCGACGCTGGGGTGATTCTTGGCCGCCGCGCGCACCATCGACGGGCCGCCGATGTCGATCTGCTCCACGCACTCGTCGACGTCGGCACCGGAATCGACGGTCTCGGTGAACGGGTAGAGGTTCACGACGACCAGTTCGAAGGCTTCCACGCCCAGTTCCTCCAGCGCAGAGACGTGTTCGGATTTGCGCTGATCGGCCAACAACCCGGCGTGCACGCGGGGATGCAGCGTTTTCACCCGGCCGTCGAGCACCTCGGGGAAACCGGTGACGTCTTCCACGGGCGTGACCGGAACACCGGCCTGGGCAATGGTTTTCGCGGTCGAACCGGTGGACACGATGCTGACCCCGGCGGCGTGCAATCCCTGGGCGAGCGGCACCAGACCGGACTTGTCGTAGACGCTGATCAGGGCGCGCCGGATGCGCCGCTTGCCGTCGTGGTCGGTCATCCTATGGTCGCCTTTCGTCCCGTCCAGGTGACGCCGCGGGTGGCCAGCGCCGCCAGGACATCCACCAGGAGTTCTCGTTCGATCACTTTGATCCGTTCGTGCAACGTCGCTTCGTCGTCTCCGTCGAGCACGGGCAACGCCTGCTGGGCGACGATCGGGCCGGTGTCGGTGCCGGCGTCGACGAGGTGCACGGTGCACCCGGTGACGCGGACGCCGTAGGCCAGCGCGTCGGCGACCGCGTGCGCACCCGGGAAAGCCGGCAGCAGGGCGGGATGGGTGTTGACGACCCGGCCCGGGAATCGCGACAGGAAGGCGGGGCCGAGGATCTTCATGAAACCGGCCGACACCACCAGGTCGGGTGCGTGGGCCGCGGTCTCCTCAGCGATCGCGGCGTCCCAGGCGGCCCGGTCCGGATGACGGCCCAACGGCACGGTGAACGTTGGGACCGAGGCCTCGCGCGCGATGTCGAGCGCCGCGCAGTCACGGTCGGTGCCCACGGCGACCACGCGTGCCGGGTAGTCACCGACCGCCGCGGCCAGCAGCGACGCGAGCAGGGACCCGGTACCGGAGGCGAGGACCACCAGCCGCGTCGGCGCGCTGGGGGGCACACGGAGCTCTGGTTGCACGGCAGGAAGCCTAGTGTGTGGTGCCGTCGCGCCCCGAATGCATGTCGTCGTCGGCGATGAAGTGGTCCTCAGGGTCGTGCGGGTCGACACCGTCGACCGGGTCCGGTCGTGGCACCGGCGGTGGGCTCTCGGCCGGTTCGGCCTCGGTGCGCGCCGGAGGCTCGGCCGGGAGTACCAGGGTCTCGGGTTCGGCGTACTCGTCATCGGGCACATCGGCATACTCGTCATCGGGAAGATCGGCGTCTCTCACATCGGCAGCCGGCACATCGGCAGCCGGCACATCGGCAGCCGGCCCGGCATCCGGTTCCGCCACCTCGTCGACGACCGCCGGTTTCGGCCTGCGGACCCGCGGTGCGAACCCTCCCGACATCGCGACGGTCAGTGCGCCGATTCCCGCGAACCAGATGAACACCGCGGGGCCGAAGGTGGTCTGGTCGACCCCCACGTCACCGAAGTTGCCCAGCGCTCCCCCGCCCGCGTACCCGAGCAGCGCCATCGCCGCGGCGCCGACAGCGGCGGCGATCACCACCTTGGCCAGTGCCTGCAGCGGTGGCAGTGGACGGCGCGCACACTGCTGTCCGAGCGCGACGGCGGCGATCGCGGCGACGATGAGCAGCGCCACCCAGATCGGTCCGAGCGGCGGTGTCGGCGCGGCCGCCAGCACGGGGAGCGCGGGCACGTCGCCGCCCAGCACGGTGAACGCGCTGAACGTCGCGAGACCCAGGTGGGCGCTCGAACCCACCGCGACCGCCGCGGCGCCCACCACGACGTTCGGCAGGTACAGCACCGACAGCAGGGTCAGGCTCACCTGACCCACCATCGAATCGGTGATCGAGTACAGGTCGTGCATCGTCGACCAGTGCAGGATCAGCGAACCGGACACCACCGCCGCCGACAGCCCCATCAGGGCGAGCACCCCCGCCCCGGCGGCCCGGAAGGCGTCGGGCAGCCAGCGCGGAAGCGGTGAGGAGTGCAGCAGGGGCCGCCCGATCCGCGACCCGACCCCCAGGAGTGTTCCGATCGCGTGCACGGCGACGACGCCGAGGAACGCCCGCAACGCATCCGGGGTCTGCAGCTCGGTCAGCACCGACGCCGCGTCGTGGATGACGGCAAGGCACAGCGCGGTCAGCAGAACCGGCCCGCCCAGCGCCGAGGCAACCACCCAGCGGGTGATCACCCAGGACGTGCTGGTCACCGCGCTCGCGGTGGTGCGCGCGGTCCCGTACACCATGCCCATCGCCGGCAACAACGGCATCACGCCGAGGGCGCTGCCCCCGATGGACACCGGGACCTGGTGCACGCCCAGCCACATGCTCGCGATCGCGCCAAGCGCACCCGTCATGTCGCTGTTGGCGATCAACAGCTGCAGCAACACCACCGCGGCGATGATGACCAGCGCCACCAACGACGGCCCGAAAGCGACCCGGAGGAGGTCACGCGCCTGGCGCGTACCGGGCGGTCCTGGCGCATGACCCGCGCGTGGGGCTCTGTTCACGGGTCGGGCCGCTCCTCGAAGATGCTCGGACGCGCGATGCTCACGCACCGCGGCTAGAGATTACGACGAGGACGGACCAGACTGCGACGACTGGCCGGGCTGCGGCTGACCGGGCTGCGACTGACCGGACTGCGACGACGGCGACGACTGGGGGGTCGTGGGGATCTGCGTGGTCGGTGCGTTGCTCGACTGGGGCTGCCCGTAGGTCGGGTAGCCGGTGGGCGGCGTCGGCTGGCCCGACTGTGCTCCGGACGGCGCCGAGGCGGGGAAGCCGCCGGTCGACGGGCCGGAATTCGAGTAGCCCCCGTACGGCGTCGGGTAGCCGGGGCGCTGCTGGCCCTGCTGAGATCCCTGCCCGCCGTGCTGCGGCTGACCCGGAGGCTGACCGTAATAGGGGCCCGGGTACTGCCCGTACTGCGGCTGCTCGTACTTGGGCCGCGCCACCGGCGGGGTGAGCACGTCGGCGTCGAACAGCAGCACCACCACGGCGACCGCCGCCTGCAGGAGGGTGAACGCGGTCAGCAACCAGAGCCCCCACGACACCGTGGTGCCGCTGGGCTTGTTCAGCACTTCCGAGATCACCAGAAGGAAACCGAGGACGGAGAAGACAGCGGCCACCGCGGTGTGGTTGCGCTGCTTGGGCAGCAGCCCGACACCGGCGAACAGCGCGCCGAGCACGGCGCCGATGACGGCCAGGCCGAGCCCGACCGAGCTGCCGCTGAGCTCACCGAGGCCGGGGAAGTCTGACGACTCGACGGTGAACTGCGGGGCGAAGTACGACAGGTAGGCCAGCAGGCCGAGGCCGGCGACGGCGGCGCTGAGGTACGCGGGCAGCTTGCTCGGCCCTTCGGCCGGCGAGGCGGAATCGCCGACTCGGGCGAACTGCTGGGTCGGCGCACCGAACTGGGGCGTGGGCTGCTGGCCGGGCTGGTAACCCGGGCCTCCTGGCGGGCCTTGTGGGTACGACATGACCTCTCCTGTGCTGTGTGGGCGCGGCATCGGCGAAGCGCACGCCTTCGATCGTTCCGGTCCCCGACGGATCGGCTGAGCGATTCGATCAACCACGCTAGCGCACGCGGGGTCGGGCCCGTCATGCCCGCACAGCAGCGCCGTGTCTACACCGGGACCAGCGCCGTCGGGTCGATCGTTTCCCGCTCCGCCTCTTCGATCTCGCGCACCAGGGGCAGAACGCGGGCGCCGAAGTACTCGATCTCCTCCTGGAAATGCAGGAAGCCGCCGAGGATCAGGTCCACACCGCGCTTGCGGTAGGCGGCGATGCGCTCGGCGATCTGTTCGGGGGTGCCGATGAGCTGCGTGCGGAACCCGTCGTTGTACTGCACCAGATCCTCGAAGGTGGAGTCGGCCCACATCCCCCGCTTGTCCCCGGTCGCGTTGCCGGCCTGCTGCACCGCGGACCGGAATCCCTCGACCGCAGGACGATTCGCCTTGTCGACGATCTCCCGGAGGGTGTCCCGTGCTTCTTTCTCGGTGTCCCTGGCGATGATGAAGCCGTTGAGGCCGAACTTCACCTCCCGCTCGGCCGCGCGGGCGTGCTCGCGCACGTCGACGACCTGCTCGGTCACCCCGTCGAAGTCCTTGCCGTTGGAGAAGTACCAGTCGGCGTACCTGCCGCCGTTGCGGCGGGCGGCGGTCGAGTTGCCGCCCTGGAAGATCTCCGGGTTCGGCCGGTCCGGGGTGTTGAGTGGTTTCGGCTTCAACGTGAAGTCGTGGATGCGGTAGAAGTCGCCGCGGAAGTCCACGTCGTCCTCGGTCCAGATCTTGCGCAACACCTGCAGGAACTCGGCGCTGCGCCGGTACCGCTCGTCGTGCTCGAGCCACGGTTCACCCAGGTGGGTGAACTCGTCTTTGAACCAGCCGGACACCACGTTGACCGCGAACCGGCCGTTGGAGAGGTGGTCGGCGGTCGCGCCGAGCTTGGCCAGCACAGCCGGTTGCCACAGGCCGGGGTGCACGGCGGCGATCACCTTCAGCCGTTGGGTCGCCAGCAGCAACGCGAGGCTGAAGCTGGTGGACTCGTGCTGGTATTCGGCGCCGTAGCTGGCTTCGTAACGAACCTGGGACAGCGCGTACTCGAAGCCGTTGGCCTCGGCGGTCTGCGCGAGCTTGGCGTTGTAGTCGTAGTTCCAGTCCGTGCGCTGCTCGATGTCGCTGGTCACCAGGCCGCCGCTGACGTTGGGCACCCAGTACGCGAACGAGACGTTGTCGGCGATGCGTTCGGTGGTCATGGCGGTCATCGAACCGCCGGTTCGGCCGCGGGTCATCGGTATGGATCTCGATGACGCGAAGTCATCCCATCACGATGGGTGTGGCCTCGATGCCGTTGAAACGAGACGACGTCACCGCGGTGTAGGCCCCCATCATCGGGCTCACCACGACGTCACCGACGCCCAGATTCGGCATGGGATAGCTCCTGGCGATCACGTCCGCGCTGTCGCAGGTGGGACCGGCCAGGGTCACCGGCTCGAGCGCTGGTTCCGGGCCGGTGAATTCGCCGAGCGCGAGGATGGGCGGGTGCACGTCCTCGGTCATGACGTTCGAGTAGCTGCCGTAGAGCCCGTCGTCGAGGTAGTGCCACAGCTGACCGTCACGCTCGGCCGTGCCGACGACGCTGCTCAACAGCGTCATGCAGTCCGCGACCAGGAAGCGACCGGGTTCGCAGAGAAGGGTGAACGCGTCGCGTCCGTCGCCGAGAACCTCGTCGACGACGGCACCGATGTCTTCGATCGGGGGCTCGTCCTCGCGGTAGCTGACCGGGAAACCGCCCCCGATGTCGATGACCCGGGCCGGCACCCCGAGCGTGTCGCGAACGTGTGAGGCGATACCGACGGTCTCCTGCAGCGCACGCCGGAACGGTTCGATCGAGCTGCTCTGACTGCCGACGTGGAAGCTGAAACCGGCGAACGTGACCCCTGCGGCGAGCACATGCTTGACCAGCAGTTCCGCGTCCGCGGGAGCGACGCCGAACTTCGACGACAGGTCCGACTTCGCCGTCGGATTGCGGAACGCCAATCGCACCAGCACCTCGACGTCGGACGGTCGGCCGGCGAATTTCTGCACCTCCGCCAGGTTCTCGACGACGAAGGTCCTGATGCCCGCCGCGTAGGCGTGGTCGATGTCGGCCGGCTTCTTGATCGGGTTGGTGTGGATGCACCGGTGCATCGGGAGGCCGAGGCTGCGCAGCAGATCCACCTCCCCGCGGGTCGCCACATCGAAACCGCCACCACAGATCGCGATCGTGGACAGCACCACCGGATGCGGCAGCGCCTTCACCGCGTAGTGCACGTCCACCCCGGCCAGTGCGCTCTGCATCTGCCGCAGCCGGCGGGCCACCAGATGGGGTTCGAGCACCAGCAGCGGGGTGCCGTGCGTCTGCGCCAGGTGTGCCCACCGCGCCGACTGGGCGCGCAGGTCCTCACGCAACTGAGATCGTCGGCGCAGATTCACTGAGACTCCCCTGCTCGAAGGTCGGAAGACGATGCGCCAGAAGCGCTTTGAACCGTGAGTAAGTCAGGACGGCGCAACCGTAGAAGGCCACGTCCGAGACCAGCTTGCCGAAGATCCAGCCCGCCACCACGTTCCCGAACAGAGCCGGTCCGAGGTAGAAGGCCAGCGGGCGGACGGCGATGCTGTCGATCAGTTCGGCCGGACCGAACTCGATCGCGACGCTGCGCAGCGCGAAGAGGCCGGCGAACACGATCCGTGCCAGCGTCTGGCGGTGCGCCTGATCGCGGTAGCTCCATCGCAACGCGGTCAGGTAGGCCGCGGCGTAATAGCCGCCAGAGGCACCGATCGTCGCGGCGACCGCCGCCGCGGCCAGCGAGCCCGTCGTCAGGTAGGCGACCGCGGCCGCCCCGAATTCCCCGACTGTTCCAGCGATCTCACACGGTAGGTACCTGCGAACCCATTCGCCGATCTGCTGCCGTCGCTGCGTCACCCCGTCCACGCCATGAACTGTTCCGCCTCGGCGGTTCACCGTCTTGAGTAGCGGACTACCTAATCACGCGGGCGCAGTACGCAGACCCCCCTTGCGGTCGCGGATTGGAACACGTTCTAATTCTTGTCATGGACTTTGGCCTGGTGCTGTTCACGTCGGACCGCGGAATCACCCCTGCCGCGGCGGCAAAGCTCGCCGACGAGCACGGTTTTTCCACCTTCTACGTGCCCGAACACACGCACATACCGATCAAGCGGCAGGCCGCCCACCCCACCACCGGGGACGAGACCCTGCCCGACGACCGCTACATGCGCACGCTCGATCCCTGGGTGTCGCTGGGTACTGCTGCCGCGGTCACGTCGCGGGTGCGGTTGTCGACCGCCGTGGCGCTGCCCGTCGAACACGACCCCATCACGCTGGCGAAGTCGATCGCGACGCTGGACCACCTCTCCGGCGGCCGCGTCTCCCTCGGTGTCGGATTCGGTTGGAACACCGACGAATTGACCGACCACAACGTGCCGCCCGGCCGGCGGCGGACGATGCTGCGCGAGTACCTGGAGGCGATGCGAGCGCTGTGGACCGAGGAGGAGGCCTCCTACGACGGCGAGTTCGTCTCGTTCGGGCCGTCGTGGGCGTGGCCCAAGCCGGTGCAGTCCCACATCCCGGTGCTCGTCGGCGCGGCGGGCACCGAGAAGAACTTCCGGTGGATCGCCAAGTCGGCCGACGGTTGGATCACCACGCCGCGCGATGTCGACATCGATGCAACGGTGAAGTTGCTTCAGGACACCTGGGCGACGGCGGGCCGGGACGGTGCGCCGCAGATCGTCGCACTGGACTTCAAGCCCGATCCCGACAAGCTCGCTCGCTGGCGCGAACTCGGGGTCACCGAGGTGCTCTTCGGGTTGCCCGATCGCAGTCCCGACGACGTCGCCGCCTACGTCGAGCGATTGGCCGGCAAACTCAACGCGCTGGTCTGATCTGGCGTACGGAGGTCCCCGACGAATACCGCGTTGCCCTAGCGCAGAGCCGCCCGGTTACCTTTGTCTGTCGACGTGACAACGATTCTCGCGCCCAACGGGTCACCCGTCGTCATCAACGCCATCAGATCGTCGTCTCGCGTCGTCGCCATGAAGCGGGAGTCGTCGGCGTCGAGACGTCCCACGATGATGCCGGTGGGCTTCGGCCAGTCGTAGCGCACCGAGTACGTCTCGATCACCCCGTCGCCGCCCGGGGTCTTCGTCACCGGCACCGTCGGCAACGCCGCCACCTCGGTGTTGAGCTCCGCGCTGCGCGACGACTGCCATGCGACGGGTTCGGTCGAATAGATGCCGACCGAGTACTTGCTCATGATGCCGCCGTTGGCGCCGACGAAGCCGAATCGCCCTGGTGTGTCGCGCATCTGGGCGACCGTTTCGGCGATGGCGTGGGCGGAATAGCTGTTGCCGGGACCGCCGAAGTAGGGCAGGCCACCGGTCAGTGTCAGCCCTCGGGGATCATCTGCGGTGAGGCCGAGCGCCTCGCTCATCACGAACACCGGGAACGGGAAACAGCTGTACAGGTCGAAGGTGGCGATGTCGTCGACACCGACGCCGGCCACCCGCAGCGCCTCATGGGCCGCATGGACCGCGGCGGGACTGGCACCCATGTCGACCCGGCTCAGCAGCGGCTGCTCGACGAGGTCGGAATGCCCGTGCACGAACACCCACTTCTCCTGCGGCACACCATGTCGACGCGCGGCTTGCACCGACATCAACACCAGGGCCGCACCCTGGTTCACGGTGTCGCGGGCCACCAGGAACCGCGGGTAGGGATCGCAGATCATCCGGTTCTCGTCGGTGACGGTCTCCACCTCTTCGACGGAGCGTTCCACCGGGGACGACGAAAACGGATTCTTGGCGGCGACTTTCGACATCGGCGCGAACAGCTCGGCCATCGCGCGGCGATACTGCGCCACCGGCAGACCCAGCCGGGCGCGGCGCGCGTTGTCGAGGAGGCCGTACTGCACCGGAGCGCCGGTCAGGCCGTGCTGGATGGTGTAGTCGTCGATGTAGCTGTAGATCTGGTGGCCACGGTCGTCGAGCTGGCCCCCGACGAGTTCGGTGAAGTCGGGCTTGTCGTCCCGGTCGGCGAAGTACTTCGCCGTCGACCCGGGCTCGGACCCCATGATCATCACGACGTCGGCCTCGCCGGCGACGATCGCGTCACCGGCCTCGGTGACCAGCTTCTGGGGGCCCTGTCCGCCGACGGGCTCCAGGACGACGCGGGCCGGGTCTCCCCCGATGCGCTGCATCACCGATCGCGGGTAATTGTCGGACTTGCCCAGGGTCGCGGGCATCGGCCCGGAGATCTCGAACTGACGCAGACCGAACACGGTGTCGACGGCGGCCGCCACCGCTGCGGCGTCGGCACCGGTGTCCGCCAGTGCCGCGCGGGCCGCCTCGGTCGCGAGATCGACGGCCGACATGCCGCGATAACCGGGGTCGTCGATGCGTTCGGTGAACTGGCCGACTCCGACGAGGATCGGCGTGCGTGGATCCAGCGGCATCACGGCCTCCTGACAGCTGTTAATTCGCCAGGCTAACCGATGACTGGAACGTGTTCCAATTCGCGGGTGCTACCTCGGCCGCAATGCGACGAGCGCGCGCATTTGTACGTGCGCGACGGCATGTCGCTGTACAGACGCGCGCGCTCGCGGAAGGGGTCAGAGCTTCTCGAAGATCTCTCGGGCCAGGGCGGCGGTCTCCGACGGCGTCTTGCCGACCTTGACGCCTGCAGCCTCCAGCGCTTCCTTCTTGCCCTGGGCGGTGCCCGCACCGTCCGACACGATCGCGCCCGCGTGGCCCATGGTCTTGCCCTCCGGCGCGGTGAACCCGGCGACGTACCCGACGACCGGCTTGGAGACGTTGGCCTTGATGTAAGCGCCCGCCTTCTCCTCGGCGTCGCCGCCGATCTCGCCGATCATCACGATGATCTTGGTCTCGGGATCCTTCTCGAACGCCTCGATGGCATCGATGTGGGTGGTGCCGATGACCGGGTCACCGCCGATACCGATCGCGGTGGAGAAGCCGAGATCGCGCAGCTCGTACATCATCTGGTAGGTCAGCGTGCCCGACTTCGACACCAGACCGATCGGCCCCTTGCCGGTGATGTTGTTCGGCGTGATGCCGACCAGCGACTCACCCGGGGTGATGACGCCCGGACAGTTGGGCCCGATGATCCGGGTCTTCTCGCCCTTGTCTTTGTTGTAAGCCCAGGCAAAGGCGGTGTCCTGCACCGGGATTCCCTCGGTGATGACCACCAGCAGCGGGATCTCGGCGTCGATGGCCTCGATGATGGCGTCCTTGGAGAACGCCGGCGGGACGAAGGCGATCGAGACGTCGGCCCCGGTCTCCTTCATGGCCTCGGCCACGCTGGCGAAGACCGGCAGTTCGACCTCGTTGCCGTCTTTGTCCTCGTGCGTGACGGTCGTGCCCGCCTTGCGCGCGTTCACGCCGCCGACGATCTTGGTACCGGCCTTGAGCATCAGCTTGGTGTGCTTGGTGCCCTCACCGCCGGTGATGCCCTGGACGATGACCTTGGAATCCTTGTTCAGGAAGATAGACATCTGTGGTGGCTCCCTTACTTGTTGGCCAGCTCGGCGGCCTTGTCGGCGCCGGAGTCCATGGTGTCGGCCTGGATGACCAGCGGATGGTCGGCCTCAGCGAGGATCCGCCTGCCTTCGTCGACGTTGTTGCCGTCGAGGCGCACCACCAGCGGCTTGTTCGCGTCGTCACCCAGGATCTGCAGCGCCTTGACGATGCCGTTGGCCACCGCGTCGCAGGCGGTGATGCCGCCGAACACGTTGACGAACACGCTCTTGACCTGGCTGTCGTTCAGGATCACGTCCAGGCCGTTGGCCATCACCTCGGCCGATGCACCGCCGCCGATGTCGAGGAAGTTCGCGGGCTTGACCCCGCCGTGCTTCTCGCCGGCGTAGGCGACCACGTCGAGGGTGGACATGACCAGACCCGCACCGTTGCCGATGATGCCGACCTGACCGTCGAGCTTGACGTAGTTGAGGTCGTTCTCCTTGGCCTTGAGCTCGAGGGGATCGGTGGCGTCACGGTCCTCGAATTCGGCGTGCTCTTTGTGCCGGAAATCGGCGTTCGCATCGAGGGTCACCTTGCCGTCGAGCGCGAGGATCTGGCCGTCGGGCGTGCGCACCAGCGGGTTCACCTCCACCAGGGTGGCGTCTTCCTTGACGAAGACCTCCCACAGCTTGGCGATGGTCACCGCGGCGGCGTCGAGGACCTCGGCCGGCAGGTGGCCCTTCTCGGCGATCTCGCGGGCGAAGGCCTCGTCGACCCCCTTTGTCGCGTCGACGGGGATCCGCGCCAACCGCTCGGGTTTGGTCGCCGCGACCTCTTCGATCTCCATGCCGCCCTCGACCGAGCACATGGCCAGGTAGGTGCGGTTGGACCGATCGAGCAGGAAGGAGATGTAGTACTCCTCGGCGATGTCGCTGGCTTCGGCGACGAGCAGCTTCTTGACGACGTGTCCCTTGATGTCCAGGCCCAGGATGTTCTGCGCGTGGCTGTAGGCGTCGTCGGGCGTGGCGGCGTACTTGACGCCACCGGCCTTACCGCGACCACCGGTCTTGACCTGGGCCTTCACCATGACGGGCCGGCCGATCTCCTCGGCGATGGCCTTCGCGTCCTCGGCGGAGTCGGTCACCCGGCCGGGAGTGGTGGGAACGTTGTGCTTGGCGAACAGTTCTTTCGCCTGATACTCGAAGAGGTCCATGGACTCTCAGACCTTTCCTGTCTGTCGGCGGCTGGAAGATGTGTGCCCGACGGGCTCGTGGGGAACTGTATCGAGACGAGAGTCGAGGTTTGGAACCGCCCACCCGTCATGTGGTCGATCTCACCGCACCCCCACGAGTGATTCAACTCACAATTCCCCATGGAATAGAGTCCCGGGTTGGCACTCGCATTGGATTTTGGTTAACGTCCTGTGGTCAAGATAACGGTCTGATCACGACGGCTTCGACAAGATTAAGGACGTTTCAGGTTGCCTCAGCATCGTTCGCCTCGTCCGTCCGAGGCCCGTACGACGCCTGACCCCGCTGAAGTGACCGACATCATCCCGTTCAACGAGTTCGGCGAGCTCTTCGCCCTCGAAGACGACGAGTTCGCTCCGCACGCCGCGTTCGACCGGGACACCGAGGTCATCCGCGCGCCGGAGCTCGACGACCTCCTCGACACCGACGATCTGCGGCCGCTGCGCCTGGTTCCCGCGCAGTTCCGCGCGGCCCCCGTCGACGCCCAGCGCTCGGCCACCCGCGCCTACCGCGACAGCCACACCGACGTCAGCGACGGCACGGCCGCGACCGACATCATCGACATGCGCGCCCGCAAGGGGCAGCACCGCAAGGCCGAGGTTCCCGTCAAGGGCCGGCTGATGGTGGCCGCGATGGCCGTCGGGGCGACCGCCGCGGGTGCGTACACCGTCACCAACGCCACCGAAAAGCAGCCCACGCAGACCGTGCTGGCGTCGGATTCCACCTCGATGAGTGGCGCCGGGGTCATCACCGGCTCCGTGGACGGCATGCAGGTCGTCACCGTCACGCCTGCCGCCGATTCCGCCATCCACGCCGAGGAGATCAACAAGGCCGCGGCGTTCGCCCAGGAGCGCGCCGACCGTGAGGCGCGGCTGGCCAGGCCGCAGTACGTGATGCCCACCCGCGGCGTGTGGACGTCCGGGTTCGGCTACCGCTGGGGCGTGCTGCACGCCGGTATCGACATCGCCAACTCGATCGGGACGCCGATCTACGCCGCAGCCGACGGCGTGGTCACCGATGTCGGGCCCACCGCCGGTTACGGCGCCTGGGTCAAGGTCAAGCATTCCGACGGCACCGTCACGCTGTACGGGCACGTCAACACCTGGTTGGTCAGCGTCGGCGAGCGGGTCATGGCCGGCGATCAGATCGCCACGATCGGCAACCGCGGCAACTCCACCGGACCGCACCTGCACTTCTCCGTGCTCCTGAACGGCACCGACTTCATCGACCCGGTGCCGTGGCTCGCCAAGCGGGGGCTCACCCCCGGCAGCTACGTTGGCTGAGTGGCCCGAGATTCCACAGATCCAGCCGATTCGGAGGACACCCGGATTCTGCGCCGGGCTCCCCTGAACACTGGGCCGCAGCCGCTGAACGCCGAACCGGCGACCTCGATCATCCGGCGCCATCCCACCGGGGCACTGCCCGCCATCGACGAGCCCGCCACCGGTTATCTGCCGCGCGCGCAGCCTGTCTCCGCGGGTGCGCCCGCACCGGCCCATCCGAGGGCGGCCATCGCGACGGCGGTCGTCAGCATCCTGTCGGGGTGGGCCACCGGCGTCATCGCCTCGGACCTCATCACCGGCTGGTCGGCCACCGACCCGCTGTTCTGCGTGGCCATCGGGTTCCTCACCGCGATCTCCGCGGCGGCGACGATCGGCGGACTGATCGCCCTGTTGCTACGGCGCCGGACCGGCCGGCTGCTGGTCATCGTCGGCGCGGCGGTGGCCCTGCTGATCTTCGCGGGCCTGTTCGTCGCAGGCGCGGCGTTGCCCGCGCTCGTGTACGCGATGCCCGTGCTGCCCGTGGCCTCGATTGCGCTGGCGCTGTTGCCCGCGACCGGGCACTGGGGACAGCCGCGTTAGAGCTTGGCGACGGGCGCGTGGTTGTGCATGAGTTTCACGCGACCGGCGCTGCCGAAGTCGATCAGCGACATCGCCGACTCCCCCATGCCCGTCACCTCTTCGACCCGGCCCAGCCCGTACTTGTCGTGGGTGACGCGGTCCCCGGGTTCGAGCACGAGCAGCGGCCGCTTGCCTGCCGAGGAGCGTCCCGGCGACGGCCTTCTGCTCTCCGGCGGGCCGAACCGGCCCGCACCGCTGACCGGAGCGGAGAACGCCGACGGCGGCGCCTCGGTGCGGCGCCAGTTGATCAGCTCCTGCGGAATTTCCCGCAGGAACCGGGATTCGGGGTTGAGCATCGGCTGACCCCAGGATGACCGCACCTTCGCCCGGCTCAGGTACAGCCGCTGCCGGGCGCGGGTGATGCCGACGTAGGCCAGCCGCCGCTCCTCGGACAACTCGACCGGATCGCCGAGTGCCCGCATGTGCGGGAACATGCCGTCCTCCCAGCCGGTCACGAAGACCACCGGGAACTCCAGCCCCTTGGCGGTGTGCAGCGTCATCATCGTCACCACTCCCGAACCGTGCTCGGGGATGTCGTCGGCATCGGCGACCAGCGACACCCGCTCCAGGAACGACGCCAGCACCCCGGTGTCGGGGATGTCCTCGTCCTGGGGCTCGGCCCCTTCCTCCTCGGCCAGTGCCCTGGCATTGGCCTGGTCGATGCTGAATTCGTGTGCGACGCTGACCAGTTCGTTGAGGTTGTCGAGGCGCGCCAGATCCTGGGGATCGGTGGAGGACTCGAGCTCGGCGCGGTACCCGGTCCGGTCGAGTACGGCCTCGACCAGCTCACCGAGTTCGCCGTCGAGATGACCGCGCAGTTCGTCGAGCATCGCGACGAAACCGGTGATGGCCTTCTCCGATCGCGTGTTGAGCATCGGGACCTTGCCCTCGGACGCGGCCACCAGCGCGTCGCCGAAGCTGGAACCGGTGTTCTCGGCGTGCACCGCCACGCAGGCCTCTGCGCGGTCACCGATTCCGCGACGCGGGGTGTTGAGGATGCGCCGCATGCTCACCGAATCACCGGGGTTGTCGAGCACCCGCAGGTAGGCGACGATGTCGCGGATCTCCCGACGCTCGTAGAAGCGCACACCGCCGACGACCTTGTACGGGATCCCGGCCCGGATGAACACCTCTTCCAGGGCACGTGAGGAGTTGTTGGTGCGGTAGAAGACCGCGACGTCGTTATAGGAGAAGTCACCGATCGAGTCGGAAAGCGCGTCTATCTCCTGGGCGACGAACCGTGCCTCGTCGTGCTCGTTGTCGGCGACGTAACCGACGATGAGTTCCCCTTCGCCGGCGTCGGTCCACAGCCGCTTCTCACGCCGTCCCGCATTGCGGGCGATGACGGCGTTGGCCGCGTTGAGGATGGTCTGCGTGGAGCGGTAGTTCTGCTCGAGCAGGATCGTCCTCGCGCTGGGATAGTCGCGTTCGAAGTCCTCGATGTTGCGGATGGTGGCGCCGCGGAAGGCGTAGATCGACTGGTCGGCGTCGCCGACGACGCACAGTTCGGCGGGCGCGACGGCGGCCGGATCGTCCTGCGAGGCCGCCGTCCCGACCAGCTCACGCACCAGCACGTACTGCGCGTGGTTGGTGTCCTGGTACTCGTCGACCAGGATGTGCCGGAACCGCCGCCGGTAGTACTGCGCGATCTGCGGGAAGGCCTGCAGCACGGCGACCGTTTCGCCGATCAGATCGTCGAAGTCCAGCGCGTTGGCCGCACGCAACCGGCGCTGGTACTCGCCGTACACCTCGGCGACGACGCGGGCCAGGTCCTCGGCGGCCTCCGACGCCTCCGCGGCGGCCTGCTCGGGGCCGATCAGCTCGTTCTTCAGGTTGGAGATCCCGTTCGCGAGCAGGCGCGGGGAGAACTTCTTGGTGTCGAGCCCCATGTCCTTGCCGATCATCAACAGCAGGCGGCGGGAGTCGTCGGAGTCGTAGATCGAGAAGTTCGAGTTCAGACCGGGCAGCAGCGACGCCTGGTTGCGCAGGATCCGCACGCAGGTCGAGTGGAACGTCGAGACCCACATGTTGCGCGCCCGCGGACCCACGAGGTGGGCGACGCGCTCGCGCATCTCGGCGGCGGCCTTGTTGGTGAACGTGATCGCCAGGATCTGGCCCACCCCG
>Ga0247757_10001296_pt1 | contig 17187 bp, 15 predicted proteins | sample UWRJL126311R4_FD_180929 | JGI IMG/M metagenome (GOLD analysis project Ga0247757, IMG submission 180929) | Plant litter microbial communities from Arlington Agricultural Research Station in Wisconsin, United States - UWRJ-L126-311R-4 | ecosystem: Environmental > Terrestrial > Plant litter >... | reverse complement strand
TGAGCCCCGGCAGGCAATCAATGCAATGCAATCAAGCAGTTGAGCGGTGGGGAGGGAGAGGTGCAGACGCTTTCACCAGGTCCCAGCTGCGGCACTGCGCAACAACAAACACGGCGAAGAGAGGGAGGAGAGAGGAAGGAGAAGGGAAGGGCGCGGGGTATCGCGGGTATCAGAGCAGCAGCAATGCAGCGTCGGCAGCAGGAGGGAGGAGGAAGAGGAGACGGCGAGGGCGGGCGAGGGCTGGTCTAGTTAAGGTTAATAAAATTTGAGGCAGAACGGGCACCCCAAGGCGTTCCCGAGCTGTTGAGCAGAGGCCGCGGCCGACCATCGCCAACGCTGCCGAAGCGGGCTAAGGCCGTCGTCGACGCTCTAGCGCAGCAGCTCCAGACGCTCTGGCGGCCCCTGCGCTCGCCGAGGCCTCCGTGCGCCACCAGCCCTCCCACCGCACCCACGCCCTCCCCAGCGGCACCGGACCCCGAGACCCGCGCTGCGGTGCCTATTGATCGAGCGACCAGCAGCCGCTCGCATCTGCTCGCATACTCCTCCTGCCTGGCAGCCCTGGAGCTCTTTTTTCTTGCGACCATCGTCGACGGCGCCACGCAGGTCCCTGCCGCTGTCCTGGGGCCCCCGGAGCACAGCCCTACCCTCTACCCTCCGCCAGAGAGTGTTGAGCGAGCTACTCGGACCAACACGCTCTCGCCGTCCTCCGCAAGGCCAGGACTGCTCCTCAGCCACGACAATTCTCCGCTGCCATAGACGCCTGTCTAACCCGCCGACCAACACCTACGTCCGGCGCCCCTCCTCGCCTCCTCTGGCGCTCCGATACGTGATGTCCCGCGCCCTGCCCTCCAAGTGCGTTGCCCCTCGTCCAGCTACAACGCTTCGAGCGAGCCGGGTCTCCGCTCACCACCTTCGGAGTCCGTTCCACTGCTGCCCCAACTTACCACCGTCCTGCATCCAATCCTCGCCCATGCCCTTCGTCTGCCCGTCATGCCGCAGGATCGTTGCTGGACCGCTTTCTTCGAGAGTAGCCCGGTCAGAAAGCACGCATTCTCTGAGCAGATATAATGCACCCTCGGCGGTATCTTCTCGGCAAATGGTAAGCCGGCCCATTTTCCTTCGCCGATCCACATCCATAGACATGTTGCGTTGCCCATGGCCCGCCCGCTCCGTCCGGCCGCCAGCCAGCCAGAAGCCCCCCAGATGCAGCCTGCAGACGCTCCGATGGCACGCAACCCTCCACATGGTGGTTCCGAGCCCATTCCGATTCCCAGGACCACGGGACGAGCCATAGCTTAATGCGCCGCGATGTAAGAATCATACGATGATTGCCGCTGACAGCAGGAAGGCCTGTGCGCCCTCAGATCAAACAGTCCCCGAAGCAGTTAGTTTGCCGCCTCGGAGATAGCCCATCAACACAACCCCGTCAGAAAGGAAGGGGAAATATTGTAGCTTCACACCGTTGCTGCATCTGTGCCATTCTTATCGTATCCCGTCCATGCTTTGCCCCATGGAGTCAGGCAACCCCGGACATACCACGCATATCACCCCGACTCTGCACATCCAGAGGAACAAGCGGGCCATTTGGCACAACAAACATCAGCCGTCACGAAGGGCCTTGCAGGTCGACGGATTGGTTGGGAATATCATTCCGCTACCTATGCTAGCCTCCGCTGTCACTGCCCGGGTATCCTCCCCTTCGAACAAAAGAAATAGTGCCAGTATGTGAATAATGAGACGAGAATGGCAAAACCCCAATCCCATGTGTGACTATGCCGTCCAAATATGGTCCGATCAATCCTACAGTTCCAGCTAAGTCTACACTAATCGTCGAGCTGGATCAGCCTTTGCTTGGTCTTCCATCCCCCAACCCATGCCAAGTTCATAACGGTGGAAGGCCGTCCATTCATGTACAGAGAACGGAAACGCGTAACATTGACATGCAGGAGCCTGCCTGGAAGCCTGCCCCGCCTTAGAAGCTCTCTTCCACCTGGCTCATTTTGCGTGGTCGTGCAGGCGGGCCCATCCCATACTCACCCAGGCTAGAGCTAGCCCTTCGCCCCGCGCTTTGTCGTCGCGGAAGGCCGCTTGGGGTAGGAATTCCCGTTCTATCCATCGACATGCGGCGTGCATTAGGTGTGGCACTGCTGCCGCTCTCGCTGTGGGCGTCTGCTTCTCCATCCCGTAAAACGCTCGACATGGACGCTGAGTGGGAGTGACCGTATCCGCCGGACTGTCCGCTCATGGAACTCCGTGGACGTGGAATTCGTCCCTCGATCCCGCTGATAGACGACGTCGCGTAATGGCCCAATGGCGTCCGCGTGCTGCTCCTGCTCCCGGGTCTCTGGGACGTCACTGAGGCCCGGCTGCTCGGTCGACTGCCGCCAGGGTCGCGCGACATTCCAAAAGAAAGCCGGCTTACCCCAGAATCGCCGGCGGCGTTCATCGACGAGCCTGTGGACGCCTGCGATGCTCGCTTTCGGCTGCTCCTCACCGTCACCGTGCTGGGTATATGGTGTCCAAGAGCGCTGCCGTTTCGGGGGCTGGCACGAGGTGGCGTATGAGTTGGGGCTGGCAGTCGGGATCTCACGCTGTGAACCCGTTCTTCGAGCCTCTGTACATTTCCAATTAGATTTCGAATCTGGTACAAGGAACCAGACCTCGGCAAACCCCCAGTTGGCGCCTTCTTCCCCACACTTGGCCTAGAGCTCTTTTGCGCAGGCGCAGTAGTACGGATCGAAGGTGTGGCGCGTCCACTGGGCGTTGCCGTAGTCTTTGCTGACAACGATACACTTGGGCCTCGGGAATGCCGTGGTGGTCGTGAAGAATACATGCCAGGTCGTGGCGTAACAGATGAATCCAGAGCGATTGAGCTTTTGCGGGTAGGCATCGGCGTCGAAGGTACAGGCTTGGCGGCAATTGAGGCTTCCGAAAGTGGTGGAGATGGCGGTGTGGCATCAGCCCGCAATGAATCCGGTTTGTTATGAGGCGGGGTGGAGGCAGTTGTGGGAGAGGAAAGCGTAGTGGCAGACGTTGATGCTTCCGAGATCGGTGAGCGGGGTCGAGATGAGTTAACTGCGAGCAGATTCGAAGTTTTACGTTCGTGATGCCGTTCTATGGCCTCCTCCGCGATGCGTAACTTCTCTTGCACAATTTCAGCTTCAATCCGCAAATCCGACAGTTCATCTCGTAGTCGCTGGTTTTCTATACGCAAATTCTCCCGCTCTTGTTCGCCAATTTTTATTTCTTCGTCCAACATGACTGTCCGCTCGATCGCGACATTGTACTTCGATTCTAAGTCTTCCAGAGATGAAGTCTGGTTCCGGCCCTGACGTTCAAGGTCGTCGTTCTGCACTTCAGTATCCCGTAGCTTCAATTGGAGGGTTCGCTGTGAATCACGAAGGCTAGTGATCTCCTTTTGTAGCGTGTTTTGAGCATTGTTAGCCTCAGACTTGCTCTGCTTGTACTTGGTCTGCTCTTAATGTTAGCCCCTGGGTAAACTTGCGCCGAGGCTTGCCGTCGCGGGCTGGACGCACCTTCCATTCTTCCACCTCAAACCCAAGCCCTTCCACTTTTTCTTTGAGCTTGCGTTCCCGCTTTTCGCTCTCCTCGATATCCTTCTCCAGCTCCGCTTCTAGTTCCTTGCTGGAGAGTTGGAACTCCTGTAGTTCTACCTCGAGCGACTCGTATTGGGTCTTGTAGTAGGCCAGTTCCTCCCCCACGCTCCCCCATTCACCTCGAGCTGGCGAAGAGGGGGCATCCTCTGCCATGGGCATATCGGTTCCGGAAGAGGTTCAGGAGATGTCGCAGCCGTCGCAGCGCGGGGTTTCGCCGATGTACAGTGTAGCAATAAAGAGGGCAGGTACAAAGGGGGAAGCGCTGCACACGCGGAGCAGCGCGGCGTGAGGCGTGCGGTGTGCGGTGTGCGTGTGTGGTGTTGGTTACGTTGCGTCTGCCCTCTTGCAGCCAAGATCAATGTTTCACTTTCGGGGCATGCAGTGTGTTGACAGCAGTCATGCGCCGACTCTCCTATCAGCCGGAAAACCTACTATGCCCGGGTCGCGCCCTTAATGATATTCCTGTCCCTGTGCTGGTTAGTAGTTAGTAACGCTTCGTGGTCGCGGCGGTGGCGGGGTGTTGTCAAGATGGTGGTGGTGTTGTTGTCGTCCAGCCTCTTCTTTCCACTCCGTGGCTCATCCACAAGCATGGTTGGCCCGTGAACGGCGCTAAGCCTGACATGTGATTTGGCGCCCAACACCTGGCGACACCGTCAAAAAGTTCCCCACGTATTCCTCTGTGACCATTTCAAGGCTATCTCATGTATTATATGCTACATGCATCCCCAGAGTCCCAACTGTATTTACTGTACAACTCCCATCGGCTACTATATGGGTCCTAAGCCTTCACGTGGCCTTTAATCTTCATTGCCTATGGAGCTATTCAATTTTTCCCGAACCTGTTGGGACGCGGCGTTGGCGGCATCCCTCCCTTTTCCCAGAAACTCTCCCGCCTGATGTGATCCAGTCGTGACGGCCTCCTGAACCTTCGTTGATGCTGTTTCGACGAATCGCGCCCCTTTCTCCATCGCGTCGCCAGCCTCCTCTTTACCATATTCGTAAGCGTCTTGCGCTTGCCGGGAGACTGTCTTTGCTAGTTCTTCTGAACTTGGGTACTTCTTGAGCGATTTCAAGACTGCATAGTACAAGTTAATGATGACAGTATGGATCTTATCCTTCATGAGCATGGTAATTCCATGGGAAAAGAAACCCTTCAGCACCTCTGCGCCTAAGCCCTGGTACAACGCCCACAGCCCTTCAGTATGCGCGATGCGCACTATTGTGCTGAATACAGTCTTTTGCCTTGCTTGCGCGGCAGCTGAATCTCCAATATTTTCGGACTTCTCTGATTCCGATACCGGCCCAGTAGTTTGTAGCGGCTTTTGCGAGGATACTTGTGCCCGTGTTTTCGCAAGTGAGAACGGATACGTGATGGTTGAAGCTAACGCTTTGCTGGCAGCTGCCAGAAGGAAAACAGTCCAGGCAGCCGGATTCGAGCGTTTATCTCGCGGTACGGCCAGCCGTAGCAACATCTTGTGCAGTAGAAAGGTAATGGATGGATTGAGCGTTAATACCAAACTCGCCGAATAGCCTGACCAGAAGCCTGACAGTCCTTTCTCGTGCCGAATTTGCAAGGCAATATCCTTGGTGCTCAGATTTGATGACATTGTAGAGTTTGGATTGCGTGCAGCGATCATAGCTGCAGTTTGCTTCCGCGTTACGATTTGCTGTATAGGTGTTGTCCAGAGCTTGGAGAAGGCGCCTGCGAGAACGCCGATTCCGATCTCATCCAAGGCTGATAGCTTTTGCGATTTCTGCGCGGCCCTCCTTTTCTGTCCAATATATGTGTACGCAAGGAAAAATAGGAAGCTGTCCGCGACTCCCTTCAGCGTCTCTTGCCAGATTCCACTGTAGAACGCTACGACGCCGCCTTCATTCTTGTATATCTTCTCCACTGCATCGCTGATACCCTTGTAGTCGGTTTCCCCGTCGCTAGACTGGAACTGTTTCTGTACTTGCAGTCGCGTAATGACCAGGTCAAGGGGATATATGAGGAGCTTTGAAATGGCAGTTCCAGCAGCTCCTGACGTTGCATGGCCCAATGCAGGTAGCGCAGGCCCTATTACGCTCTTCCGTGAATTTTCCCCGCTGGAAATATGGTACAGAGTAAATGCATCCTATTGCAGTCAGTAATATGCCGTGAATTGCCAAAGTGGAGCTCACAAGTTGCGAATTATAAACGTACGTCATCGCGGACACTGCTTCAATAGCGAATTGCGGCCCTTTGACGTTTGGTCACCAGAGATATACTCACACGCAACAAGGTAGCAAATGTAATTTCCTCTAGTAAAGATAGATGTGATGTAAACGAGCGAGAGTGGTGTCGGGCGGCTTTCTGCTTCTTAGGTGTTCCCGCGGTGCCGACGTCATGAAGTCGGCCGGAGTTCTCCAACACTCGTGAAAGTATTCATCTCACCTGACTTCTCCCAGTGCAAAGATGACGCGCGACGTCAAAGCAACAACGTGCTTCGGGCCTTCTGCTCTTCCGTCTACCCATTCTGCAGCCTTTCTGCCTGTATCGGCTATCACAGGCAAAGCCTCGGCACAAATAATCGGTTATCTATACCGATACATGCTTCAGATTTCCTTTCCTGCTAACCCCGCATAGCTTTCCCCACCATTCCCAGAATTCACTAAAATGCCACTAGGCTACAATGAGCTCCCAATATGCAATCCGTGCGGCACACCGCAGTGCTCCGTTCTTATGGCGATCAAGCCGACTAAGGAGTCTTTTGTATTTGCCCAAATGTATATATAATGGCTGTGTCTGCAGTAAACGTAAACAGTGAAGCACAACCATACAAACGCAGTCAACATGCCTCGCAATGTTTGGACGCCTTCTATCACCGTCATCACCCTTTTTTTAAGTGGGTTTATTTCCAACGTACTGGGGCAGGAATCCCAGTGCCAGCCATGGATAGTCGACCAGAAAGACCGCATCTTCGTTCTCACGGATATCGCCAACGAGCCAGATGATTCTATGTCTCTAGTGCGCCTTCTTACGCATTCCGATATGTATACTGTTGAAGGTCTAGTCGCAATTACGTTAGTAAGACCCAGAATTCTTCTTATTGGCTTATTGACGAAGCAAGGTCATTCTGGTTACCTAATGCCACTTATCCGGACCAAATTCGGACAGTAGTTGATGGCTACGGAAAAGTGCGCGACAATTTACAGTCCCACAGCAATGGCTCCTTTCCAACAGCGGACGAACTGCTCTCTAAAATCTCCAGTGGGCCGGTCGTATATGGGATGGAAGCAGTCGAAGATTTGGAGTCTGGTGGGAACCTCACCGCAGGCGCTCATGCGCTCTTAACAGCTGTCGATTCAAGTGATGAGCCTCTCTACGTACAGTGCTGGGGCGGCTCCAATACATTGGCTACTGCTCTCTGGTTCGTCAATAGAACAAGACGACAGGATGAAATGGCCGCCTTTGTATCCAAGCTCCGAGTCTATTCAATTTCCGACCAAGATGACACGGGGCCATGGTTGCGGCAGCACTTTCCCAACATGCGATGGATTGCGAGCAGAGATGGCTTTAACATGTACGGGCCTGCTACTTGGTCAGGCATTAGCGGCAAGCCAAGTTCGGTCGATGCTGGGGGTCCCAATGATACCATTGTGCAACAACCCTGGCTGGATGCGAATATTCGATTAGGTCCTCTTGGGGAGCACTACCCTAAGATCGCATACATAATGGAAGGAGACTCACCTTCACTAATGTACAACTTCGCAAATGGCTTGGGAAACCCCGAGTACCCAAGCTGGGGCAGCTGGGGAGGACGATACACAGCGAACCCAATGCATAGCTATGCTCAATACGCTGACGCCATCGATGCAGTTGTTGGACAAAATAATGGGACTTTTACTTCAAATAAAGCTACTATTTGGAGATGGCGCGAAGCGTTCCAGAACGAATTTGCTGCTCGCATACAGTGGACCCTCGCTCCAAACGATAAAAACTCAAGCGCAACTCAAACGCATCCACCTATAGTAGTTGTAAATGCCTCCTGTGGCTCATCGCATCTCGAGTACAAGGTGGGCGTCAATGATACCATCATTCTTAACGCATCGTCATCCTTTTCTGTGGACCCTGGTGCGAATCTTACATTCTCATGGTGGCAGTACCGTGAGCCATCTGCATGGCAATCCGCAGCAGCAGTTGTTCCCAACGTTACAATCATACCAGTCGAAGGCAGCGGTGGGCGCATAGCTCAATTCAAAATCCCAACTCCATTGTCAGGGTACAACGGATGCGCTGCACCAGAGTCCGTTCGAGGAAGTGGGCAATTCAAGGAGCAATCCAAGTGCCCTACGTTTCATGTGCTGGTCACTGTGAAGGATAGCAACGCGAAATATCCCATCGAAAGGTATAAGAGGGTGCTGTTGCATACACAATCATATGGCGAGCCAAACCCATACAACACCGCTAAGACCATTCGCTAGGAGGATTGGACCTTTTCAAAACTATTTGATGGGCAAGAGGTCGTAAACTGCGATTCGCCTATCTGGTGCTCATATGAAAACGCAAATATCTAGCACAGTTTAACAATAAAATAACGATAGAGTTAAAGCATCTTCAGTAAGGGTTGATAATGGATTGGTTGTGGTTTTGTGTCTTCGCTGAGGATTACAGAAGCCCTTCACTTGGAATGACGTCAAGTCTGGATCTGCCAAACACTCCACGCCTTGACCGCTCCCTACGGAGCTGGATGTCGATCGAAAAATCTAGGCCCGGACCTGCAGCGCTGTGTACTGTGCAGCGCGCCACGCAGTTACCTCTTTCAGGGTCCAAAGAACGCCTGTTATGTCCCGCGACATGGTGTCAAGCCCCGAATGACATCGGTGGCGCCGCGGCTGTGCGTCTCAGCTCTGCACGTTCCTACAACACCACGCCCACCAACGCGTCGCGTGGTCGTGATAGATGGGTGGGACAGGCCTAGACCGCAGATATGATGTCTTAACGGACTGTTTTATCTAAGGCAGCAGTTTGCCTGGTGAGATTGTAACGCGTGGCTTGGTATTCGTGAGGCGTACGTGTTTCCTGGCATGGACCTAGATCTTTCACTGCTGCTGAAGGGCGGGGGTGTACACCATGCTGTTGGGAGTGTGATAGTAAAGGCTGAAAACAATGCAATATATATACTCGAGGGCAGCATCTCCTTTAAACGTTCCATATTCCTGCATTGCCATCACTCATCTGATCCCCGAAGCACCAGAGACAATTGACATGCTACCCAAGCTATGAAGCTTCCACCGACTCCGATCAAACAGCATTCTAGTACTGCCGCCATGACTATGGGCCTCAAGTCGCAAAGCCAAAAACAGGCAGCTCATCGTCCCATCCAACCCGTTAAGAACCACGTCACCGAAGAACCACGAGCTCGAACATCGAAAGCTCCGTCAAGCCAGCCAAAAACCTTCACTTTTCAGCCTGCTCCAGTCATCGTCACTCTACCAGCTGCCAAGTCCAACCGACAATCCATTTTGTTCAAGAGGAAAGCTCAAAACACAACAGATATAGAAGGGGATCTGAGAGGCGTTGGCGCCTTTGCCGATAGTCTCTACGCGCAGTGTGGGAGGAGCGGATATAATAATCCGATAGATAGGAAAAGGGACCGTTACCAAGAAGAACGAATGCAGAGGTTTATTGAGGGTGAAAGTCCTTGGAGCGTGTACGAGATAAGGTGACAAAGCATGCATACAGACTTTCTTGTCGTCCATGCCTAGCATCTTGCCTGGCGTCTAATTTTATTTCCGGTGGCTCATCCAGTCCTCATCAACATTTCGGTGTTCTTACACAGTCTGAACTCTTGAACTACGCCGACGACTATTGATATCTAAGCCTATTTGATTACTTCTATTTTCCTTCGATTCCCTACCTCCAATTGTTCGTAAAGTCTTGTAACGTGGTATATGGTCTACCTTGTGGCGGCGTATGATGCATCTATACTACTAATGCAACCGAAATATCCTGTATTACCGTGTCTTGAATTGCGCCAACGATCACTTCCGGACAGCTCCACGCTTCTTACCCGCTAGACCCGGCCTGCTGCACATCGAAAGGTACTGAGAACGATGTCTGCACTTTTTCTTCGTGGCATTGTGCCTTGTGTCCAATAAGAATTTTCCTCCCTGTAGCTCAAAGAAATCCACACCCGACCACTCGCTTCCATCAAATTTGGCAACTAGTCCGGGTTCTTTCAATGCAATGGAGGCAAATGCAAATCCAGTAGCATTCATGGGTGTTGAATTACTTCGTAAGGCCAACTGCTGCTTCCCTATACATAGTGTTTCTGTAATCTTGTTTGGGCTGAGGTCAAGCCTGCTCAAAGGTAGTGTCGACAACCAGACCTCGAAAAGCCTAGTCCATACAGTAACATCTGCTTTATTTTGTTGGTCATGTCCAAAACGAACGACGCGGTTTCTATTTAGCAAGATATTGGGGTTGAATCTGCACGACTGCAATCGCGGGAAGTTTTTTCGAGGCCGAAATGTACTTAGAAAATTGCTGATTTCATGGATGGTTCTCTTTCTTGGAGCACCACTACCTGACCTCGCAACCATGCGAGAGAAGCTCTTATTCAAAGCGCTGGTCTGCCATATTTCGAGATCTGACAAGCATGAATAAGCACTCAACTCTTCTAGTACATTCCCAGATAGCATGCCTTGACGGTCGTAAGTTGAAATGGCGATTCCCAACGTAGCCAGTATTTCTATTCCAGTCTTGAACATCGAAAATTGGGATTGGGGATCGTCGTGTGCGAGAAGAAGTATGATCGACCGTAAGCAGCCATCCAAATACAAATGTAAGTGGCGGAAGCGGGGAAATTTGTGAGCAAAGCAATCAGTTGCGAATTGCGCGATCCAGAGATGAAGAGTCCTGGCGCATGGCCTCAAGCGAAGCGTTTCGAGGCCCGATGGTAGTGTTTGCTGGAGATTTCTGTGATCCTCAAAAGGCTGCTGGATTGCATCAAGTGGTACGGTCAGTCTAGTTAGACTGGACAGCGAAGAGAGCGTGATCCAGGGTGTGGTTTCAATTTCTGTGGTACTTAGGTCCAGCTCAAGGATACGCAAATGCTTCCCAAGAAGAAGAGTTGAGAAACTGGGGAAAGGCTCGATGGGTTTCGCAACATCGGCACCTGGTGGTAAAATCATGCTGGTTAGCTTGTACACATATTGGGTTTCTATGTACACATACCACGTGTCCAGAAAGCCCTCCCCATTGGTTTCTTCTTCGGTAGCTGAACCTTTAGCTCCGTAAGATTCCGACACAAGGCAACCAAGATGTCTAAGAAGCATCGGTGCTTATCAGGCCAGAGTGAATTATCTTGCTTGGAGGAGAAAATTTTATCAAGTAGAACAGAGTCATAGAGGCCGTGAACTGCGTCAAGAAACTCTCCAGGAAACACCTTTGCAAGTTCCAAGGGTTCTATGGTGCTCTTAGAGTCAATATAATTTCCAAGATTTAGTCGAATGATCTTCTCTGCGAGACATGGACGGCGGCATAATGTCCGAACTAGGTTTGGTTTTGGTGAGGCTATATCTTTAACCAGGTTTTCCTGAGCGACATGCCTGAATCTTAAACAAACCAAGGACAGGCGGCAGAGGTCGCTGCCATCCGAGAGGCAGTTAGCGATAAGAAGAAGGATCTCATCGGGAAGACGGAGAAGATGTGGCTGAGAAGGCTCTGTGGTAACCATGTTGGATTTGAAGGCGCTAGAATAACCGCAGGGAGTGACAGTTCGAACAAGTGCAGGAGCCCAAGTGCACTGTGGTATCGATAAGGTTGATGCCTAAACGGATATGTTGAGATGGTTATTCGCTAGGGCAACTCTCAAAGCCGCTGCATGAATAGTTTTGGAGCGGAAACCCGAGCCTAAATATAGATAGATGAGCGTTTGCTTTGTTCAGGTGTTGTTGGAGATAGGTTAGGTGCGGTCTGGTAGTTGCACACGCGTGTTCACGTGCGTGGACTTAATCTGGGCGGGCGCGATTGCGTCATTCTTGCTGTACCTGAGACCACTTCTAGGCTGCCTCGTTACCTACAGGACTTTTGTGCTCTCATTCCAAGTCTCATTATATTTCACTGAATAATGCTCCTGTTGACAAGTTCATATACATTCCCGTGTTAGGGTAGCTCTGAAAGCTGTATTCTCTTTGCCGACGGAAAACCTCTAGCGCAATATTGAGCACGCTTACACTGTAGTATGTCTGTGCATATAAATTGTTTATGCTACCCTTTATTATCTATTTAATTTTTCGTTTTTCACCGGATGCTTGATAAGGAGCTTTCGCGACTATGACGCCCCATCCTGTAGTCGAGCTTTTAAGGTCGCTCATGTCCATCATCAGCACAAGCGAGCTTGAGCACGATATCGGTGTCTTTCTGGATCAACATCTCCGGTCTTTAGGCTATACAGTCGAACGTATTCCCATATTGCCTGGATCAACTCGATACAATATATACGCCTATCTTGGCTCTGCCCGCAAAACTCGCGTACTTGTCACGGCACATATGGACACAGTTCCTCCGCATATTCCCTTTGCTCTTGACAGCAACATTGTCTATGGGAGGGGATCCGCAGATGATTTGGGTCCTTTGGCTGCCCAGATTATAGCTATAGAGGAATTGAAAGGAGGGGATCATATTCAAGAAGGAGATGTTGGACTACTATTTGTAGTTGGCGAGGAAAATGGTGGGCATGGAATGATTGCAGCGAACGATATGAATATACACTGGGAGGCTGGAATCTTCGCTGAGCCAACAGAGTGCAAGCTTGGAAAAGGCCACAAAGGGCAAGTGGCTTTCGAGATCATCGTAAAGGGTGTTGCATGGTGAGTTTCAGGCCTAGGCTAAGCCCAGTTTACAAATGCCGTTAACAAGCACCCAATAGTCATTCCGGATATCCACATTTAGGGAGAAGCGCAACATCTATACTTATCTCTGTACTTAATGACTTATCCCAAGCAGCTTGGCCCCAATCTGATCTTCTTGGACCCTCAACATTCAATATCGGAAGGCTGGAAGGAGGTGAGAAACATAACATCATCGCCTCATCAGCTAAGGCGCTCTGTGAGGTCCGCATGGTCTCTGACCTTCTTGGTGTCAAAGATAAGATCACGGATATAGTGGCTCAACACCCTAATGTTGAGTTAGTATGGGTGTTTGAATACCCCGAAGCTCTGTTGGATTGGCACATTGAGGGATTTGATGCAGAGCCGGTCTCCTTTGGGACCGACATTCCTAGACTCAAGGAAGACCGTTGTGACCGTAGGGTTTTGTATGGTCCGGGCTCAATAATGGTAGCGCATGGTCCGGACGAACATATTAGTGTTACCGAACTGATTGAAAGCATTGCGGGGTACAAGAGACTAGTTCTTCATTTTCTCCGCACAAGACACTTGTGATACGCCCTCGTCAGTTGTCATTATTCTATTACCTCATGTATTTCAGCGCCATGAAGTGTCTGGATTGATGAAATAAAGTTGATCATCTGATGATTCTATTATGTTCCCCGTGGAGGGGGGATGTCAAACCAAAAGCTTTACAAAAATATGAAAGAATCCTCTGTTGCAACAAAAGAATCTGTGTAGTTTACAAGATAGTCTTTCCTGAAGGGAAAACCGCGATGTGAAAATATGTATATTTCAAGATGTTCCAATAACAAACAGTGAGTGAGATCACATGTTAGCACACGCTATTCTTTCGCTACTATCGGAGGAAGACAAGGGATCAAATAAAATTCAGACAATTCCCCCTTTAACCACGCCCGTTTTAAACATCGAAGAAGGCCTGTATCTAATCCTATCCTAATCAATACTCTCATACCAGTATGACGAGCCTTAACACGCTCGCTGATGAGCTTTTACTACAGATCGGACATAATATTCGGGATCGCCGCCGTAACCTCGACTTATCCAACTTCTCGCTCGTATCTCACCGCTTGCGGAATATTGGTCAAGAATGTCTACTCTCCCAGCCCACACTTAACATCCTTCATGTTCCAAAGTTGATGTTGGAGTTGTGGCGTCGCCCGTGGATCCTGCCACAAATTCGACGGCTGAAACTCTGGAGCAGAAGTAAGGGGCGGAACTATGCAGCCCTACCAGAACATCTGCTAGATCTTGGCAGTCTGCGAATATTCTATTTAACGAGTAAGGCCCAGGACACTTGGCGGGAGCACGAGAGAAGGCCTTGCCCGGCCCACATTATTAACATGGCAGAATTCATGCAGTTTTGCTTTAAAACTATTGACAAGGTTGCAACAGATGAGAAGAAGGCTGCGATGTGGGTGATTGCGCTTGAGAAAGATGCTGTTCCCGCGCTACTCGCCATTCTCCTCTCTGCCTTGCCCAACCTCGAAGAACTTAGATGTACCTCATCATGGATCATGGATTCTCAACTATTTAATGCACTGAAATACAGGAAAGAATCGATCGTCACGACCTCAGACCTTGACGCGGATTACTTACAAGACGTAGTGTCTCTCTTGAAGCCTCGACTACAGGTACTAGAGTTCCCAACAGATTTCAGAGGCGCCGTATTTAATCCAAAGCCGTACCCTATGTTCGATTTTCGCAGTTTTAAACTAATAAAGGAGTTAAGTGTGTCTATGACAGTTTTGGACTACGGAGCTACTCACCCGCGCACTCGCCTTCGTGGCCTGGCAGATCCGGTCATGGTCTTACCATCGAGTCTTGAGATATTGCGCATCAGCGAAGCAACGGGTACCACGGCAAACTTTATTAATGACCTATGTCTTGCCAAGAAGAAGTTCAGATTCAGGTCCCTTCGGCGGATAGAATTATTTTTTCTCAATACTAAAGATATAATCACCGAAGATGCGTCGGCACTACTATCTCCAACACCGGCTACTGAAATCCCAAAAATGTGTAAGGATACCAACATAGAGCTTCTCATGCACTTTCCAGCCACAAAGATGAAGGTTCGAAGCCTGGGACAAAGTCCGTGGGTACTTCGAGATGAGGGACTACTGGTGCAAGCACAGGAGCAGCTATTTTTCAGGCGCCAGCTCAGATCCTTGAAGCTTCTGCCTTCTTGGTCCGATGCTATTGACGTGGAATTCGATGCCGAGGGCGATATCAACATGGAGAATTGTTTCTAATTCTCCCGCAAAGAGCCGCGGTCGAGCCTCAAAGCAAGATAGCCTAGATCGATCCTGCATTCTACGATTTAGCATCGTAAAGTCTGGATTCTAAGTACCTGACGGACATCACGTTGAGTGGCGATAGCCTCAAATCAGCCTATAGGCTGTGAGAGGTTCGTTGTCACTCTCGTTGGCGGTGGTCTCGATAATGGATTTGTGTCTTGATTGGCTTGGTTATCTTGAAGCAATTGTTGAAATGCCAAACGTATAAAAGTATTGTGAATAGTAGATTGTTCCATTCCCGACATTGTTTCAGCACAATTGCAAAATCTGGTTCTGATTAATAATACTGCCATTCTCGCGAAGAGATATTTAATAGACCTGGCAGCTATAACTTGTCTACCCCATAATAAACAGTGCATATGCACTTTGATACATATAAATAACATGAAGGCTGCATGGGTGAAAGAATGTATCACGTGACTATACCCAGACCTGCATATGGCGATGCGCGGCTCAAAGTTCAAAGATTAATAATAGGCCTTTAGCTAAACTGAATACTGAGAGATAGCAGCACTAGTGATAAAAAATGCAAAAGTACCTCATATCAACGCTAAGCCACGACACTCTCCATATCCGCCTAGGTATCGGCGCCACATCGTATTCCATTTGGCGGCGCCTTGCTTGAAGCTTCCATCTTATCCAAACAAGTAATTGCAAACGAAGGCTGATTTGATAAAGCCATCAGATCCGCGCAACACGATATGTGTACCAAGGTCAATTAAATTTGCTCACATTGCAACAAGTTGGCTGGTGGGGATCCCCAACTGCTGGGACCTCCACATTACCCTTATAATTCATTTGTACTAACACTTTTCCATCCTAGATTTGTTTTCTATTTCTCAAAGTAGAGTTGATCCCTTTCGGCGTTGTATTCAGCCTCAAGAAAAGTAACTTTCTTGATGGGCTGAGTGTAAAGTCACTCGCTGGAACGAAGCATCTTATTTGTCTTTATAATACCGCCACGCGAGCCTAACCGCAGCATCAAATATGCCTTGGGTCACTTAGTAAATGTTCAAGACCCACTAGGTAGCCACTATAAATTAATCGCGGCCGATGCAACGTCCTTCCTCCCTCCTTTCCCTCTTACAAGGACTCAATTTCTCAATTGCATGCTTTTTGGCACCATGAAAACCAAACTTATTCATCTTTTGTACCTTTGTACTTATGTTCCACTCGTAATAGCCTTGGATTCGGTGTCAATTCAAAACCAGCCGGCGTATAACGAACAGCGATCCTGTGTGAAGACTTGCATTTTTGGATATGCTCCAGGTGGAGACCTTGGGTTACGTTTGGGATGCTCACCCCCTTTACTTAATCAGTGCTTTTGTCGTGCCGACGCCCCATCGCGCGCATCTAGTGCACTTTCTGATTGTGCATCGAGCGCATGCACGGATATCAAATCTCCTTCCTTAGATATCAGCAGCGCTATCAGTCTGTACAACGACTATTGCGCAACGACCGTGGGTGGTCCAGCATCCAACAATGCGGAACCTACGTCGGCAGATGTTAAGCCCACCTCCAGAGGAAGCGAAGATCCAGCGATTACGACTGCACCATCTCTTGGAACTAAGAGCTCACCGGGTGCAGTTCCATACTCGACCCAACCGAACGGCGTGGTGATTTACAATTACAACAATAACAACAACGGAGACGGTAACCAAAACACAAATAGCAACGTCTCAAAGGGAGGAGGCGATTCACTCAACGGGAGAACTATTGCTGGCATTGTTGTGGCTTGCACAATCTTTGTAACAATAGGTGGACTGCTTGGCTTATGGTATGTACGAAAACGTTGCGTGACTAGGAAAGCTTTAAAGCAAACTCTACCTACACAAGTCAATGCATCTTCGTTATGCCAGGGCAACCGTCTTCCAATGGCACATTTCAGCACAGCAGGAAGTTCACTACATAAGGCTCCCTGGGACCAGGCTCATCCTCATATGCCAGAGTTGTATGATGAGGGGCGGAGAAACCATTGACTTGGGTGCGTTGGGGTCTAGTCTTTCTCAGCTCGACCTTCATCATCCTTATTGATCATCATCGGCTGGTCAGAGCGCTAACTTTGTATAGGGCCTAGATTTCGGCTTGAATCTCAAGGGTTTGGGAAAATTGGCTGGGCTTTAGCATTCTAACTACCGCTTATCATCTGCTAGTCCTCATATAGTCAAGTACCGGAATGCATCAATAAATGAAACTTTTGTATGCCTTTTTTTTTGGATTGCATGTTTGATAAGAAAATTGTACGGCCGCCCCGGCACAGCCAGCTGTAAATAATCAGTTATATTGACAGAATATCACAGCTTTTGTTCAGAATCGCTTACACTATGCTGTATCCGTGTTATTGACGGGCGATCAAATGGAGAGTGACCGAGTGTATGAGGCATGACGCATCATTC
>Ga0247757_10001295_pt1 | contig 17196 bp, 10 predicted proteins | sample UWRJL126311R4_FD_180929 | JGI IMG/M metagenome (GOLD analysis project Ga0247757, IMG submission 180929) | Plant litter microbial communities from Arlington Agricultural Research Station in Wisconsin, United States - UWRJ-L126-311R-4 | ecosystem: Environmental > Terrestrial > Plant litter >... | reverse complement strand
CACCACCACGACGTCGACGCAGACGGTGCCGACGACGACGCAGACCACCACGACGTCCACCGAGACCGTCCCGACCACCACGCAGACCACGCCGACCACGACCACGACGAAGACGACGCCGCAGCCGAAGGCGACGGTCTCGGTCAACGCCGCGAAGGCCGGCCGGGCGACCACCCTGCGCCGCGCGATCCGCGCCGCCGTCACCACCTCGGGCGCGGGGAGGGTCAGCCTCCTGCTCACCGCCGGCAAGCGCTCCCTCGGCACCGGCACGTTCACCGTGAAGAAGGCGGGGAGGACGACCCTGTCGCTGCGGCCCACGAAGGCGGCCGCCAAGCGGATCGCCAAGGGCACGAAGCTGACGCTGAAGGTCGTCTACACGCCGAAGGCCGGCGGCGCCGTCAGCCGCTCGGTGACCATCACCGTGCGCTGACCCGTCGTCCGCGGAGCAGCGCGAGGAGGCCGAGCAGCAGCCCGCCGCCCAGCAGCGAAGGTGGCGCCGTCCGGCCGGATCGTCCGTAGGATCCCGCGCATCGTGAACGCCGCCGACCGCACACCGCTCGAACGCGAGGGCGAGCTGCGGATCCTCACCGATCAGCTCGACCGGGCGTGTGCGGGCGACGGCACGCTGACGGTGATCGAGGGCGCGGCGGGCATCGGCAAGACGACGCTGCTGCGGGCCGCGACCGCGCTGGCCCGGGAGCGCGGCATGCACGTCCTCTCCGCGCGCGGCGGGGTGCTCGAACAGGACCTGGAGTACGGCGTGGTGCGCCAGCTCATCGAGAAGCCGGTGCTCAGCGCCCCGCCCGAGCTGCGCGAGATGCTGCTCGCCGGGCCCGCCGCGCCGGCCGCGGCCGTACTCGGCCTCGGCGAGCTGCCGGTCGACACCGGGCCCGGGTACGACCCGTCGCCCGACATCCTGCACGCGCTGCACTGGGTCACCGCGAACCTGGCCGAGGCCGGCCCGCTCGTCCTGGTGCTGGACGACGCGCACTGGGGCGACGCCGCCTCGCTGCGGGCGGGCGGGTACTTCGCGCGGCGGCTCGACGGCCTGCCGGTGGCGATCCTCGTCGGCGCGCGCGGGGACGAGCCGGGATCGCACGCCGCGCTGCTCGCGGAGCTCTTCGCCGCCGCCGAGCCGGTGCACGTCCGGCCGGGGCCGCTGACCGGCATCGGCGTCGAGGAGGTGCTGCGCCGGGCGTTCGCGGGCCAGGACGCGCCGGGCGCCCTGGTCGAGGCGTGCCGCCGCGCCAGCGGGGGCAACCCCTTCTTCCTGACGGAGCTGGCCGCCGAGCTGGCCGCCTCGTACGCCGATCCGGCCGGGACACCGGTCGACGTGGTCGAGCGGATCGGGCCGGTCTCCGTGCGGCGGTCGCTGCTGCTGCGCCTCGGCCACCTCGGCGAGGAGGCCGGGGGCCTGGCCCGCGCCGTGGCGATCCTCGGCGGCGAGGGCGAGCTGCGGCACGCCGCCGCCATCGCCGGCCTCGATCCGGCGGCCGCCGCCCGGGCCGCCGACACGCTGGCCGCCGCGGGGATCCTGAACCAGGACCGGCCGCTGCGGATGATCCACGCGCTCGTCCGTGCCGCCGTCACCGACGACATGCCTCAGGCCGAGCGGGGCGCCGCGCACCGGCGCGCCTTCGACGTGCTGCGGGCGGACGGCGCGACGGACGACGTCACCGTCCCGCACGCCCTGGCCGCCGAGGGACAGGGGGACGCCGCGGTCGTGCGGCTGCTGCGCCGCACCGCCGACCGCGCGCTGCGGACCGGCTCGCCCGAGGTCGCCGCGGTCCACCTGCGCCGTGCGCTGGCCGAGCCGCCGGCGGAGCCCGAACGGGCCGAGGTGCTGGCCGACCTGGGCCGGGCCGACGTGCGCCGGGGCGCGTTCCCCGAGGGGCTCGCGAGCCTCGACCAGGCGCTGACGCTGCTGGAGGATCCCGCCCGGCGCGCCGCGATCCATCGCGACCGGGCGTTCGCCGCCTTCGCGGGCGGGGGGATGGGCAACGCCCGGCGGCTGGTCGTCGACGCCGTCTCGGAGCTGGGCGGCGAGGGGGACGCGGCGCTGCAGCTGGAGGCCGACCTGGCCCTGCTCGCGTGGCTGACCGGCTCCGACCACGAGCTCGACCTGCAGCGGCACGACGCGCTGACCGGGGGCACGCGGGCCGAGCGCACGATGCTCGCGCTGCTGGCCCAGGCCGAGCACGCCTCGGGCGCGGGCGCCGACGTCGTGGTCGAGCTGGCGGAGCGGGCGCTGGGCGGCGGCCGCCTCATCCGGGAGGACACCTCCGAGGCGCTCTCCTGGTACATGGCGACCTACGCGCTGCTCACCTGCGAGGCCAACGACGCGGCCCGCGTGACCATCGACCAGGCGCTCGCCGACGGGCAGCGCCGCGGCTCCGCGTTCGCGTGCGCCGGGGCCCTCGGGACGCGGGCCGTCCTGGCGCTCAACGAGGGGCGCCCGCGCGACGCCGAGGCCGACGCGCGGACGGCGGCGGCCGGGGCGATCCCGCCGATCATGGTGCCGGTCAACGCCGCGTACATCGTGCTGTCGCTCGTCGACCAGGGCGACCTGGACGGCGCCGACGCCGAGCTGCGCGCCGCCGGCATCGATCAGGGCCCGGGCGGCCCGACCGTGCTGCGCTGGGTGCCGTGGGCTCGGGCCCGGCTGCGGGAGGCCCAGGGTCGCGTGGACGACGTGCGGGCCGACGTCGTCCCGCTGGCGGAGGACGACGACGCGGGCCGGCCGATGCGCGCGCTGGCGTGGAAGGCCCTGCTCGCCCGGACGCTCGTGCGCGGCGGCGAAGACGGTGATGCGGCCGGCGACGGGAAGGCCGGCGAGGCCGCCGCGCTGGCGCAGGACCACCTGGCCTGGGCGCGGGCGTGGGGGCGCCCGGCGGCGCTCGGGATCGCTCAGCGCGCGGCGGCGCTCGCGGGCCCGGCCGACGCCCGCGCCGAGCGGCTGCGGGAGGCGGTCGAGACGCTCGCCGCGTCCGACAACCGCACGGAGGAGGCGCGGGCGCGGCTGGACCTCGGCGGCCTGCTGCTGGGCGGCGGCCGCCGCCGCGACGGCCGGCGGGAGCTGGAGGCGGCGTTGAAGCTCGCCCTGGACCGGGGGATCCGGGACGTGGCGCAGGGCGCCGCGGCCGCGCTGGAGGAGGCGGGGGCCGCGCCGGCCACGCTGCGCTTCGACGACCTGACCGCCTCGGAGCGGCGGGTCGCGCAGCTCGCCGCGGCGGGGCGGACCAACCGCGAGATCGCCGCCGACCTGTTCGTCACCCCCAAGACGGTGGAGAACCACCTGACCCGGGTCTACGCCAAGCTCGGCGTCAGCTCCCGTCAGGGCCTGGCCGAGGTGCTGTAGCGGCCCGCAGGGCCCGCAGCTCGTCCCGCTGGGCCGCGTTCCGGGTGCGGGCGATGGCGTCGTCGTAGGCCGCGCGGGCCTCGTCGGCCCGGCCCGCGCGCGCCAGCAGCCCGGCCCGGGCGGCGGGCAGCGCGGTCCCCGTCGCGGCGGCGTCGATCGTGGCGAGCAGGGCCAGGCCGGCCTCGGGACCGTCCGCGAAGCCGACCGCGACCGCCCGGTTGACCCGCACGGCCGGGGTGGGATGCCGGCGCTCCAGGGCGGCGTAGAGCGCCGCGATCTGCGGCCAGTCGGTCGCGGCGAAGTCCGGCGCGGTGGCGTGGAGCGCGGCGATCGCCGCCTGCAGCTGGTAGCTGCCGGGCCGGCGGCGGCGCAGCGCGGCGTCCAGCGTCGCCGTGCCCTCGGCGATGGCCGCGGCGTCCCAGGTCGACCGGTCCTGGTCCTCCATCGTCCGCGGCCGGCCGTCGGGCCCGTGCCGGCCGGGGCGGCGCGCGTCGGTCAGGAGCAGGAGCGCGAGGAGCCCGAGCACCTCGGGGTCGTCGGGCATCAGCCGGGCCAGCAGCCGTCCGAGGCGCAGCGCCTCCACGCACAGCTCGGGCCGCTGCAGGGCGTCGCCGGTCGTGGCCGCGTGGCCCTCGGTGTAGATGAGGTAGACCACGCGCAGTACCCCCGCGACGCGTTCGGGCAGCAGGGCGTCGGGCGGCACGCGGAACGGGATCCCGGCCGCGGTGATCTTGCGGCGGGCCCGCACGAGCCGCTTGGCCATCGTGCTCTCGGGGACGAAGAACAGGTGGGCGACCTGGGCGACGTCCAGCCCGCCGAGCGACTTCACGGTGAGGGCCACACGGGCCTCCAGCGACAGGGCCGGGTGGCAGCAGGTGAAGATCAGCCGCAGGCGGTCGTCGTCGATCGTCGATCCGTCGAGGTCCACGTCGTCCTCCTCCTGCTGGGGGAGCCGCTCGGCGAGCGCGGCGAGTTCCCGCACCCGCGCGTCGTGCGTGTGCTCGCGCCGCAGCCGGTCCAGCGCGCGGCGCTGGGCGGTGGTGGTCAGCCAGGCGGCGGGGTTGTCGGGCACCCCGTCGCGCTCCCAGGTCGCCGCGGCGGCGGCGTAGGCCTCCTGCAGCGCCTCCTCGGCCCGCTCGAGGTCCCCGCCGAAGCGGCCCGCGAGCCCGGCGAGGATCGCGCCGCCCTCCTGGCGGGCGACGCGATCCAGCGTCTGGCTCATGCGCCGCCGGTCACGTCCATGATCGGCCGGACCTCGACCGAGCCGTAGGTGATGTTCGGCATCCGCGAGGCCCAGGCGAGCGCCTCGTCCAGGTCGGGCACGTCGATCAGGTAGAAGCCGGCGAGGATCTCCTTGGTCTCCGCGAACGGGCCGTCGGTGTTGAGGACCTCGCCGTCGCGGACGCGGACCGTGGTCGCGGTGTCGGCGAATTGGAGGGCCTCACCGCCGCGGTGGGCGCCCGACTCGCGCAGCTCCTGGGTGTAGGACATCCAGTGGTCGCGCGTGGCGACGGGGTCGAAGTCCGCGGGCATATTGGCGGGGTCGGTGTAGATGAGCAGCGAGTAGAGCACGGGCCGAGCCTTTCGGGAGAGCGTGGGTGAGACGGACACCCAGACGACGGACAGCCTCGACGCGAGAGGACACCCCGTCAACATGCTGGCGCGTAGCCACTCCTTCCCGGCCCGTCCCCGTGCCGATCCATGTCGCAGGTATGCGTGTACCACGCGCATACCTGCGACATCGTGGCGCCGACCGGGCCGCGACAATGCGTCGCGGTGGCCGACTTCGAGATCTTCATCATGGTGCTGTTCGTCTCGGTCGCCGGGCTCAACGTCCTGGCGCGCTGGCTGTCGATCCCCTACCCGATCCCGCTCGTGCTCGGCGGCCTGGTGCTCGGCCTCATCCCGGGGCTGCCGGAGATCGAGCTGGAGCCCGACCTGGTGCTGCTCGTGTTCCTGCCCCCGCTGCTCTACGCCGCGGCCTTCTTCTCCGACCTGCGCGCGCTGCGCCGGGACGCCCGCACCATCACCCTGGCGTCGACCGGGCTGGTGCTGGCCACGACGCTGGTGGTGGCGGCCATCGCCCACGAGGCGCTCGGGCTGGCGTGGCCGATGGCCTTCGTGCTCGGCGCGATCGTCTCGCCCACCGACCCGGTCGCGGCGACGACGATCCTGCGGCGGCTCGGCGCGCCCCGCCGGCTGATCAACACGATCGAGGGCGAGAGCCTGGTCAACGACGCCACCGCGCTCGTCGCCTTCCGGGTGGCGGTCGCCGCGGCGGTGGGCGGGACGTTCTCGATCCTCGACGCCGGCCTGGAGTTCGTGTGGTCGTCGCTCGGCGGGATCGCGATCGGGCTGGCCATGGGCTGGCTCGTCGCCGAGATCCGCCGGCGGATCGAGGACACGCCGACGGAGATCACCATCTCCCTGTTCACGGGCTACGCCGCGTTCGTCCCCGCCCACCAGGTCGGTGCCTCCGGCGTGCTCGCCGCCGTCACGGCGGGCATCTACCTGGGCTGGCGCGCGCCCGAGCTGGCCTCCCCGCAGACCCGGCTGCAGAGCGGCGCGCTGTGGGAGATCCTCGTCTTCCTCCTCAACGCCACGCTGTTCATCCTCATCGGCCTGCAGCTCCCGGTCATCGTCGACGGGCTCGACGGCTACGGCGTGGGGGAGCTGGCGGTCGACGCGCTGGTGGTGTCGGTCGCGGTCGTCGCCGTGCGCTTCGCCTGGCTGTTCACCGTGCCCTACGTGATCCGCGCGGTGGACCGGCGCCCCGCGCAGGTGGCCCGGCGGGTCGGCCCCGGCCCGCGGATCGTCTCGGCCTGGTCGGGGATGCGCGGCGCGGTGTCGCTCGCCGCCGCGCTGTCGCTCCCGCTGACGACCGACGCGGGCGCGCCGCTGCCCGACCGCGACCTCGTCCTGTTCCTGACGTTCGCGGTGATCCTCGTGACCCTCGTCGGCCAGGGGCTGACGCTCCCCATGGTCATCCGCGCGCTCGACGTGCGGGAGGACGGCAGCGAGGAGGAGGCCGAGGAGGTGCACGCCCGGCTGGCCGCGTCGCGGGCGGCGCTGGAGCGGATCGACGCCCTGTCGGTGGAGGACTGGACCCGGCCCGACACGCTGCAGCGGGTGTCCGGCGTGTACCGCTTCCGGGAGAACCGCTTCGCCGTCCGCGCCGGGGAGGCCGAGTCGGACGAGGACATCGAGGACCGCTCGCACGCCTACCAGCGGCTGATGCACGAGCTGTTCACCGCCCAGCGCCGCGCCCTCGTGGACCTGCGCAACCGCGGCGAGATCTCCAGCGACGTGATGCACCGGATCGAGCGCGAGCTGGACCTGGAGGAGACCCGGCTGGAGATCTAGGCGGGGACCCCCCCACTCCGTGGGGGGTGGCGGCGAAATTGAGGGGGGCCACCCCCATGACCCGCGGGGCGGGGTCCGGTTCCATGGAGCCATGACCACCCAGGTGCCCAGGAACCTCACGCTCCTGCTCGACGGCGCGCCCTCCGGGCCGCTGGCGGGCACGGTCGTCGACGAGCACGGCCGGCGCCGTCCCTTCGAGGGATGGCTCGGGCTGGCCGAGGCGCTGGAAGCGCACCTGGCGGTCCCCGCCGCCGACACCGCCACCGAACCCCTGGAGACCGGGAGCGCCCGATGAACCGCACGATCCTCACCCTCGCGACCGCCGCCGCGGTCACCCTGAGCGCCGCCGCCCCCGCACTGGCCGCCGACGTCAGCAGGTTCACCGTCAACGCGGACCTGGGCAGCTTCAACCTGGCCGACATCAGCTTCAAGGACGCCAACCGGGTGACGATCACGATGCCCACCAAGGGCTACGTCGACTTCGCCGACACCGTCAAGCTGACCACCGAGGAGCCGAGCTGCGTCTCCCTCCAGGGCGGCGCGCACGTGCAGTGCGACGGCACGGGCATCGCGGAGCTCGGCGTCAACGCCACGCTGGGCAACGGCAACGACTCCGCCCTACTGATGCCCCCGCCCGCCGGGTTCACGTACTGGGCCGCAGGGCTGCAGGGCATGGAGGGCTCCGACACGCTGGAGAGCCGCGGGCCCGCCACCACGTTCTGGGGCGGCAACGGCGACGACCGGCTGATCTCCGGGCCCGCCGCCGACGAGATCTACGGCGAGGCCGGCCAGGACGTCGTGGACTACTCGGGGCGCACCGCCCCGGTCACCGTCGACCTGATCACCGATCAGCCCGTCAACGGCGCGGCCGGGGAGAAGGACAAGATCAAGGGCGTCGAGGACGTCCTGGGCGGCGCCGGCGCGGACAAGCTGACGGGGAGCGACGGGCCCAACGAGATCCTCGGCGGCAAGGGCGCGGACACCATCTCCGCCAAGGGCGGCCAGGACACGATCGAGGCGCGGGACAGCGTCAAGGACACGATCTCCTGCGGCTCCGGCAGCGACACGGTCGCGGCCGACAACGTCGACACGGTCAGCGCCGACTGCGAGACGGTCCACCGCGGCGGCGCCCCGTCCGGGCCCGGCATCGTCGGGCAGCCCAAGGCCGATCCGCCCCCGCTGCCCATCCCCCCGCCGCCCACCAAGCCGGGCGATCCGGCGAACCCGTCCGATCCCGCGAACCCGGGCGACCCGGCGAACCCCGGGGATCCCTCGGGCCCCGCGAACCCGGGCGCGGACCGGACGGCGCCGAAGCTGTCGAAGGTCGCGTTCGCCCCCCGCACGTTCCGGGCGGCCAAGGGCAGCGCGCTGCGGCTCACGCTCACCGAGGCGGCCACGGTGGCGATCAAGGTCGAGCGCCTCTCCCGCGGGCGCCTGTCCGGCAAGGCGTGCCGGAAGGAGACGGCGAAGCTGCGCCGCCGGCACGCGAAGCCGTGCACGCGGGGCACGAAGGTCACGACGGTCAAGGCCACGGGCCTGAAGGCCGGCGCGGGCAAGGCGAAGTTCAGCGGCAAGGTGAGGAAGCGCAAGCTGAAGCCGGGCGGCTACCGGGCGACGCTGGTCGCCGTCGACGCCGCCGGCAACGCGTCCAAGCCGGTCGCCACGAAGTTCTTCGTCAAGCGGTAGTCAGGCCGCCCGCGGCTCCTGGGCCAGGGCCTCGCCGAGGGCCTGGCGGGAGGAGATGCCGAGCTTGCCGTACACCCGGCCGAGCTGGTTCTCCACCGTCTTGCCGGTGACGAAGAGGGACTGGGCGATCTCCCGGTTGCTCTTGCCTCCGGCCGCCAGCTGGGCCACGCGGCGCTCGGCGGCGGTGAGGGCCTCGACGCCCGAGAACTGCAGGCGCCGGGGCTTGGCCCCGGCCAGCCGCAGCTCCTCGTGGGCCCGGTGGGCCAGGGCGGTGGCGCCGCAGCGGCGGGCCAGCTCCACCCCCTCCTCCAGGAACGGTCGGGCGTCGGCCCGCACGCCGCCCCGGCGCAGCGCCGCCCCCAGCTCGAAGACCGAGCGGGCGTGCTCGAGCCGCGCGCCCGAGGGTGCGAGCACCTCGACCGCGGCGCGCAGCAGGTCGATGCCCTCGTCGCCCCCCTCGGCCAGCCCGCGCGTGCGCAGCGCGATGCCCACCGAGCCGGGTGCGCCCCACCGGCGGGCCAGGCGCTCCTCCTCGGCGGCGAGCGCGCGGGCGCGCTCCACGTCGCCGAGCGCGAGGTGGGCGAGCACGGCCGGCGGCCGCCAGGGCGAGACGGGCGGGCCGGCGCACACGGCGGTCTCCCGGCGGGCCAGCTCGTCCAGCTCGACCAGCGCGTCCTGGGGCCGGCCCTGGGCCAGGAGCAGGCTCGCCCGCCCCCAGATGAGCGGGTTGTGGTTGACCAGGCTCTCCAGCTCGGCGGTGGGCGGCGAGCGCAGCGACGCGGCCTCGGCCGCCTCCAGGTCGCCCCGTTCCACGAGCGACAGCACCAGCCACATCAGGCCGGCGGGCAGCGCGAAGGAGGGGAGGAACGGCACCTCGACGGCCTCGCGGGCGTCGGTCTCGCACGCGGCGAGGTCGCCCGCCCACCAGTCGACCATCGCGCGCGCGGCGAGCATCGCGAAGAGGTCGTCGGGCCGGGCCGAGGCGCGCAGCTGCAGCAGCGACCGGTCGATCTCCGCCTTGGCCTCGCCGTAGCGGCCGGCCAGGGCAAGCGTGTAGATCGCCTGCTGGTAGGGCGCGGATCCCTCGCCCTCGGTGGCGAGCAGCGCTCCCGACCCGCAGGCGCGGAAGGCCAGCTCGGCCGCCGCCTCGGCGTCGTCGCCGCGGAGCAGCCGCTCGGTGGCGAGGTTGGCCAGCAGCAGGCGGTCGCCCGGCGTCTGCGGGTCCTCGGGCGGGGTCCGGCCGGCCAGGGCCTCCGCGGCCGCGTCGCAGGTGCGCGGGTCGATGATGCCCAGCGCGATCCGCTCGGCCTCCAGCACGGCGCGCATGTGGTCGTCGTCCTCGTCGAGGTCGCCGAGCGCCTCGGAGAGCACCGCGACCGCCTCGGGCGCGTCCTCGACGATCCAGATGACCCGGGCGAGGATCAGGCGGGTGAACGTCCGGGCGCCGCGGTCGGGGGTGAGCGGGATGCTCTCGGCCAGGTGACGGAGCCCCTCGCGGACGTCGCCGCCACCGCACAGCTCGGCGATCCCCAGCGCGGCGAGGGCCTGGCCGCGCTCGGCCTCGCCGGGCGGCGGCTCCTCCAGCGCGCGGCGCAGGCAGGACACCGCCACGTCGGGCGCGCCGCGGGCGATCGCCCCGTTCGCGGCGTCGAGCAGCGCGGCGAAGGCCCAGTCCGCGCCGGCGGGCTCGGTGGCCAGGAGGTGGGGGACGAGCTGCTCCGAGGCGACGGCCTCGTCCCGGAGGACCGCCGCCGCGCGCGCGTGCATGCGGATGCGCTCGCCGGGGCCGATCTCGCCGTACACGGCGGACCGCACGATGGGATGGGAGAAGCGCAGCGGCCGCTCCGGGGCCAGGACGTCGGCCTCCACCAGCGCGTCGGCGGTGGCGGCCGCCTCCTCGTCGCCGATGCCGGCCAGCGCGGCGGCGTGCCGCAGCTCCACGTCCTCCCCGAGGACGGCGACCGCCTTGGCCAGCACCGAGGCCGACGGCGCCCGCCCGGCGACGCGCAGCAGCAGCGAGCGGGAGACGGTGGTCGGCCCGAGCTGCAGCACGCGGGCGGCGCCCCCGGCGTCGGGCGGGATGCCGTCGGCCTGCACGGCGGCGGCCAGCTCGCGCAGCAGGAACGGGTTGCCGCCGGTCGCGGTGCGGCACGCGGTCACGAACGGCGGGTCCGGCGGGCGGTCCAGGCGGGTGGTGAGCAGCTCCGCGATCGCCTGCTCGGAGAGGCCGGCGGGCCGTAGGACCGTCGCCTCGGCCACGCCGTCGATCTGGCTCACCAGGTGGAAGTCCGCGTCCGGGGTCGGGGGGCGGGAGGCGATCAGGAGCAGCAGCGACAGCTCGGCGGCGCGGGGGGCCAGGTACGCGAGGAAGCGGGCGGAGGGCTGGTCGGCCCACTGCGCGTCGTCCACCACGATCGCCAGCGGCGTCTCCGCCGCGAGGTTGGCGACGAGCCAGTAGAGCGCGTGGAGGACGGGGAAGCCGAGGTCGCTGCCGGGCATGAGCATCGGCCCGTCGAGCCCCAGGGCGGTCGCCGCGGGGGCGGCGGCGTCGGCGAAGAGGCTCGCGCGCCGCTCGGGAGAGGCGGCGGTCAGCTCTCGCTCCAGCAGCTGGCGCACCACGCCGAAGGCGAACTCGTGCTCCAGCTCGCCGCCGCGGGCCCGCAGCACCGTCAGCCCCTGGACCTGGGCCCGCGCGGTCGCGTCGGCGACGAGGCGGGTCTTCCCGATCCCGGCCGGCCCCTCCAGCACGAGCACGCCCCCACGGCCGCTCGCGGCGGAGCGCAGGGCGTCGTCCACGGCGGCGATCTCGTGGCCGCGCTCGATGAGCGGCGCGTCCCTGGGCGATGTCGGGAGAGGCAACGTGCCCCGGAAGGTACCGGGACACGTTGCGTTCTACTACCGGCTCAGCGTGACGAGCTTCGTGACGGTGCGGGAGTTGCCCGCCGCGTCGCGGGCCGTGACGACCAGCGACAGCCGCTGCTTCTTCAGCGCCTTCAGCTTGGAGCCCTTGACCTTCAGCTTGATCGTGCGGGCCGTCGTGGACAGCGAGGTCGCCTTGGTGGTGAGGACCGTGGTCGCCTTCTTCTTGCCCTTCTTGACGACCTGGACCTTGATCGTGATCCGGCAGGCCTCGTTGCAGGCGACCTTGGGGGCGAGCTTGCCGACCTTGCCGCGCTTCACCTTACGGCCGAGCTTGCTGACCTTGATGGTCGGCGCGGCCTTGTCCGTCACGCCGTTGCCGTTGCCGTTGCCGGGGTTGCCCGGATCGGACGGGTTGCCGGGGTTGCCCGGATCGACCGGCGGCACGGGCACGTTCGGGTCGTCGACCGGGGGCTTGGGGTCCGGGTCGTTCACGGGCGGCTGGATGTCCAGCGTGCAGCCGTCGGCGGCGTTGCCCTTCACCGCGGGGCAGGCGTCGCTGTACTTGTTGACGCCGTCGGCGTCGGTGTCGTTGCCCCAGTTGACGATGGTCGACGCGGTCGCCTTCGTGTAGCCGGTGAACGGCTTGAGGCGGTCCTTGGCGGCGGTGACGCCGGCGGCCTGGGAGTCGGCCGAGCCGATCACGTGCAGCAGGCGGATCGTCGACTTCGGGCCCATGGCGATGCCGTCGTACTTCAGCGTCGCGTCGGGCATGTCCGCGTTGTGGGGCTTCCAGACGCTCGGGCTCTCCGGGTCGGCGGAGAGGATCGCCGGGTCGTGGGCGCCGTCGCCCTTCTGGCCCCACTGCAGGAACGGGTTGGAGTCCCCGTCGTTCTCCAGCACGGCCCAGTGGTCGCCGCTGCCGACCTCGAACCCACTGCCGACCTCGCTGGCCACCGAGCGCTGGCTGGCGGACACGGCGATCCCCCAGTCCACGTCGACGCTCGCGCCCACGGCGGCCGGGTTGTAGATCGTGTCGAGGGAGCGCAGCGTGTTGCCCACCACCGACAGCGAGCGGGAGACCGTGAGGCCGCCGACCGACCGGGCGGGGTAGGAGATGGCGGTCGTCGTCGACGCGCACTGGTTGTCGACCGCGGGGTAGGCGACGCCGTTGACCTTCAGGAGGCCCTGGCCGGCGTCGAAGTTCTTGCCGCCCTTGTTGAAGAGCCCGCCGGAGAGCGAGCCGTTGCTCGCGGTGTCCCAGGTGTCGCCCGGACCGGGCAGATGGACGACGCAGGGCGTGGCCTGCGCGGCGGCGGGGAGGGCGAACGCGGCCGCCGAGGCGGCGGCGGCGGTGAGGAGGGTGAGGCGCTTGCTGAACACGGTGTGAGGCTCCTTGGGGGCTGGCTTCCGGGTGGTGACGTTCATCTTGCGCGCCGTCCCCGGAAGGCTCATGGGGGGCCGCCCCCTCACTTTTCGGCGACCCCCCTACGCGGGCCTGGGGGGTCGGCGCTCGCCCCCCAGGTCGTCAGCGCCCGACCGTGCCGCTCACTCCCCCGCGGCGGCCCGCTCGATCGCCGCGATGTCGATCTTCTTCATCTGCATGAGCGCGCCCCACGCCCGCTGGGCGCGGTCGGCGTCCGCGGTCTTGACGAACTCGACCCACCAGGTCGGCACGACCTGCCAGGAGACGCCGAAGCGGTCGGTGACCCAGCCGCACGGGCCCTCCTGCCCGCCGTCGGACAGCGCGGCCCAGTAGCGGTCGATCTCGTCCTGGTCGGCGCAGGGCACCTGGAACGAGATGGCCTCGTCGAACGTGAACTGCGGCCCGCCGTTGAGGCCGGTGAACTCCTGGCCGTCGAGGACGAAGTCGACGGTGAGCACGTCGCCCGCGGACTTCCCGCCGGGGGAGTCCGAGAGGTAGCGGGTCACGTCGCCGACGCTCGAGTTGGGGAAGATCCCGGTGTAGAAGGCCGCGGCCTCCTCCGCCTGATCGTCGAACCACAGGCACGGGGTGATCGTCTTCATCGCTGGTCTCTCCTCGGGGTGGTCGGCCGGTCGGCCGGGGTCGTGTCTGGAATCCAGGACGGCCGCGGTCCCGGGAACTCATCGGTCCCGCACCTAAAGATGTGGCGTGGCCGCGCTTCCCCGGGGCTATGGTGCAGGGATGTGCACGCATGCATGATCGCCCGGAACTGGCCAAGGCCCCCACGGGGATCGTCGGCCTGGACGAGATCACCGAGGGCGGCCTGCCGCTCGGCCGGACGACGCTCGTGTGCGGCACGGCGGGCTCCGGCAAGTCGCTGCTGGGGGCCGAGTTCCTCGTCCGCGGCATCCTCGACCACGGCGACCCCGGCGTCCTGCTGTCGTTCGAGGAGTCCCCGGAGCGGATCGGCGAGAACGTCCGGTCGTTCGGGTGGGACCTCGCGCGGCTCGTCGACCAGGGGATGCTCGTCATCGACGAGGTCGAGTTGGAGGAGCCCGACGCGGCCCCGAACCTCGACGGGCTGTTCCTGCGGCTCGCCGCCGCGATCGACGCGGTCCAGGCCCGCCGGGTGGTCATCGACGGGATCGACACGCTCTTCGGCAGCATCGACCTGGCCGCGCGCCGGGCGCAGCTGCGGCAGCTGTTCGACTGGCTCGGCGCCCACGGGCTGACGGCGGTCGTCACCGCGGGCCGCGGCCGCGAGGCGCTCACCGGCACCGGGCTGGAGGAGTACGTGGCCGACTGCGTGATCCTGCTCGACGCGCGCGTGGTCAACCGGGGACTGACCCGGCACGTGCGGGTCGTGAAGTTCCGGGGCAGCCACCACGGACCCAACGAGTACCCGTTCATCATCGACCGCAACGGGTTCGAGGTCCTGCCCGTCAGCTCGGTCCGCCTCGACCATCCGGCGCTCGACGAGCGCGTCTCCACCGGCAGCACCGACCTCGACGCCATGCTCGGCGGGGGGATCCTGCGCGGGACCAGCGTCCTGGTCACGGGCCCGCCCGGCTCCGCGAAGTCGACGCTCTCGTCGGTGGTGGCGGCCGCGTCGTGCGAGCGGGGCGAGCGGGCCCTGGTCTTCGCGTTCGAGGAGTCGCCCGACCCGATCGTGCGCAACATGCGCTCGGTGGGCATCGACCTGCAGCGCTGGCGCGACGAGGGGCTGCTGCGCATCGTGTCCACCCGCCCGACCGAGCACGGGCTGGAGAGCCACCTGGCCCGTATGCGCGACGAGGTGGCGAGCTTCGACCCGCGGCTCGTGGTCCTCGATCCGGTGACCGCGCTCGGCGAGGAGGAGCAGCTGACGGAGCAGATGCTCGGCCGGCTCATGGACTTCCTCCGCGGGCGGGGGGTGACGGTGCTGATGACCGGCCTGACGCGGGAGGGCGGCACCACCGGCTTCCGCGTCTCCAGCGCCGTCGACACCTGGCTGCTGGTCAGCAACCCCGAGCTCGGCGGCGAGCGCAACCGCGGCATCTCGGTGCGCAAGTCGCGCGGCAGCGCCCACTCCAACCAGCTGCGGGAGTTCGTCCTCAGCGAGACCGGGCTGCACATCACGCCGCCGTACGCCGGGGCGACGGTCCTGATGGGCAGCGCCCGCGCCGAGCGCGAGGAGAGCGACCGCGCCGAGGGCGTGCGGCGCACCGCCCAGGAGGAGGCCGCCGGCCGCCACCGCCGGCGCCGGGCGCTCGCGCTCGAGGCGCAGATCGCCGTCCTGCAGGCCGAGCTGGAGTCCGAGGCCGGCGACCTCGACCGCGAGACCGTGGCCACGGAGCGGCGCGACGAGCGCGAGGCCGAGCAGCGCGTGGCCGCCGTCGCCGCGCGCGGCGGCTCGTCCGACACTGCCGGCCGACAGCGAGAGCGCTGAGTTGGACCACCTGCCGACGCGTGTCCAGCCCGCCGCGCCCTCCCGCCCGCGGATCTCCCACGTCCCGCCCGGGACGATCGAGCGCGCGCGCCTGCTCGCCGCGCTGGACGCCGGGACCCAGACGCCGCTCACGGTGATCACCGGGCCGGCGGGCACCGGGAAGACGACGTTGGTCGGCTCCTGGGCGCAGACGCGCGAACGCGAGGAGTTCGTGTGGATCGCGCTGGACCGCGGCGGACCGCGTGAGCAGGTCTGGCGGCTCGTCCTCGACGGCTTCGTGGCCGCCGGGGTGGCGGAGGTCCGGTCGGTGCAGGTCGCGCCGATCGACGTCCTGCTCGCCGACCTCGGCGCGGCGCTGGGCCGGCACGGGAGCCCGATCGTGCTCGTCCTGGACGACACCCAGGAGGTGACCGACCCGGCGGTGCGCGACGAGTTCCTCCAGCTCGCGCGCTGGCAGATGCCCGAGCTGCGGGTCGTCGTCATCTCCCGCCACGAGTCGTCGCTGCGGATCCAGCGCATGCTGCTCTCCGGCGCGGCCTGGCACATCGCCCCCGAGGAGCTGGCGTTCACCCCCGCCGAGGCCCGGGCGCTGTTCGCCGCGGCCGAGGTCGCGGTGGACGACGAGCGGCTGGAGGGGATCCTCGCCCGCACGAGCGGCTGGGCGGCGGGGCTCGGCCTGGCGGTGCTGGGCCTGCGCCGGGGGCAGCCGGCCCCGCGGGCCGGCTCCGGCTCGGGGGCGGACGCGGCGATGTCGGACTACCTCTTCCAGGAGGTGATCGAGCGGCTCGACCCCGAGGACCGCGAGTTCCTGCTCCAGACGTCGATCGTCGGCGCGGTCTGCGGCGGGCTGGCCGACGCGATCACCGGGCAGGCCGGCAGCGGCGGTCGCCTGGAGGACCTGCGCCGCCGGGGCTTCCCGCTCACCACCTCGGGCGCGCGCGAGTGGTACCGCGCCCACCCGGCGCTGGTCGGCGACTACCTGCGCGACGAGCTGCGGCGCGGCCACGGCAAGGACGAGATCGACGCGCTGCACCGCCGGGCCGCGGCGTGGCTCGCCGCCAACGGCCACCCGGTCGACGCGGTCGACCACGCGATGGTCGCGGGCGCGGCCGACCTGGCCGTGGAGCTGGTCGAGGACCACTTCTTCGCCCTGCTGCTGGCCGGCCACCTCGGCGACGTCGTGCCCGTCCTGGCCGCCGACGCCGACGTGGTGGCGCGGAGCCCGATGGTCGGCTGCGCCGTGGCCCGCGCCGCGCTCCAGCGGGGCGACCTGCCCGAGGCCGACCGGTGGCTCGAGCTCGCCGACCGCACGGTGGTCGCCTCGGCCGCCCCGGAGCGGCAGGACCGGATCGCCGTGGCCCGCCTCGTGGTGCTGCTCGACCGCGCCCATCTGACCGGCGAGCTGGCCGCCACGCGCGCCCTCTCGGTCGAGCTGGCCGAGCGGCTGGACGCCCTGGAGCACGACCTGCCGCAGGCCCGCACGCTGCGCGCGCTCGTCGACGCGAACCGGGGGGGCGAGGAGCTGTGGCACGGTGACGCCGATCGGGTCGCGGCCGCGCTGGCCGTCGCGCGGGAGGAGCACGACGGTCCCGAGGTCGCCGCCGTGGCCGGGCTCCACACCGCCCGGGCGCAGCTGCGGGCGGGGCGTCTCGGCGACGCGGAGGTGACGGCCGCCGCGCTGCTCGCCGCCGCCGCGACCGACGCGTGGCCGGAGCGCGACCTGGCGACCGCCGCCCGGACGGTGCGGGCGACCGCCGCGCTGCGCCGGTCCGACCTCGTCGCCGCCGCCGAGGACCTGGTGGCCGCGCTCGCCGACCCCCGTCCCGCGCATCCGCTGATCGAAGCGGACCGGCAGCTCGCCTCCGCCGAGCTCCTGCGGCGCAGCGGCCGGCCGGAGGACGCGCTGACCGCGCTGGCGCTCGTCGACGTCGCCCTGCAGGAGATGGATCCGGCGGGGCGCCCGCACGCCCGGCGCGACGGGCAGCTCGCGCTCACCCTGCTGGCGGCGGGGCGGCCGGCGGAGGCGGCGCGGGCGGCGACCGGTGACGGGGCCGAACGGGCGGTGGCGCTGGCCGC
>Ga0247757_10001294_pt1 | contig 17199 bp, 11 predicted proteins | sample UWRJL126311R4_FD_180929 | JGI IMG/M metagenome (GOLD analysis project Ga0247757, IMG submission 180929) | Plant litter microbial communities from Arlington Agricultural Research Station in Wisconsin, United States - UWRJ-L126-311R-4 | ecosystem: Environmental > Terrestrial > Plant litter >... | reverse complement strand
AGCAGTGGTGGGGAGCCCAGGTACAGGCTTATGAGAAGGGCATGGGCTGGGTGTTCTGGAGTTGGAAGGCCCAGCTAGGGGATGACTATAGATGGAGCTACAGGGCTGCGGTTGAGGCCCAAGTCGTACCTGAAAACCCTGACGAGGCTCCTGGCCTGGCCAAATGTTAAGCTCCTACGAAAAGGTCAATAGAGATATTTATTTAGGATGAAATTCATTCGGCGCACTGTATTACTCCCAACTAAAATGCAACGAGGAAACTTATCATGCACGTTTATTGGTCCAGGATCAAATTTGGGTAATTGAATATCCAATACGAGGAATGCGGATACGAGAAAGCCACCCCATTTAATATTAAGCTTCTATCACCCCGCCTCTTGAAGCTTGGATCCTTACATGCGAATTGGCAACATGTCAGTCACAATAAAGATACAGCATGTGCGAGAGAGCGAGGTGTTCTATCCCGGAGAAGAGGTCGCAGGGCTCGTGGAAATCAGAGGCCTGACTATTCCGGATTCTACTATCAATGTTCGATTGAGCGGGCGCACCACAACGGAGATGCGACGCGACCAATACAGTCGACTTGGGGATACACAAACCTTCTTCCAGATTGCACAAGTGCTCCACCAAGGGAAGCTCAAGGTTACAGGCGATGAAGTACAGGAGTACACCTTCAAATTCACAATCCCACTCCAAACGGAGCCTAGCTGGGGGGTGTCACATATAAAGCCTTACAAGAAGCGAGCAGATGTCTTCGCCCAAACACCTCACCCAGTTCCCTTCAGTGTTTGGTTATCTGGCTCATTCGTTAGCCCATGGATGGCCGAAGTTGTATACGAAATCTACGCTGAGGCTAAAGGGCGGCGGTTATTGCGCTATCAACAGGGAATTATTACAGTTGTGCCCTCTCCGGCGCACAACGACTACATAGTTTCGCAGGCCCAGGAATCACAGCAAAACTCCAACAAGAGCTTTACACATGTCGCATTCTTTTCTCGGGCCCAGACCACTAGTATTGAGAAGCGCGCCTCCATGAAAACCTGGCTTGGCGACAAAGTCTCAGCTGACAAACCGAAAGCTGTTTTCTACTTGACCGTACGCACAGCGACTGTCGTAGGACCCGGTCACTCTATACCTATTCAAATAACCCTTCAATACGATGCCGATACTTCCACCGTACCCTCAATGCCGGATGTGCACCTCCTCGAAGTCAAATACAAGATCAAGGCAGTCACCGACACAGTACATCGTTGCAACTCTATTCTTGTACCAACTACCCATAACACTGACACCTACACCGTATTCAAACGGCACCTGCGATTTGCCAACATGACGCTTGTTAATGGTGCGACCACAGACATTGGATACGTTGACACGGAGAATGGCGGTATGCATTACATACCACTTGACAACATCGTTACGCCTCCTTTCATAACTTACAATATATCGAGACAATATTTTATTGAGATTACAGCCTCGTTCAAGTGTGGGAACAACAAAGTGTCATCAGCAGTCTTCAAATGGGAACATGTAGGCATCCTATATAATGAAGGTTTTAAGGCTCAAAATACGGCGCTAGGAGACAAGGACGATGATCGGACGATGCAAGGTGCTCTACGCACAGCTGGAGCAATTACCATAGGCGCACTGAGTATTTTAGCAGCCTTTGGGGGCGGTTGAATCCGAGCCGATTGTTGAAGTAGTCAGTCGGTCTCACGGTGGAAACTGGTACTTGCTGTTCCGGGTCATCATTCTTGTTAGTGTTTGGATTATGCCGGCACGCTCTAACTATTAGTTGATCCAGCCTCTAATGGTTCCCAGAAAGCCCGATACCACTCTAGTTGTCAACAGCGTCGCAAACGCTTTCTTCATTAAAGATTAGCCCATGGATTTCATAACACTTATGTTTAATTTGGTGATCAGCTTACTATTTCCCCTCTCTTACCTACAAAGAGACCGTCATGATGGGACCTAAGCCGAAAACTATATCACTTTAATGTAAAATGCTGAACAGTACAGACATCTGGTACGCAATCGACAATGAGCACTCCCCATAATGCAAATTATTTGTATATAATGGAGTTCTTATGTTCACATGCAGGAACTTTCGGGTTGGATCATCTGGATGAGTATTTGCAATCAACCTCACAGCAGCTATTCGGATGAACACCTATTCATTTCCCTGCACCCATTATAAAAATGTCAGGGTTGCATTATACAATTTCGAAAAAGTCAAGTTTTCGGCGTTAAACTTATGTGTTTTACGATTCAATCTCTTCACCGAATGGTTTTCCCAAAAAACTTCCTCCAATCACGGTGCAATAGGTTGAAACCACGTTCCTTAGCGCCGCTCTCAAGGTCAAGCCTTCTCGCTTCATATATTTAATTCGACCTATTGGTGCTTAATGTTTCTTGTTTGTTCCGCTCGTGGTCACAACCCGATATTATATGTTTCTTATTTCCCTATTTAACTTTGGCTACTTCTTGTCAAGTTAGACATCCAGAGGAACTTAGACGAAAAGCAACCATGGAGACCCTCAGCCGAGTTGTGGTCCTTGGTGCCCTTTCGCTTCTAGTTGCTGCACAGACGCCAATTACTGTCAATACTGGAACTTCATTCCAGACTATTGATGGTTTTGGATTTTCGCAAGCTTTCGGACGTGCAAAAGAATTCCAGAATGCACCGTCTGGTATGCAGAAACAAGCCCTGGATTACCTTTTCAGCACAAGTACTGGTGCCGGCTTTAGTATCATCAGAAACCGGATTGGTTCTGGAGGCTCTGGTGACAGTATCGAGCCAACCAATCCAGGATCCCCATCTGCCACTCCGAAATATACCTGGGATAATGACGACAGCGGCCAAGTTTGGTTCACACAACAAGCGCTCAAGTACGGTAGTGTCAAGACAATCTATGCAGATGCTTGGAGTGCCCCGGGTTTCATGAAGACAAGCGGCTCAGAGTCAACTCCAGGGTATGTCTCTTGCTCCTTACATGGCAAAGTAGCTGATTTAGTAGATATCTTTGTGGTACGACTGGCCACAGCTGCTCTTCAGGTGATTGGAGACAAGCATACGCCAATTTCCTCGTGCAATACGTTAAATATTATGCTTCTATCGGTATCACAGTTACTCATCTAGGGTTTCTGAATGAACCGGACTATCAGGTTAGTTACTCGCAGATGCAGATCAGCAGTAACGCCCAAGAAGCTATATCATTCATTCCAATCTTATACAACACTGTCAAAGCAGCTGGGTTGAGCACAAAGCTTACCTGCTGTGATGCTGTCGGCTGGAAAACAACCGCTACCTATGTTCCAAACTTGGTTAATGGGGGCTCAACACAATATCTTAGTGTGATTACTTCACATTCGTATAGTGCCGATGCTACATCACCAATAAGTGGGACGACTTTGCCGAAATGGAATACGGAGGCTGGTCCCGGATCTTCTCTCAAGCTTGTCACAACTTGGTACAGCAATGGCGCTGGCAACGAGGGCATGACCTGGGCTACCAAGCTTGCTACGGCTATGGTCAACGCACAATTATCTGCTTACCTTTTCTGGGAAGGCTTTGAAGTCAAGCAGACTCAGTCAAGTTCTCATCTAGTGGACACTTTCGACGGTAACACTGCAACGCCTTCGGGCATATTCTGGGCTTTCGCTATGTGGTCTCGTCACATCCGCCCAGGAGCGGTCCGAGTTGGCACTTCGGGCTCTATTTCTAGTGTCATAATCGGCGCTTTCAAGAATACTGATGGCTCACATGTCGTGGTCTTCACCAACAGCGGCGCCTCCGCACAGTCATCCAAGATCTCTTTCACCGGCTTTTCTCCAAGCTCGGCCTCTGCATGGCTCACAAACCAGGGCAATAATTTCGTATCCACCCCTGCTACACTCTCTGGCGGGGCTGTTACTGTTTCGATCCCCGGAAGAAGTGTGGTAACGGTCAAGTTAACCTAATTTGGCAATTGTACTGCCCTTCAGTTTTTACGTATAAGCACTCATTATTGTGTATGTATATATCTGTTATCTTCAAGCGTTTTCAACCCACTTTACAGTGGTATCTACCACCTATCTCGTCTCAGGATCTCACTCATGCTGTCCCTATATAACTTAAACATGAAGTAAACAGAAATGAGGTATGTCAATAATGCTTCGTTTCTGGACAAAAACATGGAAATATAGAAATATGCACCGGAAGCGCCTGTATTGTTAGTACCAATCGGATAGGTGTTCAAGCTCTGCCCTCGCAGAAGCGAGAAAAGTCAGTAATAGGACAGTAGACAGGACTATCAAGGGGCCCTCACGTCCTATATTTTCCGTTGTTATTCTACTTAGAACTCCTCATTAGAACCATCGAGGGCGTGTTGCTATATATGACTTCTTCATTTCCACAAGAGCTCCGTTCGCAGCTTGGATGCCGAGCGACATTCCCACACCACCTACAACGCCAAGCCCGAGCGTATCTGCCAGGCTTTATTCAAGTTATGGGAGCTTAACAGAGTCTATAAGCTTTAACCCGCGATAAAATCAGTGCCAAGGCTATTAAGAGGATGATCCCAGGCCTAAGAGAGTACTGCGACTCTTCAGGGTTATGTCATTCATGTTTCTGTCTCAGCCCAGGCGATATGCGTTGCATTGAAGCCTACTAGCGCATATTCGCTGACACGTCCGCATACTGTCTGATATCAAGCTTTATCCAGGATATTGGTAACATGGTGCCGCCACGTTAGCTTCCCATTCCAAATTGTAGATCATGATAGTTTCTCCTAGGACCTATGCCCAAGGATATACAGGCGCCTTAACCACATGCATACTTTCTTTAACGCGGCTGGTCTCGCTCTCTTGATCTTTCCTTTAATCACGACGCTATTTTGGTGCCTTACAAATACAATTTTTGGAGATTGTGTTATACCTACTGACTTTGGAGATGAACACCTCGGCCACTATCCGAAGCGACTTCGTTCGAAAGTCACGACTTTCACTCAATCCAGAAACGCTTCGCCAAACTCGCCAGTCATACAACCCATCCGAAATATCTCACTATAAAGAACGAGAAGATTTTACCGATGTAGACTGGGATTCATACAAAAGCAAATGGTCAAACGAAAGGGAAAAAACAGAAGGCGTATACGATATCGCAGGGTTAGAAAAGGGACTTGCTCTCCAGGCTGATGAGCTCGCTCCTGGCCTACGAGTGAAGAAAATGCTCACGACATTTCCATGGCGCGATCCTTCATGGTTGGTCGCTGTTTTCTTTGTGAGCGGCAGTATATCATTCACGATAAACGCCTTCTTCAGTCTTCTTCCTCTCCTGGACCCATCTATAGCATTTCCTACGCTTGCTTCTCTCGCTATACCAGCGACACTCTTCATTGGCGCCGCTTTTTTCAATGCCGGGGGAATTCTAGATATATTTGGGGCCATCAACGCTGACCGGGGGGCCTTTGTCGCCATCAAAACCCAAGGCGGGAGCCTATCGCCTCCTGAATATCATGCTGCTCTCATCGGCAGCACGACTTGGATTTGGAAAGCCCCGCCTGGAAAATTTTCAGAGCTTACAGCTACCAGTCGGTCGTTCCAGGCAAATCTAATACAACTAAGCGGAGGTATAATCTTGACCATATCGGCTTTCGCGGGTGCCCCAGGAATTCTCGATCCTATGGGTGCTTGGTTTCCCTGGCTTGTATTTGCACCACTAGTGCTTGGAGGCAGCTTATTCTGGTTCGCGAGTATGATATTGATGATTCATCAGCAGGACTCCTGGTTGCGACCAAAACCATCAAGTCCAGATTGGTTCGGTGCGTTCCTGAACATGGTAGGAGGGTTTGGATTTGCGATGACTGGTGTGTTTTTGCTGCAGAGTGACTTCCTCGCAGCCGCATGGGCCAGCTTTGTGGGATCTTGGACATTCTTGCTGGGGTCAATTCTGGGCTGGTATATCTCGGTTGACGTAATTTGAAGCGCGTAAGGTTGATGTAGTTGTGATAGAGATGATTTGGAATTACATTATATTCCACATTTCATTAGCCAAAGCACATTTCACATAAAGGGCTAAAGCATTGACATTCAGTACAGTTAAACAGTAAATCGAGTAATATCGAATTAGAGCTGACGGAGTTCCCCCCGAAGGGTTTGGGTGGCATGGAAGGAATGGCTGGCTGAAAAGATTTTGAATGGAGAGACACGATTGGGCATATAGACTCTAACCTAACTTGATTTTTCAGACACTTAACTTGGGGCAGGAGGTGGGCATTCTAATCGGTCCGATGTTTCAGTCGGGCTCTCTCCGACCACATCCTGACGGTCTGATGAATACGAACAATGAAACTTATCTGAAGCTGTACTGCCACGCCAAGGCTTTCAATATTCTTATCGAGTAGCTACGTGTGCCTTGTTCAAATTAGCCTTAACATATCATCTCAAACCCCGGCTCGGATTGGTAATCACAATAGATTCAAAGTATGCCGACTACTTTGGGACTGCTTTCAAATTGTCCGCAGCTCGCATTGATGCCTAGAATGTATCGTGTTGCCTCATGCATAAAACGACTTCATAAGAGCGCCTAAACATGTTAATTCACCTATTTTTCTTCAAGAATAACAAATAACTCTTCAGCGTTAAGTTCCCTGTTCATACGCTACGAAAATAAATGTCCGAAACTACTCGGAGTCGAGCCTCCACTCCAGCTCAACATCCTTATGATAACGAAGACATTGAACAACTTGGCCGTCAGCGACCACCAATTTTCAGGAATATTTGGGTCGAGATTGGATTCTGCGCGTCCATTCTTACGGCCAGCATTCTAGCAGAGTTTCTCATCAGCGGCTTCAACGTACTGCTTCCAAAGGTTATAGAATCCCTGGACATCGACCCCGAAAAGCGAACATGGCCAGCAAATGTGTTCTCTTTGGTCACAGGTGCCCTTCTTCTTCCGGGAGGCCGACTTGCTGACATATACGGTGGATACATAATCTTCCTGTTTGGCTTGATCTGGATGTTGATTTGGTCATTGATCACCGGGTTCAGTCAAAACTACCTCATGCTCGTCTTCGGTCGAGCTCTACAGGGGATCGGTGCAGCCGCTTTCCTTCCATCCGGAATTATGCTGCTGAGCTCCGCATATCGTCCAGGACCCCGAAAGAATCTCGTCTTCGGCATCTATGGCGCATGCGCGCCTTTTGGCTTCTTCTTTGGGATTGCGATCGCTGGTGTGACTGGACAGTTCCTTTCCTGGCCATGGTTCTTCTGGATCGGTTCGATTTTGATGTTCTTCACAATTGTTGGAAGCTGGCTCTGTATATCCCGAGAGCGAGAAACTCCCCAGGGCTTGAAAATGGACTGGTTGGGTACTGCCACTAGTGTTTCCGCCTTCATACTACTAGTATATGGCATCACTAACAGCTCGCACCTTGGATGGAAATCTCCAGATATTTTGGCCCCATTTATTGTTGGGTTGTTGATTCTGGGAGCCTTCATCTACATCGAATTAAAGATTGCTACCCATCCTCTTTTACCCTTCAGCCTTTTCGCGACCAAGGGAATGACAGCTCTAGCGCTCTGCATGTTTTTATGTTTTGGAGCTTTTGGCATATATCTGTTTTATGCTGCTTTTCTGTAAGTTTCCTGGTCTGATGAGCAGGCGAGACCTAACGTCATTCTAGCATGGAAACCGTTTTGCAGATTCCCACTTTATTATCCGCGGCTTGGTAGGTGCTTGTGTCGAATTCTCATAATGAATCTTCACATACTGACATATCGATTGTACAGGTTTGCACCTTTACCAATTGGCGGCATACTCATTGGTACCCTTGGAGGGCTTGTACTCCATCTTCTCCCAGGCACCATACTCATGCTCGTCTCTGCAACAGGTTTCATGCTGTGCAATCTGTTGCTTGCTCTTACGCCCAACGATCCCAATTACTGGGCATGGATAATGCCGGCCATGGTTTGTGCTACCATCGGTGTAGATGTCATGTTTAACGTTTCGAACATTTACCTTACGACCCACATCCCAAGGCACCAGCAAGGTCTAGCAGGTGCTTTTATTAACGGAGTATTGTTTTTGGGCATGAGTTTTGTGCTGGGGTTTGCGGACTATGCAGTGAGCACCAAAGCTCATCTGGGGCTCAAAGAAAGTTACAATGTTGGATTCTGGTTGGGGGCTGGAGCAGCCGGGGCCAGCATAATCCTAGTCGCCTTTGGAATTCGTATCGGGAAGGCATCCAGCGATCTTACTGTCGAAGAAAAAGAGGAACTGAAGCAAGAGGTGGCGAGGATCAGAAACCAGTCGAATGAATGTAAGCCACATAGCTCGTCGGAAGATGTAGAATCTTTGCAACACCTACCGTAAAAGTGGTGCCGCGGCTAATAGATCACACGAAAAATTTATTTTTGTTTGGAGTTTGTCATGGGGCAGAACAACAACAGCTTGTGAAGTGGTATTTCGAATTGACCTGAGATACATTTCTCCAAGTAACCACACTCATCCACGATCTCGCATCCAGCCATAGCCGTTCGAAATATACACACCGATATCACAGCCAACACACTACCCCTTCGCCAAATCCAAGCCCTGTTGCACAAGAACGTCATCGAAAACGGACATGACAACCCTTACCCATCAACCTCGACCCACGCTCAAGAAATGACCACACCCCAGCCGTGAATTATTATCCCCACACTCTCCACCCCCCGAATTCGCCTCGTGCAGCAAAAAAGCCACCCCCTCCCTCCCCACGCTCCCCAACAACTCCGTCTCCCACACCGCCGGAAACAGTGGCCATTTCGCCAGCCTCCAACACACATGGCCCCAAAGGACGTCTGCGGTAAGACTCCCCCTCTTGCGCAGGTACCTGCAAGCAGCCGGGTACTTTTCCATGTCGTCGTAGACGCCGCTATAAGCGAGCCTGTCGGCGATGGCGCGTAGAGGCACCCCGCTGCGGATCTGGTCGAAGAGGAACTTCTCGAAGTCCCGGTCGACGTCGTAGGTGTTTTGGAAGACGCGGGAGAAATGGTGGGCTCGGCACGCGCGGCGGATCGCTTTGAGGCAGTGCTTGCCTTGGTGCTTGGGCATTTTGCCGTCGATGGTATGGTTAGATGCTGGCGTGGTGGGCATGGCTGGGTCTGGTGCTGCTGTCTGTTGATATTCCTGCATGGTCTCTCGGATATAAAAGAATCAATAGTGACGCTGATATGGAGTCGTGTATAAAGTATCGGAGCTCTAAAGAAATCTACGTCTCGTTGAGCTTCCGGGTAGGACCAGCGCACTACATGAATATATCTTTCCATGTCGAATGTGAAGTGCATATGCTTTCAAGTTCTGTTCAATGGCGAAAGCAATATATGATCATGGAAAGCCCAACAAATAAAGACAAAAGACTTTTTCTTTCACCGTCATTTACACAGGCTGATGCGTATTTGTATATTCTATAATCTCACTAGTCTTATGCGCTGTTTGACCTTACGGCTCAATCAGTTGTCTCTATCATGAAATGCCCTTAGGCTTGCTCCTCACGCAAACGTGCAACAACATAGTAAATATATGTCGAAGATCCCAGGCGCCTTGAATGCAAGCATGCCAAATCAATGCATAGAAAAATCCCCCTTCACAATCGTACGCTGGCACTCGGCAAGAATAGCTGCCTGTCTCCCAACATCCGCCAGCCGCCCAATCACGGCCTTGTTGCCGTCGACGAAACCGTACAGAGCATAAGGTATATCGACCTCGTTACAAAATTCTTGGACCAACTTTTGCGTCCGCCGCAGGTTATGACGCGGAATGCGAGGGTATAGATGGTGGATTGCCTGGAACTGGAGGCCTCCGTGAAGGAAATCTAGCCACTGCGGACAATCGATGTCCATGGTGGTCCGAAGCATTTTTTGTGGGAAAGATTCAGTGATACCCATATCTGTTGTGCTCATGGCAAAGTGACTGAGTGTGATCTGAACGTGCAACGGCGATGTTATAGCGTGGCTGATCAAGACGAACAAGAATCGGCTCCAACCGTCCGGAATAGTCTTATAGACCACACCGTATCCGTACCAAGTCCAAAAGAAGACTTGACCAACTAATTCGAAATACCGGTGCCACCACGCTGGTCCCTTCTTCGGGCCTGTGCCGAACAGAGTATGCGCCCATCCGAGTCTATAGAGATTGAAGCGCGCCACCATCATTATCGGATAATATGTGTACTGTTGGTATAAAATCATGAATTTCCCGAACGCGTCGTATTCCATGGCTCGCTCGTAATACGTAGAAACCAAACTCTCGAAAAAACGATGCGTGATGGCGAAAAATGGTAGGTATTCAATGTCGGGGTCGTGCTCAGGAGAGTTCGTAACAAGATGGTGCACGTTGTGGTTGTGCTTCCACCAACATGCGCTGAGACCACCGAGGTAATTAGCAATAAGCATAGCGAGGGTAGAATCGACGTGGTAGCTGTGTGTGATTCCCATATGACACGCATCATGGACCGTAAAGGCAAGTTGGTGCCACAGGAAGCCGAGCGGAAAGGCACTGGTGATGTACCATCCAGACCGGAGGAGGAAGATGAACATAGCCAGGGCTATCCCATAACGAATGCATTCAATGCCGTACGACGAGTAACTGCAGCGATACAAGCCCTCAGCTTCGATGCGCTTTTGCAGCTCCCGGTACTTTCTAACAATGTTGTCTTGGGTTTCTGGGTCTAGGGAAGGATATTTTGCCTTATCCATGTCCAACTCTTTCTGAGTCCGCGCGTCAAGAACGGACATTTTCGTCATAGGAGGTGGTTGATCTAGCTCGATAGAGGAAACAGATACGGAAGAAGGTGAACGGAGGGCATTGCGAGCATCTCGTCGTCGTAGGGTGGAAGAGGCATTATCGGCAGGCTCGAAGATGGGGCTCTGCTCTGCAGAAGAGGGCGCGCTGTCTAGCGCCGTTGTCGAAGAGCATGAGGAAGTGGTATATGCGTCCTCGTCGGCCTTGTCCAACTCTTCCTGTGTCCTAAAGTGACCACCCTGGATAGGGGGCACGAAATTGGTCCAGCGCCCCTCGATGCGACCGATCTGGTAGCGTTTGGTGAGCTCCAGCGTCTGGGCTGAGTGGAAACGTTGAACTTCATCTGTGGCGTCGCGGCCGACCATGTGCTTGATAGCCTTCTCGCCACCAGGGTGGTACGGCAGCCATGCATCAACCTTGAGTACTCGTCCATCCACAATGACAATGGACCGGCCACTGGCAATGAGAGTTTCGATTTCACGGCGGGTGAAGACCTTGGATGTGCGCTCCATGGTGGCTGCAGCAAGTCACGCTCTGGAGCTGCCAGGGGAAAGAGAGAATGGAGAGCGGGTGCGCAGGCTGGCGGCGCAGGATTGCTCGCTGCAAAGGCGAAGGGAGTCGGTGTGGTGCCACTGGCGGTCCCGCGTGGTGGGCACTGGGAGCTTGGACGCCTCGCCTGGACCTGGACCGTAGCACGTGGCGTGCACCTCACTCCACATATGTGTGGTCCAGGAACGCTATATCAGCTTTCTTGGAGACACTCGAAGAGATCCAAAAAAATCACAATCACCATGGGAGTCTCAGGCAGAACCAAAGAGCTTGCCGAAGAATGGCTCCGGCTCGATAAAGACAAGACCACCATCGACGAAATGTACCGTCTGCTCGTTGAGGGGAACGGCGAGGAACTGGACAGACGGCTCGGCACGCGCATCGCCTTCGGCACCGCAGGCCTGCGAGGACCAATGCAGGCAGGCTTTGCGTGCATGAACTCGTTGACCGTCATCCAAGCTTCACAGGGCCTCGCAGCCTATCTTCTCAAGACCGAGGACGAAGTGAAGCGCAGAGGCGTGGTTATCGGCCGCGATGCTCGCCACAACTCTGAGAAATTTGCTAAACTGGCAGCAACAGCCTTCGTTGCCAAAGGCATCAAGGTCTGGTATTATGAAGTCCCAACACACACGCCCCTGGTGCCCTTTGGCGTGCGCGAGCTTGGAGCCGTTGCAGGCATCATGATCACAGCCAGCCACAACCCGGCCCGCGATAACGGCTACAAGGTATACTGGTCCAACGGGTGCCAGATTATACCGCCTCACGACGCCGGCATAGCAGATGCCATCCTGGCGAACCTGAAGCCCGTCAGCTGGGACACGTCCGTCGTGGACGAGCCTTGCTTGCTGGTCGAGGCGTCGCTTGGTCTGGTCAAGGATCGATACCACAAGGCCATCCAATGCGCAGCGCACCCAGGACACGTCGAGGTCAAGATGAACCCTGACCTTAGGTTCGTCTATACACCTATGCATGGTGTGGGCCTGCCTGCCATGAAACGATGTGTGGAGGACCTCGGAATTGCGTCACAGATGGTCGTTGTCGAAGCACAGGCAGACCCCGACCCCGACTTTCCAACTGTGAAATTTCCGAACCCTGAAGAGAAAGGCGCCTTGGATTTGGCGATGCAGACAGCAGACGCATCGTCGCTATCGCTGATACTGGCCAGCGACCCGGACGCCGATCGCCTTGCTGCAGCTGAGAAGGTATCGGGCAAGTGGCACATATTCACAGGCAACCAGCTTGGCATATTGATCGCGTCGTACTTGCTCGAGCGTTATCCGAGCTCTAAGCCACGTGATAAGCTGGCCATGCTGGCGTCCACTGTCAGTTCAAGGATGCTTCAAGTGCTCGCTCAGAAGGAAGGGTTCTATTTTACCGAAACATTGACAGGCTTCAAGTGGCTTGGTAACGTTGCTCGTCAGCTAGAAGGGCAGGGTTACGATGTTGTCTACGCATTCGAAGAGGCGCTAGGGTACATGATCCCGCAGACAGTTCACGACAAGGATTCCATCAGCGCGGCGGCGGTGTTCCTCACGGCAATATCACACTGGGCAAGCCACGATCTGACGCCGTACAGCAAGCTACAGGAACTTTACAAGCACGTGGGATTCTTTGCCGACGCGAACACATATCTCATCTCGCCATCTCCGGCAACAACGACGGCCGTCTTCACAGCCATACGCAGCCTGGGAGATGCACACCCAGAACGGCTGGGAAAGCGGAAGATAGTGCGCTGGAGAGATCTTACGGTAGGTTACGATTCCAAAAGCAAGGACCACACGCCCGATCTTCCGGTAGATAAGGCAGCGCAGATGATTACGTGCGAGCTGGAGGACGGTGCACGCTTCACGGTGCGAGGGTCGGGGACTGAGCCCAAGATCAAGCTGTACATTGAGTGCGTGGGGGAGAGCAGCGAGGAGGCGCAAGGCGGCGCCCAGGAGATCGCAGACGACCTGCTTGCGGAATGGTTCAAACCGCAAGAGTACGGGCTGCAGCTGGCATGATGTGTGTACCGTAGAAGGAGAAGAAAAAGACCTGTCACTCGGTCGTCGTACATGAGTCGTGAGGGTTGAGCTATCGACCGTGTTTCAGAGGGTGCCGAGTGGGCGGGTGGAAACCCCGGTCGGGAGCGGCGAATAGGAGACGCACGACCAGGGCATGCGGGCGGCCAGAGAAGCCAAAAGACGGTCAAGGCGCCGTTTCCACTTCCCCGGGCGCTCTCCACTGGCAGCCAACGAGACATGGCCCGTTGCCCAGAGGCCCCGCCTAACCCGTCTCGACGCGAGTAGCACACGCCGCGAAGAGTCACCGCACTGGCCTGCAGCATGCAGCATGCTGCATACTACATCTGCGTCTGCGCTTGCGCTATCGACGGCCTCTGCTGCTTTTTGCGCGCCCGTCTGCCTCCTGCCTCCTGCCTCCCACCCACTCCGCCCACATACATGCCCATCCTGCTCGCACCGTCGCCCGCCTTTCCATCGTCGTCGTCGTCGTCGTCGCCTCGCCGGGACGGCTCCGTCTTGCGCCCGCGTCCAGCGCTCGGGATGCGCCTGTCGTGCTCATGGCGGGAGTTGGGACCCCGTCCTCGAACCGTCCACTGCCAGCGGGGCCTTGCAGTCATCGTGATGTGATCGGTGTCTGTGGGTGCGAACAGTTCTGGGATACAGCTAGTAGCCATCTCCACGAAGCAAGCAGAGGCGAACGGCCGAGTATCGAGCGCTCGACTGTCTGCGTCTGCGGTCACCATGCCTGCTTCCACAAGCCGGGAGCCACAAGCACAGCAGCGGAGGCAGTAGCATCAGTACGAGAAGGAGTTTCGACAGGAGCAGCAGCAGCATCATATTTGGACGCCGTGGCCGACGAGAGCAGGCCATTGCTCGCCCACGATCCGTCGTTGCCTGAAGCCCCAGCCCAGTCCAATTCGCCCTCAATTGCTACGACCTCGAGCCTGCCGCGTCTGCCTTCGATGTGCTTGCTGTCGCATGACCGCTATTCCGCGAAAGCAGCCGCCCAGGAAGGTGCCTTGCCCTCGCTGGTCGGTTTAGGTCTATCCGCCCTCGATCATAACCATGGTGGCTCACACCCCGTGCCTGTCGAGCGCGCACAATCTGTCGCCTCGACGGTCCCTGACGATTTCGTTTATGACCCACCGCCTAGCGCACTACAAGGCGAGGGTCCCGCTTTTGATGCCGTCCTCGACTTTAACAGGAGCCTCCATCTGGACGTCAGCGGCGATACCATCCCAAACACATTCAATATGGAAACCATCGTCCAGAGCGCGACCGAGGTTGCTACCCCAAGCATCGCCAACACGCCTGATCTAGCTGCCGTTGATCAGGCCGTGAACAATGGAAAACAAGCACTGGAAGCCCTGTTGCATCTGGCTTCGAGCATGGATCATCAGCGCGCCACTGATGCTGCACCAGGAAGCGTGAAGTCTGCTCCTTCTCCTCAGCGTCTGCTGCCCAATTCCCCTCGCTTGTCCCAGGATCAGCTTCACAAGGCTCTAAAATCAGCATCTCCCCCATCCCTCCAGCAGCTCACATCCTATCTCCCCTCGCTGTACAACCTCCTCAGTGCCATTCCAAATGTCGCCAATACCATGAGAGAACTCAGCGATCGCTTGTCCATGCTCGAGAGTAACAATTCCTTTAACTATGTCCATCCCGACGAAGTCCAGGAGAGATATGATAATGTTGACGGCAGGCTGTTACACCTGGAGAGTCGCATGGATGACCACGACACAATGCACCAGGCCATCGACGCTGATAGCGGTAGCCATGTACCCAGTCGTCGCCTCGTAGCAACCGTCACGGACTCGTTCAACTCAACCCACTCTCTCCAGTCAACGACTTCCTCTGCCCTTATTCTCGCCGCGGTGGATCGTAATGAGACAGAGACCGAAATCAATGCCATCAAAGACCGCCTCGACATTCTCGAAGCATTCGCCATGCCGCCTACCCTGTCGGCTCCGTGGGAAATCGAAGTCATTCTGCTGCCCTGGGGTCGTGAGCTTCGCGGAATATGGTATTCGCCCGACGATACCATGCAGGACGCCTCCGACCCCACGTCTCAAGACTCCGAGGAGTGGACGCAAGCACGCAGTCTTGCGCTCGGCAAGTCCAGAACGTCACTGGGCCCCTATCGAGATGGCGCGTCGAGCCCCTTCTCGGGCGCCAAGCACTCCTCGCGAAGCTCTCATCCGTTTAGCGACACCGAGAGCGGCTGGTCCAGTCAAGCCATCAGCGATTGGGCCTCAGGCTTGACTGAGGAGCTGCTCTCGCCCAAAGCATGCAAGAGCGCTAACTTGGTCTACAAGAGACTCAGAAGCAGAGGTCTCGTCAAAGACGTCACATTCAGGAGTTCCAGCGCAAGGGACATCCAAGCTATGCTTTCCCGCACCTTCAAAGAGTGGATCGAGTATCTCAGGTACACAGACGAGGACGAGAATCCAACGGTTACCTCCTTCCCCGGGCTGCGGGCTTCGTTCATCCCACTCCGCAAAGTTCGCCACGACTCTCGGCTTCGCTTCCTCACCCCGGCAGAAATGTCCAGCTCCGCCTTGTGGTCTGCCCAGTTCCTCCACTCTGACATTATGATGCACGTGACTGGTGGGAAGAAAAGACTTTACGTCACTCATCGTGAAGCGTACATTCAGGCCACAGACCACATGGGCACCTCGTGGACGTGGCAAGAGCTGCGCCAACTGCCGCGGATTCAACCTCAACCGGAGGCTCCAGCCGAGGGTGGTGATGGAGAAGGTGTGCCTCAGGTCGCAGAGGCTGATGCTAAAGAGGCTTGCTGGACATTCTTCGAAGCATATGATGCTCCTCCACCAAGTGTTACTTCGTCCTTCGGGAGCCACCACTCCCTAGGGCTTTCGATGCGACCTGCTGTTCACACTGCCCGCCGTTCCGTGACGCCCGCTTCTATACTTAGAAATCCGGCCTTGCAACCCATCTCCCCACTGAGCGAAATTCCTCACAGGCGACCACGGCAGGGTCGCGAGCGCACCGTATCTGCATCGATCCTGGAGCCTGTCGCTGCGCCTTCGTCGAAGCGCCGTCTGAACAGTTCTCCGGTCAAGCAATCCTCTTTGCCTCACCATGCAAGAGGGCCCAGTGCTTCCATGACCAGGTCGAAACGGCGGAGGTTTTCTAGGTCGCAGTCCCCGCGCCCCGCTGCTCTGGAGGCCCCAGAAGCCCAGGTGACCATCTGGGGCCACACCCCCCGGCGCTCGCGCGAGCCCCAGTCGCCCTTCTTCTCGTCTGTCGCACCCCCCCTTCCCCGAACGAATTCGGACCTGGCCAGTCGACCGAGCCAGCGCTCTGTCGCCGTCATGAGCAAGGGAACCCCCTTCGCCTACGCGACGCCGCACTCTGGGCCCTTCAACGGAGGTGTTGGCTTCGGCGCGGGAGATACAGAAGCGGATGAGGACCTGTACCAGGATGACGATGGCGAGCAGAGTTGGCGTGGCGTCACGTCGGGCGACGAAGGCAGCGATTCGGAGGACTACACTGATTCCATCGCGCAGGATGAGCACCCCAGCTTCTCGGAGCACAACGAATATGCTTCAGGGAGTGAAGAGGATGCAGATAGCGAGGCTAGGGACGGGGAGGACGGCGCTGCTGCTGCTGCTGGTAGAGCGCGACACACGAATGCCGAAGAAGAGGACGATGACGACGACGACCCTCTCGATAAGCTGCTCGACGTGCTCGAGCACTAGCTTACGATTACGATCTGATGCGATCTTTTTTACTATTTGGATCTTGCTAAAAAGCTCCGCGGCGTTGCAACATAGCCAAGCCATTGTTTTGCTTTTGTTCCGGGTGGGGCTTTTTTTTTTTTTTTTCTTTTTTGGGTTTTTTTCGCGATATACTTGTCGT
>Ga0247757_10001293_pt1 | contig 17204 bp, 19 predicted proteins | sample UWRJL126311R4_FD_180929 | JGI IMG/M metagenome (GOLD analysis project Ga0247757, IMG submission 180929) | Plant litter microbial communities from Arlington Agricultural Research Station in Wisconsin, United States - UWRJ-L126-311R-4 | ecosystem: Environmental > Terrestrial > Plant litter >... | reverse complement strand
CCCACCGCATGCCCGTCGCCGACCGCTCCACCGACCTCTGGCTGCGCTGGGACGAGCACGGCGACCCCGACGGCGAGCCCGTCCTGCTCATCATGGGCCTGGGCGGCAGCTCCCGGGCCTGGTGGCGGGTGCTGCCGGCGGTGGCGGAGGGCCGCCGGGCGATCACGTTCGACAACCGGGGGACGGGGGAGTCCAGCCGCTTCCGGGGCTTCCTGTCGATGCGGGACATGGTGCAGGACGCATTGGCCGTGATGGACGCCGCCGGCCTGGACTCCGCGCACGTGGTCGGCGTCTCGATGGGCGGGATGATCGCCCAGCACCTGGCGCTGGACCACCGCGACCGCGTGCGCTCCCTGCTGCTGGGCTGCACCACGCCGGTCGGCCGCTCGGGCCTGCCGCCGTGGCGCCTGCTCACCGCCAGCGCCCTGCGCCCGGCGATCGGGCCGCGCCGCACGTTCGACCTCATCGCTCCGTCGCTCTACTGCCGTGAGACCCGGGAGCACCATCCCGAGCGCATCGCCGAGGACCTGCGCGTGCGCGCGCAGGAGAACACGCCGGGCCCGACCGTGGTGGGTCAGATGGCGGCGGTCACCGGCCACGACACGCGCAAGCGGCTCCCCGAGCTCGCGGGCCTGCCCGTCACCGTCCTGCACGGCGAGGAGGACGGGCTCGTCCCGGTCGCCCGGGGGAAGGAGCTGGCCGCACGGATCCCGGGCGCGGAGCTCGTCCTGCTCTCGCCCTGCGGCCACATGGTCTCCACCGACGCCGAGGCGGCCACGACCGACGCCCTGGTCCGCCACCTCGACCGCGCCCGCGCGGCCGTTCCCGCCTGATCAGGTCCCGAAGCGACGCATCGACCGCACGGCCCACGCGCCGAGCAGCACCAGCAGGCCGACCACGGCGAGCAGCGCCGGCCACGTGTCGGCCCAGGTGACGTCGCCGACGAACCCCTGGCGGATCCCCTCCAGCACGTAGGTCACCGGGTTGACGTGCGCGATGGCCCGCAGCCACGGCGTCAGCAGCGCGAACGGGGCGTACGCGGTGGTGAAGAGCACCGCGACGAACCCGAGGATCTGGATGAGCGGGGCGGCCTGCTGGGTGCGGAAGCGCAGCGCGACGACCGAGCCCCAGCACGCCATCACGGCGGCGAGGCCCATGACCAGCACGATGGTGAGGACGATCCCCAGGAACGAGGGGAGGTGCACGCCGAGGACCAGCGCGACGACCACCAGGAACGTGCCGGGCAGCAGCGACCGGAAGGCGGCCGACGACACGAGGCCGGCCAGCACCACGCCCCGCGGCTGCGGGGCGAGCAGCAGGCGGTCGAACCAGCCGCGCTCGATGTCCCGGGCCATGTTGACGCCCGTGGCCGCGCCCGCGAACGCCGCGCCCTGAAGCAGGCCGACCGGGACGATGTACGTGCGGAAGTCCTCGGCGGTGAAGCCGGGCAGGCGCGCGGCCTCGCCGAACACGCTGGACAGGCCGAGCATGAAGATCGTGGGGGCGAGGATCCCCGGGATCGCGCCGCCCGGCACGCGCAGCACCTCGTTCATCGCCCGGGCGGTCAGCGCCCGGATGGTCAGCCAGGAGTCCCTCATGCGTCCCGCAGCCTTCCGCGCAGGGCGACGACGGACAGGCCGACGAAGACGATCACGAGGCCCAGCGCCGCGGCGATCCCCTCCAGCACCGGCCCCCAGGAGATCGAGGAGATGATCGGGTCGCGCATCCCGTCCGAGATGTAGCTCAGCGGGTTGAAGCGGGCGATGGTCCGGGCCGGCTCCTCCAGGAGCGCCCGGGGGAAGAACGCCGAGGAGACGAACAGGATCACGAACACCAGCGGGAAGATCCCCTGGACCGTCGAGGCGTTCCTGGCCAGCAGCGCGAGCATCACGCCCATCGCGGCGAAGCCGGTGCCGGCCAGCGAGGCGATCACCAGCACGAGCAGGAGGCCGAGGATCCCGCCCTCGATCTGCGCGCCGAAGATCAGGCCGAGCACGACGAAGTACAGCGCCTGGAAGATCGCGATGACCGACGCGGCCGCGATGCGGCCGAGGATCATCGACGCGCGGGGGATGGGGGCGGCGGCCAGCCGGTCGAAGAAGCCCATCTCGATCTCCAGCGCCACCGCGATGCCCGCGGACACGCCGCCGAGCAGCAGCGACTGGGTGATGCCGGCCGACAGCTGGAAGTCGAGGAAGCCGTTGACGTGCGGGAAGCCGGGCAGGTCGGTGGTGCGCGACAGCCCGCCCACGTTGACGGCGAGGAAGACGGTGGGGAAGAGGACGAGCGGCGCGACGAACTGCGGCCGGCGCAGCAGGCCGCGCAGCGCCCGGCGCGCGAGCGCCAGGGTGGCGACGAGCATCATGCGGCCGGGGCCCCGGCGCCTTCCAGGTGGCTTCCCGTCTGCTGGACGAACACGTCGTCGAGCGTCGGCTCGACGAGCTGCATGCCGGCCACGGTCAGGCCGGCCTCGTCCAGCGCGCGGACGACGGGGGCGATCGAGGCGGAGCCGTGCTCGACGGTGAGGCGCAGGTGGACGTCCTCGGTGGGGGGCTGCAGCTCCCCGTGGGGGCTGACGACGCCGCGCGCCCGGTCGACGTCCGCGTCGGGCGTGAGCGTGATGTCCAGGTGGGGCCGGCCGACCTGGGCCTTGAGCGCGGCGGGGGTGCCCTCGACGACGATGCGGCCGCCGCTGATGATCCCCACGCGGTCGGCCAGGACGTCGGCCTCCTCCAGGTACTGGGTGGTGAGGAAGACGGTGGTGCCCTCGTCGCGCAGGCGGCGGACCTCCTCCCACAGGGTCAGGCGGGAGACGGGATCCAGCCCGGTCGTCGGCTCGTCCAGGAACAGCACCTCGGGGCGGTGGATCAGCGCCATCGCGAGGTCCAGGCGGCGCTTCATGCCGCCGGAGTACGTGCCGACGCGCCGGTCGCGCGCCTCGACCAGGCCGACACGCTCGATGAGGTCGCTGGAGCGGGCGACGACGTCGGCCTTGGGGATCCCGTGGAGCGTGGCCTGCAGCTCCATCAGCTCGACGCCGGTCATCAGCGGGTCCAGGGCGGCCTCCTGGAGGGCGACGCCGATGCGCTTGCGCACCTCGCCCGGCTGGGTGGCCACGTCGTAGCCGGCCACGGTGGCCTCGCCGCCGGTGGGGCGCAGGAGCGTCACCAGCATGCGCACGGTGGTGGTCTTCCCGGCCCCGTTGGGACCGAGGAACCCGTAGACCTCGCCGGGCTCGACCGTGAGATCGATGCCCGCGACCGCCTGCAGGCCCGACTTGTAGCGGCGCTCGAGAGCCCGCGCTGCGATTGCCGCCATGGGGTCAATGATATTGCTTACGCAATCAAATTGATCTCCGGCCGGCGGGCCGGGCGGTGGTCGAGTGAGTGCCTATGCGCACACTTCTGGGCGCGCTATTGCCGCATCGAACGCCGGATTCTGGTGTTCTTACCGACAATGCTTCTACGACACCGCACGATCGCGACGCTCGTCGCCGTGGGTGCTGCGCTCGCGCTGCCGGCGGCCGCCCACGCCAAGATCACCGAAATCGGGGCGCTGCCCAGCCCGCTCCCCAAGTTCCCCTGCCCCGGCAGCGGATCCGAGGCGACCAACGACAAGGTCGACTGCCTCGTGCTCGACCTCACCACGGCGTACCAGACCAAGGTGGGGGAGAAGACCGCCTTCATGACCGTGCCCAAGGACGGGAAGATCGTCGCGTGGACGATCGCCCTGGGCAACCCGACGGCCACCGAGGACACGTTCCTCACCAAGCCCAACAGCGAGACGGGCGGCGGGCTCGGCTTCGGCGATCCGCGTGCCGGCATCGCCATCCTGCGGGCCGACAAGAAGAAGAAGCTCGGCTACCGCAACGTCACGCAGAGCCCGATCATCAACCTGCGTCCGTACTTCGGCAAGACCGTGCAGTTCCCGCTGGATCGGGCGCTGCCGGCCAAGAAGGGCCGCATCATCGCGCTCACCGTCCCCTCCTGGGCGCCCGTCATGGCCCTGGGCCAGGGCAAGACGACGTCCTACCGGGCCAGCCGCGTCAAGACGAAGTGCGGCAACACCGACGAGACCGCCTCGGACGTCCTCGTCCCGTCGATGAGCGCCCTCGGCAAGCTCTCGACGTACGAGTGCCTCTACCAGGACGTGCGCCTGACCTACAGCGCCACGCTGGTCACCACGCCGACCCCGGCGCCGACCACCGGCTCGCCGAACATCGGCGGCTCGAGCGAGGTCACGCCGACCACCGCTCGGTAACGCTCCGGCGCCCGGTCGCCCGTCTTGCGTCTCGCGTCGAGCCCCACCCTGAGCCCGCCCAGCGGGCCCAGGGTGGGGCTCGACGTCGTTCCCCGGCCCACCGAACCTGAACCCCACCTCAGTCCCGCCCAGCGGGATCGAGGTGGGGCTCACCTTTGGCCGGGTGGCTGTCGCCTACGTCCCCCACCTCCCGACGTTCTCCACATTCCTCCCACCCCTCGGGAGGAATGTGGAGAACGTCTGGGGCGATCGGGCGCGGACGGGTCGCCGGCGAGTGGCCGGGACCTGCGGTGCGTCGGGGGAGGGGAGGCGGCGCGCTCGGCGCGCCGGCCGGGGCCTAGCGGCAGGCGCCGGGGTTCTGGTCGCAGAAGGCGTTGAGGCCGCCGGCGGTCGCGCCGCCGGTGCCGCTGCTGTCGCCCGAGTCGTCGCCGGTGTCGCCACCGTCGCCCGGGGCTGCGGCGCCGCCGGTGTCGCCCGAGTCGCCGGTGTCACCGCTGGTGTCGCCGGTGTCGCCACTGGTGTCACCGCTCGTATCGCCACTGGTGTCGCCGGTGTCGTCGCTCGTGTCACCGCTCGTATCGCCACTGGTGTCCGCGCTGGCGTCGGCGGGCGTGGTCGTCGTGGCGGTGGTCGCCGTCGTCGCCGTGCCTCCGGCGGAGGAGACGAGCGGAGCGGCCGCGTCCTTGGGCGGCAGCAGCGCCGGAGCGTTCTTGGGGTTCGAGTCCGTGGCCGAGCTGTCGCCACCGCACGCCGTCAGGCCGAGGCAGACCGCCAGGAGGGCGGCCGCGACGAGGGAGAGGGGGAGGCGGCGAGGCATCGTGAAGGGCTAGGAGCCCGAGGGACCCATGCGCCGGTTGCAGGTCGGGCAGTCGTTGAGGTCCTTCTGGGCCATCTGCTTGCACCACGGGCACAGCCGCATGTTCTCGACCGCGAAGGGCAGCGAGGAACGCGACTCCAGCGGCGTGACCTGCGCGACGATGTCGAGGCGCTCGCCGGTCTCGCGATCGACGTAGATGCGGCCGGGCTGGGCCTCGACGAGGACTTCGCGTCCGGTCGAGGGCGTGCGGAGTCGGTAACGGATAGCGGTGCTCATGGGACGCGAAGCGTACCGGGTGATCAGGTCGCCTCGCGCTGCCGGGGCGTTCTCGCCCAGGCGGGAGGCCGGGCTGGACACGCGATCGCACAAGCCCTTCCATCGGCGCCTCTCGCTCGGATAGCATCGGCCATCATGCGAGCAGCCGCCTTCATCGCCACCTTCGTCGTCGGGGTTCCGGTGCTCCTGACGGGGTGCGCCTCCTCCGACGATCCGAAGAACGACAACCAGGTCGCGGGGAAGGTCGCGTTCGTCAAGAACTGCGGGTCGTGCCACGTGCTGGCGCGGGCGGGGACCAAGGGCACCACCGGTCCCAACCTCGACGAGGCGTTCCAGCAGGCGCTCAAGGACGGCTTCGGCCGGGACGCGATCCGCGGCATGGTCCAGGAGCAGATCCTCTACCCGAACATGAACGGCGTGATGCCGGCGAAGATCGTGGAGGGGGAGACCGCCACGGACGTCGCCGCCTACGTCGCCGACGCGGTCGCGGCCAAGGGCAAGGACACCGGCCTGCTGGCCGACGCGGTCAAGCCCGCCGGTGCGGGCAAGCCGATCGCGGCCCAGAACGGCGTGCTGGCGACGGAGGCCGATCCCAACGGCCAGCTCGCCTACGTGGCCAGCAAGGCGACGGCACCTCCCGGCGCGCTCGAGGTGACGTTCAAGAACACGTCGGGCACCCCGCACGACATCGCCTTCCAGGAGGGCACCAACGGCCCCCAGCTCGCCAAGACCGAGGTCATCACCAAGGGCGAGGACAAGACCGACATCGACGTGAAGGCCGGCACCTACACGTTCTTCTGCACCGTCCCCGGCCACCGCGCCGCGGGCATGGTCGGCACCCTCACCGTCAAGTAGCTCGAAGCTGGCGTGCTTTCCCTCCAAATGCGAGGGAAAGCACGCCAGCTTCGGAGGGCAGGGGCGCGGGAGAGCGCTGAGGCGCTCTGCGGGGCCGCTGAGGCCTTCCGCGACGTCCTGCCGCACATTCCCCGCTCCCGGCCCGCTCGGCGCCGCAGCAGCCGCGAGACGTGCCTGTGGGCCCGCCACGATCCGCTCCGACCGCGGCCCGCGCGGCCCGCAGCCGGCTAGACCAGGGCGCGGACGAGCAGGACGATCGCCACGACGACGATCGCGCCCACGACGAGCCAGACGAGCCACCGGAAGGCGGCGTCCTCGGACGTCAGCGGGTTGCGCGAGGGCACGGGCGGGGCCTCAGCCGTCGATCAGCCGTCGACGACGGCTAGAGGACGTACAGCGACAGGAAGACGATGATCCACATCCCGTCGACGAAGTGCCAGTAGATGCCCGGCACCTCGAGCCCCCGGTGCTGCTCGGGGCTGAAGTGGCCCTTGAACACCCGCACGGTGACGATCGTCAGCAGGAGCAGGCCGATCAGCACGTGCGCGCCATGCAGGCCCGTCAGGCCGTAGAAGATCGAGCCCTGCGCGTTGGTCTGCGGCGAGAAGCCCAGGTGGATGTACTCGTTGATCTGCGTCGCTAGGAACGTCGCGCCCAGCAGCATGGTGGTGACCATGCCGGCCTTCATCGCGAACCGGTTGTTGTGCTTGGCGGCGTGGAGCGCCCAGTGCATCGTCAGCGAGGACGACAGGAGCACGAACGAGTTGACCACCGCCACCGGGATCGGCAGCGCCTCCTCGCCGGGAGGCCACGGGTCGTCGTTCACGACGCGGATGAAGAAGTACGCGGTGAAGAACGCCCCGAAGAGCATGAGCTCGGAGATGATGAACAGCAGCATCCCGAGCGTCTGCGCGTCGACGCGCGAGCTCTGGTTGGCCTCGGGGGGACCGTGGTGGTGGTCGTCGTGGGCGACGGCGGGGATGCTGGCGGCTTCCATGCTGGCTCCGGGCTCTCGTGAACCTAGGCGGCGGACGCGGCCCGGTCGGGGACGACGTGCTCGACCGGCTTGTCCGTGGACTTGCGCACCCGCTCGACGAGGTCGGCGCGCAGCCAGCCCGACCGCGTGGCGTCGAGGGTCGAGATGACGACCTCGTCGACGCGGAAGTAGTTCAGCGCGTTCATCGTCGCGGTGTACGGGTCGGGGTCGCCGACCATGCCCGCGGCGGACGAGCCGCCGGTCTGCAGGGCGTCGCGCATCTGGCGCAGGCGCCCGAGGGCGGCCTTGGCGTCGAGGCGGGAGCTGCCCTCCTTCGGCACGACGAGGATGTACAGCTCCGGCTTGTCCCGCTGGCGCGACTCGTCCTTGAGGAAGCCGATCAGCTGCTCGCTGGAGGACGTGCGGGCCGCGACGACGAGCGTCACGTGGAACGGGACGCCCTCGGTGTCGAGGTCGACCTCGACGTGCTCGACGGGCAGGCCCGAGGCGTCCTCGACGCGCTCGACCAGGTCGCGGCGCTGCCAGCCCGACAGCGTGCCGGGCAGGGTGGAGATGATGATCTCGTCGGGCTCGTACTCGAGCACCGCGTCCATCGTCGCCGCGTACGCGTCCTCGTCCCCGACCTCGCCGATCGCGTCGATGCCCTCCTCCAGGAGGACCCGGCGGGCGAGGTCGACGCGGATCTGGGCGGCGTCGTAGAGGACGTCGTCGTAGGCGACCGCGCCGTGCGTGGGCGTGGACCGGGGCACGCAGATGATGACGCGCGTGTCGGGATCCGCCTCGTGGCGGCGCCGGACGGCCTCGAGGACCGGGCGGCCCGCGATGGTCTGGTTGGCGATGACGAGCACCTTGTGCATCAGTGACCTCCGGTGGAGCTGGCGACCGAACCGACCGACGATCCCACGGGGGTGGGGGCCTCGGTGTCCTGGAGGACGCCGTGCACCGCACCGGGCACGCCGTACTCGTACGGCCCACCGACGACGGTCGGGATCGCGTCGAAGTTGAAGACGGGCGGCGGCGACGAGACCTGCCACTCGAGCGTGAGCGACCGCCACGGGTTGGCGACGGCCTTGGGGCCGGTCCGCCAGCTCGTGACGACGTTGTAGAGGAAGATCAGTGAGCTCAGGCCCAGCCCGAAGCTGGCGAACGAGATGATCACGTTCCACGTCGCGAACTGCTCGGCGTAGTCGGCCACGCGGCGGGGCATGCCCTCGACGCCGATGAGGTGCATCGGCGCGAACGTTGCGTTGAAGAAGACGAACGTCGACCAGAAGTGGATCTTGCCCAGGCGCTCGTTGTACATCCGGCCCGTCATCTTCGGGAACCAGAAGTAGACGCCGGCGAAGATCGTGAAGACCGAGCCGCCGAACAGCACGTAGTGGATGTGGGCGACGATGAAGTAGGTGTCGCTGACGTAGATGTCGAGCGGCACGAGGGCGAGCATCACGCCGGAGATCCCGCCGAGCGTGAACATCGTCACGAACCCGAGTGCGAAGAGCATCGGCGTGTCCATCTTCAGGACGCCGCGCCACAGCGTGGCCAGCCAGGAGAAGATCTTGATGCCGGTCGGCACCGCGATGATCGCGGTCGTGAGCATCATCGGCACGCGGATCCAGTCCTGCATGCCGGACACGAACATGTGGTGCGCCCACACGGTGAAGCCGAGGAGCACGATGGCGAGCAGGGAGAAGGCCATCATGCGGTAGCCGAAGATGGGTTTCCGGGCCTTGACGGCGAGGATCTCGCTGACGATCCCGAAGCCCGGCAGCATCATGATGTAGACCGCTGGGTGGGAGTAGAACCAGAAGACGTGCTGGTACATGAGCACGTTGCCGCCGGCGTCGCCCGCGGTCTGGAAGAAGTTGAACCCGAGGCCGCGGTCGAGCAGCACGAAGAACTGCGAGGCGGCGATGAACGGGGTGGCGATGACCACCAGCAGCGACGTGGAGAAGTTGGCCCACACGAGCAGCGGCATCCGGAAGAAGCTCATCCCGGGCGCACGCATGGTGATGATCGTGACCAGGAAGTTGAGCGCTGTCGCGATCGACGAGGCCCCGGCGAACTGCACGCCGATGGTGAAGAACGACTGGCCGATCGGGGCGTCGATCGAGAGCGGGGCGTAGGCCGTCCAGCCGGAGGCGAACGAGCCGCCCGGGGCGAGCACGGAGGCCAGCATCATGATGCCGGCGATCGGCAGCATCCAGAACGAGAGCGCGTTCAGCCGCGGGAACGCCATGTCCGGCGCGCCGATCATCAGCGGGATGACGTAGTTGGCGATGCCCGCGAACACGGGGATGATGAACAGGAAGATCATCAGCGACGCGTGCATCGAGAACAGGCCGTTGAACGTGTCCGCGTTGACGAACTGCCGTCCCGGCGCCGCGAGCTCGGCCCGCATCAGCATGGCCATGAGCCCGCCGAGGAACATGAAGAAGAACGAGGTGACGATGTACTGGATGCCGATCACCTTGTGATCGGTGTTCACCTTGAAGTAGTCGCGCCAGCTCTTGGCGCCGTGGCTGGAGTGGTCCTCGGGCCGCGTGGGCTTGCCGGCCGCCCAGTAGAACCAGTAGTCGAACGCGCCGATGCCCACCAGGAAGAAGAGGGGGGCGCCGATCATGGAGATCTGCAGGATCGACTCGGAGTCGATCGTCGGGTCGTAGCCGTAGGCGGCGCGGATCCCGATGCTGAGCGCCGCGCAGAAGACGATGCCGAGGAGCAGGAAGGCGAAGCCGCGGACGAGTCCAGGGGCGCGGAGCGTGGCAATCATCAGATCGTCCTCCTCATCAACCGGCGTGTGCGTCGTCGTAAATGTAATCCACCAGGGCGGAGATCTCGGCCGCCGAGAGGGTGTCGCCGTAGTTGGGCGGCATGATGCCGCCGGCGAAGCCCTTGGCGATCTCCTTCTGGGGATCGACGATGTCCTCGCGGATGTCGTCCTTGGTCGCCGTGGCGAGGGCCTTGGTCAGGTCCGGTCCCGTGGAGCCGGTCGTGCCGGCCGCCGCGAGCGTGTGGCAGGCGCCGCAGGCCGTGGCGGTGCCGTTGCCCTCGGCGAAGAGCTTCTTGGCGTCGATCGCGGCCGTGGCCCCGCCACCGCCCGCTCCGGCGTCGCCGCCGGCGGCCGCCGCGGGCGCCTTGGCCGCCATGTTCTTGCGCGAGACCCAGTTGGTGAAGCCGATGTCGGTGAGGACGTGCGCCGTCTGGCGCATGAAGGCGTGGCCCAGGCCGCACAGCTCGGCGCAGACGACCGGGTAGCTGCCCAGCTTCGTCGGCGTGACGCGGTAGCTGGTGGTGATGCCGGGGACGGCGTCGATCTTCATCCGCCAGGCCGGGACCCAGAAGTCGTGAAGGACGTCCTCGGACTTCACGAGGAACTTGACCGAGGTGCCCTGCGGCACGTAGAGCTGGTCGGACTTGATCGGCTTGCCGCCCGTGCCCAGGCCCGGATACTCGAAGGTCCAGGCGAACTGGACGCCGTGGACGACGACCTTCATCTCGGTGTTGGCCTGCGCGGGCGCCTTCTCGATGTCGCGCAGCACGCCCCAGGCGTAGACGACGAGGGCGGCGATGATGATCGCCGGGATCGCGGTCCAGATGACCTCGAGCTTCGTGCTGCCGTGGATCGAGGGGCCGTCGAGCTGCTCCTCGCCGGGCTGCTCGCGGAAGCGGAAGACAGAGTAGCCGACGACGCAGCAGACGATCACGAAGATCGGCACGGACACGATGATGAGCACGTCCCAGAGCGTGTCGATCGGCTCGGCCTGCTTGGAGGCCTGCTCCGGGAACCAGTCGATCGCCAGGCCGAGGGCGATCCCCGCCAGCGAGGCGATCAGGCCGATCGCGACCATGACCGGTACGTCGCGTTTTGCGGTTGCCCTGTTCCTGTGCTCTCCCATGCCCGGCCGATCCTAAGCGGAACGACAGACGCGAAGCAAGAAGTTCGACGCGGTGGCGCAGCAGGACCGGCTCGGGCGAGGGGCCCCGCGTCCGGCCGGGCCGGACGCGGGGCCGCACGGTCACCGAGATGTGGCGGGGACAGCGCCGTTTCTCGACGGGCTCGCGCGAGCCCGAAACTCGTTCGGCGAGATCGGCGCGGATCGGCCCGTCAGGCGGCCCGGACGACGGCCGCGGCGCGCCGCAGCTTCGGCACGAGCACCGTGAGCTGGGCTCCCGGCCTCACCGCGAGGCGCTGGCGGGCGACCGTGACGGAGGTCGCGGCGGAGGGCAGCGACGCGAACGCGCCGTGGCGCAGCGTCCGTGCCTTCGCCGGCCCGAGCCGGACCTTCGGCGCCCCGGGCAGGAGCGACAGGACCCGGCGCGCGCCGGCGGCCACCGAGGTGGTCCGGGCCACGAGCCGGCCCCGCTTCGCCGTCACGACGACCACCGCGAGTTGCCCGGGTCGGAGGGTGATCTTCGCGGTGATGGCCTTGGCCCTGCTGCCCCGGGCACCGGCGACGCGCAGCGCGTGCGGCCCGGTGGCCGCCGCGCGTGCCGCGCCGACGGCGTGGCCGGCCAGCGTGCCGGCCGCCTTGCCGTCGAGGGTGAGGGCGATGGCCTTGCCCTGGTCGTCGACCACGGCGATCGCGCCGTGGACGGGCGGCGCCGGGGGTGCCTGCGGCGTCCCGGGCGCCTGCGGGGTGCCGGGATCCCCGGGCGTGCCCGGGTCGGCGGGGGTCCCGGGATCCGCCGGCGTGCCGGGCGTCCCGGGGTCGGCCGGGTTCCCGGGGTCGACCGGGTCGGCCGGGTTCGGGGGATCCACGGGGTTGTCCGGGCCCGGCAGCGGGCCGGGGTCGACGGGCGGGCAGGCGATGGCCGGATCGGGCGCGTATTCCAGCGCGCCCATGTCCCGGCGGGGCAGCTTGCAGGCGCCGGAGGGCAGGCCGATGAGGGCGCGGGGATGGCCGTCGGCGTCGGTCTCGCCGATCAGCGGCAGCCCGGTGTCGCCCGCGTCGAGGAGCGGGGAGGCGGCGGTGAGGTGGTAGTCGCCGGGGCCCGCGAAGCCGGGCGCGGCGCTGGTCTGGAACTGCTGGCACGAGCTGCCCGCCGTCGACGGACCGCGCGAGAACGTGATGGTGCAGGTCGATCCGCCGGCGTAGACGCCCTTGTCGCCGACGATGCTGGAGACGAGCTTCAGCGGCGTGGTCGCGTTGCCGAGGTAGATCTCGCGGTCGGCGTTGTCGACGATCGTCGCGCCGCGGATCGTCGGCTTGCCGTTGTAGATCGAGAGGCCCGAGCCGTTCCCGCTGATGACGTCGCCGACGAACGTCATCGCGGACCCGGCGACGGTCGTGGCCGCGTAGATGCCGTGGACGGCGAAGCCGGAGATGCGGTTGCGGCGGGTGGTGCTGACGGCGGCGGTCCCGCCCTGGTCGTTCAGCGACACGCCTGAGGCGCTGCCGGAGGCGGCGGCCGCGGTGATCGTGTTGGCGGTGAGGGTCGCCGAGCCCGTGGCGTGGATCCCCCAGCCGATCGACGGCGTCTTGCTGTGGACGCCCGTGATGACGTTGTCGTGGACGTCGGCCGGGTGGGACGGGTTGCTCGAGACGCGGATGGCGTTGAAGAAGCCCGAGAAGGCGTTGCCGGCGATCTCGGCGGTCCCGGCGGTGTACGTGCCCACGCCGATGCCGCTGTTGACCTGCGGGTCGGCGGTGAACGCGTTGCCGGTGATCGTCACGTCGCCGTTGGCGACGGCGACCTTGCCGCTGTCGTTGGCGGCGGGATCGTCGAAGACGTTGTCCTGCACGACCGTGTCGTCGGCGGCGCCGGACACGCTGACCGCGTTCGTGTCGCCGCGCAGGCGCAGCCCCTCGACGCGGACGCCGGGCCCGGTGACCGACACCGCGGTGCCCGCGCCGCCGTCGATCGTCGGCCGGGCGGCGCCCGAGGCGACCAGAGCCTTGCCGTTCCCGATCGTCACCTGCTCCTGGTACGTGCCGGGGTGCACGAGGATGCGGTCTCCGGGGGCGGCCCACAGGATCGCGTAGGCGATCGTCTTGCACGGCGTGACGCCGCACGTGCCGACGTTCGTGCCGGTGGAGGCGTCGACCACGCGGTCGGCGGCCGAGGCGGCGGCGGGCGCGAGGAGGAGCCCGATCGTCGCGCCGAGCGCGGCGACCAGGGCGGAGGGGCGGGCGAGCGGAAGGGGCATGCCCCGCAGCATGGAGCCGCCGGGGAGCCCTGACCGGTGGGTCTATCCGGCGAGCGGCCGTCGGTTCTCCGCCCGCCGGCCGAGGCCGGCCGTCAGGCCGCGTTGGCGTCAGGCCGCGTTGGCGCGCGGCAGGTCGCGCCGCTGCGCCTCGCGGTACTCCGACGGGGCGACGTCGTAGTGGCGTCTGAACGCCTTGGCGAACTGGGCGGGCTGTCGGTAGCCCACGCGGTGCGCGATCTCCCGGACGGTCATCCCGTACGAGCGGAGCATGTCGGCCGCGCGCTCCATGCGCACCGCCGTCATGTGCTCGCGGAAGGTGGTGTCGCCGATCTCGTTGTAGGCCCGCTGGAGCTGACGGCGGGACGAGGCGACGCGGTGGGCGATCTGGTCGAGAGAGAGATCCTGTGCGTACTCGGATTCGACGATCGCGACAGCATCCTCGTAGAGGAGCGTCCTGTGGTGGATGGTGCTTGATCGTTGCATCGGTTGATCTACGGTATGCCCACCGCCCCGGATGCCTACACGGACGGCAACGCGCCATTCTGGCGCATTGGCCCCCTGTCGTGGCCGGGCTCGCTCCCCGCGTACCCGCTGCGTGCGCACTCCTTCGGCGCCGCTCGGCCGTCGCGCATGAAGTTCGCCTCGGGCGGGCAGGGGTGCCCTTGCGTGCCTTCGTCCAAGGCGCTAGTTTGAGTCAAACGTTGCAAACTCAGAGGAGACGCGATGGAAGTCCGAGAGGCGATGACGCAGCTGTCCCTGACCGTGGGGCCCGGCCACACGCTGAGGCAGGCGGCACGCCTGATGACCGACCGCCACGTCGGCGCGGCGGTCGTCCTGGACCCCGACGCGGCGGGCCCCGCGATCTTCACCGAGCGGGACCTGATGGACTCGATCGGCGCGGGGCAGGACCCGGACGTCGAGCTCGTGGGGGAGCACCTCACGCACCAGGTGGTCTACGCCCACCCGGACTGGTCCCTCGAGGAGGCGGCGTCGGCGATGACGCGCGGCGGGTTCCGGCACCTCATCGTCCTCGACGGCGGTGAGCTGTCGGGGATCATCTCCGTGCGCGACATCGTGCGCAGCTGGACGGGAGACGGCGCGGCCTGCGACGTGCCCGCGGGGGCGACTGCAGGCTCCTAGGCGGCCCGTACGGGCCGCTGAGCGCTACGTGCGCAGGCATCGGCGGCGCCGATGCCTGCGAGGGGGGCCGGCCCCGAGGGGCGGCGGCCCGCTAGTGCTCGGAGGCGTCCGCGGGGAGGTGCGAGATGTCGCGGCGCGTGTCGCTGATCCAGCGCACCATCACGGCGACGGTGAGGATCAGGCCCGCGGCGACGATGAACGGCGACGTCGTGACGCCCAGGAGCGTCGTGGTGATGCCGACCGTCAGCAGCAGCGGCTGCAGGCTGGGGCCGGGGAGGTGGATCTCCTCGCCGGCGACGGGGACGGCCGGGCCGGTGACCTCGGCGGGCTCCGTCTCCGGCGCGCTGTCCGTGTCGAGCGCGCTCATGAGATGTACAGCTCGGCGGCCACGAAGGACATGCCGAACATGATGGCGCAGACGGCCGTGACGATGAGGGCGGACCGGATGTTCCGGCGGGCGAGCTTACGATCCATGGTGACTTTCTACCAGATGGGTGGGGCAGTGGGAGGCGCGGGCGGCAGGGCCTTGAACGCGCATCGCCTCTAGATCCGGGCGTCCACCACCATCGCGGCGAACAGCAGCGCGAGGTAGAGCAGGGAGTAGAGGTACAGCACGAGCGCCGAGCGGCGGTCGGCGCGCCGGTACAGGCGCACGGCTCCGCCGATGAACACCAGGCCCAGCGACAGGGAGGCGACGAGGTAGAACGTCCCGAAGCCCTCGACGCAGAACGGCAGCTGGGTCACCGCGTAGAGCAGGACCGTGTAGAGCAGGATCTGGCGGCGCGTCTCGGCCTCGCCGCGCACGACGGGGAGCATCGGCACGTTGACCTTGGCGTACTCGTCCTTCATGAGGATGCTGAGCGCCCAGAAGTGGGGCGGCGTCCAGAAGAAGACGATCGCGAACATGAAGAGCGCGGTGCCGCTCAGCGTGCCGGTGACGGCCGCCCAGCCCACGAGGGGCGGGAAGGCGCCCGCGGCGCCGCCGATGACGATGTTCTGCGGCGTCGTGCGCTTCAGCCACATCGTGTAGACGAAGACGTAGCCGAGGAAGCCGGCCAGGGCCAGGGACGCGGCCAGCACGTTGATCGTCAGCGACATCAGCACGAACGACGCGACGGCGAGCGAGATGCCGAACGTCAGCGCCGCGTTGGGGGAGACCCGCCCGGACGGGATGGGCCGGTCGGCCGTGCGCTCCATCTGCCCGTCGATGTCCCGGTCGTACCAGTGGTTGACCGCGCCGGCGCCGCCGGCGGACAGGTAGCCGCCCAGGCAGGTGAGGAACACGAGCAGGACGTCCGGCGTGCCGGCGACGAACATCGCCGACACCGTCGTGAGGATCAGGAGCGACTGGACCTTGGGCTTGGTCAGCGCGACGTAGTCGCGCACGACCTGCTGGACGCGGCCCGCCGCGGTGGGCGCGACGAGCGCGCCCTGACCCGACGTGCTGGGGGAGACCTCCATGAAGGGGGAGCCTAACCCTCTAGACGGAAGCCGGCTCGCGCTCGGCGCGCTCCTGCTCGGCACGCTCGATCTGGGCCCGGATGTCCTTCATGGGCTCGACCGACCGCACGCGCGGGACCACGTCGAAGTTGTTGACCGGCGGCGGGGAGGTGGTGAACCACTCCAGCGTGTTGCCTTCCCACGGATCGGGACCGGCGACCGGCCCCTTCTTGACCGAGCGGATCACGTTGACGACCGTGAGCAGGATGCCGATGGCGAGGATGAACGAGCCGACGGTGGAGATCTGGTTGTACAGCTCCAGGTGCCCGACGTCCGGGTACTCGTAGATGCGCCGCGGCATGCCGTCCAGGCCGATCGTGTGCTGGATCAGGAAGGTCACGTTGAACCCGATGAACATCGTGTAGAACGACGCCTTGCCGAGGCCCTCGGAGAGCATCTTGCCGGTGATCTTCGGGAACCAGTAGTAGATGCCCGCGAAGATCGCGAACACGGCGCCGCCCATCAGCACGTAGTGCAGGTGGGCCACCACGAAGTAGGTGTCGGTGAGCTGCCAGTCGACGGGGAAGACGGCGAGGAAGATGCCGGTGATGCCGCCGATGAGGAAGATCCCCAGGAAGCCGACGGCGAAGAGCATCGGCGTCTTGAACTCGATCGACCCGCGCCACATCGTGGCGATCCAGTTGAACATCTTGACGCCCGTGGGCACCGCGATGAGGAAGGAGCCGAGCATGAAGAACACGAGCACGATGAACGGGCTCGGCGTCGCGAACATGTGGTGCGCCCAGACCAGGAGGCCCAGGAACGCGATGACCACCGTCGCGGCCGCGATCGCCTTGTAGCCGAAGATCGGCTTGCGGGCGAAGACCGGGATGACCTCGGAGATGATGCCGAAGCCCGGCAGCACCATGATGTAGACCTCGGGGTGCCCGAAGAACCAGAACAGGTGCTGCCACAGGAGCGGCGAGCCGCCGCTGCTGGGGTCGTAGAAGTGCGTGCCGAAGTGGCGGTCGGTGAGCAGCAGCGTGACCGCGCCGGCGATGACCGGCAGCGCCAGGATGAGCAGCACCGCGTAGACGAGCATCGTCCACACGAACAGGGGCAGACGGCCCCAGCCCATGCCGGGCGCGCGCATGTTGACGATCGTCGCGTAGAAGTTCACCGCGCCGACGAGCGAGCTCAGGCCGGTGAGGTGGACCAGGAAGATCCAGGCGTCGACGCCGCCGGTGGGGGAGAACGCCGTCTCCGAGAGC
>Ga0247757_10001292_pt1 | contig 17207 bp, 14 predicted proteins | sample UWRJL126311R4_FD_180929 | JGI IMG/M metagenome (GOLD analysis project Ga0247757, IMG submission 180929) | Plant litter microbial communities from Arlington Agricultural Research Station in Wisconsin, United States - UWRJ-L126-311R-4 | ecosystem: Environmental > Terrestrial > Plant litter >... | reverse complement strand
CCTCGCTCGCGATGGCGTCGACGGAGGGCTTCACGATCTCGCGGTCGATGCGGCCGAGCAGTTCCGGTGTGACGATCTCGGCGGGCGAGTAAGTGCCCATGCCGCCGGTGTTCGGGCCGGTGTCACCGTCGCCGATGCGCTTGTGGTCCTGCGACACGGGCAGGATGACGTAGTCGCGGCCGGAGACTACAACGAGGATCGAGGTCTCGTCGCCGAACATGCAGTCCTCGACGAGAATCTGGCTGCCGGCCGCGCCGAATTTATTGCCGGCGAGCATGTCCTTCACGGCGGCCTCGGCCTCGGGCAGCGTCTGGGCGACAATCACGCCTTTGCCGGCGGCGAGGCCGTCGGCTTTGATCACGATCGGCGCGCCGCGCTGGCGGACATAGGCGAGCGCGGGTTCGACCTCGTGGAAGATGCCGGCGGCGGCGGTCGGGATCTTATACTTCAGCAGGATCTGTTTCGTGAAAATCTTCGAAGCCTCGAGGCGCGCGCCATCGGCCTTCGGGCCGTAGGCGGGAATGCCGGCCTTCGTGAGGGCGTCGACCAGGCCGAGCGCAAGCGGCACCTCGGGACCGACGACCACGAATTCGACTTTCTCCCGCTGCGCCAGCTCGACGAGCCCGGCGATGTTCTCGACCGCGACCGGAAAGCACGGAATCTCGGCCGCGATGCCCGCGTTGCCCGGCGCGCAGACGAGGCGCGGTTTGGCGGGCGAAAGCGCAATGGCCTTGGCGAGCGCATGCTCGCGTCCGCCGGAGCCGACGATCAGGACGGAAGAGGGAAGAGTTTGGGCCACGGAACCCACAGATGGACACGGATAAGGACGGCGTAAAGCCGCGTCTGCGGCTTACCGCTCGCCGATTATTTTGTGCGGTTTTTGCGCGGCAGACGGTTAATAGATGAACCCGCATGCCCACCGATGCCGAAATACTCCAACGCTATGTCCGGGAGCGCGACGACCACGCCTTCGCCGAACTCGTGCAGCGGCACCTCGGGGTGGTTTACGGTGCGGCGCTGCGCCGCACCGGCGGCCGGGCGCACCTCGCGGAGGAAATCGCCCAGCAGGTTTTCATCGATCTCGCCCGCAAGGCTGCCGCGCTTTGTCACCACCCCTCGCTGATCGGATGGCTTCATCGCAGCACCCGCTACGCAGCGATCGACGCCGCCCGCGCAGAGCGGCGGGAGAAGAAACTCGCTGAATCGCTTGCCACCATGCCCGACACGAATCCGCCAGATGAGCAAGTAGAGTGGGCCCTGCTCCGGCCGGCGCTGGACGACGCCCTCGACCGGCTCAAGGACGCGGATCGGGAGGCGATGCTGCTGCGTTACTTCGAGGGACTCAGCTTCGTCGAGTTGGGCGCGCGATTGAATGTCTCGGAAAATGCCGCGCGGATGCGGATCGAGCGCGCGCTCGACCAGCTGAGCGGCCATCTGGGACGCCGCGGAGTCACCTCCACCTCGGCGGCGCTCGCCGCGCTGCTCGCGAATCAGGCTTTCGCCACCGCCCCGACCGGCCTCACCGCCGCGGTCACCGCCGCGGCGCTCGCCGGGGCGCCGGCGGCGGGTGGTTTCACGGCTTTTCTTCTCATGAGCAAACTCACTGTTCCTGTCGTCAGCGCCGTGCTCGCTTCCGGCGTTACCTCCCTGGTGTGGATCGCCTTGGTTCCCGGTGTCAGCGCGCGGGAAATGGCCGCTTTGCGCGCGGAAAACGCCCGTTTGGTCGCGGCCACGGCGCCTGGGGCCCCGGCAGGATCGGCGGCGGCTATCGCCCAGGAATATTCGCACCAAGCCGTGGCGATAGCCCAGGCGATGACCAGCCGGCGCACTGCCGTCGCGCCGCCCGCAGGCGGGACGGCAGAGGGCGCCGGCGCATCCGCAGACACGCTGCGCGGCCATCGGGATCGTGGCACCGCCACGGCGCGCGATGCAGCGTTCACTTTCGCATGGGCCTGCACCGCCGGCGATCCGGCGGCGATCAGCCGCGCGCTCTACTTCGATGCGGATGCCCGGGCGAGGGCGGGGGAAATCCTCGCGTCGATGCCGCCCGAGGTGCGCACGCAATATTCGACGATCGAGGACTTTTACGGCCTGCTGCTCGCGATCTCGACCATGGAAGCCCCGCCTCCGGGTGCCGACCTCATGGAGTCGATGATGACCGAGACGGCGGTCAGTCCGAACCGGATCAAGATCGGCGAGAAGGGCAACAGCCGCTTCTTTCATGAATACCAACTGACAAGCAGCGGTTGGAAATACGTCCTGCCGTTGAGCGGCGTCGAAGGCCTGCCGAGCCTGATCAACAATGAAACCCTGGCCCGGCTTGCGCCGCCGTCCGGACCTTGATCGCCATGACCCCGTTGAAATCCTCCCTGTTGTTCTCCGTGCTATCGGCCGCGCTGACCGCCGGCGGGCTCTGGTGTTTCCATCACGCGCGCGTGCGCGAGGCCGGCGCCTTGAAATCGCAAAACCACCGGCTGCGACTGGAAGCCCGGCAGCGCGCCAGTGCGCTGCCGCCGACACCCGCGGCCGGGGTCCCGATCGCCACGGCAGCACCGGCGGCTGCGGCACCGGTCACTCCGGCCCCCGCGGCGTCGAACTATCGCGATGAGGGCAACGCCACGCCGCTCGCGACTCTGCAGACGTTCGCGTGGGCGACGGATCAAGCGGACGTGGAAGGCGTGCTCCGGTTGCTTTATCTCGATCCCGCCGCCCGGGTGAAGGCGGAGGCGTTTTGGGCGGCGCTCCCGGAAAAGGCGAAGGGGCAGTGGAAAACCGTCGATGAGATGGCAGCGGGTGTGCTCACGCACAGTTTCATGCGCCGGCCGTGGCCCGAGGCGGGAATCCTGGCGACCGCCCAGTTTGAAGCCATTGGCACCGAACGCGCGCGGCTGCACATGGCGGGAATGCCGTACAACGGCACCGAGTTTCAGAAGACCGGCGCGGGGTGGAAGTACGTGCTGACGGAAGCGGCGGTCGACGCCTACATCCGGCAATCGCGGCAGTAGGCGTCGGCACAAAACCGCGAGCCCCCGTCGGAGCCGGCGCGTGGTACGGGCGGACCGGCGACAGGCGCCGGCCCGCATCACAGCACCTTCAGCGTCTTGCGGTAGAAGGCGATGACCTCGGCCGGGTCATCGGTGAAGAGGATGTAGTCGCCCATCCAGGCCGGGGCGCGCTTGTCCTTGATCATCGTGTTCACCTGGCGGCGCAGGTCGCCCCAGAATTTCGCGTTGAAGAACACATAGGGGACGCGCGGGCGGATGCCGAGCTTGAGGTTGCAGAGCTCGATGCCGATCTCCTCGAGCGTGCCGACGCCGCCGACGTTGAAGATGCAAAAGTCGGCCGCCTCGAACCATTTTTGCCGGAAGTGGCGCGAGTTTTCCTGGAAGGTGTTGAAGAAGTCCACGCCGAGCTCCGGCGGCTGGGCCTCGAGCTCGAGGAAGCACGCGCCGGTGAGCGCGCCCTTGGTGCGGGCGGTCTCGGTGGCGAGGCGCATGACGCCGCCGCCGCCGCCGGTGAGCACGCCGAGGTTGGAACCCATGAACGCGGTGAGCTGGTTGACGAGGCTCGAGATGCGGTCGGTGTCGGCCTGGTCGAGGCCGACGGCGGAGCCGTAGAAGGCGAGGATCGTGGCTTCCTGGAACTTGCGGGACATTTCCTCCCGCACGAAGAAGCCGTGGTCGCGGCGGTAGGTGTGGAAATAGAGATCCTTCGTCATCTCGTCGTACCAGTAGACGGGGATGCCGAGCGAGTGGAAGGTGTCGAGGCGGGCGTGCGCGTTGCTCGACAGGAAGTAGCCGTGCGTGCGGGAGGCCTTGCGGAAGATCAGGCGCTTGGGGCGCATGTCGCCGAGGCGGGTGACCAGCTCGGTATGTTCGAGCAGGTCGGGGAAGTAGTCGACGACGAGCGTGTCGGCGTCGCTGTGCTTGGCGTCGAGCGCCTGGATCATGGTGCGGGCGCCGAGCGGGCAGGCGTCGGCGGCGAGCATCTTCTTCAGGTCGTCGTCGCCGGCGCGCACGAGCACCGTGCGGTTCTCCATCGTGGCGCTCTGGCCGCGGACGCTGATCTTGGTCTTCGGCTTCGCCTCCGCGAGTTCCACCGGCGGCGCGCTGTCGAGGCACTTGTAGAGGCCCTTGACGGTGCCGAGGAGGCGCTGGCGTTTCTTGGCGAGGGTCTTGAACTCCTGGTCCTCGGTGGCTGGGGCGCGGAAGATCTCGACCGACACCATCGGGTTCACCACCGGCTGCTCGCCGGTGTTGTAGATCTCGAGCATGATGTTCGTGCCGGAGGTCTTGATCGGGTCGAGGAGGATGGCGGAGGTGTGCAGGCCGAAGTTGCCCTCGCCGGGGCTGAGCACGACGAAATGCTCGCGCAGATACATGGAGCAGCTCGTGAGGATGCCGGAGCGCGGGGGAATGGTGAGCGGCGCGGCATCGTGGCGGACCTGGACCTTGTCGATGAAGGAGCGGCCGGCGTAGCCGGACACGATGTGCTCGAAGTTCACGCGGATGAGCCGCGGGTTGAGCGTGTAGCTGACCGGGTGCGGGGTGAAGAACACGCGGCCCGAGGAATCAATCGAGATCGTGTTGGGCAGCTTGAGGTGGTTCTCCTTGATGGCCTCCCAGATCTCGGTCGCGGAAAGCTTGGCGGCGGCGGGGGCGTAGAAGAGGCGGCCGACCGGAACGCCGGGACGAAGGAGCTTCTGCCAGTAGGCGGCGTTCGGGAAGCTGTGGTCGTAAAGGAAGGCCTCGACGGAAAGCAGCAGGCGGTTGCCGTCCACGGTTGGCTGGCCCTTGACGATCATCTCGATGCCGATGCGGGCCAGGGAGCTGCGCTCGGTGTAACGCAGGCTGGCAAGGTGGGTCTTGAGGAAGTCCATTTCCGCCGGGTGGCGGGGCCAGAAGGCCAGATTGAGCGCCACGCGGTCGCCTTCCTTGGCTTTTACCGTAAGAATCTGGCCGTCGGTGCTATGCCAGAATTGGTTTTCGTTCATGGGATTGGGGAGAGTGAGATGAGGGCGGGGGGCTGACAAGCCCGCGGTTGGACGGTTCCCCCGGGAGCAGCGGGGAGGATTTGACCGCCTAAGAGGTTGATTTTTCCGGGGGTGCTGAGCAATTTCGCGCTCTTTGACGGCACAAATCCGCCCGGGCCGTTTCCCAACCGGGCTCCAGTTACTCATGAAACTCACCACCAAATTCAGTGCAGGTCTTGTCAGCCTCGGCCTGCTCATCGCCGCTTCGGCGGAGGATGCGATCAAGTTTAATGTCCCCGGCGTGACGCCCAGCACCCCGGCGGCCCAGCCGAGCGCTCCGGCCCCCGCGCCCGCGGCGGCGGCTCCGGCCAAGAAGACCTACACCGAAGCCCAGATCGTCGAGGCCTACGGTTGGTTCATGGGTGCCCAGATGGGGCTCCGTCAGCTTGAGTTCAGCAAGGACCAGATCGATGCTTTCGCGCGCGGCCTGCAGGGTGTCGCCGGCGGCGGCCAGCCGCCGTTTGATGCGAAGGAGATCGGGCCCGAGGTCGAGGCGTTCCTCGCCAAGAAGAGCCAGGTCTTCATGGGCAAGCTGCGCGCCCAGCAGATGGCGCTGAATCTCGATTTCTTCGCCAAGCTGAAGGAAAACAAGGCGGTCGTGGAGACCCCGAGTGGTCTCCGTTACGAGATCGTCAAGCCCGGCACCGGCGCGCCCGCCAAGCCCGGCCAGGTCGTCACCATCAACTACACCGGCAAGCTCCTGACCGGCCAGGTCTTTGATGCCTCGGCCGATCGCGGCCCGGTTGACCTGCTCGTGCAGGTCCCGTCGGCCCAGAACCCGAACGGCATCATCCCGGGCATGTTCGAAGGCCTCCAGAAGGCCGGCGCCGGCGCCAAGCTGATCCTCTACATCCCGCCGCAGCTCGCCTACGGCGACGAAGGTTCCCAAGGCGTGATCCCGCCGTCCGCGACCATCGTGTTCGAGGTCGACATCGTCAGCGTCAAGGATGCCCCGGCGGCCCCGGCCCCCGCGAAGTAATCCGCGCACGCCTTCTCTTTCACGCCTCCCGGTTCCGGGAGGCGTTTTTTTTGGCGCAGGCCGTGACGCAGGCGCGGGCGAAGCGGTCTTGCGCCGGCGCGGGGCGCGGTGTTCCTTGGCGCGGAAATGGACACCAACCTCTATCTCGTCGGCTTCATGGGCACGGGCAAAAGCACCGTGGGCCGGCAGGTGGCGCGGCAGATGGGGTTCGATTTTCTCGACAGCGACCACGAGATCGAGCGGCTTCAGGGCCGGCCGGTGGCGCAGATTTTCGCCGAGCGCGGCGAGGCGGCGTTTCGCGCCATGGAGCGCGAATTCATCGAGCACGGGCACCCGGCCAAGGGGTGTGTCGTTTCGTGCGGCGGCGGCCTCGTCGTGCCGCCGGGCATGCTGGAGCTCCTGCGCAGCCGCGGCGTGGTGATCTGCATGCATGCGCCGATCGAGACGATCCTGCAGCGCACGATGCACGCCTCGCACCGGCCGCTGCTCCAGGTGGAGAATCCCGAGCAGCGCCTGCGCGAACTTTACGCCCAGCGCGAGGAACTCTACCGGCGCACCGGCACGATGGTGCTCACCGACAAGCGGCCGCTCCGCGAGATCGCGGCCCACGTGCTCCGCGTCTACCGCCAGGAGGCGGCCCAGTTCGGCAAATGACCACCCAGGCAGGGCCGGCGGTGACGGGTGCGCGGCGCGAGGCACTGCGGGCGCGCTTGCGGGCGCTGGGTTTCGACGCCGTGCGCTTCGCCGCCGCCGAACCCCTCGCGGCGGGCGGCCTGCGCGCCTGGCTCGACGCCGGCCGGCATGCCGACATGGCGTGGATGGAACACACGGCGGACAAGCGCGTGGACCCCGGGCTGGTGCTGCCGGGCGCGCGTTCGGTGATCATGCTCGGGGTGAACTACTGGCATGAGGACCAGGTGGCAGCCGACCGACCGCGCTGGGCGCGGTATGTGTTGCACGAGGATTATCACGACACGATCAAGCCGGGCCTGGCCGCGGCCGGACGTGTGTTGGAGGAGGAGTTCGGGCTCAGCGAACGGGATCACCGCTACTACGTCGATACCGGTCCGGTGTTGGAGCGCGGGCTCGCCGCGCGCAGCGGTCTCGGTTTTCGCGGGAAGAATGCGATGCTGATTTCAAAAGACTACGGCAACTGGCTGTTTCTGGCATGCGTCCTTACGCGGCTGGAGATCGAGCCCGATGAGCCTCTGCGACCCGAAGCGCCGCGCCCGGCGGGCGAGGAGCCGGCCGGGCTGCTCTGCGGCAAATGCACGCGCTGTCTCGACGCCTGTCCGACGGCGGCCTTTCCCGCGCCCGGTGTGGTCGACGCGCGCCGCTGCATTTCGTACCAGACGATCGAGAACAAGGGCGTCATCCCGCGCGAACTGCGGACGGGGATCGGCGATCGCGTCTATGGTTGTGATGTGTGTCTCGATGTCTGTCCGTGGAATCGTTTCGCCCAAGCCGGCCGACGGATGCTGCTGGCGGCGCGGTCGGACCTGGCGGACCTGACGCTCGCCGAAATCCTGACACTCACCCCCGTGCGTTTTGCCGAGGTTTTCCGGCGCACGGCGGTCAAGCGCCTGAAGCTCCCCGGCTTGCTGCGCAACGCCTGCATCGTGGCCGGCAACTCCGGCGACCGCGCGCTGGTGCCCGCGCTGGTGGCGCTGGCGGCGCATGAATCCGAGCTGGTCCGCGCCCATGCCGTGTGGGCGGTGCGGCGGCTCGCGGGCGACGAGGCGGAGGCGTTGCTGGCGGCGGCGCGGGCGGGGGAAACGGATCCGGCCGTGCTGGCGGAATACGCGGGCGCATGAACGTAGGGGCGGAGCTTGCTCCGCCCTCGTTGATGACGCCACGTGCGAAGGGCGGACCAAGGTCCGCCCCTACGTGAGGCTAAGCCTTGGCAAACAATTCCTTCATCCGCTCCGTCAGGTAGGCGGGCGGGCGGACCGGCTGGCCTGCCTTGTTGATGAAGGCGTGCATGGTGAAACCCGTGACGAGCAATTCCTCCCCGCGGCGGACCTCGTACTCGAGGTGGATACGCAGGGTGGGCTTCTCACGCAGCGTCGTGATGATCGTCAGGTTGTCGTCGTAAAGCGCGGGGCGGGCATATTTGACGCCGAGTTCGATGACCGGGAGGTGATAGCCCTGGGCCTCGAGGTCCTTGTAGGGCAGGCCGCATTCCTTGAGGAGCGTCGTGCGGCCGACCTCGAACCACGGCAGGTAGTTGCCGTGGTAGACGATGCCCATCATGTCCGTCTCGGCGTAGCGAACGTTGATCTGGGTGCGGGAGACAATCATGGGGTCAGATTGAGCGCGGGGCGGCCCGTTGTCCAAACAACGCAATGGCGGAATCCTGCCACGAGCGGGCCAGCGCCCGGGCCCGGCCGGCTTCGCCGAGGTTGCGGCGGAGGATGGGATCCTCGATGAGCCGGGCAAAGGCCGCGGTCAGCGCGGCGGTGTCGCCGGGGGCGACGAGCAGGCCGGTGTAGCCGTCGATGACCGCCTCGGGCACGCCGCCGATCGCGTGGGCCACGATGGGCAGCCCGTGGGCGCCGGCTTCCAGGTAGACCAGGCCGAAGCCCTCGACGCTGTGTTTGTGCGGCATGCTGGTCATCGCGAAGATGTCCGCCTGCGCGTAAAGCTCGCCGAGTTTTTCGTCGGGGATGTCGCCGAGAAAGCGGACGGGGAAATCCGTGGTCTCCGCGGCGCGGGCGAGCAGCCGGTCGTAGTTTTCCTTCCCGTGGGCGCCGACGAGCCAGTACTCGAGCTTCGCGCGCTGGGCCGGGGGCAGGGCCTTGAGGGCGTTGATGACCTCGAGCTGGCCCTTGCGGGGATTCAGCCGGGCCACGGTGAGAATGATCGTCTTGGCGCCGGGCAGGGCGGCGGGGGAGGTTTGCCGGTAGCGCAGATTGGGACGCAGCGCACCGGGCGTGACCACGACCTTTTCCGCCGATTCGGGGAAGTGGTTTTCCAGCAGGTCGCGGGCGTAGCGGCTGACCACGCTGATGCGGCTGGCCTTTGCCAGGAGGTGGCTGGTGCTCCAGCGCAGCAGCCAGCGCGACGCCAGGCGTTGGATCTCCGAGCCGTGAAAGGTCAGCGTCAATCGCGCCGGCCGGATGGTATCGAAATACTGCAGCAGCAGCATGGCGAGGACCGGACCCGGCTCCGGAATGTAAAGGATCGCGTTGCGCAGGCGGACCGAGCTGGCGCTCAGCGCCCGGGCCATCCGCCACTGGCTGAGCAGGCTGTGGTCGCCGGCCATGGGCATACGACGGACTTGGAAAGGCCAGTCGGGCTCGGTCTGGCCGGGGGCGAGGGCCGGGGCCCATACTTCGACGCTGTAGCCGAGTTCGTGTGCCGCCCGCGCCATTTCGGCAGCGTAGACCGCAATGCCCCCGCGATGCGGATGGAATTCATGGGTAACCAATACCAGCGAGGGTCCCGAATGAGTTGGAGCGCTGGCGGTCGAGGGCGATTGGGTTGTCAAAGGAGTATGGACCGAAATTACACCGTGACGGGGCGGCATGTCGTCGCGCCGTGCACGCTTAGTCAACATGCTAAATTCCGCCGGGATCAGGGGTTTTTTACGGCGGCCGGGGAAGGATTTTGAGGTTTACATGTCAAAGACGGCGACCTTACCTATAACACCGATGGCACAGTCCGTTACCAATTCGTCCGGAGTGGCTTTGAAGCCCTTCACCGCTGAAGATGATGCAAACCTGCGCGAAAGCCTTAAGCGCTGTTCCGCAGCTACTTACGAGGCTGCTGCTCAGTTCCGCAAGACCGGGAATACGGAGCATCTTCCGGCCATTGTGCTGGGCATTATCGAACGCTATGTGGAGCCTGATCTTCGGGCCAAATTGAAGGACGCCGACGACGACCTGCGCATTATCGAGGATCTGGGCATCGATTCCCTGACCATGATGGAAATCGTGGTACTCGTTGAGGATGTGCTGGTGATGTCCATCAACAACGAGGAGCTGCGCCACCTGCGCACCATCGGCGACGTTAAGACTTTCATCGAGTGCAAGGTCCGCGGCCTGCCGCTGCCGAAGCCCACGAAGTTCATCCCGATCGAACAGATCGCCGCGGTGATGCCGATCCAGCCCCCGTTCCTGTTCCTGGGCGAGGCCTCGGTCAACGCGCACGGCGCCAACGCCAAGTACAAGATCAGCGGCCAGGAGTTTTTCCTGCAGGGCCATTTCAAGGACAACCCCGTACTGCCGGCCTCCATCATGCTGGAAGCCCTCGGCCAGCTCGCCGTGCTCTTCCTGCTCGAGGGCCAGATCGGCGAGTCGGGCAAGACGGTCGACCACCGGACCATTTTCTTCACCTCCTGCGAAGGCGTGCGCTGCCACCGGATCTGCCGGCCGGGCGACGTGCTGAGCCTCTCGATCAAGCCGAAGCGCCTCAAGTCGCCGCTGGCGACCTTCGAGGGCCAGATCCGCGTCGGCCAGGAAAAGGCCGCCATCGCCGAGGAAATCACGCTCACTTTCGGGTACGCCGAGGAAATCGCCCAGACGCCCGCCCCGCAGGTTCCCCCCGCGGAGCAGCCGGTGGCGATCAGTCCCGCCCCCAAGGCGGCCAAGTCGGCCGTCAATGCCTGAGTCCGGCGGGTTGACCGTCCCGCGAAAACCGCTTTGATACGGCCAGCTTTTGGCCCGGTCGCCGGTCACGGTGCACCGGGCCTATTCCTTCATGCGGAAAGTCTACATCACCGGCGTCGGATTCATCACCAGCATCGGCAACGATGCCGCCTCGGTTTCGGAAAGCCTGCGCGAACTGCGCCACGGCATGGTGCAGTACCCGCCGTTCCAGAAACCCGAGATCCCGGTCAAGGTCGCCGCACCGATCAAGGACTTCACCACCGACTCGACCGATCCCGAGGATTGGATTTTCCCGGCCCGCTACCGCATCAAGCGTGAATTGCTGCGCGGCATGGCGCCCCACGGGGTCTACGCTTACTGCGCCATGATCCAGGCGGTGGAGGATGCGAAGCTGTCCGAGGCCGACTACTCCAATCCCGCCACCGGCCTCTACGCCGCCTCCGGCGGTTCGCCCTTCCTGCTGGGCTACTACCTCGAGCGGATGCGCAAGCTCGGGGTGATGCGCTGCCCGCCGCTGGGCATCGTGGCGTCGATCTCCGGCACGGTGAACTTCAACCTCGTGTCGCATTTCAAGATCCGCGGCGCCTCCACCGGTTTCTCCTCCGCCTGCGCCTCCTCGGCCCACGCGGCGGCGCTGGCCTACGAGGAGATCGTCCACGGCCGCCAGAAGCGGATGTTCGTGATCGGCGCCGAGGACGGCAACACGGAGAGCATCCTGCCCTTCGCCGGCATGCGCGCCCTTTCGCTCCAGAGCGACCCGTCCATCGCGTCGCGGCCGTTCGACGTCGCCCGCGACGGCTTCGTCGGCACCGGCGGCGCCACCGTGTTGGTGCTGGAGAGCGAGGAGGAGGTCGCGCGCCGCGGTGCCAAGGTTTACTGCGAACTCGCCGGCTGGGGCCAGGCCTCCGACGGCTACAACGTCGCCATCTCGCATCCCGACGGTGAAGGCCTGCAGTTGGCGATCGAACAGGCGCTGCGCATGGCCGACGTCGCGCCGGACGAGATCGACTACGTCAACGCCCACGCCACCTCGACGCCGATCGGCGACATTTCGGAAGTGAAGGCCCTGAAGGCCATCTTCGGCACCTCGCCCTCGCGCCCGGCCATCAGCAGCACGAAGGCGCTGACCGGTCACGGGCTGTCGCTGGCCGGCGCGATGGAGGCCGGCTTCTGCAGCCTGGCGATCAAGGAAGGCTTCATCCCCGGTTCTGCGCACATCACCACGCTCGATCCCGCTTGCGCCGGCCTGAACGTCATCGGCGCCACGCTCCCGCAGCGCCCGAACCTGGTGCTCAGTAACAGCAGCGGCTTCGGCGGGGCCAACGTCGCCCTCGTTTTCCGGGCCGTCTGACGCGCATGAGTTCCAGCCCGCTTTCGTCCCGCTATCGCACAGCCTTGGTCACGGGTGCGAGCACGGGGCTGGGGCTCGCGTTCACCGAGATGCTGCTGGCGGAGGGCGTCGAGGTCTGGGGCACCGCGCGCGACCTCGCCCGCGTGCCCGACCGGCCGGGGTTTCATGGCATGCAGCTTGAGCTGGGGGATGGCGCCGCCGTCGAAAAGGCCTTCGCCGCCGCCGACCAGGCCGCGGGCGGCTTCGACGTGGTGATCAACAATGCCGGTTTCGGCGCGTTCGGCGCGTATGCCCACACGGATTTTGCCGCGTGGGAGGAACAGTTTCGCGTCATGTTCGTCAACACCGCGAGGCTCTCCCAGCTGGCCTTGCGCGGCATGCTCGCCCGCCGGCGCGGAGCGCTCGTCAACATCTCGTCCATCGCGGGCGAATTCGGCATGCCGTACCAAGCCGTCTACAACGCGATCAAAGCCGGCCTCTCCGCGCTCAATGAAAGCCTGATGTACGAGGTCAAGGACACGGACGTCGCGATCATCGATTTCCGGCCGGGGGATTTCCGGACGGACTTCGAGGGTTCGGTCCGCCGCCCGGCGCAATCCGCCGCGCTTACGCCCGCGGACCGCGAGCGGATGGCGCGGGTGTGGGCCGCGTTCACGGGCATGATGCAAACCGGTCCGCACCCGGCGCAGGCGGCGGCCGACCTGAAGCGGACGCTGCTCCATGGCCGCAGCGGCACGGTCCGCACCGGCCGTTTCTTCCAGGCGGTGCTCGGCCCTTTTCTCGCCCGCTTTGGTTCGCTGGCGCTGAAGCGCCGGATCCAGGAAAGTTATTTCGGCCTCTGATCGTGACACGCGTCCGCATCCTCATCCTCACTTCCAGCACCGGCGCGGGCCACGATGCCCGGGCGCAGGCCTTCGCGGAATGGTGCTTCGAGCTCTACCGGCACAACGTCGACGTGCGCATCGAGCAGATGCTCGAGAAATCCTCCGGCTTCTTCAGCGCCGGCGTGCGTTTCTACAACTGGATCCAGAAGAAGTCGCCGTGGATCCACAAGGCGTTCTTCCTCTTCGTCGAGTTGCTGAGCTTCCTCAACAAGCGCTCGGTCAGCTTCGGCCGCGCATACTACGAGGCCGTCCTGCGGGAGTACCAGCCGCACCTCGTGTTCAGCGTCCACGACTGCCTCAATCGCGGCTATTTCCAGCTGGCGCGGAAAATTCTCGGCGCGGACAAGGTGCGGTGCGCGACCTACTGCGGCGAATTTTCCGGCGGCTTCGGCTACAGCGTCAACTGGGTCGAGCCGTCCGCGGACCTTTATATTTCCCGCACCGACACCGCCCGCGATTACGCGGTGAAGCTCGGCATGCCGGTGGAGCGCACGCGCGTCCGCGGCCACCTGATGCAGCCGCGCCAGTACATCGGGTTCATGAGCGCAGCCGGGCGCGCCGCCTACCTCGAGGAGGAACTCGAGCTGCAGCCCGGGCTCTTCACCGTCTTCCTCGCGACGGGGGGCAACGGGGCCAACAACCACGTCGCCTTCCTGTCGCTGCTGGCGCCATATTCCGATCGCGTCCAGGCCATCGTGATCTGCGGCCGGAACCGCGAGGCCTATAACCAGGTGGTCCACTGGCGCATCGAGCACCCGCACTTCCATTGCTTCCTCGACGGCTTTTCCGACGAGGTCCACCTGCTGATGCAGGTGAGCGACGTGATCGTCACCCGCGGGGGCACCACCTCCTGCGCGAAGGCCCTGCACTTCCGCTGCCCGATCATTTTCAACGGCCTCGGCGGCGTGATGCCGCAGGAGGAGCTGACCGTGAAGTTCTTCAACCGCGGCGCCGGCGTCGCCGTCGCCAAGCAGCCCGAGGACCTCGCCAAGCTCGTGGCCGACTGGCTCGACACGCCTTCCAACTACCAGCAGTTCCGCGAGGACTTTCTCCACCTCCGGTACGAGGAGGATCCCACGCTGGTCATCACCGAGCTGGTCGACCTCGCGCAGGAAGCGTCACACACCGAGTACCGCCCGGGACCGTTCCCGCCCAAGCCACGCAAGGCATAGGCTCTGGGACCCCGACGACCGGGAGAGAACAAAACAAAAAGGCGTGGCACTTGGCCACGCCTGGAAGCTGCTGGGATGAACTGCGCGGGTCAGGCCTTGCGGCGGACGCAGGCGAGGCCGGCGAGCGCGAGGCCGAGCAGGGCCACCGTGCTGCCACCGTCCGGAACGCTCCGGCCGTTGTAGGCGATGTTATCCAGCTCGAACGCGTACTGCGTGCTGCTGGCGACGACCTTGTTGAAGGTGCCGTCGCTGGTCGAGAAGTTGACGTAGAACGTCCCTTGCTGGCCCTGGTTGCCATTGGCGCTCGCCCAGATCTGCGTGCCGGTGAAGGAGCCGACGAGGAGGTTGTTGCTGTAGAACGAAAGCGTGTTGTAGTTGTCCACCGAACCCCACAGCAGGCCAAAATAGTTCTGGTCGTACTTGAAGTTGAACTCGATCGAACCGATGCCGGTGCTGAGATAATTGGTCTCGTCAGCGCCGTTCGCCTGGTCCGGACTGCCGAAACCGGTGCCGTTGCCACCCGAGACGAACGGGGCGGCATAGTAACCGCTGGCGGCACCCTGCACCACTTGGCCCGAACCGGTGAAGGACACCTGGATGGTGCCGTCAATCCACTGGGTGGAGTTGCCGAGCGCCAAGTTGTCCAGGTTCAGCTTCGGAGAGCCAACGGCGGCGCCGCCGTTGACCGAGGAAAGGGTAAAGTTGGCGGCCATGAGCCCGGTGCTGAGGGCAATCGTCGCGCAGCAGGAAAGCAGGAGTTTTTTCATCGACCAGTGCATAGCAATCGAGGGGCCAATTTCTTGTTGTCGGATGTTTGCTTTAAGAAAATTAATTATAATTCAGGTCGTATGAATGACATAAAAATAATCACTTTCTCGTCGAGCTCCGTGACAGGTGTGAGAAGGGGCCTTCCGGGACCCCATATTTCGTAAGGGAAATCGACGAAATTTCCCGGGCATTTACACCTAGGTTGTGCGCTCCCGTCCGACGTGCATGCGTCGCCAGCTCCCGGTCACGCTTTGGCCGGATTCGGATGGAACGGCCGCTCCCGGTACTCGAACCAATCGAAGTCGGCGGGCTTGGCCATTCCGGACATGTCCTGGCAGGCGACGCCGACAAAGGCGCCGGTGAAGTTGGGTTGTCCCGGCATCGTCGCCTCGTCGGAGAGGATGCTGGCATCGAAGTGCTGCGGCAGCCAGTTCCAGGCGGCGCTGCCCTCGAGGCGCCAGGCGAAGAGCAGGCGCTCTTCGTCGACCTCAACCCGCAACTCGACGCGGCGCCCGGTGGGAATCGCGATGGGCGCGGTGAAGGCGTCAGCGACAACGCCGTCGGGAATCGCCGACATCACGCGCAGATGCTTGCCGAGGGTTTCGTCGTGCGTGACGTGGAAGTAGTGAAACTTGGCGGCGCCGTAGTAGCAGACGAGCCCCGCCATCTGCTGGTAATGCTCGGGCTCGAACTCGATCAGGGTCGACGCGCTGTAGCAGTGCGCCTCCTGGCGGCGGGCGACGAGCGCCTGTTTGAACAGGCTGCCGATTGTCTCGCGCCCGTACAGCCGCAGGTGTCCCGGCCGGGCCGAGAGGCTGAACAGCTCTTCCGGCCACGGGCTGCGCAGCCACTGGAACTCGATCGGCAACTGCGGTGAATCGAAGTCGTGCCGCGCGGGCGTGCCGGGAAACGGATGCGCGGGCAGCGCCGGCGCCGGCGGATTGAGCTGCGGTATCGCCTGGCCGTCGGTCGTGCGCAGCCAGCCGTCTTCGCCCCACACCATCGGCTGGAGCGCGGTCTCGCGACCGAGCACGCAGCGGCCGCGGTTGCGCAACGGCCGGCCGCAGAGATACGCCATGTAGGTTTCGCCACTTGGCGTTTCGACAATGTCGGCGTGACCCGCGCGCTGCAGCGGCGCATCCGGACGATTGCGCGCGCTGAGGATATACGTGTCGGGATGCAACTCGTAGGGGCCGGCGAGCTGACGCGAGCGGCACATCGTGACTGCGTGGTTCCACATCGTGCCACCCTCGGCGGTGATGAGGTAGTACCAGCCGTTGCGCTTGTAGACGTGCGGGGCCTCGGTGAGGCCGAGCGGCGTGCCCTTGAAAATATTCACGCGCTGGCCGACGAGGCGGCGCTCGGTCACGGAGTACTCCTGCAGCACGATGCCGGCGAAACGGTTCTGGCCGGGACGATAGTCCCAGAGCTGGTTGACGAGCCATTTGCGCCCATCGTCGTCGTGGAAGAGCGACGGATCGAACCCGCTGCTGTTCAGGTAGACAGGGTCGGACCACTCGCCATCGATGCGATCGGCGGTGACGAGGTAGTTGTGGAAATCGCGCAGCGAGGCGCCCGAGGCGCCGCCGACCGAGGTGCGGCCGTAGCGCTTCACGTCAGTGTAGATCAGCCAGAACTTCCCGTCGGCGTGGGTGAGGCACGGCGCCCAGATCCCGCAGGAGTCGGGATCGCCGAGCATGTTGAGCTGGCTCGGACGGCGGAGCGGACGCGTGAGCAGCCGCCAGTGCACCAGGTCGCGCGAGTGGTGGATCTGCACGCCGGGGTACCATTCGAAGGTGGAGGTCGCGATGTAGTAGTCGTCGCCGACGCGGAGAATGGACGGGTCGGGATTGAAACCCGGCAGGATGGGGTTGCGGATGGTCGGGGCGCTCACGGTCGGGGAGTTTTCCTCTGGTACGGTCCAGTCGCTAGTTCAGAGCTGGTCGATCAATGGACCGTGCCCGGGAAGCGTCGACGAAATCGTCAGGGTTTGCGGTTTTCCGCCTGTTGCCGGGCTTGCACGGCGAGGGCGAGGCGGCGCAGTTCGCCGAGCTCGCGTTTCATTTTGCCGGCCAGGTCCTCGAGAATCGCCCGCGCCTCGCCTTGCGCTGAGCCGTCGACCGCGCAGTGGGCGTCGACCAGCGCGGGATCGGGATCGTTCGGTCCCATGGCATGTACGATGAAGGTATGGCTCCGGCCGAACGCGATAATCGCCGCACACTTGATGCCCTTCGGGCCAGTCAGCAGGTCGCCGCGCACTTCGAGGGCGGGGAGTTTGCGGATAGTGATGGCGCGGACGGATTGCGGCGCCACCGAGCCGGAGTTGACCAGGCCTTCGACGAAGGCGGCGGTTTGATTTTGGATGTTCTCGGAGGATTCGGCCGCCGGGGTGCGCGTCGTGATGACGACGA
>Ga0247757_10001291_pt1 | contig 17208 bp, 6 predicted proteins | sample UWRJL126311R4_FD_180929 | JGI IMG/M metagenome (GOLD analysis project Ga0247757, IMG submission 180929) | Plant litter microbial communities from Arlington Agricultural Research Station in Wisconsin, United States - UWRJ-L126-311R-4 | ecosystem: Environmental > Terrestrial > Plant litter >... | reverse complement strand
GCCAGATTGCCGGCAACTTCCTGCCGCGCGCCGACGAAATCAGCGTGGACCTGCCGGTCCTCGGCTTCGCCCTCATCCTGTCCGTCCTCACCGGCCTCGCCCTCGGCTTCCTCCCGGCGTGGCAGGCGTCGCGGGCGGATGTGAACGAGGCCCTCAAGGACGCCACCCGCGGCAATACCGGCGGGCGGTCCGGCGGACGCATCCGCAGCGCGCTCTTCGTCGGCGAAATCGCCCTGTCGCTCGTGCTTTTGATCGGCGCCGGCCTGCTCCTGCGCAGCTTTGCCCGCCTGCAGCATGTTTCCCCGGGGTACCAGCCGGAGAACCTCACCGTCTTCAATGTACCGCTCTCGCCGGGACAGTATCCGGACGCCGCGCGCCAGACGGCATTCTACCGCCAGCTCACCGAGCGCCTGGCCGCCCTGCCCGGGGTCACCGCCGTTTCCGGCATCAATAATCTCCCGACGGTCGGCGGCGGCGCCCGCTCGCCGCTCGCACTCGAAGGCACCTCCCTGCCGCCGATGAACGAGCGCGTCCTCGCCTCCCGCTCCAACCCGCTGCCCGGCTACTTCGCCACCATGGGGATTCCGATCAAGCAGGGCCGCGAGTTTACGTGGCGTGACGACACCACCCAACCCAACGTCGTCATCATCGGCGAATCCACCGCCCGCCGGGTGTTTCCCGACGGCTCGAACCCGATCGGCCGGCGCCTGATTACCGGCATCGCCTCGATCCCGCGCGAGATCGTCGGGGTCGTCGGCGACGTCCGCACCGAGTCGCTGTCCGACGCCCCGATCGACACCATGTACTATCCCACGGCCCAGCTGGGCGACGGCTTCTTTTCCTTCGTGGTCCGCAGCACCCGTCCTTCCGGCACCCTGCGCGAGGAGGTCAAACAGGCCGTCCACGAGCTGGATCCGGGCATCCCCATCCGGGAGATGTTGTCCTTCGAGCAGCTGATTGCCGAGTCCATCGGCGACCGGCGCTTCGTCATGGGGCTGGTCGGCGTCTTCTCCGGGCTCGCCCTGCTGCTCTCCGCCATCGGCATCTACGGCGTCATCGCCTACTCCGTCAGCCAGCGCACCGGCGAAATCGGCGTCCGCATGGCCCTCGGCGCCGCCCCCGCCAATATCGTCCGCCAGATCGTCGGCGAAGGCCTGAAGCTCACGCTCGTCGGCCTCGTTCTCGGCCTGCTGGCCTCCTTCGGCGTCTCGCGCCTCCTCGCCTCGCAACTCTACGAGATCAGCGCCACCGACCCGGTGATCTTCGCCGGCGTGTCGGTCTTCCTCGTCGCCATCGCCCTGTTCGCCTGCTGGCTCCCCGCCCGCCGCGCCGCCCGGATCGATCCGCTCGTCGCGCTGCGCGCGGAATAGGCCGGGCTCCCATAGGACCTATAGGACCCATAAGCCCCATAGGACCTATGACACGTCGCCGCTCTTTCTCCTTGTAACCTTTGCGCTTCGGCCGGGTTCTCCCCGTCGGAAGCTCCCCTCATGAAATTTGCGCTCCGCTCCCTGCTCAAGTCGCCGGGCTACTCGATCGTCGCCCTGCTCACGCTGGCCCTCGGCATCGGCGTCAACACCTCCATGTTCAGCGTGGTGGATGCGCTGCTTTTCCGTTCGGCGCCCTATCCCAACCCCAATGAGGTCATGCTGGTCTCGAGCATGCTCCGCAGCGGCGAGCAGCGGGTCTTCTCCCCGCAGGAAATCCGCGAGATCGAGCCGCACGCCGAGGGCTTCTCCTCGCTGACCGTGCTGGGTTATCCATCCTACTCCCTCGTCGCGCATCCCGACAGCCCGGCCGAGAAGGTCCGCGGCCTGCAGTTTTCCAGCAACATGATGGCCACCTTCGGCATCCAGCCGCTGCTGGGCCGGGCGTTCACGCCGGAGGAATTCGAGGCGGGCAAGACGCAGGTTGCCCTGCTCCAGGAATCCTTCTGGCGCGCGCGCTTCGGCGCCGATCCCGCCATTGTCGGCAAGACCCTCCGCCTCGACGGCGAGACGGTGACCATCGTCGGCGTCATGCCGGCGCGCTTCGATTACAAGATGCTTTGGGGCAACACCGCGCTGATCCGCCCGCTCGAGTACACCAAGGACCAGCTGCAGTACCGTGGCTACCACGCCTTCCAGCTCATCGGACGCGTGAAGCCCGGCGTCACCGCCGAGGCCATTGCCGGCCAGCTCGCCCCCGTCGCCGCCGACCAGGAGAAGGCTTTCCCGCAGGATTACGCCGGCATCAAGTACCGTGCGCAGCCGCTGCACAAGACGGTGATCGACGACGTGGGCCGCAACATCTCGTGGCTGCTGCTCGGCCTCTCCGGCTTCGTCCTCCTCATCGCCTGCGCCAACCTCGCCAACCTGCAGCTCGCCCGCGCGACCGCCTCGGCCCGCGAATTCGCCATCCGCGCCGCCCTCGGCGCCTCGCGCACCCGGCTCGTCTTCCAGCAACTCAACGAATGCGTGCTGCTCTCGCTCGCCGGCGGCGCGCTGGGTTACCTGGTCGCCCTCTGGGTCAACCGCCTGCTCGAGCGCAGCATCCTCATCGACGGCGCCGCGGCCTTCCACGTGCCGATCGACGCCGGCGTGCTCGGCCTCACGCTGCTGCTCTCGCTGCTCACCGGCGCGGTCTTCGGCATCGTGCCGGCACTCTTCGCCTCGCGCAGCGACGTCAACACCACCCTCAAGTCGCAGTCGCGCGGTGCGACCTCCGGGCGCGGCCACAACGTCATGCGCCAGTCGCTGATCATCGGCGAGATCGCCCTCGCCCTCGTGCTGCTCGGCGGCGCCGCGATCATGAACCGCGGCTTCAGCCGCCTGCTGCATCGCGAGACGGGCTGGGACATGGAGCACATCCTCACCGGGACGATCACCCTGCCGGAAAACCGCTTCCCCGCCGAGAAACGCGTCACGTTCTATCGCGAGCTCGAGACCCGGCTGGCCGCCCTCCCCGGCGTCGAAAGCGTCGGCCTGACGAACGTCCTGCCGCTGTTCAATTACTTCTCCGACGCCCCGGTGTTCCTCGACGCCCCGTCCGCCGGGAGCGAGGGCGCCCGGATCACCGCCTCCCAGGTGCTCGTCACGCCCACCTATTTCACGACGCTCGGCATCCCGCTCCGCGAGGGCCGGACCTTCCCCGAGGACATCAAGCCCGACGGGCCGAAATGGATCGTCGTGAACGAAAAGCTCGCACAGCGGTTCTGGCCCCGGGAAAGCGCCGTCGGCAAGCGCCTTGGCACCATCAACAATAACGAAACCGTCTGGTACGAGATCATCGGTGTCGTCGGCCACACCGAGTCGGCCGGGGACATCACCAATCCCCGCACGGAACTCTACATCTACCGGCCGTTCGTCCAGGAGCCCTGGTCCTACATCAATGTCGCGGTCCGCAGCCGCAACCCGGCGGCGCTGGCCGACTCCGCGCGGCGCGCCGTCGCCGCGCTCGATCCCGACCTCGCGCTCGAACAAGCCGGCTCCGTGGCGCAATACGTGAGCCGCACGCAGCACAACCTGATCATCGTGGGTTACATGCTGGCGGGCTTCGCCGCCCTCGGCCTCGTGCTCGCCTCCGTCGGGCTTTATGGCGTCATCTCGCATCTCGTCGCCCAGCGCACGGGCGAGTTCGGCATCAAGCTCGCCCTCGGCGCCACGCCGCGCGACGTCCTCTCCGACGTCCTCGGGCGCGGCATGCGCCTGGCCGGGCTGGGCCTCGTCATCGGCCTCGCCGGGGCCTGGGGCATGGGTCGCTTCCTCTCCTCGTTCATGCCCCGCCTCGCCGCGAGCGACCCGTTCGCCATCGGCGGCACGGCCGCCCTGCTTTTCGCCGTCACCCTCGTCGCCTGCTGGCTCCCCGCCCGCCGCGCCACGAAGGTCGATCCGCTGGTTGCGCTGCGGGCGGAGTAGGCGGTGGCTTTTTCCCACGGATGGCGCTGATCCCAGGCCACGGATTGAATCCGTGTGATCCGGATCGTGTCTCCGGGTAATCCGTGGGCAAAAAAGCTCCCGAAAACCCGGAATATTCCCCCGCTTTCCTGCAACTTGTCCGCCGGAGCCGTGTTTTTCGGGTGGGCAAGCATGCCCGGATAGCCCGTTCTACCCACCCTCGCACCCACCGCCATGAACCCGATCCGTTTCGCCCTCCGCTCCCTGCGCAAGTCGCCGGGCTATACGCTCGTCGCCATCATCACGCTCGCGCTGGGCATCGGGGTGAACACCTCGATGTTCAGCCTCGTCAACGAGCTCCTCTTCCGCGCCGGACCCTTCCCCCACGCCAAGGACATCCACCAGCTGCTCGTCGATACCCGCCAAGGCAAGCGCTACAGCTACTCGGAGATGGAAATTCGCGAAATCCGGGAAAAGGCCGACTCCTTCCAGTCGCTGGCCGTCATCCGCTACCTCAACAGCGCCCTCGCCGAACCCGGCCGGCCGGCCGAACAGGTCGACGCCGTCATGGCCTCGGCGGAATTCTTCGACGTCTTCGGGATGCAGCCCTTCCTCGGCCGCGCCTTCACCCCCGAGGAAACCCGGCAGGGCAACAACCAGGTCATCATCCTGAGCCACGCCTTCTGGCAAAAACGCTTCGCGGGCGACCGCGATGTGGTCGGCCGCACGCTGCGGGTCGATGGCGAGACCGTCACGGTCATCGGCGTAATGCCGCCGGAGTTCAGCTGGCGCATGCTCTGGGGCGGCACCGTTTTCTGGCGCCCGCTCAACTACAGCGAGGACCAGCTGAAGCGCCGCAACTACCGCGCCTTCCAACTCATCGGCCGCATGAAGCCCGGCGCCACCGACGCGCAGCTCGCCTCCTCCCTCGCCCCGCTCGCCGCCGCCCAGCTCAAGGATTTCCCGCAGGAGTACAACGGCCTCATCTACCATCCCGTGCCCCTGCATGAGGCCCAGATGGACGACGAGGGCCGCTCGATCGTGTACATGCTGCTGGGGCTCTCCGGCTTCGTGCTGCTGCTCGCCTGCGCCAACCTCGCCAACCTCCAGCTCGCGCGCGCCACCGCCGCGATGCGGGACTTCGCGATCCGCGCCGCCCTCGGCGCCTCGCGCGCCCGGCTGATCGCGCAGCAACTGACCGAGTGCGTGCTCCTCTCCCTCGCCGGCGGCGGCGTCGGCCTGTTCATCGGCTGGAGCATCAACCGCATGCTGTCCGCCATGATCAGCATCGGCCAGGAGCCCGGCGGCCTCGACCTGCCGATCGACACGAACATCCTCCTCATCGCCTTCGCCGTCGCCGCCGCCACCGGCGTGATCTTCGGCATTGTGCCGGCGTGGCTGTCGTCGCGCACCGACGTCGTCACCGCCCTGAAGTCCCAGTCGCGCGGCTCCACCACGGGGCGCAGCCACCACCGCATGCGCCAGGCCCTCATCATCGGCGAGGTCTTCCTCGCCCTGGTCCTCCTCGGCGGCGCCGCCGTGATGCAGCGCGGCTTCACCAAGTTCGTGAAGAAGGACGTGGGCTGGGACACCGCCCGCCTGCTCACCGGCTCCCTGCCGATGCCGGAGAAGCGCTTCCCGACGCCGGAAAGCCGCCTCGAGTTCTTCCGCAAGGTCGAGACGCGCCTGGCCGCGCTGCCGGGCGTCGAGAAGGCCGCGCTCACCACCGGCGTGCCGATCTGGGGCTACGGCAGCCAGCGCAAGATCTTCACCGAAAAGCTCGCCGCCGCCGACCAGGCCAACCTGCCGCTGGCCTGCCATACCATGATCACCTCCGACTACTTCCAGGTGATCGGCGTGCCGCTGGTCGCGGGCCGGGGCTTCGCCCCCGACATCAAGCGCGACGACCCGAAGGTCATCATCATCAACGAAGCCCTCGCCCGCCAGCTGTGGCCCGGCGAGAGTCCCATTGGCAAGCGCCTCTCCTCGATCAACGGCAGCGACACCACCACGGCTGAGATCATCGGCGTCGTGCGCGATGTCGAATCGGCCGCGGACATCGGCAACGAGAAGGTGACGGGCCAGGTGTTCCTGCCCGTTGCCCATGAGACCTGGTCCTGGATCCGTTTCGCCATCCGCACCCCGGCGCCCGAGACCCTCGTCGACAGCGTCCGCCGGGCGATCGCCGAGATCGATCCCGACCTGCCCGCCGATGGCGTCACCACCGTCGCCCAGGCGGTGAACCAGTCGAACCGCAACCTGATCGTCGTGGCCCAGATTCTCGGCGGCTTCGCCGCGCTGGGCCTCGTGCTCGCCGCCATCGGTCTCTACGGCGTCATCTCCAACCTCGTGGCCCAGCGCACGAGCGAGTTCGGCATCCGCCTCGCGCTCGGCGCCAGCCCGGCCGACGTGCTCAACCTCGTCCTGCGCCACGGCCTGACCCTCACTCTCGTCGGCATCGTCTTCGGCCTCGGTGGTGCCTACGGCATCAGCCGCCTGCTGGGCTCGATCATGCCGCGCCTGGTCAGCCCGGATCCCCTCGCCATCGGCAGCATGGCCGTGTTGCTCCTCGGCGTCGCCGCCTTTGCCTGCTGGGTCCCGGCGCGCCGGGCGACGGAGGTCGACCCGCTGACGGCGCTGCGCGCCGAGTAGGAAATCTTGTACCGACCGCAGCGACAGTTCGAGCAATCGGGCATCTAAAATCGAAAATCGGGAATTGCAGACTGCGGCTTCACGCTGCGTTCTTCCAGCGAACCCCGGTATGAGATTTAAGATTTTAGCTGCCCGATTGCTGATTGCTCAAACTGTCGCTACGCTCGGTACACGATCTCTGTTGTTCAGCTGCCTGGCGCTCGCTGCCCACGCGATTCCGCCCCACGTCGCCCTCCTGAAGGACGGCCTCGCCGCCGCCAAAGCCGGCGACACCGACACTGCCATCACGAAACTCGAGGCCGCCGCGAAACTTCGTCCCGACTATCCGCGCATCCAGCTCAACCTCGCCCGTCTCTATGCCCGGGCGGAGCGGACCGACGACAGCGTCGCAGCCCTCCAACGCCTGGCCGGGATGGGCGTCGCCGTCGCTGCGACCATGGATCCCACGCTCGCCCCGCTGCAAGAGGTGCCCCCTTTCCAGACGGTCTTTGCCCAACTGGCCGCACCGCGGGCGCAGGTCGGCGACGTGTCCGCCACGTCGCTCGACGGCGTCACGGGCATTCTCGAGGGTCCGCTGGTTGATTCCAAGACCGGTGCCTGGTATTTCGGCGACGTCCGCAATCGCTGCATTTGGCGGCACCGGGATGGCGACATGCTCCGGCGTTTCACCGCGGACGCCGATGAACTTGACGGCGTCTTCAAGCTGGCGCTCTCCGCTGATGGCAGCGTCCTGTGGGCCTCCACCGCCGCGGTCGGCGTCATGACTGGCGCCGCGGCCGAGGATGGCAGCCGTTCGGCGCTGGTCGCATTTGATTTCGCGACCGGCCGGGTGCGCTCCGTTCATTCCGTGCCGACCGATGGCCGCAAGCACCTCCTCGGCGACTTCCTCCTCACGGCCGATGGGGCGGCCTTCGCCACCGACACCTTGTCGCCCGTCATCTGGCACCTGTCGCCCGGGGGCAAGACGCTGGAACCGTGGCTTGAGAGCGACGACTTCCTCAACCTCCAGGGCCTGGCTTTCAGCCCGGACGGCAAAGTGCTCTACGTCGCGGACTATGCCAACGGCGTCTGGCGCATCGATGTCGCCACCAAGGAAAAATCGCTGCTCGTCGCGCCGCCCAATGCCACGTTCTTCGGCATCGATGGTATCTACGCCGTGCCCTCCGGCCTGCTCGCCATCCAGAACGGCGTGAATCCGCAGCGGGTGCTGCTCATCTCGCCCGCCACCGGCGCCGAGCCCAGTCCGGCCCGCGTCATCGTCGTCGGCCACCCCGCGATGACCGACCTCGCCCTCGGCACCGTGGACGGCAACCAGTTCCGCTTCATCGCCGACAGCGGTTGGGCGCTCTTCGATCCCGAGCCTGCCACGCCGCCTGCGCCGCGCACGGTGACGGTGTATTCGATCGCGATCCGCTAGCGCCCATGGGACCGGGAGCGCTCCTCGAATTCGCTGGCTGATCGCTGACCGCTGAATGCTTTCCGGCTCCCGTCCCAACTATTCGATCGTGATCTCGTTGAACACCGCGGTCGTCTGCACGCCGGTGCTGCTGTGGGCGCTCGCGACCACGCCGACGAAAACGTCGGAGCCCATGGCCACCGTCCGCGACCCCACCAAGGTCCAGTTCACGCCATCGGCGGAGACATAGCCGGTGAAAACGTCGCCGACGCGGATCAGCTTCACCCATTGGGGCGCACTAACCCAGGGCCCGCCGGTAAACTCGGTGGCTGCGCCTGCAGTCGCCCGGGTCTGGAAGCCGCAGGCATTGCCGGCCGTCAGCAGCATCGCGGCGTTGGCCGAGGTCGAGTCAAAGGTCCCGCGGATCATCACGCCGGCCTTCGCCCAGGGGTCGGTGTTCGCGAGGCTCGCGACCCGCGCGATGATCGTCCCGTTTCCTTGCCACTGCCGGTAGTGCATGCGGAAGGCATCGGCCGTGTCCCAGATGTCGCCGCCGCCGGCATGCAGCGTGAAAGTATTCCCGCCGTCCGTCACGTCGGTCGAACCCGCGGAACCGACCACCCCGATGTCGCCGCCGGCCCAGTTCCCGGTGCCGCCGGCAACCGTGTCGGATACTTCATTGCTGTACGCCGAGGGTTGACTCGTTCCCACCGCGTACACGCGGTAGCGATAGCGGATGTTCTCCGCCAGCCCGGTGTCCTCGTAGCTGGAAACGTTTATGCCCACGATGGTGAGCGGTTCGAATTCCCCGGCCTCGCCGGTCGCGCGCTCGATTTCAAAGCCGTTTTCATCGAAAGAGTTGTCGTCCCACGCCAGGCGAATGGCGGTCGCCGTGGTCCCGGTGACGCGGAGGTTCGTCGGCGCCGCGGGCACGCCGTCGCCCAGCAGGGTGAAAACGTTGTCGGCGGTCGCCTGATAGAGCGCGGTATTGTCGTGGCTCGTGACGGCAAGCCCGGCGTAGACGGTGTCCGACAGATCGAACGTATACGATCCGAGGGGAACCCAGTTTTCGCCGTCATACGAGCGGTAGGCCCGATAAGTGTATCCTTGGCGGTCGAGAGCCAGCCAGATCGGGCCGCTCACCCACCCGCCATCGACCGACGTGGTCTCACCACCCCAGCTGCTCCGCGCCTGCAGCCCGATGTGGTTCCCGGGAGTGACAAACGCCATGACGTTGGGTGAATAGGCGCTCATGTTCTCGCGGATCATCAGGCCGACCTTGGCCCACGGATGCCCTGCTTCGGGAGTGAAATGGGCCACCATCGATCCATTTCCCGTCATCGACTGGTAGCGAAAGAGAAACTCGTCGGCGCTCCCCCAAATATCGGCGCCAGTCCCCCGCAGGGTCACGACGCCATTTTCCTCGTGGCTCGAACCGTGGAGGCTGCCGGTGCTGAAATCGTTTTCGAACCACTCATCGTCCTGCGCCCGGAGGATCGGGGGGACGGCGAACAAGGTGGCGAGAAGGCAGGCAACGAGGAAAAAGAAGGCAGCGCGCGACGCCGTCGTGAGGGAGGGAAGGCCGGGGAAATTCATGGGGCGATGCTAGCGCCGCGGGGAGGGCGAAAAAAAGGGAGGCTGCACCCCAAAACAACGGAGTGCCCAACCGAGGGTAACCCCGGGATTTCTCGGTATCCGACCAACGGGAAATCCCCCGTACAGCCGATCCCCTCATCAAAATCACCGCCCCGCCGCCGGCGACGGAGCCGCGCTAGGCCCTAGGTTGTTTTCTGGCCGACCGCCGAAGGCTGATCGCCGATCGCCCTGGCGCGCCGCGCGAGACCCGCCACCCGCTTCGCCTGCCGGTCGAGCCATACGTATACCACCGGCACGGTGTAGAGCGTGAGCAGCTGGCTCACCACCAGGCCGCCGACGATCGCCAGGCCCAGCGGCCGGCGCATCTCGACGCCTTCGCCGGACGACAGCAGCAGCGGCAGCGCACCGAGCAGCGCCGCCAGGTTCGTCATGAGGATCGGGCGCAGCCGCATTTGCGCCGCCTCGAAGATCGCCTCGCGCGCGGCCATGCCGTCCTGCCGCTCGCGGGCGAGCGCGAAGTCGATCATCAGGATCGCGTTCTTCATCACGATGCCGATCAGCAGGAACAACCCAAGCAGCGCCACGAGCGAGAACTCCGTCCCGGTGAACCGCAGCGCCAGCAGCGCGCCGAGCCCGGCGGACGGCAGCGTCGACAGGATCGTCAGCGGGTGCACGAGGCTCTCATAGAGGATGCCGAGCGCGAGGAAGACGGCCACCAGCACGCCGAGGATCAGCCAGTGCTGGTTGTTCAGCGCACTCTGGAAGGCGTTGGCCGAGCCGCCGAGGCGGCCCTGCACCGCCGTGGGCAGCATGATCTGCGTCATCGCGCGGTCGATGGCCTTCAGCGCCTGGTCGAGCGACACGCCCGGGGCCAGCGAGAAGCCGACGTTCTCCGACACAAACTGCTCGCTGTGCCGCACCCGGTCCTCGACCAGTGCGTACTCGTACTTGGTGAACGCCGACAGCGGCACGCGCGAGCCGTCGGCGGTGATGACCTGCACCTGGTCGAGCACGACCGGGTCCTGCGTGTACTGCGGCTCCAGCTCCATGATCACGCGGTACTGGTTCAGGCTGTCGTAGAGCGTGGAAATCTGGCGCTGGCTGAAGGAATTGTTCAGCACCGACGTGATCGTGCGCATGTCGACCCCCAGCCGGCGCGCGGCCTCGCGGTCGATCGTCAGCTGCACCTGCTTCGTGCCACCGTCGGTGGGCACGTCGACGTCGACCAGCTCCGGCAGCTTCTCCAGCGCCCGCCCCACCTTTGGCGCCCACTCGCGCAGCACCTGCACTTCGCTGGCGAGGAGCATGTAGTCGTAGGAGCTGCCGTCGGAGACGCGCGGCATCTCGATGTCCTGCGCCACGCGCAGCCAGAGATTGCCGCCCGGCACCGGCGGCATCTCGCGGCGCAGGCGGTCGGCCACGGCGCGGGCCGAGACCTTGCGCTCCGCCAGCGGCTTCAGGCGCACCATCATCCACGCGTTGCCGGTGCCGGCCTGGCCGCCGGTCACGCCGACGATGTCCTGCACCGCCGGGTCCGCCATCACGAGCTTCCGGTAGATCTCGATCTTGGGCTGCATCACCTGGAAGGAAAACCCGTCGTCGCCGCGGATGAAGCCCTGCAGCTGGCCGGTGTCCTGTTCCGGCAGGAAGCCTTTCGGGATGCTGTAATAGAGCGAGAGGTTCAGCGCGATGATGCACGCGAGCACCAGCAGCGTGCCCTTCGGGTGCCCGAGCACCCAGCCCAGCGTGCGGGCGTAGCCGGCGCGCAGCCGGTCAAAGGCGCCGCGGCTCCACCGCTGGAAGCGATTCTCCGTATGGACCGACTCGTGCCGCAGCCATTTGGCGCACAGGCTCGGGGTCAGCGTCAGCGAGACCAGCAGCGAAATCAGCATCGCGCCCGCCAGCGTCAGCGAGAACTCCCGGAACAGCCGCTCGACGAGCCCGCCCATGAACAGGATCGAGACGAACACGGTCACGAGCGAAAGCGTCATCGCCAGCAGCGTGAAGCCCACCTCGCCTGCGCCCTTCATCGCCGCACGGGCCGGCGGCAGGCCGGCCTCGATGTGCCGCTGGATGTTCTCGAGCACGACGATCGCGTCGTCCACCACCAGGCCGGCGGCGACGATGAGCGCCATCAGGGAGAGGCTGTTGAGCGAAAACCCCTTCAGGTACATCAGCGCGAAGGTGCCGATGATCGACACCGGGATCGCCACGCTCGTGATCATCGCGCCGCGCACGCTGCCCAGGAAGCCGAAGACCACGACCACCACCAGGATCACCGCGAGCACCAGCGTGTGCTGCGACTCGCGCAGGGTGGCGCGGATCGCGGGCGAGCGGTCCATGACGACCGTCAGGTCGGCGTCCGCCGGCAGGAGCGCGCGCAGGGACTTCAACTGCTCGTTGATGGCGTCGATCGTCGCCACGATGTTGGCCCCGGGCTGGCGGCTGACCATCAGCAGCACCGACGTGCGGTCGTTGTGGTAGCCGCTGCTCTTGCGGTCCTCCACCGAGTCGGTGACCGTCGCCACGTCGCCGAGGCGCACGGCTGCGCCGTTCTGGTACCGGATGATGACCGGGAGATACTCGCTGGCCTTGCGGAGCTGCCCGCTGACCTGCACCTGCCACTGCCGGTCGTCCGATTCGACCACGCCGCGCGGGCGCAGCGAATTGGTGTCGCTGATGGCGCGGCGAACGTCGTCGAGGGCGATGCCGTGGCTGGCCAGCGCCTGCGGGTTGAGCTGCACGCGCACCGCCGGCAGCGAGCTGCCGCCGACGGTCACCTCGCCCACGCCCTCCACCTGCGACAGCTTCTGCGCGAGGATGGTTGAGGCGAAATCGTAGAGTTCGCCCGGCGCCAGGTTGGGCGAGCTCACCGCCAGCGCCATGATCGGCGCGGCCGAGGGGTTCACCTTGCGGTAGGAGGGATTCCGCGGCATGCCCGCCGGCATCTGCCCGCGCGCGGCGTTGATCGCCGCCTGCACGTCGCGGGCCGCGGCGTTGATGTCCCGGCCGAGGTCGAACTGCAGCGTGATGTTGCAGGAGCCCGCGCGGCTGTTGGAAGTGATCGCCGTGATGCCCGCGATGCTGCCCAGCGCGCGCTCGAGCGGCGTGGCGACGCTGGACGCCATGGTCTCCGGGCTGGCGCCCGGCAGGGAGGCACTGACGTTGATCGTCGGGAAATCGACTTCCGGCAGCGGCGCCACCGGCAGGAGGTGGTAGGCCAGCGCCCCCGCCAGCACGAAGCCCAGCGCGATCAAGCAGCTGGCGACCGGCCGGTGGATGAAAGGGCTGGCGAGGTTCATGGGGCGACGATCTCCACGTAGGGGCGGAGCTCGCTCCGCCCTAAGCTGCATTCGCCGCCAGAGCCCCCGAAGGCGGAGCAAGCTCCGCCCCTACAGAAGGCAGGAATGGATCCGACCCCGCTCACGACACCCCCTGCTCCGCCGCGTCCGTCGGGAACGGCGCCCGCGTGTTCGCCCCGCGGGCGCGGCGCGCCAGGCGGTCGAAGAAGAGGTAGACCACGGGCGTGGTGAAGAGCGTCAGCGCCTGGCTGACGAGCAACCCGCCGACCATCACAAGGCCCAGCGGCTGCCGGAGCTCGGCGCCGGAGCCGGAGGACAGCATCAGCGGCAGCGCGCCGAAGAGCGCCGCCAGCGTCGTCATGAGGATCGGGCGGAAGCGCAGCAGCGCCGCCTGCCGGATCGCGGCGCGCGGCGTCATGCCCTGGTTGCGCTCGGCCTCCAGCGCGAAGTCGATCATCATGATGCCGTTCTTCTTCACCAGGCCGATGAGCAGGATGATGCCGATGATCGCGATCATATCGAGCGGCCGGCCGGTGACGACCAGCGCCAGCAGCGCGCCCACCGCCGCCGACGGCAGCGTCGACAGGATGGTGATCGGGTGGATCCAGCTCTCATACAGGATGCCGAGCACGATGTACATCGTGACGACCGCCGCGAGGATCAGGAATAGCGTGCTCGAAAGCGAATTCCGGAACGCATTGGCCGCGCCCTGGAAGCGCATCTCCACCGCCGCCGGCAGGCCGAGTTCCGCCGTGGCCGCCTCGATCGCGCCCACCGCGTCGCCGAGCGAGGCCTTCGGCCCCAGGTTGAACGAGACCGTCGCCGCCGGGAACTGTCCCACCCGGTTGATCAGCAGCGGCGCCGAGCGCTCGAGGACGCGCGCAATGGACGCGAGCGGCACGGGGGTGCCGCCGCGACCGTTCACGTAGAGGCCGGTGAGCGCGTCCGGGCCCGACACGAGCCGCGGGTCCATCTCCAGCACCACGCGGTACTGGCTCGACTGGGTGAAGAGCGTCGAAATCTGCCGCTGGCCGAAGGCGCTGTAGAGCGCGTCATCGATGGCGGCCACGCTCACGCCGAGCCGGCTCGCCGCATCGCGGTCGATCTCGAGGAAGGCCTGCAACCCGGAATTCTGCAGGTCGCTCGCCACGTCGGCCAGCTGCGGCAGCTGCTCCAGGCGGGCCACGACGCGCGGCACCCACGCGGCGAGCAGCTCCTCGTCCGGGCAGGTGAGCATGAACTGGTATTGCGTGCGGCTGACGCGATCCTCGATCGTCAGCTCCTGCACGGGTTGCAGGTAGAGGGCGATGCCCTTCACCGCGTGCGCCTTCTCGGCGAGGCGGGCGATGATCTCGTCGGCCGTCTCCTGGCGCTCGCCGCGGGGGGCGAGGTTGATGAGCATGCGGCCGCTATTGAGCGTCGAGTTCGTGCCGTCCACGCCGATGAACGACGAGATGCTGCGCACCGCCGGATCCTCCAGCATCCGCTCCGCCAGCGCCCGCTGGCGCTCGGCCATGGCGGGGAAGGAAACGGACTGCGGCGCCTCGGTCACGGCCTGGATCGCGCCGGTGTCCTGCGCCGGGAAAAAGCCCTTCGGCACAACCACGTAGAGGGCCGCGGTCAGCGCCACCGTGGCCAGCATCGCGCCGAGCGCGAGGCGCTGGTGCACCAGCACCTTGTCCAGCCAGCGGGCGTACACCGCGATAACGCGGTCGAGGAATCCGTCGCCGCCGCCGTGGCCATGACCGCCCCCGCCCGCCCGCGGATCGGGCAGCATGCGGGCGCACATCATCGGCGTGAGGGTCAGCGACACGACGAGCGAGATCAGGATCGAGACCGCCAGCGTGATGGCGAACTCGTGGAAAAGGCGGCCCACCACGCCGCTCATGAACAGCAGCGGGATCAGCACGGCGATGAGCGAGATCGTCAGCGACACCAGCGTGAACCCGATTTGGGACGCGCCCTTGAGCGCCGCCTCCATCGCCGACGCGCCCTCCTCGCGGTAGCGGGCGATGTTTTCCAGCATCACGATGGCGTCATCGACGACGAAGCCCGTGGCAATGGTCAGCGCCATCAGCGTGAGAATGTTCAGCGAGTAACCGGCGAGGTACATCACGCCGAAGGTGCCGATGAGCGACAGCGGCACCGCGATGCTCGGGATGATCGTCGCGGCGAGGTTGCGCAGGAAAAGGAAGGTGACCGCGACGACGAGGATGATGGCGAAGATGAGCTCGTGCTCCACCGAGCGGACGGAGGCGCGGATGCTCTGCGTGCGGTCGGTCAACACCGCCATCTCCACCGCGGCCGGCAGGCTGGCCTGCAGTTGCGGGAGCAGCGCCTGGATGCGGTCGACGACCTGGATGACGTTGGCGCCGGGCTGGCGCTGGACGTTCACCAGCACCGCGGGCAGTTCGTTGGCCCATGCGGCCTGGCGGCGGTCCTCGGTCGCGTTCTCGATCCGGGCGATGTCACCAAGCCGGAGCGGCGCCCCGCCCTGCCACGCGACGATCAGGTTCTTGTACTCGTCGACCGAGCGCAGCTGGTCGTTCGCATCCATCAGGATCGTGCGCACCGGCCCGTCGAAACTGCCCTTCGGCTGGTTGACGCTGGCCGCCGTGATGGCCGAACGCACATCGGAGAAATTCAGGCCGCGCGCGGCGAGTTCGGCGGGATTGACCTGCACCCGCACCGCCGGGCGCTGGCCGCCGGCGAGGCTGACGAGGCCCACGCCCGGCACCTGCGCGAGCTTCTGCGCGAGGCGCGTGTCCACGAGGTCGTGGACGGCGGGCAAGGCGAGCGAGTCGGAGGTGATGGCGAGCGTCACGATCGGCGCGTCCGCCGGGTTCACCTTGCGGTAGATCGGCGGCGTCGGAAGGTCACCCGGCAGCAGGTTGCCCGCGGCGGCGATCGCCGCCTGCACGTCCTGCTCGGCGACGCTCATCGAAACCTCGAGGGAGAACTGGAGCGTGATGACCGACGCGCCGCCGGAGCTGGCCGAGGACATCTGCGCCACGCCGGGGATCTGGCCGAACCGGCGCTCGAGCGGGGCGGTGATCGAGCTGGCGGTGACGCTCGGGCTGGCGCCGGGATAGAAGGTAAAGACCTGGATGGTCGGGAAGTCGACCTGCGGCAGCGCCGCGACGGGCAGGAGGCGGTAGGCCATGAGGCCCAGCTGGAGCAGCGCCACCATCAACAGGCTGGTGGCGACGGGACGGAGGATGAACGGCCGCGACAGGCTCATGGGCAGTCTCCTAATTTGTCATTGCGAGGAGCGCGCGCAGCGCGCGACGAAGCAATCCATCTAGATGGATCGCCACGCCCCGCTTCGCGGGGCTCGCGATGACAGGGCAAATTAGCGCCGTATCGACTCATGGGGCCGTGGCCACCGTAGCGTCACCCTTGACCACCACGACGGTCTTGCCCTCGCGGAGGCGGTCGAGCCCCTCGATCACCACCGGGTCGCCGGGTGCGAGCCCTTCGGTCACCGACTGCAACACGCCGTCGGAGGCGCCGAGCACGACGGCGCGGATCGTGGACTGGTTCTTGGCGTTCACGATGTAGACGTAGGTGCCCTTCGAGCCGAACTGCACGGCCGCGGCGGGAATCACGACGGCGTCCTTCAGCGTGGAGACCTGCAGGCGCACGTTCACGAACTGGTTGGGGAAGAGCGCCTCGTCGGCGTTCGGGAAGTCGGCCTTCAGCTTCAGCGTGCCGGTGGCAAGGTCGATCTGGTTGTCGATCGTCCGGAGTTCGCCGCTCGCGAGCCGGTTGCGCTCGCTGCGATCCCAGGCCTCGACCTCGAGCGCGCCGCCCGCGCGGAGCGGCTGGACGACCTTGTCGAGGTCGACCTCGGGCACGGTGAACACCACGGCGATCGGGCGCGTCTGCGTGATGACGACGAGGCCGTTGGTGTCGTTGGCGCGGACGAGATTGCCGGCATCGACGCGGCGCAGGCCAACGCGGCCGGAGATCGGGGCCTCGATGCGCGTGTAGGCGAGCTGCAGCCGGGCCTTGTCCACCTCGGCCTGGTCGGCCGCGACCGCACCCTCGCGGGCGCGCACGAGCGAGCGCTGCGCTTCCATTTCCTGGGTCGTCAGGAGATTCTTCTCGGAAAGCACCTGGAAGCGGGCGAGGTCGGCGCGCGCGGTTTCCAATGCGGCCAGGTTTTGCCGCTGCTGGCCCTCGGCCTGCGCGAGCTGGATGCGGTAGGGCTCGGGATCGATCTCGGCGAGCAGCTGGCCGGGCTCGACCTGCTGGCCCTCCGTGAAGGCCACGCGCAACAACTGGCCGTCCACGCGGCTGCGGACCGTTACCATGTTCGGCGGGGTCACCGTGCCGATCGCCTTGAGGTGTACCGGCAGCTGGCGCTTCTCGGCGGGCACGACCT
>Ga0247757_10001290_pt1 | contig 17219 bp, 14 predicted proteins | sample UWRJL126311R4_FD_180929 | JGI IMG/M metagenome (GOLD analysis project Ga0247757, IMG submission 180929) | Plant litter microbial communities from Arlington Agricultural Research Station in Wisconsin, United States - UWRJ-L126-311R-4 | ecosystem: Environmental > Terrestrial > Plant litter >... | reverse complement strand
CATCAGGTTTCTACTGTATGTGGCCTGCGCAATTTCCTGCCTCATTTACATTAGCGGTTCAATTCCCAGACAGAGCGAGAAAAAGCATGGTTCCGAGAGCGATGAACTTGCAGCCAGATTTGAAAGAGCCAGAAGGCTTATCTTCAATCACCGATTTGTGCCTCGAAAATTCTATGGACGGAATGTCACTTTTGAGCCAAAGATCGACGAAAGCAGCGATGGACCGCATGTAAAGCACTTGTTGTAACGCTCACATCTCCGAAGCACACGATGGCTGAAGGCCGGATCCGTGCCCCAAGCGACGAGGCTTACCATTTGTGGATTTCCGAGTCCGGCAATGCCTCGATTACAGCCTCAGACACTCGAGGAGCGATCTATGGCATAGACACATGTGCTCAGCTTTTCTACGCCCATTCTCTATCTACGACAGAAAGCTATCTCTCCGTCGCGCCTGTCCACATACTAGATAGTCCAGCATTCGACCACCGTGGTGTCAATCTAGATATCTCCAGGAACTGGATCGCTCCAACGGACGCCATTCGAGTTCTGGACGCGATGGCGCATTGCAAGTTCAACAAACTTCATCCCCATGCTTCAGATGCCCAGTTATGGCCTTTGGAAATACCAACATTGCCAGAACTAGCCATCGAGGGGGCATATGATCCCTCGCAAATATGGAGCCCAGAGGACTTACGTACGGTGCAGCAATACGGGAGCTTAAGAGGCATTGAGGTGTATCTTGAAATAGATATCCCTAGGCATACTACTTCCATAGCTTCATCCCACCCAGGGCTGATTGCTTCTGCGTACAGAGAGCCATGGATAAAATATGCTGCCGAGCCACCTACTGGCCAATTGGTACTGGGTTCCGCCGCCGTCATGGGCTTCCTGAAGGCACTACTAAACGACCTTGTTCCTCGCAATGCCGAGGTCTCTAGTCATTTCCACTTCGGTGGAGACGAGCTCAACGTTCATGTCTACGGCCTGGGGTCCGACTCGTCCGTCACCAAGGAAAAGATTAGGGCCTAGGTACAAGAGATAATGAACCAGGCTTTTACGGTTGCCTCAAAATATAAGCAGACTACGATTGTGTGGGAAGAGTTGCTTCTAGAATGTAATCTCACACTACCGGCGGATACCATCATCCAGACATGGTGGTCCAATGAGGCTCTCGCGCAAGTTCTAGATCGTAGCCACCGCGTTCTATTTGGCGCCAGCACGCACTGGTATCTCGATTGCGGACATGGCGCCTGGTTTGATCCGGCGACACCTGGGCATCCTAGCCCCGATCCTCGTGTTTCTTTTCCGTACATGGACGAGTGTGCACTATACAAGAATTGGCGCACTATTTATTCGTACAATCCGCTATAAGGTCTCTCGCCGAAGCAGCGGCGCCTCATTGTTGGTGGTGAGGTGCATATGTGGAATGAGATGACGGATGCTGCGACGCTAGATGGGATACTGTGGCCACGAGCTGCAGCTGCAGCATAGGTGCTATGGGCTGGGACAGGGACATCTGTGAGTGAGGATACCACTAGGTGATTAGCCGAGTTGAGGGAGAGATTGTTGCTTGAGGGTGTCAAGGCCGAAATGGTCCAGATGGAATGGTGCTTGCGAAATAAGGGCGGGTGTAGTCTTTGAAAAGGTAGACGGACGGACAAACCAGCACGAAAGAGTACGCAAGAAGGGACCTTCGGGACCTTCGGGTAGCAAAGATTAGCTCATAGAGCTCCAAGGTCTTGCAAGTGGCAGAAGGCACCTCGAAAAGGCTCGCCCCAGCGCCACATTACACCAGCAGGCACCTTCGCATCGCAGTGAAAGGAAAGACTGACACATACTCCGCGCGTTGGCGGGATATTTCGCATTTCCTTCGGTAGACGACCTCTCGAGCTCTTAACTTCCCTGAAGGTCCTTTCATCTCAATGATCAAAGTTCACGATGTTTTCGCATTGTTTGTTCCCTGCTCCTTTTGTCATGTCAAGTAATTTTGGGAGGACTTGACAATAGCGCACTGTGCGCCTACGGTATTACTCGCAGTACGTCAGCATATAACACGTTTCTCTCCTTTCTATCGCCATACCCTCCTTCTATCGCGAAGCACAGCCTTGCCGCCATTCCAGCCCTCAAGGTGCGTGCATTCCCCAGTGCAAGATCGACCAGTCTTGCAGTCCCGCTCCTCTGACAAACAACACGATGCGCACACTTGGAGCAGCTATTACGCTCTTCAATGGCACTGCCGTCTCCCACCACTCCCATTACATGAACTAGTCTTTCGCAGATGAATACGCGGAAAATGAGCAATATCTAGTGAGCCGTTTAGAGAACATAGGCTCTCTAGTCAGCGAAGCTATTTTGAAGTACTGGGAGATGGGATACTGATAGGGCAATTAACTGTTCGGGGGCACAGTGTTATAGTTTATTACCTATCTATGTTTCCTCTGAAGTAACAACGTCCTTATACCCAATTTTCTTGAAATCTCCATACACGACCCAAGCATCAACATACTCTTCACCACTCTTGTCCTTCTTCTTCAGTCTTCCCGCTTCTGGGATTCTTCCAACGTTCTGAAAGCCGAGTTTTAGCCACAACTTCATGCTCGCCTCGTTATTTGCGTAGACCAAGTTGAATACGCTACCTCGATAACCGCATGCAGGCGCGTAGAAACAGAATGAACGTGCCGCGACACGCCCGAGACCAAGGCCACGGTACGGTGATGGAACCATGAAGCCGCCATTGCAGAGATGAGACGAACGACCTGGATAGTTTGGTTTGATGTAGTAGGCGAAAGCGTAGCTGTCATTTTCATTTGGTAGATTGATTGTTGCTGATGATGATTGGGGGAGGACATGATTCTTCGAAGAGCCAATCCGGATTTGAGTCAGTTGAGAGTGTGTCAATGGTATCCCTGTTGCGGGTACTTCAGGGGTGGAATGCAAGCTGTTTAATTGAGATTTTGTAAGGATGAATCCCACGATTAAGTCGTAAGTTAAAAAATACGCTCTGTATGCCTCCACGTCCATGATGTCTTCTTGAGGGTACGTACGTCCATCCTCGATCTCACTACTAATGTCAACCAAGACTCCCAATTTGCAAGGAACTTCCTTTCACGCACTTGTTGAAGTCATCATGCAGCCTTTTTGCGAGTTTTGCATCGAGCTCGTCTCCCGCCGCGAAATCGAACGGCATCGTTAGGATCGCAGCTCGCGCCTCCGAAGCATTCGTTTCAATAGGGTAGATGCGCGCCGGGACCTCTCCTAGGGGCTTTACGATCCCTCGCACCTTTCCGTAAGCCATCTTGTGAAACGTGAATACTGAGAGCGTACCTGTTTCCAGGCGGCTGTCCAGTCATAAATGTGTGTTCATGCCGATTGCCACCTGCTGGAGACGGCTAGCGTCGCCGATGTCGCTACCGAGGCTATCAACAGTCTTAGAATTGGGGTTTGCTATGCCAACTGACTGCTCTAATTTTTATCATTAGAATTGCTCGCACCTGTGTAGTCGAAGCTCGCTAGGCGAGGACATCATGAGGACAACGGTAACGCTGCCAGTTGCGCAATAGATATAAAATACTATACGCTCTCTAGGGCAAGGTAACAAAGTCTTCGGATACTTTTACTGAAATTGTGTGCCAGAAGAATCTTTAAAATAAAGGTAATTGGAGAAGGGTTCGCGCCTGGTATGCATGCACTATTGAAATCATGGCGCGCAAGCAGGGCTATGTAGCTTCATGCGCTGGTCAACCCACCTAATCAAACCAGTTACACCAACACCCACACGAAACATATGATATCCCCGGAACGCCCTTTATTAGCAGAACACCACAGACTCTGTTCATGCTTGAAACACCCTATAACTGCACTCTCTCGATTTGTTGAGACGGCCCTTTTCTAATATGATGAGCTAGTTATAGAGGAGATGTGGGAGGCCTTGCGTCGCCACAGGTTTCATAATATTGCTGGGGCTGAATAGATGCTCAAGTAGAGGTTGAGAACCACGCTAACCATATTTATCGCGGAGGAATGATACTTCAATCGACGAGCCAAAACAGTGCAGGAAATTGATTGACAAACTAAAGATACATGAGGTAAAATAATATGCTTAGTGGATTCACTTGAGAAGCCTGCACTTGACAGGATAGTATAAATTAACGTGTTTTTCATTTTCCTGTACCTGCCTTCCGAAACTGCTAGCTACATATCTATGTAGTCTTTTGAGAGAATCATAGTGATCCTTAGGTCTCCAAACTAATACAAGAAAACACTAATAACACACAACACTATACAAGCACATATGCATGAAATCTTAATCAAAAATCTTGCCTATCATGCTCTTGTTCTCACGCCCGTAGCAAGATCATAATCCCACCCTTCTTGTGCCCATTTCCACCTAACATACGGCCCCAGCTCTTTATCGGCAGGAATAACGCGCTTCCATTCTGGCTCCACGTCTTGCTTACCATGCAACCCACGCAGCCGATCGCGACCGAAAATGCGATACGAGTCCAGCGCATACTCGCCCACGCCCGGGAGATGGCCAATCTCCCAGCCCTCGCGTCCGTCATCTGGACCTAGCAACTCGCGCTCTTTTACATCGTTCCTACCTTTTTTCCCAAGACGCGGATAATTTCGACGTCCGTATCGCCGTTCAGGGCACGGCGGCGCAGCAACCCAAGCGGTGGCCATCTTGACTAGGCATAGCGCGCGCCGCTCTTGCAAACCCAGGACGCGGATAACATCCTGTACCGTGACAGGGTCCGCTGCAGCCAAAGATCCTGGCGTCGGATACCTGCATAGCAGATTCCATAGCACGGGACGGGCGGCGGCGCCTTTCGTTTTGTTCCAGAGAATCGTTTGGATAACGAGGGCGAAGAGACTCTCGCAGATACGCTCTTGGATCAAGCCGTAACGTGTTTCTTGTAGCTTGAAATTTAGACCACGTGGTTCAGGGATACGAGAAAAAGGTTCACGGAAGAAGGGAGAAACCGTGGGGGCTGATACTTTGGTTTGCGATTTCTTTGGCGATTGTAGGAAGAACGGAGAGACAGTGGGTCCCGGAACATGTTTTGCCTTCTTTGGCGGCAGCTGCGTTGCATTTGGTGGAGGCTGTGGCGTGGTCTTTGCAATGTTGATTCTTTTTCTGCTTTTCTTTCGGCGACGGAGTACAATGCCATGGTGGATGTGGGTTGCTGAAGCGGATAAGGCGGTTCCAACGCTTACTAGGACTTGGGATGCAAGGTCAAGAGATGCGCAGCCTCGCTCAAAGAGCTGCGTTGGAGAAAGCCGACGGCTCTCATTGTCCATTGATCTGAATTGCCAAATTCCAAACTGCAGCTCCAGGAATGAGTACAAGGTGATGTGATGCGTCCCCGGTCGAGCTGTTGCCTGCCACACCAAGAACAGGCTAGCCGGGCGCCCAACGCCGAGCTAAGCCTAAGCTGTGTTAGTGGGCGAAGTAGTAATGTCAAGCTTAGCCAAACTTCTTGGTGGTGTACGAGCTGCTGGGAGCAGCAACATAAAGAGCCTTGATCGTGGAAGATATTGTAGTATTTGAACTGATTTTTGGGCTCGTGAAGTTGTTCGAAATCGGGAATGTCAATCGAAGATACTGTGCAATAGAGAATTACATTAAGATAGCGACATTACTATTGAAGAATCCACCTACATCCTCAAAGTGCTCGTACTTTCGCAAATCCAAAGGTTGTATTCCAGATAAATGGCCTTTTCTACACGAACGCTTACGTTCATTGGCTCACCAGCTCCAATTTACCACGGGCGCAATCCAGAATAGTAATTATAGCGATAGTATAATCGTGCTCCGGGCTATATAATTCTTACTTAGGGAAATCCGAAAGAGCTATGCGGCATGAAAAGAATCGGTACTGAATAATACGAAACCAAGCTGTGGCATAACGTCCTGCTTGGCAAAGTGATCCTTCCAGCCGTAGCTGAACTCAGCCGGACTTGACGCTCCGCCCCTATTTCCTGCTTGATTTGAAACCAAGAGGTAGGCCTTACACTACGCCTCTGCTGCATGTACTTTTTACCGTAATAATTCCTTTAGTTACACCCCACCATGTCGATTCTGGAAAGACCCAAGAGCCCAGGATTGTTGTACGCTTTTGCTAACATATGTATTCGACTCAAGTTAGGTTTGAGTTGATACGGATTAGTGTACGCCTTACTACCCATCTTCGTCGCTAGCTCTGTTCAAGCGACTAACCCCCTGCATTCAGGTGCACCAGGCAAGCCCAACATCGTGACTGGGTACCGAAACGGCACGGACACCCCATATAACATAGGGGGCTGATACGAAGGTCTCTGAAGGTCTCTGATTGGCTAAGCCACGGACATCTCGAGCGGCCGCTGGCGCTATCAGAAACGAACTAGCTAGACAGTCGTTTGAAAGTGCTAAGCCTCATTGCTGATATGGCTGGATATAGATCGTGGCGGGCCTTGAAAATATATATGCCTCAGACGAAATTACTCCGGCTAGCCATAAATACATGATAAAGCCAGGACAAGCCCACCGCCACACTCGTTGCCCGTGATCACCGCTCTTCATTTCTTTGAGTTTTCAACGTTCGGGCTCGAAATTGTCTTCCAGCCTGAGAACACCATGCGCATCGCTTTGCTAGTTGTCTTAGCTCAGCTGGCCTGGGGCTCTGACCTCGACGGCCGCCAAACATCCCGCGATGTCTGCAACACAGCCATGAGGCTTGTTAAATCAAGCAGATCCGAACTTAATGGCTTCCCTGTTATCGATGGCCAGGCAGCGCATGATTGCCTAATGTCTTTACCATTCCAAGCAACGAAAGCCAGTGCATTCATCACTGAGCTCAAAAAATATGTGCAGTTTCAGTCTACTCTCGACGTGCTAAAAAACCCGCCGTCGGCCTATTTATCACCCGCAGTTGATATCATGGCTGGTCTCGATAAGATCGCTGGCAATGATTACGACAGTCAATATGAGTTCGACGTTGATGTCTACAATCTGTTTAGCACTGCTAATGATGGTCACTTCGTCATCACACCATGCTCGGCCACAGGCTTCAGATTTATCCGCTCTGGGGGAAGCCTCGTTTCCATCTCGAAAGACGGTCTGGAAGCGCCCAGCATCTACCTAGCAGATGATATGTCGGCGCTAATGGCAGGAAGCACCACTGTCTCCCCTGTTGCTTCGATCAATGGCCAAGACGTGATCAAATATCTTGAGACGATTGCCGCGACAGTAAGAAGTCAGGATCCAGACGCGAGATGGAACTCACTCTTCGCTTCTGCCTGGAGCCAGGCGGCAAGCCCCGACAGCGATATCGCATCTCTGGGCGCATTTGCTTTCGCCACCGGAGTCTGGCCCGGCAGCAACAACACCCAGCTAGAGTTCAAAAACGGATCCACGATAGATCTGCGTACGGTGGCCATGTACACTGGAAGCGAAATCGTGTCATCATCCGCTGAGCTTTACACAATGCTGTGTGTTCCGACCACTACCGGCGGAAACGTTCGACGAGATGAAAACGCAAACCCAGCTAAATTTAAGAATAAACAAGTCTCGGCGACATTTACGGCTGGACCTGCCAGCTACCCGACCGCCAGTATTCGTGACCCTGAGAATAAACTTATTGGCTACAATCTGGATGCAGAAACGGACGTCATGTTCATCCCAACCTTCGAGGATACGACGGAGGGTATTGCTCCTCTCAGCGAGGTGGCCTCAGAAATAGTGAGCTCAGCTCTCGCCAACGGCCGGACGAAATTCATCATCGACTTATCCGCGAACGGGGGCGGAACCATCACCCGCGCCTTCGATCTCTTCAAGCTTTTCTTCCCCAGTAAATTCCCGTATTCTGCCACCCGCATGCGGCGCCACGAAGCGATGGAACTCATGATCCTAGGCTTCCAAGACGAGTCGAGAAACACAAGCCTGTTCAGCCCCTTTTTCTGGAAAGCCATGGTGAACCCTGCGCAGGACAAAGACTTCGCATCGGTAGATGATTTCCTCAATGGCGGTACCCAGCTTGGGACGAATGTCACATCGCTCTTCGCAAACTTCAACTACACAGCATCGTCGGCTGATCCTACGAGCGAAATTCGCGGCTTTGGCGGAGCCGCCATCAACGATACACAACCGTTTAAAGCCGAGGACATCCTCATCATCACCGACGGTGTGTGTGCCTCGACATGCACCACCTTTGTCAACCTCATGACGAACGTCGGCGGCGTGCGAGCCGTAGCATTCGGCGGACGGCCCCGTCTAGAGCCGATGCAGATCATGGGTGGCGTACGGGGCGGCCAGAGCATGCAGTTTTCATCCATAGACATCGTGGTAAAAGCTGTGTCGGACAACGTAGACATCAACAAGAAGTTGCTCACACAGAGCCAGATCAAACGCGCGAGAGAGGTTGTTCCGAAGGGCGTCGATGCGTTGCCGTTCGTTCTCCCGGGCGGAGGAGTTAATCTTAGAGATGCGTACCAGGAGGGTGCGGATAATCTGCCATTACAATTCGAATACCAAGCGTCTGACTGCCGATTGTTTTACACGGCGAAGAGCATCGACGACCCGTCGGATATCTGGGTTCGAGCCAAGGCTGCAGTTTGGGGTGACAAGGGCTGTGTGAACAATTCCACTGGCGGTAAGGGATCCTTGGACGAACGTGCTAATAACAACGGCACTGCAACTGAAAATGGAGGTGGTTCGAGTAACAACGGTGGCAACGGCCAAAGCAGTGGTAAGGGTAATGGAGCCGGGAATTTGCACCCAGGTGCAATTCTAAGTCTTTCCGCCCTCGTTTGTGCCTTTGTAGCACTTGCTTGATTGTGGTGTTAGAAGGCATCATTCCGCATAAAAAGGTTAAGGTTTCTTCGCATCGAGCATCTGCATACAGCATCGAGAGATACCCGGTTGGCATACGGCATTTAGGTGGTTTTCTGTACATGGTTATCATATCTTTTTGTATTAAGCATCGACGTACAAACTCAATTTTCTAATACCAACGAACTTTTCTAATTGTTCAAAGTGTTAAAATGGAGGTTGAAGTGATGGCAGTATCATATAGTCTTCTTTAAGAAGCTGTCTTGTCTAGATCCGTCATTAAGCATGTCTCTATCGTCGATTTTGTCAATGACGAGAAGCCACTGAGTATTAGTTTTATTGTACAACCAGTCCTCTGCGACAGCCCTTATATTGGCGTCGGTGGAGTGGGGCAGGCCGAGTGTCGTCACTACCGTTTATAGACCCTCGTTGAATCAGCTAGCGCTTGTTGCGTAAATTTATAAAATGCTAAATATGAGGTAGTTGTTACCATAGGTAGGCTAACTCCACAGCAACTTGTGTTTTCCTATCCGAGACCAGATATGTACCCATACGATTCCCGTAGGAGCTACCCCATGCTACCTAAGCCATGCAGGACCAAACAGGAGTATACTCTGGCCCCGTAGAAAGCACCTTGTTGATTTGCGTCAAGGTAATCTTTTCGGCCAACAAAAGCCTCGCTACGTTCGTGTGGGACACTGAGGTACGTTTTCGCTAGAATGTTTTCATTTAAAAAACCTGCTCGCAATTGCTTATCCTTATAAGCGAGGATTATGTATATTGTAGTTTACCGGTCGTATTGCCTGTAACGAAGAGTACGGAGCCAAGGGCGGGATAGTACATCAACATTTACGCTCAATGTTGTGCTTGTGGTCCGTCCTTCGCATGTAAAGTTTAAGCACGGCAAGGACCTTCCCGTAGCCGGAGTCCTGCGCGTTTGTATGTCGGATCATATTGTGGTGAATACCATAAATTTTACCGGAATATTTAGCTGCTGCGCACGCCGGCATTTTTTCAAACACAGGGATGCAGAACGATGAACATAGAAAACCAAAAGTAGGACGTAAAACTCCGCAAAGTTTCAATACTAAGAAGCCAATCTTTTATTTCGGTTACTACCGGGTATCGCCGGATTTCAACTCCAAAACGCCAAAGATGCCAAAAGGATGATTTTAATTGGGCGGAATCCAGTGAAGCACTGGCTGGTTTAAATGCCGAGAATGGAGGAACGCCAACCGATGCAAAAGATAGCACTTTTTTAGATTGCTTCCAGCTCAAAGTCATCGAGCTTGTCGCGGTACTTCATGATGTTTTGCTTGATCTTGGATGAATCAACCCACGTCACAAAGTCTTCCATGTTCCTAAGTACTCGTCAGCCGGCTGTCCACGCATGCTGGAGAGACAGGAAGAAAGAAAACCCCCCAAATCTTCGAAAGACTCATAGTCTCAGGGAAGAAGCGAACTACTGGAATACTCTAATCCCTCGACGACCAGGCTTAAAGTAGATTAACAGAGACTACTCACCTTGTGACTAGGTATGCAGGATCAGTTATCACATCGGTACCGACGCGTACATGTCCTGTACATTTAAGCATCTATACCGAATCAAGACTTGAGGCTACTCACCCTGCTCTATCAGCTTTATGGCAGCAGGAATATGATCCGCCATGCGCAATCTGGTCATCACTGGATTTTATAAGCCGCTTTGTTCTGATGTAGAAGACACTTTTCTTACCGCAAGGCAATCGTCGCCGTGCAAAAGCACTGACAGTCACCTTGTGCTCGACGTCCGACAGCTTTCCACGACCTAGATGTCATTCCCGTCAGCACGTTTCCCCCCATTCTATAGCGGAAATCATACCGCCTCCTCCCGTCCCTAGAATTCCCATGTTGAACAGCTTCTCCAGCAGCTGGTCTTCCATCTTACGGCGATAGTCATCGCTAGGCTCTAACGCCGCGAGCTTGTGCGCAATCTGACGCAAAGATCCCGCCAAACGGCTGTATTTGGTGTAGTCATCGCGCTTCTGGATCCCGTAGCGGCGCATGACCGAAGTCTCGCGATGGTCGTTATCGGACTTGTACGTGTTGAAGTCGACCTTCCGGAGGAGCTTCTGCTCATGATGCTTCAGAGCGCGGGGCATCTTCGCGGACGTGGGGGTGGTCAGTTGTGATGCGTATGAGTATGCGGTGGCCTAGGACCGGTGAAGCCAGGGACGGTGGCGGGGCGTGCGTGTACGTGTGCGTGCGCGTGTGCTTGTGCAGTGAATACCAAAATCACGATAGAGCAAAAGGTCCAGGTGAACCGTGCGCCGATATCTTTTTTCTATGCATCCCCATCCGGCCTAGTGCGTCGGCGTCGGCGTCTGCCCCGCCATCTGCTCATGTCAACGCGCGAGGGGCAGTTCTGTGTCACATCGGCCATCAATTTCTGGCGTCCCTTCCTCTCTTTCCCATCGCGCTCTCCTCCTCAACCGCGCCTCCACAATGCCGGCCGTCCATCTCCTCGATTACGTGGCTGGAAATGTGCGCTCGTTAGTCAACGCCATCGAGAAAGTCGGGTACACTGTCGAATGGATAAAATCTCCCTCCGATGTTCCCTTCGCAGAAGTACGTGAGCACTCCCACCCACGCTCCCCGTCGCGCACGCAGCCATTGACACACGCGCGCTGATGCAGCGGCTCCGCTAGAGACTCATTATCCCTGGCGTCGGCCACTTTGGCCACTGCCTTACGCAGCTTGATAAAGCAGGCTACATCGATCCGATCCGGCAGCACATCGCTGCTGGGAAGCCGCTGATGGGCATATGTGTGGGTCTGCAAGCGCTGTTTGAGGGGTCCGAAGAAGATGAAGAGGTCAAGGGACTGGGTGTCATTCCCGTAAGGCTCAAGAAATTTGACACAAACGATAAGAGCGTGCCGCACATTGGGTGGAATAGCGCTAATACGGCGTGGGCGGGCCATGCCGCTGATGAGTCACTGTACGGACTGCGCCCGTCGTCAAAATACTACTACGTGCACTCGTACGCTGCGCCCTACCGAGAGGGTGAGCTGGAGAAGGCAGGCTGGGCTGTTGCGACGGCGCGGTACGGGGATGAGGAATTTGTGGGGGCCGTTGCAAGAGACAACATCTTCGCGACCCAATTCCACCCTGAGAAGAGCGGTGCCGCGGGTCTCCGCGCCATCAAGGCCTTTCTCGACGGGAGACGTCTACAGAAACTCCCGCAACCTCTTTCGTCCAAAGCCACACGCGAAGGACTGACACGCCGCGTCATCGCCTGCCTCGACGTGCGCACAAACGACACAGGCGACCTCGTCGTCACAAAGGGCGACCAGTACGACGTCCGCGAGAAAGACGGCATCTCGACGGGTGGCGCGGTGCGTAACCTCGGAAAACCTGTTGACATGGCGAAGCGGTACTACGAGCAGGGCGCTGACGAAATCACCTTCCTTAACATTACGTCTTTTCGCAACTGCCCCGTCGCCGACACTCCTATGCTCGAGATATTGCGGCGCACCAGCGAGACCGTCTTCGTGCCGCTCACCATCGGCGGCGGGATCCGCGACACAGTTGACACCGACGGGACCCATGTCTCCGCCCTCCATGTAGCGACCATGTACTTCAAGTCCGGTGCCGATAAAGTGAGCATCGGCTCCGACGCAGTGCTGGCAGCGGAAGAATACCTCGCCCGCGGCGGCACGCTCACAGGCACTACTGCCATCGAAACCATCTCCGCCGCCTACGGCAACCAAGCCGTCGTCATCAGCGTCGACCCCCGCAGAATCTATGTCTCGGATCCTTCATCCACACCACACCACACTATCCCCACGCAGTTCCCCGGCCCCAATGGCGAGCGCCACGTGTGGTACCAATGTACCGTCAAAGGTGGACGTGAGGGCCGCGACGTCGACGTCAGACAACTCGTCACCGCTGTGGAGGCCATGGGGGCGGGCGAGATATTGCTCAACTGCATCGACAGGGACGGGTCGAATAGCGGGTTCGATCTGGAGTTGGTGAATGATGTTAAGGATGCGGTGAAGATCCCGGTCATTGCTAGCAGTGGGGCGGGAGAACCCAAGCATTTCGACGAGGTATTTGAACGGACGGGGACGGATGCTGCGTTGGGAGCAGGCATGGTGAGTTCCATTTACCTATTTTCCTTTCGAAAAGGGTGCACAGAGGGAAGATGTGCTGACGTGCGACGTAGTTCCATCGCGGAGAATATACCGTCAAGCAGGTTAAGGACTACCTGCAGGACAAGGGGCAGCTGGTGCGGCAGTTTGAGGAGGACGACATATAGGTACAGTAATGGAGGCTCAGCGTTCGAAACAAAAACGATAGAAATAGATAGGGAATGGAAAGATCAAAAGGATGTTAAACCAACCCATCTTCCGCATCCCATCTACGTGATTTTGATGTATAGGCTCCGGATACCAAATTGCCAACATGTGCTATATGTGGAACGCCCTCCAGCAAAAAATACGCCCATATGTGCCGTCTTGCTCTCTCCGTGAATTTTGGTATTCCCCCAAAACGCCTCGCAATGCCGTCTCCCGTTTTCCAAACAAAAGGAAAGGAAAACAAACGCCGAAAAAATGCACATCGCACTCAATCCCTTCCGTTCTTCTCTCTACTTTTGATCTCTTCATCCGCATCCTCTTCACGCGAAATGGATCCCCTCCTCGTTGAACGCCCACAAAAGTTTAAGAAAATCACCCTCGTCACACATCCTCGCCCTCTTATCCGCAAGCTGCGTCTCTTCCTCAAGCACACGTCTAATCTTCTCCTTGACAAGCTCCGTGACCCTCCCGCGACGCTTGCGCCCGCTGCCTTTGGTCTGCTTGGTAGAAGCAGCGGTAGCCTTGGCGAAGAAATCCGGGACCTCGTCGTCGTCAAGGTCGGGGTCGGAGAAGCCTTTGAATTCTTCGTCGTCTTGCTCCATTTCCACGTCCATGGGCTCAGCTGCGGTGGCAGAAGTGGGGGCGTCGTCGTTGGGGAGGGCAATGTCGTGCTGGGCGCAGTAGAGACGGTAGTTTGCTTCCAAGAGGTCGATGACGGCGGATGTGCCGAGGAAGCTTGCACGGAGGGTTTTGTTCTTACGGACAAAGGCGATCCTCAGCAAGCCATCCCATTCTCCATAGGCTGCGAGGCTACGGTCAGCAAGTGAATATAGAGTTATAATGAGGTTCTTACGTATGTCTGGGCGGGGGTTTTTGGGCTCGATGCGGACCTGGTTTGACTGTTAGCAGCGGGGAGTATGGTGAGATCCTGGATTGGACGTACAACGTTCGATTCGACCAAGGGGGGTGGATTGAAGTTATGTCGTCCGACCTTCAAGACTGAAATAATCTCGTTAGCGAGGGGTTCAGCAATGCAGGGAAGCGGGCAGAAGTAAAATACCATGCGACACCTTCGCCCCTATAATCAGTCAGCAACGCGTTCTCATCCTCATCCACTTATCTGAGTGAACTCGACTCACACATCTGCACATTGACACTTAATCTTGAATAAAGCTTCTCCCCCGGTTTCGCAAAGAGTCGAAGTGCAAACTCCCTCTGGAACATAAGCTTTGCGGTTTGGTCAGCAGCGTACTCGACCTTGCAGTGGGTAGTGGCTTACCACACAACACCTTGGTGGATGTGGCAGACTCAGTAACTTGAACACAAGTGGCGAACTAATCTGATACGGCGTATTGCTAATGCACACATCGAACCGTGGGAGCTCCGTTTTGATTACATCTCCAAGCAACACCTGCAACCTTTTCCCCTCGGGCGTTCCCTGGACGCGTTTTGTCACTTCGGCGGCCATACGTGGATCCATTTCGACAGCAGTTACCGATTTCGCTTTTTTCAATATGAGGACTGTGAGATTGCCCGTTCCAGGACCAACTTCCAGGCAGTGGTCGGACTGTTTGAGAGCTGCTTTGTCGACAATAGCGGCGGCGACACCGGGGTTTTTTAGACTATCGGCTGATTAGAACATCGCGGCTTATCACCTCTGTCTGGAGGAAGCTCACATGTGCTGGCCGAGATCTTTGTTGTATGCGAAAATGGAGTGCGCCGTGGCAGCTTTCGTCGAGGGCTTCGAGTAGGGTGAGGCGTCGGCACCCGACCGTCTACGCTTTTCCTTCGGCATTATGGGAGATTATAGAGTCGTGGACACCGTCCGGATGTGGGATACTACGATGGCGGTGTAGAGGTTGCGAAATTTAGCATGTCCAGGGTCTACGCGGGGGCGCTGGAAAATTCATGTTGACGTTGTGATAATCAGATAAGATAATAATTTTGTGGGGACGATGCTTGGCGCCGACGCGAAGCTTGATTGGCCTGCAACACGCCGCCACGCCGCACTGCCCTCGGCGCCCCGATTCGTGCATTTACCACACAAGACTTTGCAAGCTATCTTGGGGTCCAAATGTGCCTGACCCAGACGCATGGAGCCGAGGGAGTTTCAGTGGTTATCATAATCATCGTTTAGGATTCAACCGAGTAGTTGGCCGTCTGGCATGGCCCTTGGGCATCCCCCCTCACTACCCTTCCTATGTACATCTTGCTCGTGACGCACGCATACGCCGGAGCTCCGGCAGACCTCCCCACCTGGCATGCAAAGAAAACCATTCCAATGCGCTGTTGATATCAAGACACCCAATAAACACCGGCAGACAGGAAACGGGACAGAAGGCGCACAGCGGATGGCAAAAGCCCCGTCTATACGAGGCCGTCGTAGAGAGACAGGGCCGACACAATCGTCTCGTCGCGCTTGGAGCCTTCCTTGAACTCGGCCATATCCAGGCTGCCGTTCTCATCCTTGTCCATCATCCGGAAGATCTTGCGCACGCGCTTCTCGGGCGTGTCCTCGTCTTCGGGCAGCTTCACCATGGAACCAACCTAGGCGGGTCAGATGGGATTCAAGGAGGGGGATCACGTCAAGACCCACCATCTTGTATATGGCCTCAACGATGGCCAGCATCTCCTCGTAGCTGATCTTGCCATCGCCGTCAATGTCGTACAACTGGAATGCCCAGTCCAGCTTGTCTTCCATCTTGCCGCGGCTGGTGACGCTCAGGGCGCAGATGAACTCCTTGAAGTCGATGGTGCCGGACTTGTCCGCGTCGAAGACGTTGAACACGTAGTCTGCAAACGACGACGGGTCTCCAAAGGGGAAAAACTGCTTGTAAATCTTCTGGAACTCCTCCTTGGTGAGCATGCCCGAGGGGCAGTCCTTGAGGAAGCCTGCATTCTACTCAGCCCAGAGTCGGCACGCACGCAGCGGCGGCGGACAGCTCACCCTTGTACCACTGTTGCAGCTCCTTCTTGTCAAAGTGAGTTGCCTTTTGTAGGTCGGCCAACTCTTGCTGGGATAGTTTGCTCTGGCTGCGGGGTTGTACAATCAGCGTGTCATTCTCGACGGCAATGTGCTTAGCGGGGCTGCGGGCGGCCAGCTCCTCCTCGAACGACTTGACGGCATTTGCCAGGGCCACCTTCTGCAGGGCGTGGTAGCGCGCGTAGCCGGGCTGGTCGTGGTGGGGTATCTCGACATGGTGACGGCGCGCAAACTTCAGCGGGGCACGAGCATGCTCCAGAAGGGGGATCTTGCGGTCGCCCAGGGCCATGTGGTGCGGGCACGACGCGGATGGGTGCAGGGGCGGGTGGCGGGTCTCGTCGTGGGCGCGCATGTGGTGGGCGTCGAGTGCAGGCGGTGTTGGGTTGGCGGCGAGACAGGTTGGCGGGCAGTAAGCACCGAGGCCTGGGCCATGGCGCGCGAGGGTGTGCAGTGAAGGGCAGGCGTCGTCCGAGGTGAGGCGCGAGGGCGAGGGCGGCTGCTGCAGGAAACAGAGGGAGAGCGGGGTCACTCACGATTTGCCCATGGGTGCGGTTCAGCTTCGACAGCTTCTCCAGCAAGGCGAAGGGGCGGACGGTGGGACGGGAGAGGCGCTGCTTTGCGAGGGCGGCGGGCGACGGCGGCGAGGGAGGGAGGCGATTGTGCGATGGTGGGGTTCTGGTGACGGGACGGGGGATGGAGATGGCGACGGGGGATGGGGGGCGCAGCACACAATGCGGCTTCGAGACGGCGACCGGCGACAGGCGACCAGGCGACAGGCGAGGCGGCAGCTCTGCGGAGCGACGAGGCGAGACGAGGGGATGGGACGACGAGCAGCGCGCGGGGCGAAGGCAGCAGCGGCTGAATATGTACGAGCGTCTGTTCCTGGTAAATCGAGGGCCCCGAGGATGCATGGATGCATCTCTTGCGGGTCGCATCGACGGCCGTCTTCCGTCATAGGCCACTGTCGCCGACGCGCCAATCAGGCGAGGCACACGCCAGCCCTACGCGCTCGCATCTGCGTTTGCGCCTGCGTCTGCATCTTCTGTTGCTGTCGCCGTTGTTGCTGCTGCTTGGCCCACGCGCGCTGGCT
>Ga0247757_10001289_pt1 | contig 17224 bp, 15 predicted proteins | sample UWRJL126311R4_FD_180929 | JGI IMG/M metagenome (GOLD analysis project Ga0247757, IMG submission 180929) | Plant litter microbial communities from Arlington Agricultural Research Station in Wisconsin, United States - UWRJ-L126-311R-4 | ecosystem: Environmental > Terrestrial > Plant litter >... | reverse complement strand
TTGGGGGGGGGGGGAGCTGTTGAGGGCTTTCAATCACGTTCATGGTTATAAAAGCATCTGCACTAGCCCAGCAAAGTGATTCTCTCGAGTCCCATCCAAGGCTTGGGGAAGCATGAAGTCGCCATATGATACACCCAGGCAAGTTTCGACCATAATCAAATAACGTCGATCATCTAATTCTTGAGTGAAACCTTCGTTGGATGTTCGGCATCTTGTGCTTCCTGATCCGAATATCCCGTCGCTATGGTTATCTTCCACATACAGAGCTGATAGGCTGATATGTGTCAAGGAGATGTTTAAAGTAAGACTCGCCTGATAATTCGTCGATAATAAGAATACCTAAACCTTGCTTGGAAGCGTGCGGATGTGAATTCGTCCGTTTACCGAGCGGGGCGGCGCCACATTTTCATACGAAAGCTACGGTGAGCTGGCAAGGCAATTGAGCCGAAGGAGCTAGCTGCTGCTTTACTGTGCGGGAGATCTAAATTGCGGCAACCTGCATGCTATGCAGGCAATGACAATGAAATGCCAAATTGGAATTAAAGTGTGGGCAGAAAGTCCAGTAAGGCGTTAAGAAAGAGGGAGGGCGGTGTAGTAGAGGGGGCATAAGTATATCATATTTATATCGAGACTGTTAGTACGCGTTGATCCTAGCTGAGGACCGCCACTTGTCGAGCAGATCTTCACCTCCAAGTTCAGTGGCAAAATTTTGAATTCTGTAGGCGCTGTGCCCAGTCCAGAGTGCGCCCTGAGGCTTTTCGTCAGACCACCGCCTGGCTGTGCTTCGGATGCATCCTGCATGGCGATCCCATATATCGGACCAACGAGCATCTGCCATCCATGTGATGGCGTTTTCCCCACCCGTAAATGCATGTCACAAGAATTCTGGGCTCTTATATCAAGCTGTACGAGCATGCATAGATAAGGGCTGAAAGTCTGCCCCTCCATGGCTTTGCTCTCTTCGTATCAAGCGAATACGCGATTTCTCGAACGCCCGTGCTTCATATTTTGCCCACACACACTGGGAAACGCTGAACTTGCACCAACATCCCATCACAATGGGGATTCTGGCGGATTTTGAGCAGCCGTCACAGCTTCTTAGACTGAACAACATACTGCTATGCATCGCTGGATTAGGCGCTTTGGTATGCGCCCCACTCGCAAAGGTATTGGAGAAACTGAACAGATAGGCCATATTCAGATGCGTAATAACTTGGACCTATAACATCTATTTTCACCCCTTGAGCAAATGTTAGTTGTTGCGCAATAGCAACTCATGGCAATGACTGAATATTCGCAGACCCTGGGCCCAAGTATCTCGCTACAACAAATCTTATTCACCTCTTTATATGTGCCACGGGCAATGAAGTCCCTTGGGTTCAACGACTGCATGAACAGTATGGAGAAGTTGTGCGACTTAGCCCAGACAGGCTGAGCTATATACACCCCCAAGCTTGGAAAGATATCCAGGGCCACCGATTAGGCGGAAGACCGGAACATTCAAAAGACCCACGTTTTTATCCCCTGGACTACTGGGGTGAATGGAATCTTGTCACTCAACGAAACACGGATGAACATGGCCAAATGCGCAAGACATTCAGCAATGCCTTCAGTGATAAGGCTTTGAAGCTTCAAGAGCCACTTATTAGGACTTATGTTGACATGCTGATTCGCAACATAAACCGGGCGATCACTGCAAAACCAGGCTCCGCCATGGACTTTGTTAAGCTATATAACTTCACAACGTTTGATATTATGGGTGACTTGGCTTTCGGTGAGCCTCTAGGCCTGCTAGAAACGTCTGAATACACGCCATGGGTAAAAGCTGTTTTTGGGATGATCAAGTACACTTCGTTCCTCCGCTTAGTGATGCAATACCCCTTGCTAGGACGCATCTTTAGGGCCATACAACCACAATCCCTCCGGGACATGGAAAGAAGGCACTATGAACACGCAAATACACGCGTTGATCGTCGTCTCGCTAAAGGTGTTGATTTGGGAAAACCAGATATCTGGAAACTTATTTTGCAGAAAGAAGAGAACCCGATGTCCCTGGCTCAGATGTACTCAAACTCGTCGGTTTTCATGGCCGCGGGTACAGAAACGACTGCATCAGCTTTGAGTGGCGTGACTTTTTATCTACTCCAACATCCAACCATATTGCAAAAACTTGTCGATGAGGTGCGATCGCTTCCCCAGGAAGACTTGTCGCTGGAGGTTCTTCCTCGATTACCTTACTTGAATGCTTGTTTAAAGGAGGGTCTTCGTTGCTTTCCACCTGCACCCATTGGTTTTCCTCGACAAGTAGCAGAAGGCGGCGCATTTATTTGCGGCAAGTGGGTTCCAGAGGGGGTACGTATTACACTCAAGTTAAAATGTATCCGCGCTAATATCATGTTGTAGACAAGTGTTGTCATATCAGTCCATGCCGCGCACCGTTCGGATAAGAATTTCAAAGATCCAAATTCTTTTGTGCCTGAACGATGGTTTCCAGACTCCGGATATGATAGCGACAGAAAGGATGCCTTTCAGCCTTTCTCTTATGGACCACGCAATTGTCTAGGTCAGAAGTAAGTTTCTCGAAATACTAGTTTCACGTCACGGTCATGCATGCTTATTCACTATCTTAGTCTTGCAAATCACGAGTTGCGGACCATTCTAGCCACTGTACTGTGGCATTTCGATTTAGAATTATGCCCCGGGAGTGAGTCTTGGGCAGACCAGAAAGCATACGTGCTATGGGAGAAAAAAGAACTTCAGATCAAGGTTACACCTAGAAAATGATTGGAACTTCTTACTTGTGAGTTCTGGGATAAAAGAAAAACCGATTTCTCATGTCCTTAGTAACGAGTTATCTGAATATTAAACCTGCTAAATCAACCAAGTAGTTTGCAGATCCAGAATTTAGCCTCGCTCCGTCAAGCCTCCTCTCTATTACCAATCTCTGCATGAAGACTCTGCATCTTACCACTTGCTTTTTTCTCATGCTTATGCGTCTTTGGTGATATCTCTGGCCTCTCACACTATGCTAAGAGCGTACCATGAAGTGGCTTATCTGCTTAATTTATTCTTCAAGGCCCAGTTTTGATACTCTCGACGACGCCCTCTAATTCTTCCACAACATGTTGATCTTCTTCCCCGATACCTCGCTGAGATCGGCTTTCTTTCGTCTCCACTAGATGGGCGTTGCCTATTTTGGACGATTCATTAAAAACATACTCACGAGCCTCGCAATTTGTCCATGTGGTTTGCAACATAGGATCTTCGACGTCCCAGTCTTCTGTTAGAAAGTGTGCGAACGCACCGTGCGTTACAACAACAATCTGTTTCATAAGACTGTCAGTAAGATAGTAGGAGCCATGAAAAACGATGCACATACGTGGCCTTCCGGGCGCTGGAAGAGCGATTCGCGGACCTCGGTAGCACGGTTTGAGATGGCGGAATGCTCATATGCCCAATATCCTTGCTGTTATGCATGCTAACATTAGCCATGTCTGTGATCTAGGAATTGGGCAAACAACGTACGTTGTTGTTCCACCCTTCGTGCACCTTCTCGTCGTTGATCTTCCCCCAGTCGAACCCGAACGCTTTCCCCTTCCCCTCTCCCTCGGCCACATCTCGGAGCCACCTTTTTAAATCTTGGACATCCATTCCCGTATCAGCTGGAGAGCCGCTCACCTCCTGCAGCCTGGAATCCAGCACGAAGGGGACATCTTCGCGAGCAAGTGCAGGCCCAAAGCTGAAAGCTGCGGTTTGAATCTGAAGCAAAACATTTAGTAAGCAGTTTATTGCCATATAAAGACAACTCCTTACCGTGCGTTTCAGAGGTGATACTAGAATGAGATTAACGGTGTCGTGATGTGGATAAGAAGCGCTGAGCCGGGCGCATTCTTCTCGCCCAAGTTTTGTTAGAAGCGGATCATGAAGATTATAGTTACGCTGGAAGCACATGTAAATATGCGAGACTATGCAGCTGAGGACGATATGCAACTCACAGTCTCGTTGTGAAAACCCTGAGCATGGCGAACGACAGTGATTCTTGGAGGCATAATGGCTAGTGATTGTTGTCTGGTCGTTTTGTTGTATTCAGCAAAAGCACTTGATTGTGGTTGAAGTGGATAGCAGCGATGCCAAAGGTAAGGTCTATATACTAGATAAAGAATGCAGGATGCTTGGCGAAGAAGTTGTATGGTAAATATGAAGCCAACATTGTACTAGGTATTTATGCGAATGGTAGGTGAACACGGCAAACGTGGGGGTACGTGAGTGACTCAACAATACACTAGAAACTAGGGTCCGGAACCCTACTTGGAAACCCGCGCGCGAATTATTAATGAAATTGAAGTAACTATGCACCAGCTCAGGCATTTATCATCACCACAAAGAGGCTCGTGCGGAACACGTAAAGTAGCGTGTTAAAATTCGATCTCTTCAAAGTCGTCATGTCGTGTCACATTCGGCTAACCTGCCTAGTCGATTGTGGGTCGCCCGGCTAACCTTCCTAACATACATATGGAATTCACCGAGAAATCACTCACTTTGCCTTCTTGTCACATTCGTTCTACTACTTCTCACCTTGATAGTTCAGTCGGCATCATCCTCGGTCCCGCTCTGAGGTAGAGATGAGAGCGAAGATGTAAAGGACGAAAGTAGAATTGACTTCTTTTCACTCCGCGGCCGTGGGGCTTTTCCGGCACTAATCTCCAATATCTCCAATAGACTGAGCAGCCTCTCAGAGCTCGCTTCCATCAGCAACTGACCATGCTTCTCCTCTTCTGCATTTCTTTTCTTGCCTCTGGCTGTACCGAAGACCTTGTGTCGTTCCTCAATACCTTTCTCAACTGCTGCTCTCAGGTTATCGGTGGGCTTGAACAACTTCTCTTTCATCATGTACAAAAACATCTGCTCGAGAACAATGGAAAGCTTCGCGTTGGCGGCAAAACTCTGGGTTGGTGCACGATTAGGCAGCAATATTTGTTCGAAGTGCTCCTGCACAGGAATTGTCTTCGTGTAGTCGGGATACTGACCCGAACTGAGCGGGATTATGAGATCGACATTGAAGGTTAATTGGTCATAATTGGACAGTTGTGAAGTTGTGATGAGTACACTTAGCATGGAGACAGGAAGATGATTGAAGTGTTCTGTCAGGTTATCGAACAATCCGCTGAGGCCCGTAAACTGGTTAGGAAGATGTGTGGCAGCCTGTACAAGCAATGCAATGAGACGCTGACGCAGGAGCACAGCTTCCATGCCCCCAAGCCGCTCCACCGCAGATTCATAATCTGGTATAGCAGAGTTGTCCAGCGGGGGCAAAGAAGCGTCCGTCACATCTTTGATTTTCCGTCTAGTACTGGCTCGTGGTGCATCGTACATGATATCGTCTTCGATGTCGCTGGCATAGTCGCCTAACTCTCCAGTCTCAAAGTTGACGGTGCCGACATAGCTCTTATCGTTGTTTTGAACTTTTGGCCCTTCAGTCTCTTTGACCCAAATTTCAGGAAACTGCTCCAGTGACTTTGCATCACCGGCGGCGAGGATGGCCTTGACTATACGACGCCTTGTGCCGCCAATATTGGGCTCTTGTCGGCCATGCTCGCTGATATATTGCCAAAGGAGGCTGTCCTCTAGAGTACCATCTCGCTCAGTGAGCCCTAATTGGCACTGCCTGAGGCACTCTTCCCAATCGGCTTCGATAAAATCGAGTGTAATGTCCAGCCATAGTTTCCACCTTTCCCAGCGCTTCTTGTGTAAGATAGAGCAGTTGAGAGCCCACCCAACCACATGCCAGAAATCTTCGGCACGCTGCCAGATACTCTGAGAATTTGCGGCTTCAGTGCCGAGGCGGTCTATGTCGTTGCCAGCGGCGGTAGGCGATGGTGTGAGGGTACCAGCACGCTGCGCCGGGGCTCGTCGACGGATGGACTTCTCCGGGAAGGTAAAGGCGCGCCGAACTGACTTGTATGCAGGCCCCTCGATCGTGTTGTGTACGCAACGGAGGTAGCGCAAAGCGGCATCAGAGCCCTTGAGCCTCTCGGTCGAGTGAGTCTTTGTGGTGTCGGGCGGGTGCACGATCAAAGTTGAGGCGAGGGCTAGTTGTACAGGCGGTGCAAGGAGGCCAACATATGGTTTGGCGGGCACAGAAATGGAGTTACCAGCGGCGAGCAATTTATGTAGAAAACTATATCCGTGCTCATCTACGTGGGTGAGTTGTGGGTAGACGCGATGACGGCGCAATGCGACTCACATTGCTCATGATCGAGGTATGACTTGACATGATTGGACACTTCGAAACTCGGTCCCTTGACTGGCCGCCGTATCTGCTGGCGCGGACAAGCTCCAACGGCGGCGAGCGCTGTACTGTAGCCATCGAAGTCGTCTGTCATGTTGGGCTCGGCCACAAGGCGTGAGTGCGGTGGCCGTGGGAAGGCCGGCCATGTGTCGGGCCGACAAAGACGCGTCTTCAACGCGCCCGCGAGATTGATCACGATCTATCCCCTGCCATCTGTCTGCTTTTGTCTGCTTTTCTCATGAGACAGCCACGAATCATAGAGCATAGGCTTCGTATTCATTTATTCGAGGGTAGAAAGAACCTATCCACCTTCAAAGTTGTTTGTAGACCTCCTGAGCCTAGGTCCACTGTTACGCGGGGCATTCCACCATTGTCAAATTCGGTTACACTAGATTCCAACAGCTCCACAGCTGCGTCATCCTTAAACGATACATAGTTTTATTGTGGCATATATTTCACAAGACTCCAAAAAATGCTGTCAAACATATCAAACATTTCACATCCGATGTGGTCTAGTGGCTAGGATTCTCCGCTTTCACCGGAGCGGCCGGGGTTCGATTCCCCGCATCGGAGCTCAAGTTTCTCAGAACAACGATTTTTTTAATCCCATTTTTAATAGTTCAAGAATACGGTGAGTCTGGCATCTGATACTGGCAGCTGACTGCAGATTTCATCAAGGACTATTCGTGCACAGCCACTAGAGGGATGCACCCTCATAATCCAGCCTCGTGCCATACATATTCGTCTTTTTGGCCTTCGCTACACATACTGAAACATACTAATCATACTGTATGAGCAAATTAGCATTCTATGAGTCTCAGCTTCGCCGTGAAAGACACGAAATACGTACTTTGACCCTGACACATGGCGGATTTGTGCCTTGGGATGCGTAAGTGTTATTACTTAAGCAGATATGACAGGTATCTGTTCTACGAAGACTGAGGTAGATGGTAGGTAGTTCGCCTTAATGGCCTCCCTATGCTGTTCGTTTTGAGACCTAGCAATAGTTATTAAAGATTGATGAAGGGGTTCACGTACCCGGCTTGATGAATTAGAAAGTCTTAGCTGGAGGGAGATTTAGGCGAGGCGAAACGGACTATGCTTCATAACATCGGTTGCCAAATTCGGCCTAAAGAGATAATACTTATTATCCAAATCCTAAATACTATTGTGTAAAGCTAACATCAAACAGATGCTCATTTGCGGACGGCCTGGATCTGGATGCACTTCTCTTCTTAAGCTCGTCTCAAATTACTAAGAGGGGTTTGAAGTAGTTAATGGCGCGATTCATTATGGAAACACTACGTGTTACGGCTACGCCTTATAGTGATGAGGAGTGTTGGCTCGAGGTAGATAAGGTCGACCTTGGCCCTGAAGCGGAACAGAATCTGGACACGTGAGTAGTTATATAACTAACTCTGTAACTCTATAAGATAGACTTATAGAGTTGTAAGAATCGCAACTCTGTAACCCCGCAAGGCAGATTCACAGAGCTAAGAACAGGACTACATATATAAAAGTTACTATACCCCTTAGATAAGTCCCTATCGGTCAATTCTATAATCTTTAACAAAGAGTTACTAGTAAAAAGACATTCTTTGGGAATCTACTACACTATAGTTTATTGGCGATCACCTCTTATACCTCCCACTACTCCATACTATTACACTCCCACTAACTATAACTGCGTCCCATAACCTGGGTTGTCTTACGGTACAAAGGCAGCCCCGTTACACTACGCCTCTCCGAACGCAACTATTTCGAAGCTAGATCATCATGAACACCGAGACGATGCCCACTTCCCTGCGCTTGCCTAATATGGTGCGAAGCAATGCCAAGTAAGCCGATAGTTTACGACACCCAAGTACTAGCTATGAGATTCGAAACACTCCCACTCATGGTTTGTATGCAGACCACCTAAGAAAGGCTTACACATTAAACAATAATCAAAATCGAAGCATATACAGCAATGAAAACGAGGCCCATAGATTTCCTGATTTCATATTAGCTCCACTCGAATGCTTGCGTTATTCACTTACATTGAAGCATCCATCACACTCATAACCAGGATGACGTTTACCGCGAGATCGAGTGGTGTCCGTCTCTGAGCCCAGGAGAGCTCTGCAGACTGGAGATAGCTTCTCTAACATCTCCTTGTGTCCGTAAAAGATGGCAATATCCAGAGGGCTCCATTGGCCTTGAGGTTCAAGAATTGTGACACATTCGTAACGCAAGCCCTCCATAATTAATAATTCCACAACTTCAAGTTTTCCTGACCGGCATGCCCAGTGAAGTGGACTCCAATGCATTCCTTCGGAAAAAACTGTAAGGCCCATGTTCAAGGCGGCCTGGAGGATATCGAGTGACCCACCCGAAGATGCATAAGAGAGGACACCATCTCCTTTTGCATCTAGAGTAGAGAGGTCAAGGCCTGATTTGACTAGAAATTGGAAAGTGTCGATATGGCCACCGAGTGCAGCAAGATGAAGAGGGCTCCTGCCATGAATGTCTTTACCCTGTGTATTGGCGTCGGCGCCCTTGTCGAGCAGCAGCTTTACAACCGCCTCGTGGCCTTTGTATGAAGCCGTCTGGAGTGCGTTGCTGTAGAGTTTGCCCTGAGCGTTAATATCAGCTCCGTTCTCGATGAGAAGCTTGACTACCTCAATATGGCCGTCATTTGATGCCGAGCTAAGTGGCGTCCATCCATCATCACTAGCGACTGTAATGTCGGCTCCCTTCTCGACGAGAAGCTTGACTACCTCAATATGACCATTGACTGATGCCGTGTTGAGTGGCGTCCATCCATATTTATTACTGACTGTAATGTCGGCTCCCTTCTCGACGAGAAGCTTGACCACTTCAATATGGCCGTTGCTTGATGCCATATTAAGTGGCGTCCATCCATCATCACTAGCGACTGTAATGTCGGCTCCCTTCTCGACGAGAAGCTTGACCACCTCAACATGGCCGTTGCTTGATGCCGTATTAAGTGGCGTCCATCTATCATCACTAGCGACTGTAATATCGGCTCCCTTCTCGACGAGAAGCTTGACTATATTAAGGTGGCCGTTGCTTGATGCCATATTAAGTGGCGTCCATCCATCATCACTAGCGACTGTAATGTCGGCTCCCTTCTCTAAGAGAAGCTTAACTACCTCAAGATGGCCGTTACTTGATGCCGAGTAAAGTGGCGTCCATCCATCATTATTGGTGACTGTGACGTCGGCTCCCTTCTCGACGAGAAGCTTGACTATATTAAGGTGGCCTTTGCCTGATGCCGAATTAATTGGCGTCCATCTATTATTATTTGCGATTGTGATATCGGCCCCCTTCTCAATGAGAAGCTTGACCACCTCAACATGGCCGTTGCTTGAAGCTATGTTAAGTGGCGTCCATCCATCATCACTAGCGACTGTAATATCGGCTCCCTTCTTAACGAGAAGCTTGACTACTTTAGTATGGCCGTTATTTGATGCCGTGTTGAGTGGCGTCCATCCATTATTATTGGTGACTGTGACGTCGGCTCCCTTCTCAACGAGAAGCTTAACTACCTCAAGATGGCCGTTATTTGATGCCGAGTTAAGTGGCGTCCATCTATTATTACTAGCGACTGCAATGTCGGCTCCCTTCTCAACGAGAAGCTTAACTACCTCAAGATGGCCGTTATTTGATGCCGTGTTGAGTGGCGTCCATCCATCATTATTGGTGACTGTGACATCGGCTCCCTTCTCAACGAGAAGCTTGACCACCTCAACATGGCCGTTGCTTGATGCCGTATTAAGTGGCGTCCATCTATCATTATTAGTGACTGTGACGTCGGCTCCCTTCTTAACGAGAAGCTTGACCACCTCAGTATGGCCGTTATTTGATGCCGTATTAAGTGGCGTCCATCCATCATTATTGGTGACTGTGACATCGGCTCCCTTCTCAATGAGAAGCTTGACCACCTCGATATGGCCGTTGCTTGATGCCGTATTGAGTGGCGTCCATCCATTATTATTAGTGACTGTGACGTCGGCTCCCTTCTCAACGAGAAGCTTGACCACCTCAATATGGCCGTTATTTGATGCCGTATTGAGTGGCGTCCATCCATTATTATTTGCGATTGTGATATCGGCTTCCTTCTCTAGGAGAAACCTAACTACTTCAAAATGGCCGTTGCCTGATGCCGCATTAAGTGGCGTCCATCCATCATCACTGGCGATTGTGATATCGGCTCCCTTCTCGGCGAGAAGCTTGACCACATCGAGGTGGCCGCTGCTTGAAGCTGCCATGATTGGCGTCCATCCATACTCATTGGCCGTGTTTCGATCTGATCCGGCTTCAAGGATTAAGTAGACAATCTCAGCATTACCGTTCATAGCGGCGGTGTATAGTGGCGTTCGTCCCATAGGATCCTTTAGTGTATGCTCTACACCCCTAAGGATAAGAGCCTTAGCTATAGCTGTTTGCCCCCTAGCTATAGCGGCGTTTATAGGTACTCCATACTTCCCGCCTTCCTTGTTAATATTCGCACCCCAACGAATCAACAGATCGAATGCCAACTGATGACCGTTGAAACAAACGACTTGTAGAGGGGTACCATATTCGCCTCCTACCGCGTCTAGTTGAGTTAGGTCCTCTACCCATATATCCTCCATCACTCTGAGAAGATTGAGCGAGGCCGCATAATATAATGGCGACGCATGGCTAGCATTTGCCTTCTTAACTTCATTCGAAGTTTTCTTGGAGGCTTCCATATGTCTTCTCCAGTGCTTAAAATTCTTATTTGTAGCATGGAAGAAGGCCTTCGCTAGACGAGATAATTCGACGTCATTGTCTTTTGCTATCGCAATGTGAGAATGCCAATGTTGTACTGCATAATTTATGAAACCTTTGTCCTTTTCGGCTCCTTGTGTATTGTTCTGCTGCCAGGTATCGTTATGATTCAGGTAGTTGAGACAAATTATAGCAAGGTATTTGTGCTGCTCAGCTAGTGAAAGAGGTCGACCAGACTTGACATGATTTCCGGAAGTATCTAAGGGGGTTATTTGTAATGCGGAGAGCAAGTATTCTCGAACCGATGGATGGATCAAATGAACTGTTTTGTCGCTAGCCCTACCTCTAATTCCTTCCGTCCTAACCTCAACAAGAGCTCCGCAAATATCGATAATCTCGCTTTTGATATACTCATCATCGATATTATCTGGCATTTCATCGAATTGAAATGGATTATCATTATCGTTGAACGTAACGATAAGAGCCTCGGTGATCTCTAAGACGGTCAAGGGCCTCGACGCAAATGTCGTCCATCTTAATATAGAGAAAGCACGTTTTTGGTCCTCGAGAGGGCTACCTTGAATAACCTTCCAGTTCCTCTCGTAGGTTTTCTCGAGTCCAACTGGCATATTGTTTACGATGTTCTGGAGTTGCTTCGCGTTTTTACCGCCTCTTAGTTGGTCTTGTTGCAGCTTAATCCATAAGAACATGCCATTACACTTTTTAGTTAGCTGCTCAGCTAAATTCTGCCTAAGGCTACTATCTTTATTTGGGAGCTTCTTGTCGACTACACTTCTAGAGAACCGTGATATATCGTGTCGAACTTCTTCTTCAGTAATCTTGCAGTAGTATATGATGTGGCTTGTATCCCGACCAGGCTTTGGGGCTAACTCTGAGTATATATCTGTTTCGTCTCTACTTGTAATAAGTATACGTGAAGTGGTTCGCTTAGTAGCCTCTTGTAGCTTCTGCAAAAATAATGCACGGGTATCTTCTAGCCGACTATACTCATCAAACCCGTCAAGGAAGAAAGCATAGCTACGACCTTCAGAGACAATAGATTCGAAGAGTGACCATATAACAGAATTCGACGCTCTTTCTCCAGCTTCGTAGTGCCTTTGCACCAAATCGAGAATGCTTGAGTCCAACTGTGCTATTTGTGAGATCCAAGACCTTATAATAAAGCTTGGATCGCCGCCAGATTGAGCGTGGGGAGAAGCAAAGAAGTAAGCGATAGGAAGTAATTGCTTAGGTTTGAGATACTGGACGAGTTTCGCGCAGAGCACAGTTTTCCCATGTCCAGCAGGCCCACGGATCCACAGTATTCTAGCCACTTTAACTGGGTACTCGTCGGAAATCCAAGCTTGGTACGAAGGATGGGATAAGATCCATTCGCATGTCCCTTCGAGGCATAATGAGACTTGTTTATCAAAATACTGGGCGGGGTTGTAACGGTCGTTATATCTCACAACATCAAGCCAGTCATTTACTGCAGCCTGCGACTCTAGTCTTGCCCTATGCTTAAGGTCCTGTAGGAGCTGAAGAATTGCATAAACGCCTTCATGCCCGACCCGGTCTTGTACCTGCTTATCTAAGCGAATATATAAGCCACGCTAATAAAATGGTCGAGAGGCCTTACCCTTGAGATAACCTTCAAATTCATTCAGTTGCTGCCACGAGTAGGGTGTGGAGCTTATTGGAAGGACAAGGTTAGAAAGTCTGCTGGGAGCACTCTGGGGCATCTCAACCTGCTGGGCGAGCATCTCTCTATTTCTGAAAGCATCACCAGGTTCATCTTTCATCAGTTTCGAGATGGAAGTTTTGTTCTTTTCGTTTGCATTCTCTTTTAGAACCCTGGGAGAAATATCAAATACTTTGCCGGAGTTTAGGCGCAATTGTAATTGCGGGCGCTCATTGGTATCGATAAGGTAACGCGTATTATTAAGTCTCCTTAAGATAGTCTCCAGTTCCTGGTCGTCAGACGGAAGGTCGTGAAGTTCTTTCATCATTGCATCGAGAGTTCCGATAACACTCGCTCTTAATTGAGACCTTGGTATATTGCCCTCAAAAGTAGGAACGTCATAACGGGGCGTAGCTTTCAAGCCTTTGTGTGCTTCGACCTGTTTCAAGGCATTCATCTGGGTGTTGGGAATGCTAAGGATGTCAGCTCGTTCCGATAGGCCCCGTTGCCCTTCGTTAGAGCGAGATGAAGATAGTTCCCTTCCGTGGTCTACTTTCTGTGTAGAGGGTCTTAATAATTGAGTGACAAATAGCCGATCCTCGGACTTCCTTATCTTCCTCTCAAGTCGAGCAAACGCATTCTTCCGTCCCTCACCGTATAGAAGTGGCATATAGATATTGAAAATGCCGAGTAGTGAGTATGCTAGGTCCTCTTCACGTTTCGTGTGACGGTTTGCTGCCCATGATTTTCGCTCCTCAATGCTAAATTGATGCAAGGGATACCCTTGGAGAGCTTGAATGGAGATTCCGGTGATGTCGTGTATATTCCCTACCATTGAATTCTTATCTCCAATATGCCTGTACTCTAAGGAATAGAACTCAATATATTCCGGAGCAAGAAGCTCCTGTAGAGTCCATCCCCGGGTGAACCATCTACTCTTCCGGAAGGATTCATCTCTGTTGACGAAGCTATTGTACGAAACATCCACCAGGTATACGTAGCATTTGGCGGCCTTAGAGTACCACTGAAACATTGAGTTGATAGCTTCTTGAAGCTCTGTGCTGCTTGACTTGTCAATGCAGCATGTGTCTACCCAAAAGTAGTCCAATCCGTCTTTCGCAGCTTGCTCACCGCAGAACTGGACCTTGCGAAAGCCTGATTTTTCCTTGCCTGTACCATTTACAACATCGTTAAAATTGAACTCTTCATTATCCTCCCCCCAGGTGTGTGAAAGGATCGCATAGCACGGAATGTTGTTGCTCACACGTTCCACCAGGCTGAAGTTGCCGCCGGGTTCAACCCGCAATAACCGCATAAGGAGAGAAATGTGAGCAGGCTACAATGAAAGACATCGACCGCATATATGTAGGTAAAACATAGACAAGCTCTATAGCCGAAGAGCTGCGATCGTGCGAAGTAGTAGGTAGGTGTTACGGAACAATACTCTATGGACAACAAGTGGGGCAGCGTGGCTGAGCTAATGATCCGCAGAAACTTCGGCTTGGCACTGACTTGAAACGGAAGGCCAGCCGGATTATATTTTGGTGGTCAAACAGCTTCATTTTCCCGATGCAATGAAGTATCAGCCGTAGGAGGAGATGCTAGGTTTTTGGTATCCCCCCATTTTGATGTTACTTAGAGTTCTGAATTGGTTATATAGGAAGTTTAAAGGGCACAGTCCTAATAGCAAAATCTTAGTGTCGCAGGCGAGGCACTGTCGCGACCACGTGCGAGAGCTGGCCGCATTAGTAGCTAATCTTGCTGTGGTTCCTGCACATAAGCAATGCCATAGATATAAGTTAGTTTCTGCATATCATATACTATATCATAGCCTCTATAGCCCTAGACCTACCGCGGCTAGAATATCAGAACTCCAAGTAGATTTTGATAGCTATAGATTTTTAGGTCTCTCCGCTAGAAAAATTCATAATAACAGCTATCTTATAGAGCTCTACAGCCTCAAGTTCTTTTATGAAGATTTAGTATTTGGCATTCATTAACTAACGACGTGCATTGACTGCCAAGCTACGGTACGTGTTTTAAAGTTTTGAGGAAATTGCCATGGAGCTGAAACATACCGATGACGGAAGCGAAGCCGCCCAGCCAGGATGCACAGCACACACGCCACCAAGCCACTGAATCGAATGACATCCACGATCATTCGCCCTAAGAGCGCCACAACGCCAAGGGGTTGAAGTAACAAGGGCCTTTCTGACCTGACGCCTTTTTTATTCGTCTCCTTCGATCATTCGAACTGGAAACCTTTCCGAACGTGGCGGTGGCTGTGACAGAAGTCTAGAGCTGGATATCATCGACTTGGCTTTCGGCTGGAAAGCCCATTGGCTGGTCAGCTGTGAATACGGGGTAAATCAGGCATTGGGAAATGGCGTAGTTAACCCGCATACAGCCAAAGGGCAGCTCATATTGTTTATTGTTAGACGACGGAGAACTTTTTCCTATGCCTTTTACCTCAACTTTGTAAAATATAGTGATCAAGCCCTGGGTCTCCTAACTAGTAGCATTTTACATACGATACATTATGTATTCAGAGCATCTAAGAGCCATAGCACACCATTTCCCCCCTGGTAGGCGGTTTGTGTTCTCTGTTCGTTGATTGCTTTTGAAAATGGTTTATTTCATGCAGAACTACCTTGTAAGTTGCCGGATGTTTAGACCATCTGAACGGAACATCAGCGGTAGCAACCCAATTATATCCAGCCACTAAGGGGACATCGGCGCCTTTGTCTGCGGGGACTACATTGGAACAATTCGCGCATGGTAGAGGGAAACTTACGCACGTCAAAAGCCTGCGCACCTGGATCGTTCTACGGAGGTAGCCGCATTCCACAACCGGTATGTGGTGGCGTTCGAGTTTCAGCACGATCATTGTCGATGTCGTCCACACCGCCTTTGGCGCTCCCCGTTCAGGTTCATCTTACAGATCGACATATGTAGTGACTAAGATGACCAAACTTTAAATATCGCAGAGCATAATTGGATGGTTTTTCAGTAACTCCGGCTACAACTGTAGCCATGAGATGGTATATAAATATGCTTATCTTTAGCGTAACGATTTGAATCCTCAAACGCCCGCAACATCCCACCAACCCCCCTTTTGTCTCACCTTCCCTTTACGTGAAGGTAGTACCAATTCTCAGCTGTCGTATACCAGAGACGAACATGGATCAGCATGCCGTCGATGACAACCTCGGTCCTTATGCTCTGGCTATTTGCACTCCAATCTTAGCTATTGCACTTATCCTATACTGCATTAGGATCATCTCCCACACAACCCCAAAATTTAGACTGGACTATGCAGATTACATTGTCTCTTTCGCTATCGTAAGAATTATTTCTTCTCCCCCACTTCTATAAGCTAACTTACAAATTACGGCAGTTATGTGAAATTGCCACTTACTCATTTTTCATAGCCATCATGGTCTTCGGGTTTGGACGGCACACTTCCTACTTATCGGTTAACGATATCAAAAAAATTCACATGTATTCATTCCCGATTGCATTAGTTGGCCAAATTGCGTCGGGATTGGCCCGCATTTCTATACCAGCTCTCCTTATTCAATTTGGCACATCACGTACTTGGAAAATATTTCTTTGGTCAGCAATTACTATACAGGTGGTGATGCTGGTTGCAAGCCAGATCCTTTTGTTGTGTACCTGCCGGCCTATTCGAGCAATGTGGGAAATTGTTCCTGATGCAAAATGCCTTCCTTCAGGAGTACAGTGGACAGCAGGATATGTATATTCCGGTAGGTGGGACGAAAAATTATGATTAAGCTGGTCTTAACTAATTAACGAGTAGGTGTCACTCTGCTAGCGGATTGCATTTGTGCGACTGCACCGCTATTTGTTGTGCTGAAGTTGAGTCGGTCAGGCATTGAGCGGGCACTCATGTGCTGTTCAATGGCACTCGGAGCTGTTGCGACTATAGCAACTGCAGTACGTATCAAGCATCTGCACGCATACCAGAACTCACCTTCGCTCGATTTTCGAGCTGTTTTCCCACTGTATCTTTTGACTAGAGTAGAAGAGCTCGTTCTACTAGTAGCTGCTTCCGCCCCGTTCTTAAAACCGGCAATTGAGCGTCTTCTTCGTAAATTTGGCATACCTACCTTCCGGAACCGCGTAAGAGAATTGAACTCCCATCACACTGTTCCCGATGTTGAGCACAACCCAGATCACAAGAAGTGGTACAGGTTACAATCGCTAAAGGATCGATTTACCAGTTCAAGTGGCAAGATAGTGAAGGAAGGAAACGGTAGTGAGGGCGACTGGAATTCGGTTGGCTCCACCTCGTCCAATAAGCTGAATAACGATCAATAGAAGGGTTTCGTTCTTAGCGCTAGCTTTGTACCGGCAGGTAAAAACATGAGAGCGGATGCGAAGCGCTTGTAGGTCAGTAAGGCCACTGCGTTCTATATTTTTCTCGATTTTATTACTCAATTTAATAGCGCTTCTATCCCTTTTTTTTTTTTTCC